>SXGS01270857.1_pt1 | contig 21638 bp, 21 predicted proteins | sample 3174681 | NCBI WGS metagenome assembly SXGS01 (sample SAMN11356861, study PRJNA531348) | freshwater metagenome | isolation source: freshwater sample F1-80 | place: China: Fuxian Lake, Yuxi | collected 2017-12-25
CCAGCTTGGCGACTCCCCACCTGTACTGCCAACAACTCTTGACTCCGCCTGCATACCGCCTGCCTACGGCGGACGGTTTACAAGTCGGCCAAACCGGCAAGCGGATGCTGCTGCAACCCGCGCGCCACAAAACCATCCCAACCACTGGGCCGCTGCGCAAACACCTTCTCAGCGGCCGCCGCGCTGCCGAACCCGGCAAATACGCACGCGCCCGAACCGCTCATCCTTGCACTGACCGCAGCCGCTTCGGCAGAAGCCAAACAACCCTGCCTGAACCAAGCCAGCGCCTCAGCAACCTGCGAATGCCTTGTCTGCGCGACTTCTTGCAGGTCGTTTCGGAACATGGGTTCCGAAAACGAATACGCTGGCCCAGATAACCCTGCAGAAAAGTCCGCCATTTTGACAGATTTGGCGTTTCTGGTCAATTCGGGAGCCCGAAAGATGTCCGCAGTCCGAATCTCGACATGTGGTTTTATCACCACAAACCAACGCGCCGGGAGACGCAGGGCAACCAGCTTTTCACCGACACCGCAAGCAAAGGCGTTCTGCCCAAAGACAAAGAAAGGCACATCCGCCCCCAAGGTCAGGCCAATCTCCATCAAGCGCAAGCGCGGCAGGTCGAGCTGCCACATCCGGTTCAGCCCGAGAAGCACGGTCGCGGCATCGCTGCTACCTCCCCCCAGGCCGCCCCCCATGGGAATATGCTTGTCAAGCCGGATGTCTGCCCCAAAACGCACACCCGTCGCCTGTTGCAGCGCCAACGCAGCACGCACCGAAAGATCGGTGTCGGCAGGTACACCCGGGATGTCGTTGACCCGCACGATGGCACCGTCGTCGCGCTTGCCCAAGTGCACGGTGTCACTGAAATCCACCAGTTGGAACACGCTTTCGAGCAGGTGATAGCCGTCTTCCCGGCGCCCCGTCACATGCAGGAACAGGTTCAGTTTGGCGGGAGCGGGAAGCGCGATCACGTCGATTCGCCAGGAGAGGTGGCTGCGGGCGTCGAGGGTTGTCGCCCCTCAAACACCAGCCACGACAAGGCAATACCCTGGGCGGCAAACAAGACCAGCCACGCGGCGTAGTAGCCGGCGGCGTCATAGCGCCCTGCGACAACCGGCCAGCTATGCAACACCATGCCGATGCCCCACTGGAGAAAGAAGGCACTGCCAAAGGCCAACAAGTTCATGCAGGTGTTGACACGCCCCGTGAGCGCCGCATCAAAGCGCCTCGCCAGTACCGGAAAGGCCAGCACCAAGGCGTTTGCGCCAAACGCATACAGCCCCCAAGCCAGATGGGGCAACCGGGTTGGCGCAACCATCAGCCAGGCCTGGGCGAACAATGCAGTAAGGCAATAAAACTTGAGCGCGTGCTCGGCCGCAATGCCCCTTCGCTCCAGCGCATCGCCCAGCAATCCTGCCACGACAAATCCGACCGTCATGCCAACGTTAAACGAGACCAGCACATTGCCAATGGCAATCGGGTCGCTCACGCCGGCCACATCGCGCATCCAGGCTGCGGCCCATAGCGTCTGGAACGCCAGCATCGTGCCCAGAATCAGCATGACCCCGACCGCAATCGACCAGAAGCGCCTGGCGCCATAGATCTGGCCCACGCCTGCGATCAAGGTCCGAAAGGATTGGCCGGATGCCGCCGGTTTCACGGCCGCCCTGGTGTTCCAGATGAAAACGGCTGTGATGGCGCACAGCACGGCCAGGCCGTAGAACAGATTGCGCCAGCCGAATTGACCCATCAACAACTGCGCAGGGGAACTTGCCCCCACCGCGCCGATACCCCCGATGATGGTGATCAGGCTGATTGCCGTGGCACGCTTTTGCGGAGCGACCCACAAGTGCACCGCCGACATCGAGGACATCAACGCCGCCCCGGCGCCCAGGCCGATCAAAGCGCGTCCGACGCCGAGCATGGCAGCGCCGCTTGCCAGAGCGAAGATGATGGCGCCTGCAGCGCAAGACAAAATCATCAGGGTATTGACGCGGGCCGGGCCGAAGCGGTCCAGCGCCAGGCCAAGTGGAATCTGGGCGGCGGCGAATGCGAAAAAATACGTGCTGGTCAAAAACCCAAGACCGCCCGGGCCCAGGCCGAACTCCGCTACCAGCGCAGGAGCGGCAACAGCATTGACGTTGCGAAAAAAATACGACAGCCCATAGCCGATGGCAAACGGCAACAGCAGCCAGAACAAAGCGGATGGGGAACGCGCCGTGGAATTCATACTCAACCCGGTGCCGGTTCCCAGCGATCCACAACGATGCGAATTTCGAGCGGCTCTGCGCCGCGTTCGTACTTCATGATGAGCCTGCGCGGCAAATCGGAACCGGACGTATCGTCATAGGCATACTCGACCTGCCAGCCCGCCTGGTGCAACTTTTCTATCCGCCCTTTCGGGTCACGCTGAACCGTATCCGCCGGGCCAACAACGATTCCCCGAACCCAAAACGACAAGCCGGCCAGCGGCAAGCGCCATCCCAGCTGGCGTTCGGTCAATGTTTCAATGTCGGGCGCGGAACTCACACGCTGCTGGCTGTCGGTCAAAGTGGCCATGGCTGCGGTGCGTACCAATTGCGCGACCTGGTTGCCGAGCGGCGTCCCCAAGTCAACTTCATCGCGTGCCGGCACGTGGGTCCACGCGATCTTGCCGGACAGGTTTTCCGGGCCATAGCGAACCGCAATCCGTCCTTCCAGCCGAAATCCCTCGCGATCAACCGGTAGCTGGCGCGGCGCCGTCAGGCTGGTACACGCCACGGCCACGAGGCACACTGCGGCCGGCGCCAGGCGCTGGGCAAGGCGTTGGAAAAAGCAGATCAACGCATCCCGGTTCAGGGCAAAAAGCGCTTCAGGGTAGCGCGCAGGGTCTCGTTATCGGGCGTCTTGGCAATCGCGTCCCGCCAGATGCGCTCGGCCTCCGCGCGCCGGTCCATCTGCCACAACACCTCGCCAAGGTGCGCGGCAATTTCGGCATCCGCGCGGGCATCAAACGCACGCTTGAGCAGTTCGTAGGCGCGCGGCAAATCGCCCAGGCGATACATTACCCAGCCCATGCTGTCGATGATGAAAGCATCGTCAGGAGCGATTTTCAGCGCCTTTTCGATCAGATCCTTGGCTTCACTGAGGCGCTGGTTGCGGTCCGCCAGCGAATAGCCGAGGGCGTTGTAGGCATGCGCATGGTCCGGCTTGATCTGGATGACTTTCTTCAGGTTCGATTCGAGCAAGTCCATGCGCTCGACTTTTTCCGCCGTCATCGCGAACTCGTAGAGCAGATCCGGGTGATTGGGGAGCTTGTCGAGCGACTTCTCCAGTACGTCGAAGGCATCCTTGTGGCGATTCGCATCGCGCAGCAGCTGCGCTTCAGCCAGCACCATTTGCACCCGTTGTTGGTTGTTGGTGGCAACAATCGATTGCAGGTGGGCACGCCCGTCCTCAACCCGTCCCTCGCGCGCGAAAGACTGCGCAATGCGGCTCTGGGCCGAAAAATAATGGTCGCCGCGCCCGATCTGACCGTAAACCTCGCGCGCCGCGCCATATCGCTTCTGTTCATCGAGCACCTGCCCCAGGTACAGCTGGGCCAGTCCGGTATCACGAGGTTGCGCCGCCAGAGTCCGGCGCAGGTAACCCTCGGCGGCCACGTAGTCCCGATTGTCGATGGCGAGCAGGCCCAAGGCATACAGGACGTCCGGATTATTCGGTGCGGCGCCCTCAACGCGTTTGAACTCTGCTAACGCCTCCGGATATTTTTTCTCGGCGATCAGCGCACGTGCCAGGGCAATCCTTACCTCGTGTGCCTGGGGATTGCGCTTCAAGAACGCCGCCAGTTCCGCGGTCGCTTCGGCAGGGCTGCGCTTGGCCAGCAACTGTGCCGCCATCAAGGCCGGAAACTCCCACTCCGGCTTCAGCTTCAGGGCTTGGCGTGCTGCCCCCAGGGCAATGTCATCTTCCTGCGCGTTGGCCGCCGCCTGAGCCACCGCGCCCTGGGCTTCCGCCAGATTCGGGTATTTCGAAGCCAGGCGCTGGACAATCGACAAGGTGTTCTTGCGATCGCCATTGCGCGCCAACAGGCGATTGAGCTGGGTAAAACCTTCTTCCAGGTTGGTGCCCTCGGCCGCGAGCAGTCGCTCCAGGTGCGGCAGGGCTTCTTCGCCTCGCCCCGCATTGATCAGGAGGCCGCTCAGGGTCTGGCGCGCGTCATTGCTCTCCGCATCGAGTTCATGCCAGAGCTGGGCCGCTTCCAGCGCACGCACCTGATTGCGCTCGTAGAAGGCAATTTCCGCCGCACGTTGCGCCAGCCGCGGATCGCGGGTGCGACGTGCCAGTTCGAGGTATTTGGTCTGCGAAACTGCAGCAGCCCCCCTCTGGCCGGCAATCTCTGCGGCGATGAGCTCGTAAAGCAAGCCGGGCGTGAGATCGACATCGGGCAGCGGCGCAGCGCGTTTTGCACCATCCGCTTCGCTTAAAGCCCCGCGTCGCGGCATGCGCGTGATCACCGGCGGGGCTTCCGGCGCGCTAGCCGCAGGCTGGGCTGGCGTCGGGGCTTGGCCTGCACCAGCACGGCCCGCAGGTGCCTGGGCGCAGCCTGCCAAGAGTGCCCCCATCAACACGGGCACAGCCCATCCATTTGCCAAAAGCACACGTTCGATCTTCATGCAGGTCTCATCAGGGTCTCAGTTGCTGGGCTCACGTGCGGGGGCTCAGGTGCGCAAAAGGTATAGTCGCACTTCATCAGAAGGCCACACTATGCCAGAACTGCCGGAAGTTGAAGTCACCCGCCGGGGGATCGCCCCGCACCTCGAAGGCAAAACCATCACCAGTGTGGCGGTTCGGCATCGTGGCATGCGCTGGCCGGTGCCGACCGACCTGGAGGCCACGCTCGCCGGTTTGGCCGTGCAGCGTGTCGAACGGCGCGGAAAATACCTCCTCATCGATTGCGTCAACGCGCCATCCCGCAAGGCCGGTGCAGTTCCGGTTGGTTGGCTGATCCTGCATTTGGGTATGTCCGGAAGTCTGCGTGTGGTTCCCCATGCAACGCTGCCGCGCAAGCATGAGCATTTCGATCTGGCTACCGCCCAGGCCGTGCTGCGCTTGCATGACCCACGACGCTTCGGCGCCGTGTTGTGGCATGACGCCAAGAGCGGACCGATCGGCGCGCATCCCCTGCTAGCGAATCTCGGAGTGGAACCGTTCGGCGGCGCCTTTGACGGCGAGGTGTTGTTTCGCGCCACGCGTGGGCGCAAGGCCCCCGTGAAGCAGGTTTTGCTGGCGGGCGACATCGTGGTTGGGGTGGGGAACATTTACGCTTCCGAAGCACTGTTTCGCGCGCGCATCCACCCGAAAACGGCGGCCGGCCGCATCAGCCGCGCACGCTACACCCGCCTGGCCACGGAAATCATGCTGGTGCTGCAGGAAGCAATTCGCAAAGGCGGCAGCACCCTGCGTGATTTCACCCGCAGTGATGGCGAGCCCGGCTACTTCCAGCTGGACTACTTTGTCTACGGACGCGAGGGGCAGCCGTGCAAAGTGTGTGGCCACGCCATTCGCATGGTGCGGCAGGGCCAGCGCTCGACGTTTTACTGCGGGCACTGCCAGACCTGAGCGCAGCCGGCCGCGCCAACCTCGCCAACACCCGCTTCGGGCACAATAGAATCCAGTGGGGTCCGGTACGACACTCAATGCGCGACGCCCGATGCGGCATGCACTTTGGCGTCGATTACATACATGCCATAATGCCATCAGCATAAACTACCCCTTTCCTGCGGCCTCACCTTCCTTCCCTCGCCATCCATGAACACCGTCAATCTGGTCGAACGGTTTCAACTCTACAGCTCCTGGCGTTTCGCGCTGGCGCAGAGTGTGGCGCGCTATCGCGACTGGACGATCGAGGCAGGCCTCACCGACCCGCAAACGGCGGCGCGTCTGGCAAAGGTGCTCGAACGCCTGGCTGAGGACAAGCTTTCGATTGCCTTCGTCGCCGAATTCTCGCGCGGCAAGTCGGAGCTGATCAACGCGATCTTCTTTGCCGATTTCGGCCGTCGCATCCTGCCTTCCTCGGCTGGCCGGACGACCATGTGCCCCACTGAGCTCATGTACAACGAGCAGGAGCAGCCGGCATTGCGCCTGTTGCCGATTGAAACCCGCGCCAAGACGGCGGGCTTGAGCGAATACCGGCACCTGCCCGACGAGTGGACGGTGCGCCCCCTGGACACCAGCTCCGCCGATGCGATGCTTGGCGCGATCAAGCATGTCAGCGCCGTCAAGCGCGTGCCGGCCGCAGTGGCCAAGAGCTACGGCCTGTTTGACGACAGTGATCCGGATCAGCGCAATGGCATCGACGCCGCCGGCAATGTCGAAATTCCGGCTTGGCGCCACGCCATCATCAACTTCCCTCATCCGTTGCTGGCACAGGGCCTGGTGATCCTGGATACGCCGGGCCTGAATGCGATTGGCGCAGAACCGGAGTTGACCCTCAATCTCATCCCCAGTGCGCATGCGGTGCTGTTCCTGTTGGGGGCCGACACCGGCGTGACCAAATCGGACATCCAGGTCTGGCGCGACCACATCGGCCCCGGTGAAGGAGATGGCCGTTCGCGCATGGTCGTGCTCAACAAGATCGACAGCCAGTGGGATGAGCTCAAGACGGCCGCCGAAGTGGATGCCGAGATCACCCGCCAAGCCGAGCAAGTGGCGAAAACGCTGGCCCTGCCGGTGGCCAGGGTATTCCCGGTCTCCGCTCAAAAGGGCTTGGTCGCCAAGGTCAACAATGACGACAAACTGCTGGTGAAAAGCCGGCTGCCGAAGCTCGAAAAGGCCTTGTCTGAAGAGCTGATCCCGGCCAAGCAGGACATCATGCGCGCGTTTGTGCGTGGCGAGATGAGCCAGCTGGTCCGCGACGCGCAGCATCTTGCCGCTACCCGCATCAACCATGTGCGCGAGCAAGTAACGGAACTCGAAGAGCTCTATGGCAAGAACGAAAACGTCATGGAGAACATGCTGACCCGGGTGGCAGCCGAAAAGAAAGTGTTTGAGCAGAGTCTCGCGCACTTCAGTGCCACGCGTTCGGTGATGACACAGCTGACCAACGCCCTGTTCAAGAACCTCGGCATGGATGCCTATCAGGCGCAGGTGGCCAAGACCCACGCGGCGCTGCAGGAAGCCAAGTTTTCTGCCAGCGTCCTTGACGCCATGCGTGACTTCTTCACCCACAACCGTGAGTTGCTGCAGAAATCCGACAAGGTGGTGGCTGACACTACCCGCATGATGGATGCGATGTACCAAAAATTCTCGGACGAGTTCGGCCTGCGTCTGATCAAGCCAGCCGAATACTCCATGGCACGTTACCTGAAGGAAATCGAACGGGTTGAAGCCAGTTTCAAAAAGCGCTTCAGTACGCTTTCCATGATCACCAGCTACGAAAAGACGCTCACTCGACAGTTCTTCGCCGTGATCGCCACGCGTATCCAGAAGGCGTTTGAAATTGCCAATCGCGATGCGGAAGGCTGGCTCAAGACCGTGATCCACCCGGTGGAAGCGCAGATCAAGGAACGCCAGCAGCAGCTGAGGCGGCGCGTCGACTCGATCAAACGCATCCACCTAGCGGCCGATACGCTCGACACGCGCGTGCTCGAACTGCGCGAGACAGAAGCTGCGATGACCCAGCAGATCCTCGAACTGGATGGCTTGCGGCAGGAAATCGAAGCCATGCTGGAACAGGAAAAACCGCCTGCAGAACTGTCAGCAGCGGCAACTGAGAAAACCGGACGGATTGCAACCGGAGTTGCTGCGCCGCCTCCTAAACCTGCCGACGCACCGCCTGCGGCGCCAGGGTTCGATATTTCGCTCTAGTCCAAGGCAATTGAGTCAGGGCTTGCATCGCCCCTGCCCCCGCTGCTTGACCGTCGCCGTTCCGCCAAGAATGGCTCCCACCAACGGTTCTGGCCCCACCGTAACATCCTAGTCCGGGCGGGCTGTCAGTAGCCGATACTTGGCCTGCAGCACCTCTCTAGTTTCCGGCCAGGCAGGATCATGCGGGATGCATGGCACCGGGCACACTTCCACGCACTGCGGCGTATCGTAGTGGCCAACGCATTCGGTGCAGCGCTCAGGGCGGATTTGATAAATCTCCTCGCCCATAAAGATGGCCTCATTGGGACATTCCGGCTCACATAGATCGCAGTTGATGCAGCGATCGGTAATCATCAGCGCCATGGGGCCCTCCGAGGACTGTGCGCCGGCGGCGCGTCCCGACCGCTCAAGGCTTGGCCGGGTTCGCGGCCAGCTTGGCGTCGAGCCTGCGCTTGACTGAAGGCGAGACAAACTTCGTGACGTCACCGCCGAGCGTGGCAATCTCCCGCACCAGGGTGGAGGAAATGAACTGTACGCCCTCTGATGGCGTCATGAAAACGGTTTCGACGTCCAGTGACATGTGCCGGTTCATGCCGGCGAGCTGCATCTCGTATTCGAAATCGGCGACGGAGCGAACGCCGCGCAGGATCACCTGTGCCTGGTGCTGGGCAACAAATTGCACCAACAGGCCGCTAAAGGGCACGATGCGTACGTTGCTGTGTTCGGCGAGCGCCTCGCGCGCAATCTCGATGCGCTCTTCCAGCGAAAACATCGGCTTCTTGCTGCTGCTGCTGGCAATGCCGATGACGATCTCGTCGTAAAGCCGGGCAGCGCGGCGAAACAGGTCCTCATGGCCCCGCGTGATCGGATCGAACGTTCCCGGATATACCGCCTTGACCATGAATGGCTCCCTGATGGACCTTACGTACTCACCACCTACGTGGGCACGCCAGCCGCAACTTCACGAATCGGTTCGAGCAAACTGAAGAACACCTGGCCGGCCTTGCCCGACTTGCGCACCGTCCATGCAAGGTTTGAAGCGAAGGGGGTGCCGCTTTCCGCGTACACCATTCCACGCTCGGTGAGCCTGGACCGCAACAGCGGCAGCGGCAGCAACCTTACGAACCACTCCTCACGAAACGGCGGGTCGCAAAAAATTACGTCAAACAGCTCGACCGTCGGCTGTACGCCACTACGCAAAAATTGTAGCGCATCACCTGCGATGATCGTCAGGCGCCCGCTCGTCAACAGTGTCTCATCCAGCAAGTTGGCATTTGCGGACAGGGCCGCGCGTACCCTTGCATCACGCTCGACCATCACCACCGACTTGGCGCCACGCGACAGGGCCTCGAACCCCAGCGCGCCGGAGCCGGCAAACAGGTCCAGGCAGTGGTGGCCGGTGAGGTCCTGCCCAAGCCAATTGAAAACAGTCTCCCGCACACGATCCGCAGTAGGCCGCAAATCCTCGGTGCCGGGAAAGCGCACCACCCGGCTGCGCCAGGCGCCGCCGATGATGCGCACGCGGCCATCAGCAAGATTGCGCTTGGGCGCTGCGGCCGTTGCCGTGCGCGGCGCTTTGGACAAACCTTTGGACAAACTCAAGGGGCGCCCACCACCACGGTGGACAACGCATCGGGGCGCACATGGCGCTTGAACGCCGCACGGATGTCGGCCGCCGTCACCCGCGTGACGTTGGTGGTCCATGTATCGAGGTAGTTGAGTGGCAAGCCGTAAAAGCCGATATTGGCCAGGTTGTCGAGAATCTTGCGGTTGCTGTCAATGCGTAGGGCGAAGCCACCGACCAGGTTGTCCTTGGCTGCCTTCGACTCTTTCTCGGTTGGGCCGCTGGTGACGTAATCACCAATCACCTTGCGCACCAGCACCAATGCTTCATTGGCCTGCTCTTTCTTGGTTTGCAGTCCGGCCTGAAACGGCCCTTCCTGCACCCGCGGGGAAAAGTAGCTGTAGGCACTATAGGCAAGGCCGCGCTTCTCACGCACTTCGGCCATCAGCCGCGAGACAAATCCGCCGCCGCCCAGGATGTAGTTGCCGACCGTCAACGCAAAGAAATCCGGATCACTGCGCTTCAGTACTGCACTGCCGATCAGAATATGGCTCTGATTGGCCGGGTGCGCGATACGCTCCTCGGCGGCCCGCTGCGCCGGCACTGCCGACAATGCGGGCGCCGGTGTGCCGGGGGGAAGCGACGCCATCACGCGTTCAGCCACTTGTTCCGCTTCGGCACGCGACAGGTCGCCGATCATCGAAATCACCGCGCGTCTGGCACCGTAGTGCGCCGCGTGAAACGTCTGCACGTCAGCAACGGTGATCGCCTCCAGGGAGGTGCTGGTCGGATTGCGGCCATAGGGATGATCGCCGTACAAGGCGCGATCAAACGCACGATCCGCGATCGCCTCGGGTTTGGTTTCCTCCTCCTTGAGTGCAGAGACACGGCGCGCGCGCTCGCGCGCCAGCACTTCCGGCAAAAAACGTGGCGCCGACACCACCATCGCCAGAGTGGCAAAGGCAATCTCGCGTTCGCTCCGGGAAGACAAGGTGCGCAAGGAAACACCGGCACGATCGAGGTCAAGGCGCCCGCCACGCTGCGCGCCTGCGTCGGCCATGCGATCAGCAATCTCCTGTTCCGTCAGATTGCCCGCACCCAGCGGCAGCAGGTTATGCGTCAGCGCTGCCAAGCCCGATTTGGCAGGCGGGTCGTAACGCGCACCGGCGTCGAAATCGATGTTGATGTCGATCATCGGGATCGAGCGGCTCTCGACGAACAAGACCTTGGCACCACCCTTGGTGCTCCACGACTGCACCGGCAGCGTGGCATGGGCGGCAGACATGGACAACACACCCACGAACAACAAGCCCGCCAAGAAGGAAGGGCAGAAACGCGCATGAATCATCATCAGTGCCTCAAACCCTTGGGTGCTTCAATCGGCTTCTTGGCCGCTAGCGGCAGCGGTACCAGGGTTGCCACCGTCAGCTTGTCATCCCCGAAGTATTTGCGCGCCACTTCCCGCACTTGCGCCGCAGTCACCGCCTTGATCTTCTCCAGCACCCGATCAAGCTGCCGATGCGACAACCCGGCCATTTCCATCACGGCAATCTCCATCGCCTGCCCGAACAGGGAGTCACGCTTGTAGACCTGCTGGGCAACCACCTGTGCCTTGACGCGGGCAAGCTCTGCCTCACTGACCCCGGCGTCTGCCACGCGCCGCACCTCGGCGCGCAACGCGGCTTCCACCTCCTCGGCAGTCTTTCCCTCCGCCGGCGTACCTTCCAGCGTGAACAATGCCGGACCACGTGACACTGCGTCAAAACCGGCGCCGGCTTCTACCGCGATACGGCTACCGCGCACGACATGGGTGGTCAGGCGCGCGCCATCGTGACCATCCAGTACCCCGGCAAGCACTTCGAGCGCATAGGGCTCAATGTCTTTCTCGACATCCACCAACTTCGGCGCCTGATATGCCAACAACACATAGGGCAGCTCTGCCGGCGCCTTCACCAGCACGCGGCGCACCCCGGCCTGCTCGGGCTCATCCTGCGGCTTGCGTTCCGGCAACTTCTTCGGTTTGTGCACGCCGTAATACTTGCGGGCCATGCGCATCACTTCATCAAACCCCACATCACCCGTGACGATCAGCACGGCATTGTTGGGGGCATACCAGCGCTGATACCAGTCACGCGCATCAGCCGCCTTCATGGTTTCCAGGTCACGCATCCAGCCGACCGTCGGAATGCGGTAGGGATGGGCCTTGAGTGCCGTCGCCATCAACTGCTCATAGACCAGGGCGCGCGGCTGGTCATCGGTGCGCCAGCGCCGCTCCTCCATGATGACCTTGATCTCCTTGGCGAACTCGCCGTCGGTCAGCTTGAGGTTGGCCATGCGATCAGCCTCCAGGCGCATCACCAGATCCAGCCGCGACTTGTGCACCTGCTGGAAGTAGGCCGTGTAGTCCTTGCCGGTAAAGGCATTCTCGCGCCCGCCGGCTGCAGCAACCTGCCGCGAAAACTCGCCCGTCGGCACGGCCGCCGTCCCCTTGAACATCATGTGTTCGAGCACATGCGCAACGCCGGTGCTGCCGTTGAACTCGTCAGTGCTGCCGGCGCGATACCAGACCATGTGCGCCACCGTGGGCGCGCGCCGGTCTTCCTTGACGATCACCTTCATGCCGTTGGGCAACATGCCCTCTTTGGTGCCTTGGGCATGCGCGACCGCCACAAGCGAAGGCAGCGCTGCCAGCAGCACGGCCGCCCATGTCGCAGGCCCAGCCACAGCAAGCCATTGAATCTTGTTACGCATCAGGGGTTGCATCAGGGGCTCTTGTTAGAATGGCGTCCAATTCTACGCGTTCGCTTTGAATGCGGATGCCCGCGAAAGTTCCATGCTCAACCTGTTCAAATCAAAGGCTGCCCAAGAAGCGCTCCCACCAACGGTTTCGGCCTCACCCCCCTCCTGGAGTGAGCGACTCAAGGCCGGCTTGGCAAAAACGCGGGCCGGATTGACCAGCCTGTTCACCGGCATCAAGGTTGACGAAGCGCTGTTTGAAGAACTCGAGTTCGCGCTCATCAGTGCCGACTGCGGCGTTGACGCCTCGGCTGCAATGATTGTCCGCCTGCGCGAGCGCGCGCGGCGCGACAAGATCGAAGACGGCGACACCCTCAAACGGGCGCTCGCGGACGTGGTGGCAGATTGGCTGAAACCGCTGGAAGGCAAGCTGGACCTGAACCGTGCACAACCGCTGGTCATCATGATCAGCGGCGTTAACGGCGTCGGCAAAACCACCTCGATCGGCAAGCTCGCCAAGTATTTCCAGGGCCAGGGCAAGCAGGTACTGCTGGCCGCCGGGGATACCTTTCGTGCCGCTGCGCGTGAGCAGTTGATGATCTGGGGCGAACGTAATGACGTGGCCGTCATCGCCCATCGCGACGACAAGAGCAGCGGTGACACGGCAGCCGTGGTCTACGACGCTGTGCAGGCGGCTCGCGCGCGAAAGATCGACATTGTGATGGCCGACACCGCAGGCAGGTTGCCGACCCAGCTCAACTTGATGGAAGAAATCAAGAAGGTCAAGCGTGTGGTGGCCAAGGCCTTCGCCGAGGGTGTGCCGGGCGGCAGCGCTGCGTCCGCCGCGGTCCCTGCCGCGCCGCACGAAGTGTTGCTGGTGATCGACGCCAATACTGGCCAGAACGCGGTAGCCCAAACCAAGGCCTTCGATGACGCACTGGGGCTGACAGGCCTGGTGGTCACCAAACTGGATGGCACGGCCAAGGGCGGTGTGCTGTGCGCGATTGCCAAGGCGCGTCCGGTGCCGGTGTACTTCATCGGCATTGGTGAAGCAATTGATGACCTGCGCCCTTTCGTTGCGCGCGACTACGCCAACGCCATGCTGGGGCTCGATTGAGTCGCGACCCCGTGCACGCCGCCGCTCACGCCAGACGCCACTCATGATCGAGTTTTCCGCCGTCCACAAACGCTACCCCGGGGGCTATGAAGCCCTGAAGGGGGTGACATTCTCGGTGGGCGATGCCGAGCTGGTATTCGTGACCGGGCACTCGGGGGCCGGCAAGAGCACCTTGCTCAAGCTGATTCCAGTGATTGAACGCGTCAATGCCGGCAGCGTGATGGTCAACGGACAGAATGTGTCGGCAATGCCGGCACGGGCGATCCCGTTCCTGCGCCGCAATATCGGCCAGATTTTTCAGGACCAGAAGCTGCTGTATGACCGCAGCGTGTTCGACAACGTCATGCTGCCGCTCAACGTCACAGGGGTGCGGCCCAAGGAAGGCGCCAAGCGCACCCGCGCCGCGCTCGACAAGGTGGGCCTGTTGCCACGCGAGAAGTCGAACCCAATCGCCCTCTCCGGCGGTGAGCAGCAACGTCTGGCGATCGCGCGCGCCATCGTCAATCGCCCGACGATCCTGATTGCGGACGAACCGACCGCCAACCTGGACACGCAGTATGCCGCCGACATCGTCGATCTCTTCGTCGATTTCAACCGGGTCGGCGTCACGGTCCTGATCGCCACCCATGACGAAAATGTGATTGCGCGCGCCAACGCCAAGGCAACCACGCGGTCGATCCGCCTGGTGGCCGGGGAGCTTGCGCCATGATGGCCTGGCTGCGACTGCACGGCATGGCCTTCGGCGCGACTGTCGGCAAGCTGGCGCACACCCCGGTGGCAAGCCTGCTCAACATCCTGGTAATCGGCGTGGCGCTGGCCCTGCCGGCCGGTGCGTACACCCTCGTCATCAACCTCAAGGATGCGGCACGCGGTGTCTCCTCCGAACCTGAAGTGTCGATATTCCTCGCGCTGGAAGCGAAGAAGGATGATGTCGCGCAAATCGAGGAACGCTTGAAGCGCGAGCCGGCAGTAGCGAACATCACCTTCAAATCCCGCGAGGCCGCCTTTGCCGAGTTGAAAGCCTCGCCTGCCCTGGGGGATGTGCTGACGGCGCTCAACCAGAACCCGTTGCCCGATGCGTTCATCGTCAGACTCAAGCTGCAGGACGCCGATGCCCTGGACCGGCTGGCCGCCAATGCCCGTAGCTGGCCCAAGGTGGAACATGTACAGGTAGATTCGGCCTGGGTGCGCAGGATTGCCGCAGCCCTCAAGGTGGGGCAATTGTCGGTGCTGGTGCTGGCCGCGCTGCTGGCAGTGGCCCTGCTGGCGGTCACCTTCAACACCATTCGCCTGCAGATCCTCACCCAGCGCGACGAGATCGAGGTCTCCAAATTGCTGGGCGCCACCAACGGCACGATTCGCCGGCCGTTCTACTACTACGGCGCTTTGCTGGGCGCCTTGGGGGGTGGCGCCGCTGCGCTGATGGTGTGGGGGGCCATCACCGTCCTGAATGTCGGGGTGCAGGATCTGGCGCGTACCTACGCCTCCGGCTTCAGCCTGCACATGCTTGAAGGGGGCGATCTGGCGGCGATCCTGTTGTTTGCCGGCGTGCTGGGCTGGCTTGGGGCATGGCTGTCCGCCTCACGGCATTTGCGCGAATTCGAGCCGCGTTAGCCCGCTGGCAGTGCGGTATGTCGGAAACACGGATGCATCGCGTCGTCATCATTGGCGGGGGCTTCAGCGGCACCTCGGCCGCCGTTCAGTTGGTACGGCGTAGTCCGGCTCCACTGGAGATCACGATCGTGGAACCGCGCGAGCGCGTCGGCGGCGGCCTTGCCTATTCCAGCGATGAGGCGGATCATCGCCTCAATGGGCAGCCACGCATGCACTGGCCGGACCCTCTCGATCCCGGCATGTTCCCCGCTTGGTGCGAGGCAAATGGCACTGTAGCCGCCGACCCGGATGCGCGCACACCCAATGGCAGCCTGTTCATGCGGCGCGCCACGTTTCGCCGCTTCCTGGAGGATGCGGTCGCACAGCATGCGCATTGGCCTACCGGATCGACTGTTGTTCATCGACGCACGATGGCGATCGATGTGCTGCCGCAAGCGGACGGTTTAAGTGTCATCACCGAGTATGGCGCGCCGCTGCCTGCCGAGATGGTGGTATTGGCCAGCGGCCATTCCCGCGCTCGGCTTCCCGCGCCGCTGCGAAGCAAACCCGCTGACCACCCGGGAGTGATCGTCGACCCGTTGGCGCAACCCAAGTTGCCCCAGGTACCTGCCGATGCGCGGGTGCTGGTGCTCGGTAGCGGCCTCACGGCCTACGATGCCGTCTCCACGCTGCTGGCAGCCGGCCACCGGGGGCCGATTGACATCATCTCGCGGCGCGGCCTGAAGCCCCGGCCACAGCGGCCGCCCCCCGCACCCGGAATGCCTGCGCTGGCACCAATGATCGAGCGCACCAGCATGGAGCCGGCGCCCTTCATTCTCAATGCAGGGCATCCGCCAACCGTGCGGTCGCTCCTCCATGCACTGCGCGCCGAGCTGCGCGCGCAAGCGGCGCAAGGGATCGCCTGGGATGCGGCGTTCGACCACTTGCGCGACATGGTGGGACAACTCTGGCCGCAGCTTGCGCTAAGAGAAAAGCAGCGATTTTTCCGTCAGCTGCGCCCGTGGTACGACGTGCACCGCTTTCGCGTACCGCCACAGAACAGCGCGCTGGTCCATGCAGCGGAAGCGCGCGGCCAGGTGCGCTTCCGCGCCGCCTCGATTGGCGGCGCAACGTCGATCCCGCCAACCAGCGATACCGCGTTCGATTCGCACGAAAAGTCGCACCAAACGTTGCGCGTCCTGCTGCGTCCGCGCAGCAGCGACGAAGCCATCTCTGTAGACTACGACTGCATCGTCAACTGCACCGGGGTAGATGCGGCGCCATTGGCCGAGACGCCCCTCCTCGCGCAACTGCTGCGGACCGGGATGATCTGCCCCGACCCCAGCGGCATCGGGCTTGCGGTCGACCGGGATTGCCGCGCCATCGACTCCAAAGGCAAAGCATCGTCACGATTGCGCATCATCGGCCCGCCAACGGCGGGCGCCCAGGGCGACCCGCTGGGCTCAGCCTTCATTGCCTTGCAGGTTCATCGCATCGTGCCCAGCATCCTGGGCACGATGCGCTGAGGCGCGGCGGCCGATCTGCCCGCCTTACCGCCGGTTTACTGCCCGCCGAGGAGGAGCTTGAAATCAGCGACCAGCCCTTCCAGTGGCATGCCGTGGCGAACAAACAAACGCAGGCGGCCCTGCGGATCGTAGACATAAGAGCCCGCCGAATGATCCATGGAGTAACTGCCTGGCGTCTTGCCTGGCGTCTTGCCTGGCACCTTCTGGTAGAACACTTTGAAATCCTTCGCCATCTTCGCTGTCGCCTCGGGCGAGCCCGACAGACCGGTGAAGGAGGGATGAAACGCCGGCACGTAGTTCGCCAGCAGGGCAGGCGTATCTCGTTCCGGGTCAATCGTGACAAACAACACCTGGACGCGCTTGGCATCGTCTGGTCCAAGCTTGTCGAGCACACCCTTCATTTCCGCCAGTGTGGTCGGGCAGACATCGGGACAATGGGTAAAACCGAAAAAGATCGAGACCACCTTGCCCTTGAAGTCCTCCAGGGTGCGCGCCTTGCCGGTGTGGTCCGTCAGCGCGAACCCCTTGGCATAGTCGGCGCCGGTGATGTCGGTGTTCTTGAACGATGGCTTGCCATCATTGCAGGCGGCCAGCACGCACGCGAGCATCAATGCCATGAAGGAACGCAGCAGCATGGTCAGAATCCGATCACGGAATAAAGGTAGTGGTCGACCAGCAGGGCGGCGAACAAGGCCGCGAGATACCAGAGCGAAAACATGAATGTCTTTTTGGCTTGGGCGTCGCTGTAGTTCCGATAGAGTTTCCATGCATGCGCCATGAAGCCCATGCCAAGTCCCAGTGCCACGATCAGGTAGGTAAGACCGCTCATGCGGATCACGAACGGCAGCGCGGTGGTTGCGGTCAGCAGGATGGTGTAAAGAAAAATATGCAGGCGGGTGAATTCGGAGCCGTGCGTCACGGGCAGCATCGGTAGGCCCGAGCGTTTGTAGTCCTCTACCCGATAGAGTGCCAGTGCCCAAAAGTGCGGCGGCGTCCAGACAAAGATGATCAGCACCAGCAGCACCGCTTCGGGACCCACGTCCCCGGTGACCGCAGTCCAGCCGAGCAAGGGCGGCATCGCCCCGGACAAGCCGCCAATCACGATGTTTTGCGGCGTGGTCGGCTTGAGCAGCACGGTGTAGATGAAGGCGTAACCGAAAAACGTGGCAATGGTAAGCCACATGGTCAAAGGATTGACGAAGATCCAGAGGATCGCACTGCCCGTGACGCCCAGCACTACGGCAAATACCAGGGCTTGCGTGGAGGAGAGCTCGCCGCGTGCCATCGGCCGGGCACGGGTGCGCGCCATTTGCGCGTCGATGCGCTGCTCGATCAGGCAATTGACGGCAAACGCAGCGCCGGCGAGGATCCAGATGCCGGCGGCGCCGGCAAGCAGCAGAGCAGGTTCCACCATACCCGGCGTCGCCAGAAACATGCCGATTACCGCGCAGAACACTGCCAGGAGGGTGACGCGTGGCTTGGTGAGATCAAGAAACTGGCGCCATTTGCGCTCGGCCGGCATTAAGGGTTGCAAGGGAATTTGGCTCATGATGTGGCCACCTGACGCGCCAACGGAGGTGCGTCGGAGGAAACGCTGGCCATGGGGCCTGATCCCGCCCGTGCATGCAAGACGGCGAGCAACAGTGCCATGGCAGCAGCCCCGCCATTGTGCATTACGGCCACGGCAATCGGCCAGGCAAACACCACGTTCGAAATGCCTGTCGCCACTTGCAGCGCTGTCAACGCCATCAACGCGTTGGCCAGACGGCGCTCGGTTGATCCCACGGTAGCGGCCCGACTCACGCCGAGCGCCAGCCACGCCAGAACACCAACAATGACCAAGGCAAACGCCCGGTGGGTCCAGTGGATGGCGATCAACGCTTCCGTGGGCAGGTGTGAGCCGTCCTTGAGGACGCCGAGCGGGCGCAGCAGCTGAAACCCGCTGGCGAAGTCTGCCTGTTGCGGGAACACCTGGCCGTGGCACAAAGGAAAGTCAGGGCAGGCAAGCACGGCGTAGTTGGTGCTGACCCAACCGCCCAAGGCAATCTGAGACAGAAGCAGGCACCACACCACCAGAATCGGTCTACGCCAGCGCGTCATCGCCGTCGATGCCATGTGCTGGCCAACGTCCCGGCTGCCGACCCAACCCAACGCACTGAGCAACAATACGGCCAGGAGCAGGTGAATCGACACCACCAGCGGCATCAGCTTGAGCGTTACCGTCCACGCACCAAACGCGCCCTGTAGGCATACCAGTACCAGCAATGCAATTGCGGCGCTCAGAGGCACCGATGTCGGCGGCGGTATCGCCAGTGGCGCGCCGTCGCCACGCGTGCCCTGCGTGCCCTGCGTGCGCGCCCCGCCGGCGCGTTCGCGCCATGCCAGCGCAACCAGCGCAATTAACAGCGCGCCCACGCCCATGGCCAGATAGCGATGAATCATTTCGATCCATGCCTTGGCCACCGTCACCGGCCCGGTGGGCATGGCCGCTTCCGCCTCCTTGATTTTGCTATGCGCGGCCAGCGGATTCGAGGTGCCATAACACCCGGGCCAATCGGGACAACCCAAGCCCGAATCGGTGAGCCGGGTAAAGGCGCCGAAGAGGATGAGATCAAAAGTGAAGAACACGATGATCCAGACCAGCCTGCGCGCCCCGACCTTGCCACGCGAGCGGGCCCAGGCATACGCGAGTGGGCCGGCGGCAATCACGATGCCGATCAGGGCGAGCTGCAGGAAGCCGGTCAGATGCATGGCAGGGATGTGGCGATGTTCAACCGATGCGTGAGTACTTGAGCAACCGGTCGAGGTCTTTCTTCATGCGCGCCGGCTCGGCGTCCTTCGGAAATCGCAACACCAGGTTACCAAGTGGATCGATCAGGTAAATGTGGTCCGCCGCCGTTCCAGCCGCCGGCAGCGCCTTGAGGAAGGGAGCGTCTGGCGCGGCACGCAGCATGCGCGTGCCGTCGTACTCGCGGATCAGTTGTGTGGTCAAGGCATCACCATCGGTAATCAACCAGGCACGCTCGACCCTTTCCTTTTCCTTGCCCTGCGTGAGCCGCACCTGACGCATCACATACAACTTGCGCACGCAGGCCTCGTTGCAGCTGCTGCCATCGACGGTGAGCAACACCCATTTACCCTTGAATGTCGAGAATGGAAGCGGTTTGCCGTCAAGCAAGGCAAAGCTGGCCTCAGGCACCGGCTTGACGTCGAGCAACTGGCCGTAATTGGTGCGGCCCTGTGGTTGCAGGAAATAGTAGGACACATAAGAGGCGATCACCGGTGCAGCACACACCAGGAACAGCAGCAACATTTTGACGCGCCCGGAGGAAATGGCCTCACGGTAAGCCGCTTCACGCGTTTCGAGATGATTGGCCATAGTCGATGAAGGTGAAAAACAGGAACAGGCCGACCGTCAGGGCAGCCAGCGAAAACCATTGAAAAGCGTACCCACGATGCTTGGCAGCAGTCATGCCAGCCGATTGTGTCGGTGTTGTGCTTCCCCCCGAAGCACTTCCCTGGCTGCCGGGACCGCCACCGGCCAGCACATCCGGCAGGCGGGTGACGTCATCGTCAAGCGCGGTCGTCAGCCGAACCACCGCCGGTTGCAGCATCAACCCCATCTGCCGCCCCATGGCTGGCAGATCCAGGTTTTGCCAGACGCGTCCCTGCACCGCTTCGGGCTTGATCTCGTATACCCGCTTCGGCGGCAACACAATCCGCCCTTCCAGGGTGATCGGCCCGGCTCCGATGGCCGCCAGGGCCCGCACGCGCGGCAGCTCGGCGCGAGACGCGCCGGGCGCCACCCAGCCGCGATTAACCAGAAACACAATGCCCGATTCGGCGCGAAATGGCGTCAGCACGTGGTAACCGGCCCGTCGTTGCAGGACCTGATTGTCGTGAAACACCGTTTTGTTATCCAGGAAACAGCCAACGACGGCCACACGACGTCCGTCCAGCCCCTCCGGTTGCGCGGTGGGAGTGGACAACGCCATCACAGCGGCATCGCGGGCAGCCGCCTGACGAGTCTCAATCTGGTCCTTCTCGGTTGCACGTCCACTCTGCCAGAACCCGGCCGCCATGGCCACGCCAAACAGCAATACCGCGGCAATGGCCGGCAGCCAATGGAAACGCGGCGTTGAACACAGTCGAAGCATGGCGGAGGGTGGGTTGTGCTCGGAATAACGGACAATAACGGCTTATGCCACGGCTTTTGCTACGGCTTGTACCGCAGGCAATGCCGAGCAGGGTCGCGCCCATTCAGGAAGTTTGCTCATGAGAATCGTTGCAGTCATCATCATGCTGGTCATCCTCGGCAGCCTCGCATCTGCCCTGGTGTTTTTGGTCAAGGACGAGGGCAAGACCAAGCGGACCGTCAACGCACTGACAGTTCGCATTTCTCTTTCTGTCGTGCTGTTCTTGTTCCTGATGTTTGGATACTGGATGGGCTGGTTTCGTTCCAGCCATCCGCTCGGTTAGTTGCCATGCGGGAGGCTCGCTTCCACACCCCGCAAAAGCCGAAAGGCTACCCGTGCCAGCGCTCACCGTAAGCACCGTGGGTCAGCATTGGCCTGTGCCTCGGCCGTACCCAACCAGCGACTGAAACACACTTTTGCAACGAGAGACAACCTGCTGTCTGAAAGAAAAACGCCGCGAGTCCCGCAGCGTTTTTGTTGGTGATGCCAGAAGCGTCAGAACATGTAGACCACGAAGAACAGGCCGAGCCATACCACATCGACGAAGTGCCAATACCAGGCAGCGGCCTCGAAAGCAAAATGGTGCTCGGGAGTGAAGTGTCCCTTGAGAATGCGAAACCAGATCACCGTCAGCATGATCGCGCCGAGCGTGACGTGGAAGCCGTGGAAACCCGTGAGCATGAAGAACGTCGAGCCGAACACGCCCGTCGTCAGCTTCAGGTTCAGGTCCGCGTAGGCGTGGGCGTATTCGTAGACCTGGAAGCCGAGGAAGACGAAGCCGAGGACCACCGTCGCGCCCAGCCACAACAGCAACTGGCTGCGCTTGTCGGCGATCAGCGCCCAGTGCGCGAGCGTCACCGTCACGCCCGAGGAGAGCAGCAGGAACGTGTTCAGCGCGGGGATCCCCCACGCGCCCATCGGCGTGAATTTCTCGGTGTAGCCTGGGCCCGCCGACGGCCAGTGGCTGGTGAAGCCCGGCCACAACTGCTCGTTGTGCAGCAGCGACGACAGGTCCGGCACCGACCGCACGCGCGCGTCGAACAGCGCGCCGAAGAACG
>SXGS01738902.1_pt1 | contig 21627 bp, 12 predicted proteins | sample 3174681 | NCBI WGS metagenome assembly SXGS01 (sample SAMN11356861, study PRJNA531348) | freshwater metagenome | isolation source: freshwater sample F1-80 | place: China: Fuxian Lake, Yuxi | collected 2017-12-25
AACAATCCGCGCCCTCTCGACCAAATGGTGCTCCGTCTTGCCTTGGCGGGTCCATCCCTCTAAAGTCTTCATCTCTTCGTCGCTGAGCTGAAATTTCGCGGACTTTCGGCGCATGACTCAACATACAGTAGTACCAGAACTAATGCAACTAGACACTAGCTCTCTTCGCTCGCGTTCGATTCTGCGGCAAAGCCGCGCAGTTCGAACGGAGCCGTCCGATCCGTGTAGTGCTGGCTGAGGACGAGATGCGCAAGCATCTCATTGCGTGCCTGTTCGGAATCGCGGGCGCGGATTGCATCCAGTATCCGGCGATGGGCATCGAGTATCCCTGGCAGTTTTGAGACCCGGGCGTGAGCGATGTGAGCCTCCATGAGGATTTGTTGTATCAACGTCACGAACCATTCGAAAACCCCATTGCCCGACGCAACGGCGATCGCGCGATGGAATGCCGCGTCGTGTTCGGCGAACTTCGCGAAGTTGTCGCGGGATGCCTTCATTCGGAGAATCGCGTTCTCCATCTCGTCGATTTCCGTCCGCCGCGCCCTCTTGGCCGCGCAGGCGGCGCTCTCCGCCTCAATGGCTCTCCTGGCCTCGAACAACTCGGCAAAGGAGACGCCACTCAGAGGGACGAGAAGCCCTTGGGGTTCGCGCAACACGGCGGGGGCGTTTTCCGTCAGGTAATTGCCGGAACCTTGCCGGACTTCGAGCACGCCCATCACCTGAAAGGCTTTCAAGGCCTGCCGCAACGAAGACCGGGAGACGTTGAGCATCATCGAAAGCTCGCGCTCCGGTGGCAAGCGGTCTCCAGGGCGGAGTACACCTTCGAGGATGATTTCCTTCATCCGGCGGACGATGTGCTCTGTCAGCCCTTCGTTGTGGATGGGCCCAAGCGCGGTCGCCAATCGTTCGAGACTGGGCGATGGTTCTCTCTTGTCTTTGGCGCTTCTCATGGCGATTGTTAGAATTCCGGTCACTCCATTGTGCCACACCGCGCCACCTCTCTTAGTCGTACAAGGGACGGTCCGTCACCGAGTATCCGCCGTCTACCGGGATTGCGGCACCTGTAATGAAGTCGGAGGCCTTGGAGGAAAGGAAGACTACGGTGCCCACGAGGTCTTCAGGATTGCCCCAACGGCCAGCCGGCGTCTTACGGCGGACGAAGTCGAAGTTCGGAGACGACTTCAAGTGCTGGGTCATGGCCGTGATATACCAGCCGGGAAGAATCGCATTCACCTGGATTCCGTCCCTCCCCAACTCCACCGCCATCGCTCTGGTCAAACCGAGGATTCCGTGTTTGGTTGCGCCATAGGTCACGCTGTTGGGCACGCCGAACTGGGAGTACATTGAGCCAATATTGATGATCTTGCCGCCCCCTCCGGTGGATTTCATCGCCGGCACCGCGTGCTTGGAGCATAGAAAGGCGCCAGTCAGGTTCACCCCGACGATGTCGTCCCACTCCTCCCGCCGCAGTTCGGTTACCGTAGCCCGGCGCCCGACACCTGCATTGTTGACCAGGATGTCCAACGAGCCATGTTTGTTCACAATCTGTGCGATCGTGCGCACGACGGATTCCTCGTCCTGAACATCCATGGAGTAGACGTCAAGGTGCGACGGGACAAGGGCGTTCTTCTCAGGATTCCGGCCGGTCACTGCGACTCGCGCACCGGCCGCGTGCAAGCCTATTGCCATCCCCAAGCCCAATCCGCCGTTGCCTCCCGTGATGAGCGCCGTCCGCCCCTTCAGGGAAAACATATGCTGGGATGCTTCATTCATAGATTCGGTGACCTCTTTCCGTAAACTCTCGAAGAACTCCGGCCGCTGCCTGGATGTTGCCCGCACCGCCTGAGATCGCCAATGCGATGATCAGCAGCCTCGTGAGTGTCTCCTCGCCACAGGCAGGCGTGCGGCAGTGGCGGCGGAAGCGGTCTTCGAGCATCCGCCGCAGCGGTTGGCGGTGTGCGAGGCTGCCCGAGCACACGACCTGAACCCAGGCTTCCCCACTCGACAGGCGTTGTGCCCTGGCGGTACCGGCGAACATGTCAACGCTACATTCGATCTTGCCATAATACCTCCAGGGTTCACCCGGTTTCAACGACAGCAGCGAACTCTTGACGATCCGGCCCCTGCCGTGATAGGTTGGACCAGTAGTCCATATGACGAGGCGCGCCGCACCGCCAGCCTGGACCCGCTGTGCCGAGCCGTCCATCTCAAGGGAGAACTGAATGCTGCCGTCCGCCAAAACTGTCATCGTCACCGACCACGGTTTTCCGTCCATTGAGGCCCAACGGGATATCATCGAGTCAGCCGGATTCCGCCTGCAAGAGGCCAGACCGGTTTGCCGCACCGAAGACGACATCATCGAGCGCTGTCATGGCGCCGATGTGCTGCTCGTTCAGTGGGCGCCCGTCACGCGCAGAGTCTTGCAGTCGTTACCGAGCGTCCGCTGTATCGTGCGCTACGGCGTCGGCGTCAACAACTTCGACCTGCAAGCCGCCCAGGACCTGAACGTAGTTGCGGCAAATGTGCCAGACTATTGCGTCGAGGAAGTGTCGGATCATTCCCTGGCAATGATTCTCAGCCTGGTGCGCCGGATGCCGCAGGACACAGCCCAGATCCGGCGCGGCGAATGGGGCGTCAGCAAGTACAACATCACCGGCGGCTGTTCCGACCTGACACTTGGCTTGTTGGGATTCGGGGCCATCGGGCGGCGGGTGGCGGGCAAAGCGCAGGCCTTCGGGTTCAAGGTCATCGCATGCGATCCCGGGGTCGACGAGAGCGTCTTTGGCCAGTACAAAACGGCGAGAGTGGATTTGAACCGTCTTATGGAAATCTCGGACATCCTCTCTCTCCACGCTCCGCTGGTTGCGAGTACCCGCTATGTGATCAACCGCGACAGCATTGCCAGAATGAAACCGGGCGTTTTGCTCATCAATACGTCGCGAGGTCCTCTGGTGAACGAGCAGGACCTGATTGAAGCCCTCTCAAGCGGACATGTCGGAGGCGCCGGGTTGGATGTGTTTGAAGTGGAACCTCTGCCGGCGGGCAGTCCCCTGCGCATATTTGACAACGTCATCCTGACAAGCCATTCGGCCTCGGTGTCCGAACGCGCCGTGCGCCAGTTGCAGGTCAAGGCGGCGGAAGTGGCCCGCGACTTCCTGATGGGCCAGCGGCCCTACTCGGTCGTGACCTGCTAGCGGGAGTTTATTAAGGCGGAGCGTCGAAGCTCAGGCACTTCGTTCTCAATCAGCAGATTGGGTCGGGCTTTCCGCGGCTCGAAATGAAGAAGATAGACACAAGTGCAGAGAACGACATCACCACGGCGAGCTTGAATGTCGTCACTCGCTCAATCATGCTGTAAATCCTTCCGCCAAACACCTGGGGAACAAACGACCGCAGAAAGATGTCTAACCGATCGCCCTTACCAGACCGCTCTCGGTAAACTCGAACCCGGCGATAGTCAGCAGCCCGTCTCCAGGCAGATGCCCAAGAATAGCCGCAGCAGTGGAACCGCCCCATTTGCCCAAGCGCGGGCCAGATGTTAGCGATCTCCAGAACCAGCAAAACCGTAGCCCGGAAAACCGGCCCTTGCCACGTCCTGCAGAATCCAACGTGAATCGGCTCCCCACAATGGAGCGATTAATCAGTGCTGACATCGCGCCGGCGGAACTGTGGCTACGGCGGCAACTCGCCGTGCACCCATGGGGGCAGGTAGCTTGTCTAGGCAAGAATATCCTTCACCACGTGTCCAAATACGTCGGTCAGGCGGAAGTCACGGCCGGCGTAGCGATACGTGAGCTTCTCATGATCGAAGCCCAACAGATGCAGCAGTGTCGCATGAAGGTCATGCACATGGACCGGCTTCTCCTCGGCGCGGAAGCCGAAGTCGTCGGTTGCGCCATGGACGTATCCTCCCTTCACGCCCCCACCGGCCAGCCACATCGAAAAGCCGTAGCAATTGTGGTCGCGGCCCGTGCTGGCCGTTCGTATGGCCTCCACGGTCGGGGTCCGTCCGAACTCGCCGCCCCAGATCACCAGCGTGTCGTTCAGCATCCCTCGCTGCTTGAGGTCTTTGAGTAGCGCCGCAACCGGCTGATCGGATTCGTGTGCCAACCGCCGATGCTCCTTCTCCAGTTCGTTGTGGTTGTCCCATGGCTGGCTCGCCCCGGCCCACACTTGGATGAAACGCACGCCTTTCTCCAGCAGACGGCGTGCAATCAACATTTGCCGGCCGTACGTCGTGTCGCCGTACATGTCTCGTACCTGTTGCGGTTCACGGCTGATATCGAATACTTCCTCCGCTTCCATCTGCATGCGATAGGCGAGTTCGAACGACTGAATCCGCGCATCCAGCAGCGCTTCGTCGCGCTCGCCGGCATGGATGCGGTTCAAGCCACCAAGCAGATCGAGTTGCCGCCGCTGGCTCTCTCGAGTTGCCGCGGGGTTCCGCACATTCTGAATCAGCCGGTCCAGGGTGATGTCGGCTGTGTCGATGTGGGTGCCCTGATAGGCTCCGGGAAGAAAGCCGGAACGCCAGTTCTGCGCGCCGCTGGTCGGTAATCCACCGGGACACAGGGCGATGTAGCCAGGCAGATTCTGATTCTCGGTCCCAAGGCCGTAGGTTATCCAGGAACCGAATGTCGGCCTCACCTGCCGTTCGCTGCCGCAGTTCATCAGTGCGAGCGAAGGCTCGTGGTTCGGAGTATTGGCTTGCATCGAGCGGATCACACAGATGTCGTCGATGCAATCGGCGATCTTGGGAAAGATCTCGCTAACCTCGATCCCGCTTTGGCCGTATTTCTTGAATCGAAACGGCGACGGCATGGCGCCAAGCGTCCGCCGTTCCGTGCGCAGGTGGATGGGAATCTGCTTTCCGGCGAATTTCTCCAACGCCGGTTTGGGATCGAACGTGTCCACCTGCGATGGTCCGCCATTCATGAAAAGGTGAATGACACGTTTGGCGCGCGCCGGCAGCGGAGGCCTGCGCGCGGCCAACGGACTCGCGCCTTCCGCGGCCAGCAGCGTTCGCAGGCCCGACAAACCCATTCCCATGCCAACGCGCGCCAGCAACTCCCGGCGCGGGATCCTGCTCATAGTCCCCTCCTTCAATCGACGAATGCGAATTCGTTAGTCATCAACAGCGCCTGTGCAATCTGGTCCCATGCCGAGAGCGGTTTCTGAGCAGGCCCCTGGAAGTCGTCCTCGGCGCTCCAACGGCGGTTGCCGCCGGCCGTGATCACTGGCGCCCAATCGAAGTGGTCCTGCTCGTAGTCGCCGCGCGAATCAACAACAAAGTCCACAGTGTCTCCCTTGCGAACGGCAACACCCTTCAGACCGGTGGCCACTTCCATGTCGAGAACGGTCCAATTAGCCACAATGCCGCCAAGGCTCGTAACCACCCAACCCCGGATCCCATTGGTCAGATTGAAACGCCGGTCGTAATTATCCAGCTTATCCTTCAGGAGCCCGGCAATCGAAACTTTGCCATCCACGGGCGAAACCCATCGCCGGATCACCGCGGCCCGCGGATCGTCGCCCGGAGAGCCTCCCCCCGCGGTCAGGTGCGCGAAACCGGCTCGCGCATCCGGCAGAATCGACTTCGGCAACCATGCCTTCGGTCGCGCACCCGGCCCACCCGCCAACACCTGCGGCGCGAAGTGAGTGAAGGGATGAAACTCCTTGACTTTGCCCGAGGAGATGTCGAGTTCCCCATAACCGTAGCGCCACGGTGAGTCCTTCTCGTTCTGAGCGGCGGAATCACTCCACGTGCGCAGGAACTGAATCGCCTGCTCCACTTCATTAGGCAGTGGGTGTCTCCCCAACGCGAACTGATACATCCGTGTCAACCGCTCCCGTTCTCCGCCGCTCCCCTCCGAGCGGCTCGCCAATTGGCGCGCCTGCTCCAGGACAAAGGAACTGTTCATCAGAAACAGGGCCTGCTGGGGAATCGTGGTGATCTGGCGGCGCGGCGTATGCTGTTCGGTGTCCGCGAAGTCGAAACTCGAGAGTGCGCCGTCCGGGCGCGAACGCTCGATAAAGGCGTAAACGGTCCTCCGCGGAACAACGGGCGTTGCCGCCAGCAGGAATGGAGGGCCTCCCAGCGTTCCGTCCAGTTTGCCCGAGGAAACCAGCATCGAATCGCGCAACCCTTCGAAATCAAGCCGTGCTCCATTGGCGTGACTCAACAGCAGGTTCTCCGGATCGGCCGCACGGCTCTCCGAACTTGCCCTGGCGGACTGGCGATAAGTCTGCGTCAGAACGATGCGGCGGATCAGTCGTTTCAAAGACCAGCCATCTTCCATCAGGCCGCTTGCAAGATGATCGAGAAGCTCGTGGTGGGAGGGCGGATCGCCGCGCGTGCCGAAGTCGCTGGGCGTCCGCACCAAACCCTGTCCGCACAGATGCATCCAGACCCGGTTCACGATCACCCGTGCCGCCAGCGGGTTGGACTTCGACACAATCGCCTCGGCCAGGTCCAGCCGGGTTCTACCCCGCTCGAACTCCGCACCCTTGCCGCCTCCGAGGAAGTCCGGAAATCGTGGAGGCGTCTCCGCGCCGAGGTCGTTCTGATTGCCCCGAATGAAAACGTGGGATGGAATCCACTCCTCGCGCTCCGCGATCGTGCGCGTAACCGGTGGATTATCCCGCACACCGTAGTCCGCCAGCAGACCGCGATAGTGGCGGGCCAGCGTGTTGATAGTGTTGCTATCGTCCTCTTTGACGACGTAGGCCAGGTCCTCTACAGGGATATGCATCGGAGAGTTTACCCCGCGCAGCATCCGCCGCAGTGTCTCCTTCCCTGGATCGGAATGCGGCTCGGATTGATCGGCCTCGAGAACATTGCGCACCCAGTGCTGAATCTCTCGCTTTCGTTCTGTCTCCGGCAGCGATTCCCAACGTTCGAAAACCGGCCTCAACTCCTGCCCGGAGAATCGGTGCCATTTGCGCATCAGATAGACGGGCAGGTCCCGTTCCCTGGCCAAGGCTTCTACTTGCGCGCCGTTCATCCGGCGCGCGTCCCACGCCGCTGTAACGTACTTCTCTATCGGCTCCGCCGCGCGGATCTCCGACATGTACTCTTCGACGGCTTTCCGGCGGAACTTACTCAGTTGATCCTGGCGCATCTGCAAACGGGATTTGTAGTACTCGCTCAACGGTCCGATCGCCGGCGAGGCCAGCAGCGGCGGATCGTGCGGCTCGGGCGAGTTCGCAAAGACACCATACAGCGAGTAGTAATCGCGGGTGAGGATAGGGTCGTATTTGTGGTCGTGACAGCGGGCGCAAGCGCCCGTGATTCCCAGCAAGCCTCTTGTCACGACGTCGATTCTGTCGTCCATGCGCTCGGGAAAATCGCTGAACCGCGCGGGATTCAGCCCGAGCGTAAGAAACCCTAGCGCAGCCAGGTGCTTGCTGCCCTCACTGCGTATCTGATCCGCGGCCAACTGCCGCTTGACAAACTGGTCATACGGCATGTCGCTGTTGAACGCGGCGATCACCCAGTCCCGGTACAAATGCGCTTGGGGAAGGCGAGCGCCCGCGGCATCGGAATAGCGCGCCAAATCGAGCCAGTGGCGTGCCCACCGTTCTCCGAAATGACCAGAGGCGAGCAGTTTGTCCACAACACGCGGATAGGCGCCGTCGGAGGAGTCCCGTTGAAATGAGGTGACATCCTCCCAACTGGGTGGGAGCCCGGTGAGAGCATAACTCACACGGCGCATCAGCGCCCGAGGATCCGCCGCCGGAGCTGGTTTCAGATTCTTCCGCCGCAAACCGGCCTGAATGAATCTGTCGATCGGGTCACCGGGGCCGTCCGGAGGACGCGGCTTTTCCACGGGTTTCCAGGCCCAGTGGTCCAACCCTGGCCTACCCGTCTTCGAAACCGAAGTGAGCGACCTCTCCTCAGGCCAGACCGATCCTGACTTCACCCACTGGACCAGGACATCGATCTCGGCTTGCGACAGCTTCCCGCCGGGCGGCATCCGCGGTCCCTCGAAGCGGACGGCCCGAATCAGCGCGCTCTCGTCGGGCTTGCCGGGCACGATCGCAGGACCGTGGTCTCCCCCTTTCATCAGCCCCTCACGGCTGTCCAGCCGCAAGCCCGCAAACGGAATTCTTGCCGTGGAGCTATGGCAGCCGAAGCAGTTCCTGGCTAAAAGCGGCCGGACGGATTTCTCGAAGAACTCTTCTCCGCTCTGCGCCGCGGCGATACTCACTGACAGAATGAATATCGCGATCTTTCCTGAGAGACCCATATTGGATAAAGCTCGTCAAACGGGTTCATTCACCACAGGGTTGGTGAGAACACCAATTCGCTCGATTTCAATCGTGACGGTGTCGCCATCGCGAAGGAACACCGGTGGCTTGCGTGCAGCTCCCACACCATGCGGTGTGCCTGTGAGAATCACGGTGCCCGGCAACAACCGGGTGCTGCCGCTCAGAAACGAAATGATCGACGGCACATCGAAAATCATATCGTTGGTGTTCCAATCCTGCATCGTCTGCCCGTTAAGGATGGTCTTGATCTGAAGAGCATTCGGATTCGGAATCTCATCCCTGGTTACCAGGCATGGTCCAAGCGGTGCGAATGTGGCGAAGGTCTTACCCCGGCACCACTGGCCGCCACCGTACTTGAGCTGCCAGTCGCGCGCGCTAACGTCGTTTGCGCACGTGTAGCCGTAGACGTAGTCCAATGCATCTTCTGGCCGCGCGTTCTTGCACTCTTTGCCAATCACGACGGCCAGTTCGCATTCATAATCGACTTCCTCACTGCGCAAATGGCGGGGAAGAAGGATCGGATCGCCGGGATTCTGCACCGCACCGGTGCTTTTCATGAAGACGACGGGGTGCTGCGGAATCGGTTGTTTGCCCTCCTCCGCGTGCCGCCGGTAGTTCAACCCGATGCAGATGATGTCCGCCGGCTGCAAGGGGGCAAGCAACTTCCCGGCTTGGGCTTCTTCTCCTGTGTCAACGAGGCTGGCAAACAGCGCGCCGGCGAGCCGGGTCGTGCGGCCGTCCTCGTGTTGTTGTCCGTAATGAACGGTTCCATCGGTTTGGCGGTAGCGGATAATTCTCATGTGGGTATAGTGGACTTACCATGACATGGTGTCGGCCGCCCTGTCAACTGCCAGACGAGGGCCACTGGGCGCGAGGCTCCTCCGCGCCCTCGGCGCTGTGCGCGTAGTGAAGCACTACGTCCGCCCCTTCCCGCCCGAACCCGATAGCAATCTCCTTCTCCGATTCCCGTGCCGAAGCCGGTGACCATCGCTCTCTTGCCTGCCAGACGCCCCGCCATCAGAACTCCAGCCGCAACCCAAGTTGGGTCTGGCGTCCAGGACCGGAGGCCGTGATTCGGCCAAAGTTAGCGTTGCCGCGCGAGCCGTTCGGCTGTCCGAAATTCGGCCGGTTGGGAAGATTGAAAAAGTCTCCGCGCATTTGCAGTTTCCATCGCTCCGTCAACGCCCACCGCTTCTGTATCGAGGTGTCGAGGCTGATCGACCCAGGTCCGCGGATAAGCGTGCGCGGAGCACTTCCGAATAATCCGACACCGGGCGCGGTGAATGCCGCCGTGTTGAAATACTGAGCGAGGAGTTCCCTGCGTGAGCGGCTCGTAGATAAGTACGGGTTTCCCGTGAGATTGGAGCGCTGCCCTGGTGCGAACGTGTTGGAGAGATTGGTCTGCTCTCCAACGCCGAACGGCGTGCCATCACGCAACTCCAGAATCGCACCTGTCACCCAGCCCCCGATGATGTGGTTCAACACCGCATTCTGGATATCGACGAGCTTGCCGCGGCCGATCGGAAGTTCATACACCGCGCTCCCGGACACGCGATGCGCAACGTCGCTGACCGATAACGCCTTGTCCAATCGCAGTAACTCCGGATGCTGATTGCCCTCGAAGCCTCCGTCAATGAACTTCGCCCAGGTGTAATTCAGCAGCAGATTGAACCCGCCGCTGTAGCGCTTCTCCAATTTGGCGTTCAAGGCGTGGTAGGTCGAGTTGCCGAGATCGGGCCCCCCGAGTTCGGTAAGGCCGGACCACTGTGGATAGGGCCGCAGCCGCTGATCCTGTGTGGCTGGCCCGCGGCCGTTGGCCAGTGCGATCACGTTGCGGTTGATCGGCGCACCGGGAAGCTTGTGCCCCACATTTCCGAGGTAGGCGGCTTCGGCCAGCAGACTTCCTTTCAGAAGCCGCTGTACGCTGAGATTCCAATGCTGCGCGTAGCCATTCTTGTGATTGGACGCAATAAACTGCGGGGCAAACCGCGGCGCTGAGCCAACGCGCACCGCGCCAAAGCCGGGCTCCAGCACGAATGCGGAAATCGCAGGCAAGCCATCCCGGAAAGGAAACGCCGGAGTGAATCCTCCGTCCGGCGATGTGAAATCCCCTTGCTTGCTGAATCCCGCCGTCATGGCATTGGGCAGTGCTTGGCCATACGCCCCGACATAGGTCAGGCCGTAGCCTCCGCGAATCACCGTACTGTCACCATGCCGCCAGGCGAAGCCGAAGTGCGGCCCAAAGTTCCGCTGGTCAAAATCATGAGCGTACTTGGTTCTGCCGTTCTGTCCCGCCCAGACCATAATGCCCGGCGTTCCGGAGATCGGGTTGATGGCCGTCAGGTCTACCGAATTCTGGCGGTTATTCTTTTCCCAGCGCGGAGTGTCCATCTCCCAGCGAAGCCCAAAGTTCAGGGTAAGCCGCTGGCTCACTTTCCAGTTGTCCTGAACAAACGCGCCATAGTAGTCGGTACGGGAAGAGATGACGGGGTTATCGACGAGAGTTGCCGCGGAGGTCCAACCGAGCAGCATCGTGGCAAGACCGTCTCCGGTGGCGCGGTCCGTGAACGTGAACGAGCCCCCTGGCGAGATCCGCGATTCATCGTCAAAGTCGGAAGCACGGAATTCAACCCCTGCTTTGATCGTATGTGCGCCCTTCACCAGAGTCACGTTATCCACCAGATGCAGGTTCAGCCGCTTGGGCAGAAATCGCGCCTGTTGCGCTCCCGGAGCGGGTCCGAAATTGGTCAGGCCTGTCACATTCAGAATCGGGCTGAACGTTGGATCGACGCCTTTTCAAGCCAACCTGCTGGTTGATGTTCGATCCGAAGGAAAATGTCGGTCCGCCACCATCGTTATTCAACCGCTCGAAGCGGAACTCATTGAACTTCGTTGGCGAAAAGTTGTGAAACCACGTTGCCGCCACAGTTGGAGAGCGGCCGGTGCCGAAACCTCCGCGCGGATCTACGAACCGGTTCGGGTAGATCGGCTGCGTTTCACTATAAAGTTCGTAATAGATGACGCGGCCAAAGAGCCTGTCGTTGTTGCCAATATTGTGATCGACCCTTCCGAAGAAATAGTCGGACTTCGAAATGTTGGACGCATTCGCGATGTAGTTTGCCCGCGGCGCGCGCGTCAGATCCTCGTTCGGCGTGTTTGGAGCAGGGTAGAACTTCACCAGCGCTGCCGCGATTGGATCGATGCGGCTGGTGGGAATCCGGTTGCCGGGAAAGGGTTGCTGCGACAGCGGATCGCGCACCTGAACGTCTCGCCGGTTGGAGAAATCTCCGGTGAGTTCCACCGGCCTGGGAAGCGTGTCGCTGGAATAGGTGACTCCCTCGCGGCGCCTTCCTCCCTCGTACGTGTAGAAGAAGAACGTCTTGTTCGGGCGGATCGGGCCGCCGAGCGAAACTCCAGGCACGTTGTACCGCAATGGAGCCTTGGTGCGGGCAAAGAACGAACGCGCGTCCATTTTGTCGTTGCGCAGGAAGTTGTAGCCCGCGCCGTGGAATTGATTCGTTCCCGAGCGCGAGGTCATCACCACAGCGCCACCGCCCGCGCGGCCGATCTCGGCGCTGAAGGCGTTGGCTTCCACTTTGAACTCCTGGAGTGTTTCCACCGGAGGGTTGATGGCGATTTGCGGCAACCCGAGCGCGGTGTTCTGCACCGTGGTGCCGTCCAGCAGCCATTGCTGGTTCCGCGGCCTGCCGCCGGAGATGGTGAAAATCGGAACGGCCTCCGCGCCTCCTACTTCACCCGTGTACAGCACGCCGGCCGTCAACCGGACGAGCGATCCGCCGCGGCGGCTTTCGAGCGGCATGTTTGCCACCGTCGTCCGCTCGATCAATTGTCCCGCCGAACTGTTCTCGGTTTCGAGCAGCGGCGTGCTTGCCACGATGGTCACCGATTCCGTCACCGCTCCTACTTCAAGCCGCACGTCGACGGTACGCGTAAAGCCTGTCTCGATAACGATCCCGTCCTGTGTCGACTTCTTGAACCCAGGGTGCTCCACAGCCAGGCGATAGGTGCCGGGCAGCAGCGCCGGAAACGTGTAGGTTCCGCGGTCCGAAGTCGAGGCACGGTAGTCCACTCCGGTGGCGACGTTCGAAACCCGGACGGCCGCCCCGACAACGACTCTCCCGGTGTTGTCGCTGACGATTCCCGTGAGCCCGGTCCCAGTTTGCCCCAGCACGGAAACCGGCAGTGCTAAGAAGAGAGTTGCCCACAGCGGGCGATAGTGACGCATAAGCCCCCCCCCAATGTCGAGTGGACTATTGGACATACCACATTACCGTACTGTCCACAGGGTTGTCAAGACCGGCCTTAGCTTTCTTCAACGCCTTCCCTTTTTCCTTTCAGCGCACTCCAGTTTCGATCGCGTGTAGAACCGCAATGCGGGCGCCGGTATGTGCTTGAATTGATAGCCGCGTCATTGAAGAACTCCAGGCTTGTGACCTACCTCGCGAATTGGCTGAGATCGCTCACGGGGTCGGCCCCGGCGCGGGTAACGAGCTATGATTCCGCGCCCCGCCGCACCGGATAGGAGTCGAAAATCTCGCCACGCCCCGAGACTTGCGGATCGCCGGTTGAGCGGAGTTCCACCTCCAGGCAGGTCCGCGGGGAGTGAAAAAAAGACCGGCTATCTGGATAATGTTCACACGCTCATCGACCGCTGATGCAGCGCAGGAGGGCAGTGGTGGCCAGACTCGATAGCCGGGAAAGAGTTGGATCGTGCGCACATCGGTTCCGGTTCCAACGGGTGGACAGCGAAGGCGTGGCGGAGCGAATGCGGGGTAATCGGCTTGCGGGTCCCGAAGATCCGGCGACCTTCCTGTCAGGCGGCTTCGACAGCACCGCGGTTGATGGCTGGCCGGTACAACGCCCTTAGTCCAAGGTTCTTGGGGACATAATAGGACATTATGATGAATCTCAAGAAAGTGGGCATGCGGCTTTTCCTGGGAACGATACTTCTCGAGGTCGCGCTGTGGGGTCAAGGGGCCGGTGGTGTGCAATTTCGCGACTGGCCGGCGCCGGGTGTCAGCGCGAAACCCACGATCGAATGCGGGGAACTGCGAAGCCTCACCGGATTCGACCTTTCCATCATGAGCGCGTCGATGGTTCAAGGCGTCCCGGATACTCCCGAGCACTGCCGTGTCAGCGTTCTCGTCCAGCCCGAGATCAACGTGGAAGTAAATTTGCCCTCCACGTGGAACAAACGCCTTTACATGTTTGGCAACGGAGGATGGGCAGGCGAGTCGTTCGAAGCGCCGAATCGCGCCGCCACGCGGAGTCGCGGCCTGAAATACGGATTCATGACCGCGGCTACCGACACCGGGCACTCGGCAGTCTCCGACCGCGGGGCGGCCTTTGCCTTGAATCGCCAAAAGCTCGTAGATTTCGGCTTCCGGTCGCTGCACGTTACGGCGGAGGTGGCCAAGCGCCTGGCGCGGTCCTACTATGGCGAGAGACCGTTGAAATCGTACTTTGACGGCTGCTCCCAGGGCGGGCGGCAAGGTCTTATTCTGGCCCAGAGGTTTCCATCCGACTTCGACGGAATCCTGGTAGGCGCTCCGGCGTTATACAACACCGGACTCCTGTTAGCGAGAGCCTGGTGGAGTCGCATCCTGGCAAATGAGCCTGTTCCCTTTTCCAAACTCAAGCTGCTCGCCGGCCGTATCTACGGCCAATGCGACTTCAAGGACGGATTGAAGGACGGGTTGATCGACGATCCGCGGCGCTGCGGTTTCCTGCCAGGCGGTGACCTTCCCCGCTGTGCCGGCGGAACGGACAAGTCCGACTGCTTCACGCCGGCTGAGATTGCCACTCTGGAGCGGATCTATGGCGATGTCTTGAGCCGGGGGAAGCGCTTCTTTCCGGGCTGGCCGGTGGGCTCCGAAATTGCCGGCCATGACGGGAAAAGCGGCTGGATTGGCCAGGTGGTCAGCAGTCCGGCCGGCCCTGCCGCGTGGGCGACGTTTACGGAGGACTTTCTTCGATTCCTGGTATTTCCGGAGAAGAGCTCCGAGAATTCCCTCAGCCGGTTTGATATCGATCAAGACCCTCAAAGAACCCTGGCCATCGGGCAGATCCTGGATGCTACCGACACCGGCTTGTCCGCATTCGAGCGCCGCGGCGGAAAGATTGTGATGTACTTCGGATGGGCCGACCCGCGAGTAAATCCCCTGATGGGGGTTGAATATTACGAAGAGGTTGCTGAGCGCATGGGCCGCTCGACTGGCGATTTCTTCCGGCTCTTCATGGTGCCGGGTATGTTCCACTGCGGAGGAGGAGTGGGTACCGGCGTGTTCGACGCCGCGACGCCTTTGCTGAATTGGGTCGAGTCCGGTAACGCTCCCGATCGTATTACCGCGAGCCGGGTAGCTGACAGCAAGGTGGTCCGGACCCGTCCGCTGTGCGCCTATCCGCTGGTTGCTCGCTACAAAGGCAGTGGCAGCATCGACGACGCGGCAAACTTCACTTGTGTCAAGCCGTAGCGATCGCTCACCAATTCAATTTCAGACCGAACTGGACGACCCGCGCCGAGTCGGCGGTGGTGATGCGTCCGAACAGGGGGGACGTCATGAGGGTGGTTGGGTTCCCCAGTAGGACCTGATTGAGGCTGTTGTATAACTCGGCTCGGAACTGAACCTGCATCGGCTCGCGGATGCGGAAGTTCTTGAACAATCCGAGATCGGTGTTAAATTGTCCCGGACCGGTGAGGGTATTCCGTCCGACGTTGCCGAACTGACCGATCTGGTTGGCGCGAAATGCTGCTCTATCGAAATAGGCCGCAGTCTGCTGATCGCGCGAGCGGCCTGAGGGCAAGCGCGGATTGCCGACATAGTCCGGGCGGTCATAACTATTCCCGCTGAGAGAATTGTCCAGGCCTGTGGTAGCCGTAAGCGGCGACCCGCTCGAAGCGCTCGTGACCCCCGAAATTTCCCAGCCGTCCAGAAGGCGGCCCGCCAGTCCCCGGTGCTTGAGAAGAGCGGGTAACTCATACACCCAGGAGAGGCTGAGCACATGCCGGCGGTCGAACTCCGACAGGCCCCGATCAGCCCGAGTGTTCTCGCTGTCCTGATGGAACCGGCCCTGTATATCGGTTGTCGAGCGCGTATCGATCGATTTTGACCATGTATAGGCCGAGGTGAACACCAGCGAGCGGCGGCGGTATCTCACCGCCGATTGCAGCGAATGGTATGCGCCGTTCGAATTCGAGTCCTGCAAGTTCACGCGCGAAAACACATTCGGGTAAAGCCGCCGGCGCGAATCGATGTTCGCCAGAGTCGACAGCGGGGCGCCGTTTGCACCCACGCCCGGGATGAAGATCGCGGTATTTTCATCGCGTGTGTCGTTCAGGTGGCGGCTGAGCTTGGAAACGTAACCGGCCTCCACCATCAGATCCTGGACCACCTGCCGTTGTACGTTGAAGGTGATCGACATGATTCGCGGCATCTGGTAAAACGGATCCGCCGAGAAGCCGATCAACGGCAGCGGAAAGTAGTTCCGCAACCTCTCTGGCTTGGTGAGATCCAGATCCACCGGGAACGGATTCACCAGACCCAACCAGGGATCGGAAAATCCTCCGGCCGGCCGGTTGAGACTTTGGCCTATGCGGTACGGCGCGTTTGCGTCCCGCTGGATCATGTCGCCGATAACTGAGTTGCTATAGGTCCCAAAGCTCGAGCGGACGCTCGTTTTGCCGTCGCCGAACACGTCCCAAGCGAACCCGACGCGAGGCTGGATCTGCCAATAGTCCAGGTGAATCATGCTGTTGTTGAGACCGTCCGGCCAATCCTTGGTCTTGTCGCCCGGGAACAACAGCCCTCGCGGCGCAACGGGGATCAGAGTGGACTGCTCGCCGAACCGGATAGTGGCCATCTGCGGCATTCGTATGTCGGGCCTGTCCGGACCGTGTACTTCACCGAACGGCCCCAGCACTTCGTACCGGACGCCAAGATTCAAAGTCAGCCGGGGATGAACCTTGAAATCATCCTGAAAGAAAAAGAAGACTGACTTGGAATCGGCCCTGCGGTCGCCGCGCCCCTGCCTGAGGACGCTAACTGGCAGGCCCATCAAATAGTCCGCGGCGGCGTTTCCGGTCACCTGCCCGCTGAAGGTGTTCACGCCGGCGTCATTATTCAGGTGCCGGCTATAGGAATTCCGGAAAAAGTATTCCCCTCCAAACTTAAACTGATGCCTGCCACGAATCCAGGTGGCCTGGTCCGTGAACTGCCGCGACACACCGCCCTCCGTCCAGTTGCAGTTCAACCCGACACCGATATTGAACCGCCCGGCTACAGACACGGTCGGCGGCACGGGCGTGCCGAGCGGTGTTAGATCGACATTGATGCCTAGTGCCCGTGGCGTTATCATTGGCGGACACGTTCTCGCCTCCTCCTGGCCCGAACGGCCAAAACGGAATTCGTTGATGAGCGATGGCGAGAAGGTATGTGTTTCCGAGAACGAAAGGAGCGGCACAACCTGGTCCTCGGCGTTGACCGGGAAGGTCAGAAACCCGGAGGCCGGAAACGGGTTGCTCAGCGTCGTGAGGTCGAACATGAATGTCGCGTTGAATGTGTCCCTCGGAGAAATCAGATAGTCCACCTTGCCGATCCACTGATTCGTATTAACCGGACGAGAGCGCTCAACAATCAGGACTCCGGACGCGGGCGCCACCGGGACTAACTCGAGCAGGCGGGCCGCCGGAGTGTTGAAGCGGCTGGCTGGAATTGTGTTGTTCGCAAACGGTTGGTTGGTCGCCGGATCCCGGACTACCGTGGGGAACACACCGAGGCGTTCATTCGGGCTCAACAGCGTCAAATGCCGCTGAATGGAAGGTGTGCGGATTCGGAGTCCCTGATAGCTGCTAAACATGAACAGCTTGTTCTTGCGAATCGGAAAACCCGCACTCGCCCCGTATTGGTTCTGCTTCAGCGGCGCCACGGTGGGGAGGAAAAAATTGCGCGCGTTCAGCCGGTCATTTCGCAGGAACTCCCAGGCCGAACCATGCAAAGAGTTGGTCCCGGATCGGACGACCGATCGGAAGACAGCTCCGCCGAAGACTCCGAACTCGGCGCCATAGGCGTTTGTGACGAGTCTGAACTCCTCGAGGGCGTCCGGAGAAGGCATGTTCATGCCGGTGTTTGTGTAGCTGCCGGAGAAATGCACGCCGTCGAGCTGCCAGTCGATCTCATTGGCGCGGGCGCCGCTGACGTTCAGCCTGTTGCCGCCCCGGTTGCCTCCGTCAATGGTCGTTCGGATATTCGCCACAGAGACTCCAGGGAGTAGCGTCGCCAGTTGCAATGGGTTTCTACCGTTCAACGGTAGTTCGAGGATTCGCCTCCGCTCGACGACCTCGCCGCCCGCCGCGGATCGTGTGTCAACTAGCGGCGCTGCGGCCTGGACCTCCACAGTCTCGGCCACGCTTCCCAGCGGCAATCGGATGTCGACGCGCGCATTCTGACCCACCGCCAGAGTGACCCCGGTGCGGACTGACGTGCGGAAACCCGCCGCTTCGGCGGTCACGCGGTAGCTATCGCTCACAGGAAGAAAGGGAAGCAGGAAGGTCCCGTCGGCCGCGGTGGTGATTGTGCGCGCGAACCCCGTCAGTTCGTTGAGCGCGGTAACTTTCGCATCCGCGACAGTCGCGCTGGAAGGATCGGTAACGGTTCCGAGGATTGTGCCGGTGTTAACCTGCGCCACGATGGCGCTGGCCGAAAAAACCGCAAAGGCGCAAAGATGGAGATAGCGTCGCAGCATAGGCCCCCTATTCTTGAATCGCCGACGAACACGCGCCGCTCTGGACGCGATTCTTCCAGCGTTTAAATCTACGTACTACGTAAACAAAGTTTCAATCTCGCTGGGCTGCATGAAAGTGGTCGCCGAAAAGGGCTCCAGATACTCGAACGCGCGGCCGGAAGGCGTGTTGGTGATTTTCTTGCTGTAGTCGATTCCCATGGCTGAGTAGATCGTCGCCGCAAGGTCTTCCGGATAGACCGAGCGCTTCTGGCTCCAGCCACCCTGCACTACCTTGGCGCCGACGGCATCGGTAGCCCCTATTATTCGCCCTCCGCGCACACCTCCCCCGGCAAATAATGAAGTGAATGCCCAGCGATAGTGGTCCCGGCCCAAATTGAGGGTCACTGGTCCTACGGTTCGTCCGAACTCCCCCGTGCAGACGATCAAAGTCTTATCAAGCAGCCTGCTGCCGTCGGCGGTCTTGATTTGACTCATGTCGGCGAGGAGGTTCGCGAAGCCCTGATCGAGGTCGAGGGAGTGCCGGTAGACATTATCGGGCTTGGACTTGTCGTAAATATCGGTGTGGGCATCCCAGGATCCTTGAGAAATGAAAACGTATCGCGCGCCGGCTTCCGCCGCGATCAGGTTTCGGGCCAGGATGCAAGCGTCCCCGAAAGGCGACAACCCGTATCGTTTGCGCTCCTCCGGTTGCACTTCCAGGATCCGGTCAATTCCGGGAGCGAGCATCATAGCGTGCGCGCGCTCGTGGTGGGCGCGAAATGCCTCGACCGGGTCCAGAGTCGATACGCCATTCGAACGTCCTTCACGCTCCATATTGCGCAGCAGATCCCAGCGCCGGTCGAAACGCTGCCGCTCGGCATCGGGAACGACGAAATCGAGTTGCGTCTTTGTATCAAAGACCAGAGGATTCACTTTGGGAGGCAAGCAGCCGGCTCCGACTACGCCGGCGCCCCCTCCGTAGTTCATGGCGATAAACGGCGGAAGGAAGTGGCTCGGCTTACGGCGCGCCTCCATCTCATAAGCGACTACCGCGCCCACGGAAGGTATCTCGTTACGCCGTGCGGGACTGATCGCACGGGCGGCTTGCATGTAATACTGCGCCCGGGGATGCGCCGTCTCCCACGCCTCCATCGACCGCACGATAGCCAAATCGTCGGTCCTCTCGGCGAGCTTGGGATACAAGGCGAAGGGGAGTTTCAGTGGTCCACCACGAATTGTCCGGATGTCGAAGTCCGGCGGAGTCCACGCTCCTTCCTTCAAATCAAAGGTGTCGACATGGCTGGCGCCGCCACTCAGGAATAGAAAGATACAGTACTCGGCGGTTCCCCGAGGGCGCACTTTGCCGGCCGCTTGAACAGCCAGCGGTTTTGCCATCGGCAGCAGGTGATAGCCGGCGAGACTGGCTGCCCCGATTCGCAGGAACTCTCTTCGGGCCAGCGTGGGAACCCTCGTCATGATTTGTTGCATGGGATCCTCAATGATTGAAAAGGAACTCGGTCTTGTTGAGAAGCGTCCACAAGACATCTTCAGCTCCGGGGTTCCTGTCCTGCGATATTTGGCTGGCTCCCAGGCGCCTCTCTCCCGCATTCGGCAGTCGCCCCAGCGTCGCCAGAAAAAGCTCGTCTACTATCTCGTCAGCGGTCTTGGCTGGCTCCGCCGTCAGCAGCTTGGCAAGCCGGCCTTTGTCGTGCGCTACGCGGTCCTTTAACAATCTCCCGTTGAGCAGAATGGAGGCTTGAACCGTCGATCCCTCCAGACTCTTCTCGCCCAGATCCCGATTGCTCTGGCCGAAGCTGGCCAGGACTCCTTTCACGTAAGGGTTTTTTCCGAAATCGGCCGGGTCGCGGGTCTGCATGGCATACTGTACTTTTTCGTCGGTTCCGAGAATCGGAATATCGACAAAGACGCCGGTGGCCTCGCCTACCGCGTCGTAAAACTGCTCCGCCGAGAGACGGCGCACAAACCGCCGGGCGAAATACGAGGCATAGGCAGGCTTCCAGGCACCGTTAAACTGCGAGGAAAGCTGATAAGCGCTCGACTTGGCGATGGTTCGAATGATGTATTTCAGGTTGTAATCATGCGCTACGAAATCCTTCGCCAGCGCATCCAGAAGCTCCGGATGTGATGGCTGCAGCTTCCACGGCGCGGGTGGGGGATTATTGGGGTCCTGCCGGTCCAGATCGAACTCGAAGGGAGGATCGACAATTCCGACGCCCATCAACTCGGCCCAGATCAGGTTCACGGTCGCGCGCGCGAATTGCGGGCTGGTTGTAATCATCCGCGCGTAGGCCTGCCGCGAGCCTTCTCCATCCTTAGGAGCCTCACCACTGAGCAGGAATCTGGGCGCGACGTCCTTTTGGCTGCGTTGCGGACGCTTCACGCTGGGGTGCGTCAGGTCGTACCGGCGTTCGCTTCTCGGCTCGATGGCGATTTCCTGGCTGATGCTGAAAGGCCGATGGATCCGTAGGTCTCCGAGGAACGAAGCCTGCCTCCAGAACTCCTGCCGCTTGCGGCCGCTCAGCCAGAGGTTGATTTTCTCCAAATGGCCGGCTCCATCGTGACACGAAACACATTCCAGATTGATTCCCAGGAAGCACCTGCTGCTGCTGATCGCTATGTCTTCGATCGAGTCCTCGTGATTGGTCGCGATGCCGTCCACATCGGGCTGCCGGTAACGGGCGATGAAATTAGACGCGCCCGATTCCCAACTCGAGCGGGTCGTCGCTGTCAACATCTCGGTGACTACCTGTTTGTACGGAACCTGCAACAGCAACGTAGTATTGAAGTAATCCCAAAAGCGATTCCTTCCCCTGTGGTCAACGTCAGCCGTGTCGATCCGATAGACATCCATGAAGAAGTAGGTCCACCGGTCGAGGAAGGGATAAGTCGGATGCCGGCGGAAACGGCCATCTACTTTGGCCTCCGTGAGCTGGTCAATCAATTTGGCTCTTTTGTCGGCGTCCTTGTTCCGCACAAACGAGAGAAGTTGCTCCGGCGAGGGCAGCCGGCCAATGAGGTCGAGCGTGGCTCGGCGTAGGAACTCCTCATCCGAGCTGAGTGCGGCGTGAGGCACTGCATCCCGCTCCATCTTTCCGAAGATAAAGTTGTCGATGTAGTTGTTTCGCTTGACTGGATCGGCAGAACGCGGGGGCACTCGCGACAGCCGGGCAGTGACCTCAGTTGTTAGCTCGTTCAGGTCTCCGGCCGCGGAGGTGACTTCGCCGGCGGGGTGATGCATCGCGTGCGGCTTCGGAACACGCTGACCATCCAAAACGGCAATTCCGATGGCCGAGAACAGCAGGCAGGTGAGCCACTTGATCAACAATGGACAGCTCCTCCTTTCAAGATCAGACCTATTCCTATTGTATATAATCGACTTCGCGGTATCGTATCATATTGTCAGACCATTGTCAAGGCTGAGTCTTATCCTGTTATCCTGTCGGCGCCATTTAGAAATGTCCTATTCTCTGCCAAATAGAAAGGTCCTCTTTTCGGCGAGACGGAACAGGGGTGGTGTTAGGGTGAAGGGGTCCGTGAGGGGTCGCGCCCGAGCCGATGCGACGGGGCTGGCTCCGAAGAAATCGGCACCGAACC
>SXGS01093701.1_pt1 | contig 21625 bp, 18 predicted proteins | sample 3174681 | NCBI WGS metagenome assembly SXGS01 (sample SAMN11356861, study PRJNA531348) | freshwater metagenome | isolation source: freshwater sample F1-80 | place: China: Fuxian Lake, Yuxi | collected 2017-12-25
CACTTCCTTACACTGCTTCTGATTTTCACTCCAATGCGCTAAACCTCGCCGCAATGCACCCTACGCTTTCGGCACTAACCAATCCCCTTTTTTCCGTTAGCCCAGTGGCTAGAAATTCCACTTGCCGTTGAACCAAGACATACCATCGCTTTGCTTCAAGCCGGCAGCTTTCTCCAAATCCACGCCAAACGAAATTGCAATTTGTCCATCAACAGTCGCTTGCTGTCGCCGTGAGGTATCGAAAGCAACAATGGCTTTGTCAAAAAGCAAACCGAATTCCATTTTTTTTGACTCAGTCCTTACCCAAGTAAACTGCAAGGCATCTTTTAACTCGAGGTTTATAACGAGATACTCAGTTGAGTTGCTTGAATCTTTCGGACTCAAGTCAACCACCCACTGGTATTTACCTTCGAGTTTCTTACTTTCATTTCTCGCGATGAGAGCAAATAAACCGTCTAGTGTCTCAGGAGCTTTGGTTTGTATCTTGGCGACTATCGCCTCTAATGAATCCGCCAAGCCTCCCAGGTCTGACAAGGAAATATTCACATGTGGAATGGTACCCGCAAAATTAAGCTGCCGAGCCTGTTCAGCAGCTTGTGCAAATAGGCTCACTAGCGACGAACCTGCCTCGCCAGCTACTTTCAGTTTGTTAAGTGCATCGGGAAGTTGAGTACCGTCCACAGTCACTTGGAAATTGTGAAGGTCGATTTCGCACTTCGCATCCAAAGGCCGCACGGTGCCACCGAGTTTCAATTGACTAGTTTGGTCAAGAGTTGGTGGCGAAATGTTATCAAAGCACAGCATCTCTCCAGCGTTTTTCTCGAACGAACAACTTGCGGCGACTTTGGCGCTAAACTTTCCATTAAACTGAGGCTGGATGTCGAGGAACCCGAATGAAAACGGTTTGAACCTGGGAGATGTAACCCGAATGGACACGCTTGCCTGCGCTTTTGTTGGGCTTATTGAAATCCGATCGCGCGCCCAGGTCTTGCCGTGCAAGGGAAGTCCGATAATTACTCCATTGTCGTCCATATCGGTACCAAGCAAGCCGAGTGCCATCGCAAGATGATATCCATCCCTGTCGATTTCTCCCGAGTCTTTCCGATGTGGCACGATTCTGAATCGTGGCCCATCGGATTTACTTGACGATTTCCCATTATTCGGTTGACTCTCTCTCAATGTGCGACCAGATTCGGACAACTTGAACCGGACATCGACATCGCTGCCATTGCCAACAATACTCTCGCCTGATGGTTTGGAAAGCTCGATGTCAACTTCACAACTCTTAAGCTTGGCGCTCAATTTTTCAAAGTTAACGAGCTCAGTCCCCGAAAGTTCAAGCTGTTTGGCAGTCCCATTGCTGAAATGGACTGCGACGACTCCTTTAGCGTTTCGCGCTTTTAACACGTAGTCCTTCCATGCCGGAATTGCGATGAGAGGACTCGTTGAATGAAACTGAAAGTCGCTTGCCAAAGTATTTAGGTCAAGCTGAATTTTGAACGGCTCGACCTTGAAACTGGCATCGAAGCTGGCTTGGGCAGGTACAAACGTGATCTTCCAGATGGAACCCAACGATGAATTTCCGCTTGCTTGAAAGGCAAGACCTTTGAAATCGAAAACCACACGACCGGCTTCCAGCTTGATTGCGTGGGGACGAATCCATTCCGGTAAACAGTCTTTGAGCTGAGATATGTCAGGACTCAGAGATGGGTAGAACCGACTCGTCTTGCCATTTTGTTCGATAGCAATTCGACTTATCAAACTACGTTGAACATGTACGTGAAGCTGGTTGTTGACGACTTCAGCGCGAATGGCTTGAGCCAATTCCGGTGCGTATTGAGTAACTGCTTCGCGGAGTCGTTCGCCGATGGAACCAGCATCAGCGTTAACTGAAACGTCGATTCCATTCACAGTCACAGTTAGACCTTTGGCCGAATCAAAAGATTTGAGTGCAAAGGTCTCTTCCGACATGCACTTCCTGACACTTTCTAGAACGTCAATACGGAATTTTTCGCGGAAGGCTAGTAAGGAATTCAACGTAGAACCCGAAAGAACTGGAACTTGATACCCGCCAAAACCCTGCTCAGCCAGGATTGTTTGGATCGCATCGCCTAGCGAGCCAATTACTTCACCTGCGGCAGCGATGGGAGTGTGCAACGCAGACGATTTGTCAACAGCAACCAGCAAACTTTGCCAGTCTGGAGTCAGAAGGTCGATTTCTCGATCTCCGTTCTGATTGGACTTCGATTCTGTAATTGTTACTGGTCTGAGAGGAAGCGGTTTTCCGTGCATCAAGTTTGATTCAAGTTGCACTTCACAACTATTGCTTGTGAGCCGACAGTCCACCACGCTTGGTTGAGGAGTTTCGGACAGAGAAAACGGCATTCCGTGATTGAAGTCCAACTTGGATTCAAATTCAAAACTGCAGTTTTGCCCTTTGGTCACATTGAACCCGACCAGTCCGCAAACTGCCGCTCCGTATAACTCCTTCGGTTCGAAATTGGAAATTGCTTTTGAGTCAACGAGCTGAAGCTTCCAATTGCCCAATGTCTGACCATCGATACGGGCCGTCCACTTCGCGATACCAGTAACTGTTATCTTGGCCGACCCACTCGCTTCGATTGTCAACGACGCGCCACCGCCCGCATCTGAATCCGAAGAACTGTGAAACAGAGACGCATCTGCAATTTCCAAGTCAGCACTAATCGGATGAGTAATCTCAACTTCACCCGTGAAAATCCGTTCCGTATATGAACAGCTCTTCTCGATTTTCAACGACTCCTTTAGTTTCTCCAGATTCAAGCCATTCGCGCCCGAGGGCTTCAGGCATTGATACAAAAATGACTCGCCACTGTTAGCAAGTTTTGGCTTGCCAGAAATAGACTGCACAAATTCGACGTTCAAGAGCGACTCCAGGAGTTTCTTGATTGGGTCTGATGGTGCAGTTATTGAATGGACATTGATCTCGCCTGAGAAACCATTTAGCATCGCCGCCACGGTCGGTGCGAGATGATCGCCACTTGACAATTCTCTTGGCACATCCTGGGCTTGAAGTTCTTTGTTAATCTTCGCCCAGGATGTGTCGAACACATCATGCTGCCGATTGTTGAAGAGTCCAAGCTGACGTAGTCTCTGAATGACCGCGATCCGATTGAGATCGTCTTCTTTCGCCGTGATTCGCGAGGACATTTCGGATAGGTATCCGGGGGAGAGATCGATTTCGATGTTCTGCCCTTCAATGTTCACTTGGAGCGAAGGACTCGTCAGCGAAGGAGCAACAAACCAAAGCTGCGTATTCGCGTCGCGAACAAAGTAGTTGCCATCAATGAACTTACGTTCCGAATTGCCGGATTGCCAATCATCGAATTTAACCGATTTCGAACAGAGCGGGATCAAGTTTCCTCGCATGGCTTTGGGCCACGGGATCGAAAATGTATGCTCCTTGGAATTCCCCAGACCATCCTCGATATTGAGTTTAAGTTCGGTGCTTTTTCCCCATTTAGGAATGGAAGGCAGGGTGATCTCTGCTTCACAATTGACCGTTCCATTGCTGCCAATCGAATGGACATGTGGCTTGAGCCCATTTCCTTTGAGCGTTTCAGTAATCCTGCCTCCGTAAGGTCCGGCCCAGCGAACAACCACATATGGAAAGTGCTTTTCATCAAATGCAAGCTCGGGGCGTGGAACTTCCGAGTGTTTGGGATCTATCTTAACAACCTTCCTGATCAAGGCGACCTGTCTCCAAATCGCCGCAGGAATCTCCTTTACGGCCGCAGCGCGCAGATCACGAGCCTGGACAATACCGTCATTCGCTCGCGAAGACGCGCCTTTCGCTTCTGTGATTGCCGACGGATTCTCGGTGGCTATTTGGTCGGCGCGATCGAAAATTTCTCCATCTACGACTCGCCAATGAGCAAGCTCGTCTGTTTCGGTAATCCAACGGGCAATCGCGCGATCAAAGGAGAAACCACCACTGTCGCCATCTGAATCGGCTGCTTGGTTTTCGGGAGTCCAGCCGTATCGCTGGCGCAGAACTTCATTGGCCAATTTCTTGACTCCGGCCTGGACGTAAACTCTACATTGATCGTCGGTAGCAATTTCCCGAGACTGAGAAGCCGCTTGGGTAAGCGGCAAAACCCAAATCGCAACAGTGATCAAAACAATGGTCGATGCAAATCGGATCATTTGACACTTCCGATCGTCTTGGTAGGAACTAGAGGCACTATTGGTTTCGGAGACATCATCTTGGCTCGAAATTGGGCAGTGAGATTGGCAACCAATAGACTTTCAGGCCTGAAGGCGGATCTTGCACATTGCCACTTGAATTCGTTCCTTCTACTCTCCAACTGCTTCCCTTCGGAACGAACATTGAAGCTGATGAATGTCCAATCGAACTCCTTGCAATCAAGCGATTCTTTCCATTGGTTGCGCAGTACAAGTTAAACTCGGGAACAGGAGAATTTCCTGCTGTGTTCGCAAAAACCATTCCATCGGACTTCGCGTCATGTAACGTGTTGGGTTTTGCGCACGTGAACTGCCCGCACAGCGATTTACTTGCTAGATTAGCGACCCAATTCTTTAACCGATCGTTTTCTTGTTTAAGCTCATTCACGGATTTTTCTAGAACTGTGACTTGATCGACAAGTTTCTCCAGGCGAGCAACAAGTCCGTTCGACTTCCCATCATTCTCTTCACCAAAAGAAGTCCTCTGAAGGCACGAGGCCAACACTGCAACACTCAAAGTTAGCACCAGTTTATACATATTCTCTCTTTTCCTTTCGATTCTACGATTTATGGAAGCACGATGTCATTGCCAATTTACAGAGTTGATTGCGGAGCATCAAAAATTGCTTTATCACGGAACAAGCTGCATTGGCACCAATAGGATGGCTTTCGTTCAACTCGGCAACTCTGTAGAAGAGTGCAATTGGAACGCGCATAGCGTTCTGTAGCGAGGATACGCTTGAGGTTTGCATGATGTTGAACTACCTGCCCCGAACTCTGAAGTTGCGATTTTTCAGCAGCTGATTTACGGACGTTTGGCTTTGATGATCCAATGGATAGCAACGTTGATTGGTCGGGTTTCGACGTCGCCGCCGGTCGTAACTGAGTGCGCGTGATTGCCGTCAGGTGCAATCGTTTGCGAGTTCTCAAGTCCTGGCTCTACGGCTGGCCCACTTTTGTCCTTCAATCCAATCGACTCGTTTCCGGCGCGAAAAGACTGAACCACGCGATCAAATCCGTTGGGTTCGGCATGCTGGTGTTCCCCTTTCAGATCCGTCTCCAATTTCCTGTAGGTGGGAAGTGCGGTTGCAAATTCTTGCCACGTGCCGACGCCATTGGCTAGTTTTCGTTTGCGGACGTCTTTTTCGGATCGGTCGAAGGGCTGTGGGAAACGCGTTGTATGGCTTTCGGTGTCGATCCGCTTATCTGTGTCGACTCCACGCAAAAACATTCCTCGGAGGTCGGGGAGCAAGAAGGATTGTTCGTCGGGCGCTTTGCCGTAGAGTTCACCGATCGTTTCGAGGAGGTCGGGGTAGTCTGAGCGGCTTAGATTCGTACCTTCGCAAAGGCACCAGCCGTTGTAGACTTCAACTGGATTGCCACTGGCGTCTTTCGGCCAATGGCCGGCGAAGGCCATGATGGTGCCGATCGGTGGATCGTTGGCGATGATTTCAACATCCTGGACAATGCCGCGCCCGGGGATTGTTGCTCCGGTTGTAATTGCGAAGACTACTGCGACTGAAAGTGCAACGATGATCGCTCGTTGCGCGACTTGCATGCGTCGCAACTGGTGCTGGAACGATTCTGGCTGTTGTATGGTAGACATTTCGGTCTGGCTCACTTTCTCAATGGGCACTGTGCGCGTTGACGATATGCAAAAACCTTGTATCGATTTTGAATTCAAGTAGAAATTCGATACTAGAGTGGTCCCAATTTGCTTTGCATGATGCCTGCTGGATCGGTTACCTCAATTATAGCGCCGGGTCTTGATTGATAGGGAGAAACTACTCTGATTCTATCTACTCCTCGGGCATCGGCCTTCTCACCATGAAATATCAAATTCGCCTCGCCCGCACCGGCAGCGAGCGTAACCAGGTGCGCAGTGCCATTGTTAGGTGACTGGGGAACGCTGTACATACGCACGCGACTGTTCGTATTTTCAGGACAATCGATGATTACGCTGGAGTGGATATTGCCTACGCCATGAACTTCCAGTTGTTTTGCTACAACGAGTTTTCCTGAGTCCCATACCATGTTTTCAATGGGCTCTTTCGTAGCTGCATCGACAATCACAACCTTAGGTGTTTGTATCGAACGGAATGTGATGTTCCCCAAATTCTCGTCACACTCGATCATGGCCTTCAAGAGCTTTTCCAATTCGGTGACGCGTTGAACGAGGCCCAGCTTTTCCCGGTTAGCAGCGCTCAGCGGATGTGAGGCAGGTTGCGGCACGGCTGATTCGCTGTACAAGCTCGTTGGGGATGTAATCGCAAAACCAGCGGCGATTCCGCAGGCAAGTCCGGCTGTAAAACTGCGTGCCACTCTCTTATGGAATAGTTTGAGCATGTTTCTCGGTTCACTTGGTGTTGGGCTCGACGAAAGCCTTGACGGCTTCCGCTACACAATGCAACTAACAAGCCCGTTGGCGGCTTGTGCTACTTCGCTGACTCGATCAATCGGGATAGGAAACTGGATGGATATTCGGCGCTACGACGGTCGACAACTAGGCCAAGGTCTGAGGCAACTTCGTAGGTGAAGTGGACGCAATTCTGATGGACCAAATTGTAGCTGGATGTGTTCCATTGCTTGATGCGTGACTGGCTTTCCTGCCAGATTTTCTGGTTGACTTGGACGGTCAGGCGATGGGTGATCAGTTGTAGTTTGGTGGGATCGCGCTGGGTGGACTCGTTTTTGAGGTCGCCTGGAACGGGACCAAAGAGCCCGAGCTTCTTGTCGCCTTCGGGATAGAATCCGAAGGCTTGTGCAGTTGAATATTGACCGCTGTGGTTTTCCTGTGCCCAGATGACAAAGGCATGCCCAACACCTGGCTTGTCGGCCGCTGACTTGCGGGCGCAAAAGATGATGAAATAGTTTCCGGTGGCGTCAGTGGCGTTGCGGCGATCGATGCGTTTGTCGGTCACATCGGCTTGGACTGGATCGGCGAGAAAACAAAACAACACGCAAGTTGCAAGCGAAGTTAGTCGCGAGCAGCGGCTGGAGCAGCATAAAAGTTTGGTTGGTATCGATGTCGCGTGCATATGCATTTCGCTGGAGTAATTGGTCGAGGAAGCTGTCTGCGAAGAATTAGACACCATCGTTTTGTTGGACAGTTGAATAGTGGCTAGGAACCAAATCATGGCTGTCGGGGCTACTTAAACTATCCTGCCAAACGATGACATCGTGGACAGGAAAATCGATTTGCCGGAACAGAATTATTAGGAAGTGGAGCTGATTTGAACTGCAAATTCCAGGAAATGAATGGGAAAAGTTTCTGAATTTATGATGAAGGATTGTGAGAATTACGTACGGCAAGCCTCCGATCAAGATACGTGCTAGGGTTGTCACGATGCAGATTTCGTTCACTTTGACAGTCAACTATTGATCACGCGAACCTTCGAGAGTCATCGTGAATCGTCCGAGTAGAAAATCTTGACCGTAGCCGCCGGCTTCGCGACCTAGGTAGTGGCCGGTGATTTTGGTACCGCAGCGCTGGTAGGTTGCTGCTAAAACGCCGCTAAGAATGCCAATTCGAGGATGTTCGATATCGTACTTGCCTCGGATATGGTCGGGGTCAATGAATGCGCCTTCTATGATTAACGGAGCCTGGTCGTGGTCGACGCCTTTTCCAGAAATCTGTCGTTCGTCCTGAAACATCTCGATCATGCCGCCGAGATTCTTGGGTGGAACTTCGTAAGCGAAATCAGGTGGAGCGACAATATCTTCGCCCTCGATTCGCCAGTGGCCGGAAATCTTGCGGATGGTAAACGGGTTTGCGAAAGAGCCGGGCGATAGGTCTCGATACACCTTGGCATCAGAGTTAGAGAGTTGTTCGTCAACGATTAACTCGCGGACGTCAATCTCGAGAACTTCGGCTAACAACTCAAGCGTTGTCCGCAGTGCTTTGTATCCCTTTCGCCAGTTAGCAAGGTTGCGCGGTTCGATGTCCGCATCTTCGCAAATAAAACGCTCGGAGCGACCGGTTTCGCGAATGGCGTCATCCAATCGTTTGAGGTTGACGTAAACGCGAGCTTCAATCGTGCGCGATACATAGGTGGTAGTTGGGGTGAGAACGGAATTCGTTTTTCGTTTTGGCATCCTACTTTTCCTTGAAGCTGCATTATTGATGCGTATTCGCTACGTCGACTCTTCGTTTGGAAGTGGAGAGAATTATAGCAAACTTGATTAATCGTAAATTGTTTACTCGCCCCCAAGTTGGCAATGTGGATCGATGAAGTGGCGGCAGCTTTGGGGAAGGCGATCGCAAAGATGCGGAGCAGCCAGGAAGCCTGGTGCGATGAATGTCTTTGCCTCGCGCAAAAGATTGCGATGCCGCAGAAAACGCCTATCGATCGGTTGACTCGGTTGGAACATGCCGAATTGCTGATCCTGGACGAAGTGACGAATTAGAACAGTCTTGGGGTGGTCGCTATCGATAGATTTCGGCGTGTTCTTGGAGCGAGCAGTAAGCAGCGGGCAGCAATCCCAGCGGACCCCGTGATGGCCAACTGCTGGGGTTCGTCTAGAATGCAAAATCAGCTCTAATCGGGATTGTTACAATTCATCTGATAATCCCGGGTCGAATCGCTAGCATGCTCAAGTCGAATCGCGAAATAACTGTGTCGAAGAACTCAAAGATCGATTGTACGGTCCGGGTCATTACGCCTGAGAATATCGAGTTCGAATATATGCTGGCGGGACCGTTTCAGAGATTACCTGCCTTCGGGTTGGATTTGTTAATTCGATGGGCGTTTATTGTGATCGTCTTTGTCGGCGCCCAATTTGCCGGATTGTTGCTGTGGATAACAGGCACTGAGTGGTTATTGACGGTCGTGATAATACTCTTGTATTTTTTCATCAGTTGGTTCTATGGAATCGTGCTGGAGACTTTTTTCAGCGGCCGTACATTTGGCAAGATGGTGTTCAAGCTGCGAGCAATTTCTGTCGATGGGAGGCCGATCAATGCGTCGCAAGCTGCGGTGCGCAATCTACTGAGATCCGCCGATATGGCGCCACTGTTGTCGCTGCAGGTTTTCGCTGCCGAGGCTCCCGCTGCCTACATCATTCCAACTTTGTTCCTGGGGCTGATCTCCATGGTGGTCACAACCAGGATGCAGCGTATCGGTGATCTGGCGGCTCGCACGATGGTCATCGTGGACCGAGGCAATCGTTCGCCCAATGTACAGCAGCCAGATGATACCCGGGCTTATACATTGGCACAGATAATACCGCCTACGTTTCAAGTCAGTCGGACGCTGTCCAGCGCGATTGGTATGTACATGGAAACTAGAAAACGGTTTGTACCTGCGCGGCGAAGCGAAGTGGCAATGACGCTCGCGCGTCCCTTGATTCGGCAGATGGGATTGTCGTCCGAGACCAGCCCTGACTTAATGCTCTGCGCGATGTATGTGAACATCTTTCTTTCAGAAGAACATCGAAATCTGGTGTCGGAGCAGAGAGAGCGCGCGAATCGCCAAACGATTCCGATGGTCGCTCCCGGCATGGCCATACGCAGCCCTGATCTTCCGCCGGTCGGCAGTGGTCGGTCTGCCTCCGAACGAACCACCCAATTACCGACAGAAACTGTACATTCATCATCGAATGTGCCACCTCAAGCAACGTCGGCGAATTCCCCGAGTCCCACAGCGCCGGCATCCCAGCTCTCGTCGTCGGACATTGTTGAACCGCGTTAATCTCTCCAAGTCGGTGGCAAGCAGATGGCAAATCTAGCAGAAATTCAGCGGCAGCGTAGAAATGACTGGAACCACCTTGAGAATTTGTTGGGAAGGCTCGAATCGGGCTCGTTGAAGTCGGTCAAAGGAGAGGCGATCGCCGAGGTCTCGGATTACTATCGGCGCGCTTGTGCGGACTTAGCCATGTCCGACCAATATCAATTGTCTCCTTCGACAGTTACCTATCTGCATGGTTTGGTTGGCCGAGCACACAACTCGTTGTACCGCTCGCAGCGATTTCAAGTTCACCAATGGTGGGATCTGGCTTTTCGCGTCGCACCGAAGAAAATTTTTCACGATCGATGCGTGCAAGTATCGGCGATTGTCTTCTTCGGTCTGTTTGCACTTTCCACATATTTAGCTTACAACGACGAGCGCTTTCCCAGCTTTGCCGAATCGGTGATCGGGCCGGAGATGATCGACATGCTGGAGTCGAATTACGACGAACCTCTGGAGCGCAGCTTTGACAAGAGCGCGACGATGGTCGCATTCTATATTCAGCACAATACGGGAATCGGATTAATGTGCTTCGCCCTGGGGCCGTTAATCATTCCTGGGTTGTTTGCCAACGCGTACAATGCGGTAGTTTTAGGAGCGTGTTTCGGTTACATGGCACGACCGGAGACGACTGGCGGAGACGTGTTTCTGGAATTCGTTACTGCACACGGCGCTTTCGAATTGACGGCGATCGCGATCAGTGCCGGAGCGGGATTGAGAATTGGTATGGGTTGGCTGTTTACCAATGGGTTAACACGCTTGGCGTCGCTGCAACGGCAAGCTACCGAAGCGGTGCCAATTATGGCAGTGGCGGCGATTTTGTTTTTCCTCGCGGCCCTTACTGAAGGCTTGCTGTCACCTACCTCACTACCGTACCTTTTCAAAGCTGCTTGGGCGATTTTTTCAAGTTCGCTGTTGATGTTTTACTTTATCGTGCTGGGATACCCCACGGAGTCTCGCGGTGGAACTGGACAAGACTGAGATCACCATCCGCGAGCGATCAACGCTGGAATTGCTCGACCTGAGCCTGGTGGTTATCAAGCGCCATGCCTGGCCGTTGACAGGCGCTGCGCTGATTGTCGGTGGGCCAATGATGCTGACCAACGTGATCGTGACAGCTTGGATGGTGAATGCGGATTCGTTATCGACCATGATGGATCGAACAGATACCAAAGCTGGAGCCCATTGGCGTCACTCGTGGCACCTGCTGATGTTGTGGTGCTTGGAATTTCCGCTTGCAAGTCTGCCGATCACTATCTATTTGGGCGGCCAGACCTTTTTCGAGCAACTGTCGCTGCGCAAACTGATTCGGCGGTTGCAACCACTGTCGCTGCGCTCGGTATACGTGCTAGGGTTAGTGCGGTTGGGCTTGGCGGGGCTGGTCGCCGAAGCGTTTGTAAGAACTACGGTCACGTTTGATCCACTGATGGAACTGCTGATAATGAGCTTGATAATTTTTGGATTGGCCATGGCCATTCGAGCCTTCTCGCCATTTGCGCCGGAAATCCTGGGACTGGAGGCATGCCCATTGAAGTCCACTGACGGTAAGAACGTTACTTATTGGCGGCGAGCAAATTGGTTGCACCAAGCGATGGTCGCCGAACATATCGCGAGATTCGTCGCTTGTGCGGTCGCAGCCGTTTGCATCGGCCTGATGATCCTATCGATGGAAGTGTTTGTGCTGGGAGTAACTTTGGGACGCTGGCAATGGAGTACTCTATTCGACCATTTATTGTTTCCGCTCACACTTTGGGCGACTGGCATCTTCGTCGCCGTGTTTCGATTCCTGGCATATTTAGATACACGCATTCGACTTGAAGGATGGGAAGTTGAATTGCAATTGCGTGCCGAAGCGCAGCGCATGGAGAACGCAATTGCGCCGCCAATTTCCGAACCAGTGCAAGAGGTGGCTGTATGATACCCAGTGCACTGTTGTGTTTGGCATTGTTCAGCGCACAAGTATCCGACGAGCTGCCCGATTCTACGCGCGCTGCCAAAGTCCTCAATGGGAACGATTGGTACGATTCAGCGACACAATCGCTGCGTCCGCCAACTGACTTGAATGATCCCGATATCGCGCTGCGTTCGTCCGATTGGTTGGCCAAACCCAAAACCGCAACACCGCCTGCGGCAAAAAAAAGTCCTTCATCATCCAACACCAATACATGGAGATGGTTTGGCAACTGGTTTGGAGGATTTGATTCTCAATTGCTCAATTATCTGCTGATCGTAGCGCTGGCCTGCGTGTTGGTCATTGGCATGTTGATTCTATATCGACAATCATTTCAAGCGTGGATACCTGGGAGATTTCGTCGTCCAAAGAACGCTACGTCTGTGGCGGTCGACATGACGCGAGTCGTCGATCTACCGTTCGAGGTCAAAACGACTCGCCGAGATCCGCTTGCCGAAGCAGAATCGCTGATGAACGCTGGGCGATATGGTGAAGCGATCATTTTTTTGTTCGGATACCTGCTGCTGGCGCTGGACCAATTTCGATATATTCGATTGCAACGAGGAAAAACTAATCGGATGTATCTGAGAGAAATAACAAGCCAGCAGGAGTTACGGGCGATTGTGCAGCGAACCATGTTGGCGTTTGAAGATGTATTTTTCGGTCGTTATAACTTGTCGCGCGAGCGATTTATGGAAGTTTGGGAACAGATGGAGACTTTTCATCAACTAATCCATCCCGATGTTGATCAAGCCAGCCCACCGAAGGTCGCGTCGCGATGATCAACCTGCTTGGCCAATTGAACCTACCGCGAAGCTTGGTACCACGAACCTCGGAATTGACCGCCATTGCGTGCCTGGCGATGTGTTTGCAAGTATGCCTGGTTTCGGGATGTGGTCGAGTAACTACTACTGAACAGTTTGGAGCTTTACATCGTCCTGCGTCGGTAGCAGATTTAAATGGACTGGGCATTCATCAGCGCCTGTGGGAGAACGCAGGTGCAAAGTGTGTCATGCCTACGAAACTTTCGCCGCTGCTGGAAGAATTCGATGCGATCGTATTAGTCGGAACGTCGCATGATCCTCCAGCGCGTGAAGCTCGCAACTGGCTCGAGGACTGGTTATCGCGGTCGGAAGGAAGGTCCGTGATTTATTTTGGTTACGATTTTGACGGCGAGCTGTTCTACCGTGAATCGACAGTCGCCCGAGTTACCGACCAGCAGCGCAACCGAGCCGCTGACCTGCGGGCACTGCGCGAAGCTGAAGTTTTTGCTGAGCGAACGGAGAATATTGATGGAACCGTCTTTTGCCGCTGGTTCATGCGCAGCGAAAGAAAGGCCCGCAAGCATCATTCGCAGTTTCAAGGTCCTTGGTCAGATGTCTTGGCCGATGCCCGCAGTGTTTGGCCAGTCGCGATCACGCTGGAACCACCGACAGACGAGTTGCGAGATCGAACTCGCGCCGCGATGATCGCCAAATTCAAATCGGCGACGACGAATTCATCGATTGCCAATGCTGCAGAAAAACCCGATTCAGTCTACCGCTCGTATTGGAGCGAAGATGATGTGGGCTCGGCTGAAGTGCTGGATGAAGAATGGGAATTGGCGCCCGAATCGGAGATTTTGCTAGCTGGGACAGATCGAACGCCGCTGGTTACTCGTCTAACCAGCAGTCGGTTTGAAAATAGCCAGATTCTGATCGTGGCGAACGGAGCTCCACTATTAAACGGATCGTTGGTCGATCCCGCCATGCTTCGATTGAGCGCCCGAATTGTTCAGCAGTGTGCCCCAGCCGAAAGAGTTGCATTCCTGGCGTTTGGTCAACAAGGCATTTTGATCAGCGAGGTACAAGAAAAAGACCCGCGCGTGGCTGGTTTGGAATTGCTGACGGTTTGGCCACTCAACGTGATGGTCATGCACGCTGCACTACTGGGAATCATCGCTTGTATCGTGCTGTTGCCAGTATTGGGACGACCGCAAACAGCACCGCAGCGCTGCTTGTCCGATTTCGGGCAACACGTCGAAGCCATGGGCTATCTGTTGTCGAGAACGGGAGACAGCGGATACGCCCAACGGATGATCGCCGAGTATTTTCGTTTAGTACGCAAAGAAAACGCGCCGAATTGGATCGAGGTGCAAACCGTTATTTCACCCGCGAAAATGTCCAACAGCCTCGACCCAAAAGCACCTCCATCGAGTACGATACCCAGCGTTGCATCCGGCCCTGCAGAGCCTCCTCGAGTACGCAACGGCTAAGCATGGTGAATCGTTGCCACGCATGCGCCGCAAACTACCGCGAATAATCATTAGACTACGAAAATATCCAAGTAAAAATTAGATGCGTTCAACCAAAGAAATCTTCGATTCGGTTTCGCAGGAACTGCACAAAATTTTCGTCGGTCAAGACGAATTGGTGCTCACCGCGCTCGTCGCTTTGTTTTCGGGCGGTCACCTGTTGATTGAGAGTTTGCCCGGCATGGGCAAGACGTTGTTCGTGCGCGCACTTGGGCGAATTCTCGGTTGCCAGTTTGGGCGAATCCAGTTTACTGCCGATTTAATGCCGTCTGATATTACCGGCGCGCCGTTGTTGGATATGCGCAGTCAAGAATTCAGGTTTCGGCCAGGTCCAGTATTCACTCAGCTCCTGTTGGCCGACGAAATTAACCGCTCACCAGCCAAAACTCACGCTGCGTTGCTGGAGATCATGCAGGAGTTTCGTGTAACGGTCGATGGTGTCAGCCATCCGCTGCGGCGACCTTTTCTAGTCTTGGCGACTCAAAATCCCATTGAAAGTGAAGGGACGTACAACCTCCCTGAAGCACAACTGGATCGCTTTATGTTCAAAGTCGTGGTTGGATACCCGAGCGAAAAGGAGGAGCAGGATATCTTGACGCTGCACAGCCAGCAGATCGACTTGAACGCCCGGCTGGAGAACGAATTGACCGCGATCACGACGCCCGATGAAATCATGGCGGTTACTCAAGGCAATGGCCAAGTGCGCGTCGAACCGCCGCTGGTGGATTACATTAATCGCTTGGTGCGGCAAACTCGTAAATGGCCAGCGTTCCATCTGGGTGCCTCGCCTCGCGCAGGTTTAGCGCTGATGCAAGGTGCTCGGACCATTGCAGCTTTCCGAGGTCGCGACTATACGATTCCCGATGACGTGGTCGAAATTGCGCTGCCAGCGTTGAGGCACCGCGTCATCATGTCTGCCGAAGCCGAAGTTGAGGGGCTCAAGGCGGATGACCAGTTGAGATCGTTAATGCGCAGCATCGAGGTTCCTCGCGGCTGATGAACAACCAACCAAGCAACTCGATGAGCATTATCGACTGGGGTGTAACGCCTTGGTTTCTGATGTTGCTGTTGCTTGCTCCCCTGCTGTTGCTGTTTTGGTTGCGCCAAATTTATCCAACGCGCCGTTTAGGATTACTAGCAGGTATACCAATGGTTTGCGTGCTCGCCACTCCGTGGATGCCACCGACCTATCTGAATGTGGTAGTGGCGATCGACGCGATTGTCGTTGTACTGGCAGTGCTGGATCTGTTCCTATTGCCCAGTGGCCGTGGCATCGAAGTTTCGCGGACGATGGCGCGCGTGGCCTCGTTAGGTGGCAAGCACGTTGTTGAGTCATCGATCGACAATCGCAGCTCGCGACCTTTAAAGGTGATACTGACAGATGATGCAGCGGACAGTTTAAAGATCGAACCACCGTTCCACGAGTTAACGTTAGCGCCCGGAAAACGCACGACGCTACAGTATTGGCTGACGCCTCATCGGCGCGGTCAGTTTCATTTAGAGTGTCTCTATGCGCAAGTTCGCAGTCGCGGAGGGCTTTGGCTGAGACAATGCAAACTACCTTGCCCGGGCGAATTGCATGTTTATCCCGATATCAAGCAGATTGCTGAATACGCACTGTTGGCTCGCACTAATCGGCTGAACTTGATTGGCGTGCGCAAGACGCGGCGTGCCGGTCATGAGAACAATTTCGAACGTTTGCGAGATTATCAACAGGACGACAATTACCGCCATATCGATTGGCGCAGTACCGCGCGGCGCCAAAAGTTGACTGTCAAACAGTTCCAGACCGATCAGAGCCAGCGCATCATTTTCCTGCTCGATTGCGGGCGCATGATGACTAACGAGTACGATGGATTGAGTTTGGTGGACTATGCGCTCAACTCGATTTTGCTGCTCAGTTATGTCGCGCTTCAGCAAGGCGACTCGGTAGGTATGTTGTGTTTTTCGGATCATATTCACAAATATGTGCCACCCAGTGGCGGCAAGCATCAGATGCACCGACTATTGCACGCGGGATTCAATCAGTTTCCGAGTTTGGTGCAATCGAGATTTGACGAAGCATTTTTGTACTTGTCATCGCACTGCCGGCGACGCTCGCTGGTTGTATTGATCAGTAATGTCATCGACCAAGTAAACGCAGAACAAATTCAAGGCTACATGGGCAATCTCATCGGTTGCCATTTGCCCCTGTTGGTGCTGCTACGCGATCATCGGATATTCGAATCTGCAGACAATCCGGCGCAGGACCCCATGGTGATGTATCGCAGCGCGGCAGCGAGCCAAATTCTAATATGGCGCCAGCACGTCATCCGTCGTTTGCAATCCACTGGTGCTTTTGCATTGGATGTATTTCCCGAACAAATGACTTCACCGCTAGTGAATCAGTATTTGGAAATCAAGGCCATGCATTTGCTGTAAGGCGGGCGGCAGAATGGTTCTTACCAATACAAGCCCGAAGCACAGTGATGCTGTAACGTTTCCAACTTGTGAGTGCCAACGCGATCACATTACAATTACGGCTCGATCAGCTATTGGGTTAAGTTAAACACTGTGTAATGCGAGTAGTGCCTTTCGTTTGTTCTGATTTCTGCGAGGCACGCTCACGAATCGTTGCAACAATTTACGAGTGAGAATGAAAATGAGAGTAATCGTGATTCGGGTGGTTTTATGTGTGGTCTACATGGTTGCCGCCGGTGTGTGCGTGGCAGGGGACTGGCCGATGTTTCGCGGTCCCCACGGAAACGGCATTACCAACGAACCAGGGACTGCGACGCAATGGAGTGCCACCGAGAACGTAATCTGGAAAACTCCGCTCGGGCGGCCAGGTAACGGCAGTCCGATTGTGGTAGGGAACAAAGTTTTCGAGTCACTTGCGGATGACGATGAAGGAAAGCAGCGTAGTTTGATCTGTTTGGATGCTCAGACGGGTCAGCAACTGTGGTCGCGGACCGAGTCCTACAGCGAGAAAATGCCGACTCACCAGACTAATCCGTACGGCGGAACGACACCTGCCTGTGACGGCAAAACAGTAGTGGTGTGGCACGCGTCGGCGGGATTGTTTGCATATGACCTCAACGGAAAATTGCGGTGGTCGCGTACAGACTTGGGCGAATTTCGGCACATGTGGGGTTATGGAGCGAGTCCCATAATTTTGGGAGATCGAGTAATTTTGCATTCGGGTCCTGGAAAACGAGTCTTTGTCGCTGCCTTTGAGATTGCCACGGGCAAAACGTTGTGGAATCATGACGAACCGATTGAAGGCAACGGTGAAACGAATCCTGGCGGACAATACATGGGATCTTGGGCTACTCCGGTTCCATTTTTGCATGAGGGTCGCCAAGTAGTCGTGTGCTCCATGGCGAAACGAGTTTGCGCGTGGGACGTGGCGTCGGGGAAAGTCGTTTGGACGTGCGATGGGATCGCTGGACCCAAAGGGGATCTAGCCTACAGTTCTCCGCTATGTGAAAAAGATCTCTGTGTGGCCAACGCAGGTTATAATGGACCAGCGTTTGCGTTTCGCATGATTGGAACGGGCGATTTGACTTCCCAGTATCGGTTGTGGCGCAATGAGCAGAATCCACAGAGTATCGGAACAGGACTATTGCGCGACGGAATCGCCTATCGCATTGGCGCGGGTGCCGCGGTGCTCGAATGTATCGAAGGCGCGACGGGCAAACTGCTGTGGCGCGATCGAGGGGTCGGTGTAAATTATTGGGGCTCGATCTCGTTTAATGGCAAGCTAGCATATGCAACCGATCAAAAAGGAACGACTCTGGTTTTCGAACCATCGAGGGATGGGTTGAAACAAGTTGCCGCTAACAAATTGGATGAGCCTTGCAATACGACACCAGCGCTGGCAAATGGGCGAATATATATCCGAACCGATAACAACTTGTGGTGTATTGGCAGTAAATGATCTTGAGTAAAGTGGGGAATTCTGCGAGATTTCCAGAGCTTGTTTTATTGAATGTTTGCGGGGCCATGGGGAGATCGCAGGAATGCCTGAAAAGGCGGCTCAGTTTAGATTTCGCGCGGATTGGGAGGATCGTTCCGCGCGCTTCGACCGAACTTGGCCACCTAGCGTTTGGCTTTGGTTGTGCTTGATTGGAGCGTGCATCGGAGGTGGTGCTTGGTATTACGGCCGCCTCCGGTTGGTGAACTACTATAGCCAACAATTGTCGTCGCCCGATTCGAAGGCTGATGCTCTGGCAGCAATCAACGGCTTGCTGAAATTGGATGCCGATGCCATCTTTGAGATCGTCAACGCAATCGAAAGCGCCGACGACGATGCAGCAATGCTCGCATTTGGTGCGATCGATCAAAAACTCTCGCAGTGGGAATCACTCGACGCGTCAGAGCAACTACGACTGATGCGTAACTTGGCGGGTCGTTTGGAGCAGTTGCCAGAATCGATTTCCAAGGATCGACATATATTGGCCGGTGCTTTGGCTTCGCGGATGCTGAGCTTCACACTGCGTAACAGCGAACTATCCGATCCAAACATGCGCGCTGCATGCCAGAATATTCTGCTGCGCATGGGGCGTTCTGCGTTGATCAAAGACGATCCTGCATCGCGCCCAATGGTATCTCCGACCGAACAATTGGTCTCGCAGGGAGCTGGCAAGATAATGGCGCTTTCGTCCCCTCCGCCACCCTTGCCACCCGAGAAAAAAACAACCTCCCAAGGTGCTAGCAATGTGATGCACCTGAGCGACGTAACGACATCACCAACGGCTATGGAAGCGCTGAATGATTCGGTGATCTCCTCAGTTGCGGATGCAAAAAATCCAGCGTTTCCGCGTGATCCAGCGAGGCAATTGGTTCACCAGAGTGCAGCGCCAGAATCCGATACAGCGGATCAAGAGCCAGTTTTGACTCGCGGCCCGTCCACGCATCCCGCGACGCTCGCGCTGACTCCGGGGTCGCCCAACACGACCAGTTTCACGGTTCAGCGATATCAAACTCCACGAAATGCAGCGGAAGAACCAAGCGAACCGGACAAGATTCGGCTGTCCACCGGCGACGAACTGCCGCTGGCAAGAATTGGCTCGATAGCTGATTCGGAATTGCTAAAGTTGTTGAGCCATCCGCGTCCACGAGTGTCGCAGGTTGCCGCTTTGGAGCTGCGCAAGCGCGGGATGAATGACCAACTTTTGCAGATGGCTGGCGAGTTAGCGGCTGGAACTGCCGAGATGAGGATGCGCATCTTAGACGACATTGTTCGCGTAAGCGGCATCGATCCGCGACCTTGGTTATTGTGGATGGCTCAAGACGGCGAGCCCTCAGTGCGGAGGAAAGCCGTTTCCATGTTGGCTTCGCTGTCTGACACGAATGTCAACCGCCAACTGCGTTTGCTGCTCAATCGCGAGCGCGACGAGGAAGTGGCCCAGGCCCTTCGCCAAGCGCTAGTCAGTAGCGCGATCATACGCTAGGCTTAGTTGGCTTAGTTTCATCTATTAAGGCGCGCGAAGCCAGCGTAAATATCGCCGAGAAATAAGTGTCAGGTACGTACCTGACACGTACCTGACACTTATTTCTCGGCTAATCCAAAGTACAAGTAAATCTAGTGAGCTTGACCGACTGATGAACTTTGACGATACAGGCGCTCTCTATCGGCATCTGGCGGACTATGTTGGGTTAACGGAAGCGGACGTTGCGAACATTCGTCGCGCGTCGAGTCTAGTGTCCCCAGCATTCGATTTGTTAGTAGATGATTTTTACGATCAAATTCAGCGGCACCAACGTACTCGCGCAACGATTCGTGGTGGCGCTTCCCAAATCGAACGACTCAAACAAACCTTGCGTACTTGGCTGGCGCAGTTATTCGCTGCGGAATTTGACCAAACTTACATTGATCGCAGAATTGCGGTGGGTAAGCGTCACGTGGAACTCGGCTTGGAGGCGGTGTATACTAGCGTGGCCATGGCTCGGCTGCGTGAGAGAATCGCTCTAGAGCTAAGCCATCGCTGTGGTGACAATGTGTCGGAGCTGATTGGTATGCTAACATCGATCAGTAAGGCCATTGACTTGGACCTTTCGCTGATTCAGTTCGCGTATGCGGTTGAATCTTCCAACCGGCTCCAGCATTCAGAACGCTTGGCGACGCTAGGTCAAATCTCGGGTGGGATTGCTCACGAGTTACGCAATCCTCTGAACGTAATACAGACTTCACTGTACATCCTGCAGAACTCACCGAATCATGATCCCAAGCATATTGAAGAGCACTTTCAGCGAATGCAGCGGCAAGTTCGACTTGCCGCGCGAGTGATCGAAGCGTTAACTGACTTCGCGAGGCTCAAGCCTCCGCGATTCGAACCAATTCAAATCGACATGTTGGTTCGGGAGACTCTGTTGGATCTAGCTATTCCAGAAAACGTAACGGTCAGGAACTTTACTCAGCCTGAAGATAACCTAGTCATTCAAGCGGATTCAGCGCAATTGCATATCGCATTAAGGAACATTCTTACTAACGCGGTTGAGGCAGTTGGCCAATCCGGTACAATCGAAGTGCGATCACAGCAAATTACAGATGGTCCCACCGGCCCCAGTTTTGTTATCAGCGTCTCCGATAGTGGTCCGGGTGTCCCTGCGGATATCCTAGAACGCATCGCAGAGCCGTTGTTTACAACGAAGATCCGCGGTCTGGGACTTGGCTTGGCGCTTACGCGCGCGATCGTTAATCGGCATAATGGGACATTGCTGGTTGACAGCATTTCCGGCCGGCCAACGACTTTTAGTATCGTTCTTCCGCAAAAACCAATTCAACTTTCCGAATGACAGTCGCATATAGAGTGCTTGACAATGGGCTTCGAGCCCGAAAGAACTGTGTGATGCTCGAACCCGATTCGGAAAAAAACGTGAGCGTGTTGATTGTCGATGACGATCCCGACGCGGTTGCGAACTTGCAGGCATTGCTGACGCAGTTGGGCTACAAGACTCGCGGTTTCGTTGATCCGCAGGAAGCGCTCCAAGTCGCCAATACAAGTCATTTCGATGCAGCAGTCGTCGATTACCGCATGCCGGGCATAAACGGTCTTCAACTTTGCCAGCAGCTCAAACAGATTGCGCCTCATATGTCGCTTGCGCTGCACTCGGCTTATCTTCCCGATGATCAGGAAGCGCGCTGCGCACCGTGTGCCGCTAGTTTGCTCGCCAAGCCTCTCGATCTCGAGGCGCTGATTTCCTTCGTCGAAAGTGCCCGCTGAACCGACCGATTGGCTGGCTAAACCCAATACCGTTCAACGAACGTGGGATAAGCTTCCAGCTTGTCAATATATTGTGCAAGCCATGGCGAAACTCCGCTACAGGTTGACAAGCTGGAAGCCTTGTTATACCCCACATCTTTTTTGACATAAGTTGACCAATGACCAGTTTTCCTAAATTCCCCAACGTTACCTCGCTAGCAAAGAAAATCGATGTAAGGATCTC
>SXGS01508151.1_pt1 | contig 21625 bp, 19 predicted proteins | sample 3174681 | NCBI WGS metagenome assembly SXGS01 (sample SAMN11356861, study PRJNA531348) | freshwater metagenome | isolation source: freshwater sample F1-80 | place: China: Fuxian Lake, Yuxi | collected 2017-12-25
GCGGCGACCACCCGCTCCCGAAGATCCTGTGACAGCACTCGCGGCATCCCTGCCAACCTCCTGATCCGGCCCAGAGCCTGAATCACAAAACCGCCTCTGTGTGAATCCTCAACGATTCAGAAGGACCGGAAACCGCTCTAGAGGCTGGCTCCCGTGATCAGCCTGTCGTTTAGGTAACGATTTAGTCCGGAATAGCGGTAACGAACCGCTAAGTAACTCGCATTAGTCCGGCGAAATGTTCGCTTCGCTTTCCTCCCGAGTGGCTGCGCTCGGCGTCACCGTGGTTATCGCCGTCGCAGCGCTCGCCGGGCTCTTGGTGGATGCAGCACGCCAGACGCGGGACAGCTTTTTATGGGTTGAGCATTCCGCAATCGTGCTCGAAATTACTTCGGAGGCCGTGGCGGACCTGCGCGATGCGGAATCCGGCCAGCGCGGGTTCGTGCTGACCCACAACCCGGTCTATGCTTCATCATTTGCCTCTGCCGTCGCAGATGCTGAATCGAAGATTCGGCGGGTCATAGCGCTGACCCGTGACAACGCTGTGCAGAACGCTCGCGCCCGAGAAATCGCCGATCTCATGGCACAACGTATCGTCTTTCTTCGGCAGCCGCTTGACCGCGGCCGGCGCGGGGATTTTGTCGGCGCCCTGGCGATCATTTCCAGCGGCCACGGACGCGAATTGATGGATGCGATTTCCGTACGCACACGCGCCTTCCTTGATCAGGAACGTATTCTGCAGGGCACGCGCCAAGCAGCTGCGGAGCAACGGCTGACGGTCGGCAAATGGTCGGCAGTGATCGGCGCCGCTTTTGTCGTTCTGCTCATGCTAGGCGGCATGTCTCTGCTTGTCCGTGCCATTCGCAGGCCGCTGGATACCATGCTAAAGGCGATGACCGACCTTGGCGACGGCGAACACACGCGTATCGAGACGGCGATGGGGTCGAGTGAATTCACGAGACTGGCGCGCGGCTACAACACGATGGCCGATCGATTGGCCATGGCCGTTGCGGATCAAGCCGGCAGTGAGCAGCGACTGCAGGTCGCCAATTCGTCCCTCGAAAAGACAGCGGCCACACTCCGCGAACGCGGCGACGTCATTGAGCTGTTAGGCGGAATGGCGCACCGTATGCAGGCAGCGCGTACCGACGAAGAGCTGGCACAAATCATTCGCGTCTTCGTGCCCCGAGTCTTGCCCGGAGTTCCTGGCGCCCTTTATGCCCATAACAATTCTCGGAACCTGCTCGTCCCCGTCGCCGATTGGGGCGACTTCGAAACCGCAGTTGACAGCTTCGCGCCCGATCAATGCTGGGCCCTGCGCCGCGGACAGGCGCATTGGGTCGCCTATCCAGGCCATGATATCGTCTGTGCACATGTCCAGCACCCGGAGACGTACCATTGCGAGCCGTTGCTCGCCGGCGGCGAGGTGATCGGCGTCCTCCATCTGCGTGGCCAGATCGGCGCGGAAAGCCGCTTCCGGCTAACTGTGCTTGCCGAGAATATCGCATCCGCCCTTGTCAATCACCGCTTGCAGCGCAGCTTGCGCGAGCAGACGATCCGCGACCCACTGACCGGGCTCTTTAACCGGCGTTACATGGAGGAGGCGATGACGCTCGAGATTGCACGGGCCGCGCGTTCGGGTGCCCCGCTCAGCCTGGTCATGTGCGACGTCGATCACTTCAAACGCTTCAACGACGACCACGGACACGAGGCCGGCGATGCCGTGTTGCAGGCGGTGGCGGCGGAGATGAAGAGCCGCTTCCGCGACGGCGACGTGGTATGCCGCTTTGGCGGCGAAGAATTCACCGTCATCGCGCCCGGCACATCGTCGGAGGCACTGCTGACGAGAGTCGAAGCTGCGCGCCAAGCGATTGCGGAACTCAATATTCATCAGAACGGCCGCACCTTGGGTGCCACCAGCATGTCGTTCGGAATCGCAAGTTGGCATGAGGCGATGGCGCGGGACGGCTCCTCCCTCATCCAAGCCGCAGACGCAGCATTGTATCAGGCCAAGCGCCAGGGCCGAAATAGAGCCACAATATATAAAATGGCCGCTTAAGACGTTGGCAGATGCGACCCACTTGCGGTCGTTCAGTCGCCTTTCCGCACCTCCCAACTCCAGACATCCGTTCATCAGGGCAGAGCAATCAAAGCATTCCGCCCGTGCTTGACCGAAAGATGGGAACGGGCGGAGAGCAGGCGTTGTGTGTAGCCGCCATATCGTGAGTGTTCATTGCATCCCGCCGGGCACACCTGGCTACTTCGTGAATGATGCAAGCATGCCTCGTAGTTGACCGTCGAGGCGAGCACGTGCTGAGCGAAGCTTGTCTAGAAGTATAGAAGCCTCAGCTGCGGTAATATGCATAGAGCTTCGCTCGATCGCGCCAGCGCGGAAGCTGGTTAGGCAGAGTGTCATAAGCCATCCGCCCCTGCCGTCGGCCGAAACCTCGCTGGAGCTATGACAAAGGAAGTTTCGGCGGTGCCTGTGTTCGCCAAGGTCATCCAGCGCTTTGGCCGCGCGGCTACCTACAGACGCCAACGGTCCGCTCGGGCCTACGACCGCTTGGAGTGCCTCGAAACGCTGCCCAACCGCGGTGGGCAGTAGGCTCTTAGCACCGCTACTGGCGAATCCTGAAAGCGTCGCGAGCGTTTCGCTGACTGCAACCTCGGCAATCGCGAACTCCGCGATATAGCGGCCACGCCAAAGGCAAGCCTCATCGATGTGCGACAACTGTACGCGGCTATTGAGGGCAGGCGACATTGAGTTCATGCTGGCACAATGCCACCTCCTCATTACCGAGGCCTTACACGACTGAGATCACAGTCGATTCTCTAACGAATCGTTGGCGGCACCGACCCAGTTCCGGCCATTCAGGCCGTCTCTCGCATTCCCCAAAATCGCCCATTCGTTCAGGATCACTCCTGCTGATTATTGAAGCGGTGCTCGTGACGATGTCGCCTGCCTCACCTACAGAAGCCCGATGACCATCGCTACGCTCCTCCAGATCGCATCGACCATTTTCGGCCTCTGCTCCGCCGCCCTGTGGGAATATGCTGGATATGCTGGGCTATCTTACGATCGATTCAAACGCAGGGAATAGCGACGAGCAAGGCATGAAGGCCGGCAGCCTAATTTCGCAGCTGCCGTTTTGAACGGAAAAGTCATGGGCAGCGGCAGCCCAGAGCTTCTGAACGCCGTTGCGGCTTTGTTCGCCGCGCTCGCGATCTTGTCGGGAGCCGCGCTGACGTGGGCGCAACCGCCATGCTCCTGTCCAGGAGTTCACGGAGCAACGGCGACCGGCTGACGCAGTATCCATCAGGTGATGCGACAGCGGCGAGGGCCCAGAACCGGTCATTGACATCGCCATTACGCCCATCCAAATTCAGACGCTCATTCGTGTTGGCCGTCTTAACGATAATTTACTGCTTCGAGAAGAAGCGCTTTGACCCTTCACAATTGACCAAAAAGCCTCGCCTTGGTTCTCTCATCACAAAAAGCCGCCCCAATCGCGGCGCGGGTGATCCTTCCTCCGACATCGGGCTCAGTGACTGCGCGTTGTGCAAGTTCGTATTCTCTTGCAGGCGTGGTTGAGAAAAACCCGGGATCATCCGTCCCGAGTGTCACGACACACCCCGCTTCCGCCAGAGCAGCAATTGGATGCCGCTCTATGTCCGAACAAACGCCAAGCGCGATATTGCTTGAAAGGCAAACCTCTAGCGGGATGCCGAGCCGGGCCAGGGTAGACATCACCGCTTGGGACTCCGCGGCGCGCACTCCATGGCCCACTCGGTCAAGGTGGAGCGCTTCGATCGTAGGTAGGATTGTCTCTGGCCCGATGTGTTCGCCAACGTGGGCGGTTGCCTTCAGACCTTCCGAACGCGCGATAGCGAAGGCCGGGCGGAATTCCGCCGCATCGTACATTCGTTCGTCACCGGTCAACCCGAACCCTACCAATCGAGGCGAGCGGCACTCGATAGCGGTTCGCGCCGAGTCGATCGCCGCGACGGGCCCAAGCTGCCGAACAGCCGTTGCGATTACGCGGCATTCGATGCCGGTTAGGTCGCGTGCTCGGTCGGCAGCGCGATCAAGCGCCCCCAGCTGTTCGGCGAAGGAGATGCCGTTACGCCGTTTGTGCGGGGGCGAGAGCATAAATTCGACATACGCTGTTCCCATACTTGCGACGCGGATCAGGTGCTCATATGCGACCTCCTCAAGGTCACCAACCGTGCGGATTGCGGCCGCCACCTCTTCGTAGACTCGCAGGAAAGAGGCAAAGTCGTGCCAGCCGTAACCTGGCGCGCGAAGCGTCTCCTCGCTTATCGCTACGCCGTTCTTTTGCGCTAAGCGTTCAGCGGTGGCCGCGATGATGGTGCCGCGGAGATGGACGTGAAGATCGACATACATACCCTACGCGATTAGGATATGTTGGTACAGATTGTAACCGGCGCCAAGCGCCTGCGAAAGCTGACCATGAAGCCGATCCGATTCCTTTCTAGGAACAAGTACAAGACGGCCGAGGCTGCCCGGATACTTGCTGGCGCGGACGTGAGAGTCGTTCCTATTCACTTTCCTCTAATTGAGCTCCAAACGGACGATATGCCCGCGCTTGTGCGCGACAAGACACTTAAGGCATTTCATAAGGTAGGCCGCCCCCTTTTTGTCGAGCAGACTGGTCTTTTCCTTGACCGCCTCGAGGGCCTGCCCGGTGGCCTTACCCAAGTCTTCTGGGACGCGCTTGGTCCCGACCGGGTTAGTTCCCTGTTTGGACAAGGCAAATCCACGGCCGTGACCGCCCGCACACGGATCGGCTTCTGTGATGGGCGAACGATCCGTCAGTTTGAGGGCGAAGTTCGGGGGCGGATCGCCGCTGAACCTCAAGGCGACCGGGCGTTCCAATGGGATTGTGTGTTCATCCCGGATGGTTTCGAACAAACCTTTGCAGAATTGGGAGAGAAAAAGGATGAAATCTCGATGCGCAGACGCGCCCTCGACGCCTTCGTACAATTTTTAAAAGAAGCCCCACATGCTTGAGGACCTCGCTAGGCAAATCCGCGACCGCAAGGTTGTCCTATTTGCCGGGGCCGGCCTGTCTGCTCAGCTGGATGTGCCTACTTGGAGCGGTCTTATGGCACAAATGGCACGCGAACTGGGCTACGACCCCGACGTTTTGATCAGACCAGGTGCCGACTATCTCCAAATTGCCGAGTACTACCGTTTGCAGAAGGGCAGGATTGGTCCGCTCCGAAGCTGGATGGACCGGAGCTGGCACGTGGATGAGGACCGTCTTCAGTCGTCCCGCGTCCACAATCAAATCATCGACTTAAACTTTCCCTTCATCTACACAACGAACTACGACCGAAATATTGAGCGCGCCTTTGATCTCAGGGGCAAAAAATATTCCAAGATAGTCGCTATGCTCGACGTTGCAGAGGCCCAGGCCGAACTGCCTCATATCGTAAAGTTCCATGGCGATTTCGATGACGACGAATCTCTTGTGCTGACGGAGTCAGATTATTTTGAGAGATTAGACTTTGACACTCCCCTAGACGTCAAATTCCAGGCAGACGTGCTCGGCAGAAGCATCCTGTTCGTAGGCTACAGTTTATCGGATCTTAACCTGAGGCTGCTTCTTTTCCGACTACAGCGCCTTTGGAAACGGTCCGGCCAAGCTGATCGCCGCCCAAAGTCCTACATATTCCTTATGCGACCCGACCCGGTACAGGAGAGCGTCTTCGCAAGTCGTGGCCTCACTCCGCTGATTTACGACGGCGAAGCCACGTCTGATCCGCTCGCCGACTTGTTCGACCAGCTACTTGAAATTGTACGCAACAAAGTGTGAGGTACGGCAGATAAATGAAATGCTTTCTTTTCCGAAGCGCGTAGATCTAGCGGAGCCATATTTCAACCACGAGATGCTTACGCAAATTTAGTCATCCGACCTGACGTGCGCCACTTCTATCAGCGATCGCCGGTTCACTATCCCGGCCTCCAATGAGGGCGGGCTGGCATCGAGACGCACGCAGCCTCAAATTTCGATTCTCAAAATGCCGTGTATACCGACGAGCTTTCCGACCATGCCAAGTACCTCATCAGCCTGGCGCCGGTCGGTAAAGCCGCTCCGCTCATTCGGATGCAGCCCAATCTCGAAGCCATGACTTTTGTTTGCGACCACACGGGTCAGGCGAGCTGAGGAGGACGCGTTGCCACGGCAACCTCCAGTCGGAAAATAGCTTAGTCACGCCCTCGATCGTGCACACGCGCATGGCTACCCGTCCGGCATGATTTGTCCTATGAACGCGACGTAGCAGATCCGGCAGCAATCAAGTGATGGGGCGCAATTGGGCGAATTTACGGTAGCTAGTCTTTTCTCCGGCTGCGGCGGCTTTGACTTGGGCTTCCGCGCGGAGGGTTTTCGTTCAACCGCCGCGTTCGACATCGATCCCATAGCCGTGGAATTTTTTAACAGGAATGTCGCGACCGTAGCGACCGTGACGGACCTCGGCGACATCACTCCGGACATCAAGGCAGACGTCCTGCTGGCGGGATCGCCCTGCCAAGGCTTTTCGACCTCGGGCAAGAGGAAGCTCGACGACCCCAGGAATGACCTGCTCATCCGCGCCGGTCAGATTGCCCTGGTAGTCCGCCCGCGCATCTTCGTGCTCGAAAACGTGCCAGCGGCAATCTCCGGTCCGCACGGTACCCGTTGGGAGCAAGTCGAGGCGATGTTGAAGGACGCGGGTTACGGGGTTGCTCGGCTATTCGCTGAAGGGACAGGAAGCGGCGTCCCACAGCTACGCAAACGTCTTTTCCTTCTTGCCTGGCGTGGCGGCGCCGACGTTACTTGCTTACCCGATGAGAGGAAGGCGCCAAGGCTCGCTGAAGCCCTGTCGGGCCTCAGCGGGGTTCAAGGCCACGATCCCATCCTCATGCAGGAAGAATCGAAAGAATACATGATCGCCACACGCATCGGTCAGGGACAGAAGCTTTGCAATGTCCGAGTTAGCGAGGCTGCGGTCCCCACGTGGAAGATACCCGAGGTCTACGGCGCGACCACCGCGGGCGAAACGGAGGTCCTCGACGCAATCGTTCGGCTGCGTAGGCGCGAGCGCAGGCGCAACTTCGGAGACGCGGATCCCGTCGTGCCCGCCGCGATTGATAGAATGTTGAACCGCCCCTGCGGCGAGGATGTCGAGCGGCTTATACAGGGCGGCTACCTTCGCCGCGTGGACACCTTTATCGATCTCCGACACACCTATAATGGGAAGTTCCGCCGCCTGAAAATGAACGGCATATCGCCGACCGTGGACACCCATTTTGGAGACCCCACACTGTTCCTTCACCCTAACGAGCATCGAGGACTGACGCCTCGCGAGGCTGCGCGCATCCAGGGCTTCGAAGACGGATTCGAGCTTCCGGTCAGCCGCGCCAAAGCGTTCAGGATGATCGGCAATGCTGTCCCGCCTCCAATGGGCGCTCGGCTCGCCGCCTTCGTCCGGCAGGCGCTGCTGCCGGTCGCGGCATGACGCCCCGTCTCTCGGCTCTGCTCCAGAAATGGGCGCTGGCGGAATGGGACGCCGAGGATTCGATCTTCGAAGACTATGACGCCATCCAGTACCTAGGGCTCAAGGCGTACGGGGACTACGAGCCAGCACAATTCGACGCCTTCGCGGACCGACTGGACCGGTGGCTGCACAACGTCGACGATCCCGAGGCACAGGAGAATCTGTACCGCTTGCTCGGCCGTTTGTTCTTCATCGGCCGATCGGAATTCGAATCCCTTTGCCGCGCCGCGCATCACGGACCAGTGTCGCGCTGGCTGGTCGCGCAACTTGGACTCGACATCGCGGACCAGCGGGCCGGCGAGGCACTAGACGAGGGCGTGGCAACTACGTGGTTCTGCCCCGTTACGGATTCGATGAGGATCAACTCTTACCTGAAGGTCAACCGTCTCGAGGGACGCTCGCACCAACCCGACTGGCGTTCCATGCGCAAATTCGGTCGGCCCGAAGCCCTAGAGGAGTACATCGCGTCGACCGGCATTCAGAGGATCGTGCTACTGGAGGATTTCGTAGGAAGCGGCACGCAGATGCGCAGCGCCGTGCGGTTCGCCGCCAACCTTCCATCATCGGTGCCCATACTCGCCTGTCCGCTCCTAGTGTGTCCGACGGGGGAAGAGTCTGGAGCGGCTCTGGCCGCCGAGTTTGGGAACGTGACATTCGAGCCAGTGCTGAAGGTGGCCCCCGGAATGTTGTTCAAGGCGGAGCCGCAGGTAGGCGAGCCCCCCCTTCACGCCGCGATTCGCCAACTAACCGCGGATATGCGCGGCAGGCTCGCTCCGCCGGCAAGGGGCGAAGAGAGCATGCACGGCTTCAAGGGGACGGGTGCTGTCGTCGCGATGTACTCGAATTGTCCGAACAACAGCCTACCCATACTTCGCGACCAGACCGCGGAATGGGACGCCCTCTTCCCTAGGATCAAGAGGAACTAACCTTGAGCGCACGCATCAATCCGTTCTTCGAGCTTTACGTTAACGACCGGATGTCGAGCCGCGAGTTCGTGGACATGTTCAGCCCGTTCCTTGTGCCCCACGCCGAGGCGCTTTTCCTACCAGGCAACGTTGTCGTGAAAGGCGTGCAGGGCAGTGGTAAGAGCATGCTGCTGAGCTTGCTGAGACCAGACGTCAGGCTTGAATATGCGAGAGCTGGCGCCGACTTCCCGGTCCCGTCTCCCCTGAACCGCTTCATTGGAGCCGGCATCAATCTAGCGCATCAGAACGCTATTGACTTCGGTTACCGTCAAATCTCGGACGACCCGCAAGAGACCGCGTTATTTTTCGCGGACTTCGTCAACTACACGATCCTCGTGGACCTGCTCGCAACGGTCCGGAAGTTCTCGGAAACGAGCGAGGCCGGCCACGGGCTCGGCATTAGCCTCGCCGACGGTCGCGAACAGGCGATCGTCTCGTCGCTCGCTGACAATGACGTCTTCGAGGGCGTATTGTCCGGTTGTTCGAGTATGCAGGACCTGACGACCCGCATGCGAGATCGTCTCAATGGCTACCGCCGTTTCCTTCATCACAACGCAGAACTGGATGCGGTGGTCCGCAGGACAAAGACCGACATCGGCACTCCCCTCTCTGAGACGGTGAAGATCCTGAAGGCGACAGGCGCAGTGCCAGACGACATTACTGTGTTCGTCCACATTGATCAGTACGAGGAACTTGCTAACCTCTCAACCAGCGAGACCAACAGTCCGGACTATCGACGGGTGATTAACCGGGCGCTGGCCCGTCGGGATCCCAACGTCTCGTATCGGATTGGTACCCGCGGCCATGCCTGGCGCGATCACGGCCATATACAGGGAGTTGAGGCGAAACTCGAGGAAGAGCGCGACTACAAGTTCGTGGATCTCGACTCTATGCTGAGGCGCAACGAAGACAGGAAGACGTGGATATTCCCCGGCTTTGTCGCCGACGTTTTCTCGCGTCGTCTCGGACACGTTGGGCTCGCCCCCAAGGGGTCGGACGGCAAGCGCCTGCTCGCATCCACGCTCGGCGTTGGCCTTAGGCCCCCGGAGAAGGCCAAGCGATACGGCGGACGCAACCCCGGCCGCAGCGTCAAGGTGGACCCCGAATGGCCTGAAGGCTTCAAGACCGGACTCACGGAACTGGCGGTTACCGATCCACTGTCCGCCCGCCTGCTCGAGGCGTGGGTGTTGCAGCGGCTTGACAGGGCCGCGAAGGGGCAACGGCAGGCCACTGTCGAGGCGCTGAGCATCTCCGAAATCGAGGTCATGCGATCGAAGGAATGGTGGAACAAGGAGCGTATCGATCTCGCGCTCATCCAGATAGCCGCGCGATGCCAAGAACGCCCGATCTGGTGTGGCCACGAGGACGTAATGGCGCTCAGCGGCGGCAGCATTCTTACCTTCCTTAGCCTGTGCCAGTTCATCTGGGACGCCCACAACCAGTTCGGAACGGCGAGCGCGACGGCCACCGGAGGCACGCCTGTCGATCCCGTCAATCAGGCTGTGGCCGTGTTCAAGGCTAGTCAGTACTGGCTGAAAAAGATCGGCACTGAAACCGGTCGGAGCGGCGATCGCCTGCGGCTGATCCGCGAGGTCGGCACCGTTCTAGCGAGGGAGCTCTACTCCGACAGGAACATGAGCTATCCCGGTCGCAACGGGTTCTCGCTGGCTGACGAGGAGCTCGAACGATACCCACACGTGAAGTCGCTTCTCGACGAAATGAGCGATTACGGCACCCTAGTGGCATGGCCGCATACGACGAAGGAAAAGGACCGCCGGGCGAGGACGAAGTTCTACCTCAACCCGATCCTATGTCCTCAATTTAAAATACACTTCAAACGTCTTAAGGAGCCACTCTACGTCGACCCGCGCACGGTCGAGACCTGGATGAGCGAAGCCGGCCTCCCCTTGCCTGCTTCGCACCGGCCGCTAGCGCAGCGTCCCGCACAGACCGCGCTTCCGCTTTTTGAGGACCACGGACGGTGACGACGTTTCGACCCTGGGGGCATGTTGATTGGGTGCTCGGCCGTCTGACCGAACGCGCTTGGTCTTTTATCGGCGTCGTCGGCACAGAAGCACGGAGCACGGCACTCGCACGATACCTTGCGCGGGGAAGGCTTCACAGGGCGGCCATGCTCGCGATCAAGGACGCTTCCCCCCTCGACGAACGAGCCTTGGACGCGATCCTTGCCGGGCGACAAGCCGACCTCATTGCCACCGCTGGCTACGGCGTCGACGACTTCACGACGGTCCCGCTTATGGCCGATCTCGGGATCATCCGTGCCGTGGTTGAGCAGATCGCGGCGAACGGCGCAACGAGCTTGATCGTCGACATCACCTCCATGCCGAAACGCTGGTTCTTCGCGCTGGTCCAAGCCGCGCTCGACAATCCCGCCATAGATGACCTCCTCGTCACGTACACCGCCGGCGTCGGCTATGCCGATACGCTGGCCGAGAACATGAGTCCCCTGCGCACGCTGCCCGGCTTCTACGCGGAGGACGGCCGAACCGATCACGACGTCGTCGTCGTTGGGATCGGGTTCGAACCATCGGGCCTCCCCGGCTTCCTACAGGATCAGAAGTGCCGATCCATGCGTCTCATCTTCCCGTTCCCACCCGGTCCGCCGGGTCACCGCCGCAACTGGCTCTTTGTCCGCGACATCGAGAGACTGACGCAAGGTGAGCTGGACGACATGGGCCGCGTCCACATCCACATGTACGATGTCCCGCAGGTATTTGACGCGCTCGGCGAGATGTCAGACGACGCGCGTGCAACCATGGCCCTTGCACCGTACGGACCGAAGACGGTTTCATTAGCGATGTGCCTTTTCGCGCTATCCGCGAGACGCGCTGGCAGGCCTGACGTGCCAGTGTTTTATGCCCAGCCACTTCGATACGCGGACGATTACACCAAGGAAGCCGCCGAGATCGACGGCGTACCAGAGACCACCTGTTACTGCGTCCGGCTCGGGGGTAGAGACCTGTACGCGCTGCCTTGACCAGTTTGAAGTTCTCCTTATGTTCCATGCTAAATCTTTAACTTTCGTCTCCATAAGGATTGTCATGCAGCTACGTCACGCGACACCTGTCGGTTCTACAGCCGGCACGCCGGATCATTTATCGCCGTGCGACCAGCGGGTGGGGAACAAGGGCGATCCACGCGACGATGTGCGGTCGTCTGACAGGGGCCAAAGCACACAGCCTGCCGCATGGATGGACGAGATTCCTTGGTAAATCAGCTGCGCCACCACAGCTTGCCTATGTGAGCTTCGATCCTTGTGACGACGACCTGATCCGCCCGACCGTTTGGGCTCACGGCGAACTCGGCTGAACCTTTGATTTCCGCGTCACCGTTGCGCCGCTCCTCCGGCGAACCTATTACGTCCATCATGACCATCAGCAGCGAACAAGCCCGCGAGATTGCGGCGGCGCGAAGCGAGAGCACGCGAACCCTTCGGCCGACAGTGCCGCTGCTCGAGGAGATCATGTTCGAGGCCACCCCCATCCTCGATCACGGTTTCCTACGCGTTGTGGACTATATGGGTGACGACAACGCGGTGGTGCAGGCGGCTCGCGTTTCTTACGGTCGCGGCACTCGACGTGTAAGCGAGGACGCTGGTCTCATACGGTACCTCATGCGCCACTGGCACACCACGCCATTTGAGATGTGCGAGATCAAGTTTCACGCCAAGCTCCCCATCTTCGTGGCTCGGCAGTGGATCCGTCATCGTACCGCAAGCGTGAATGAGTATTCGGCCCGGTACTCGGTTCTAGACCGGGAATTCTACTTACCGGAACCGGAGCATCTGGCCTCGCAGGCGACTGGCAATCGTCAAGGCCGCGGCAACGTGCTCGGTAAGGACGAGGCCCAGGACGTCCTCCGTATTCTCACGGAGGACGCAAACCGGACTTACGATCACTACACCGCGATGCTGAACGAACCCGATCAGCCCGGTCACGATCCGGATCGAGCCGGTTTATCCCGCGAACTCGCGCGCATCGGTCTTAGCCTTTCGACCTACACGCAATTTTACTGGAAAGTCGATCTGCATAACCTGCTCGGCTTTCTGCGACTCAGAGCCGATCCGCACGCCCAATACGAAATCCGCGTTTACGCGGAAGCGATGCTCGATGTGGTGCGTCGATGGGTACCGACGACTTACGAGGCTTTTCTCGAGTATCGACTCGGATCCCTTTCCCTATCGGCGACTGCAATTGAAATGGTGCGGCGGGCGCTCGCGGGCGAGATGCCTACCTTCGAGACATCGGGCCTCAATCGCCGCGAATGGGACGAGGTCGCCGACCGTTTGGGCTTGGCATAGGGCACAGCAGTTAGAGGTTGCGATTGTCGTAGCATCGTTGCCGTTCGCGGTTGAGCAGTACGGCAGGCCAGCCGCTCACCTAGCGTTCAAGTCGATCACAAAGAGCTCTTCGAGACGGTTGAATCTTTCGAGAACGTTTAGCTTGGGATCGGCTAAGACTGCAGTGCCTGCGGCACGGCTTTCCGATCCACTCAGAGCAGCTATAGAGCTTTTAAGGTTCGCAACATTGCTTACTGCGGGGCACCGGCGGACGGCCTTCTCAACGCGTGGGGTGGCCATTGCCGATCGACCCCTCTCTGCAAAACTACCCGCGCTCAGCATTTCCCAGAGGATCTCCGTACGCCAGCGCATGAACGAACGAGCATAACCGTCGAAAGCTGCTCGAAAGCGGCCATTCCGCTTTCCACCAGCGGCGGGCGTTCGAGCTCCCGGCCCTCACCGCTGAACGAACGGCAGCTTACCCCGGTGGGTCGCCTGAAAGCGGACAGGCCGCTTCCCACCATCGGCGGGCGTTCGAACCCCCTGCCCCGCCGCCTGAACGAACGTCCGCCTTCTCCCTACGCTCACCTGAAAGCGGACGAGCCGCTCTCCACCAGACTCGGTCATTCCAGTTTGACCATACCCTGCTGTTCGACTTGTCCTGTGTACAGACACTTTGGTCGCGGACAGCGCATCGCGATTGTCAGCACTTGAGAAGCCTTTCTTGGAACCACGCGATGACATTCTCGATCAACGCCGGCTGAAACCAGGGCTCGTCGCCATGCCCGGCACCGTTTACCACCACATAGTCGACCTTGTCGTCATGCTGACGCAATGCCGCAGCCATCTGTTCGCTTTGAACCGGTGAGACGAGATCATCGGCGCTGCCGTGCATCAGCAGCAGCGGCGGCTTTCGCCCCGACAGATGGCCGATCGGGCTGGCGGCGAGGGCCTTGGCCGGATCGCTGTCGATCGTCGCTCCGGCGAAGTCGCCGAACGCGACGCCGTGGACCAGGAGCGTCTCGGTCGAGGCGGTCGAGGCGTGGACCCGGCCTACCGCGTCGAAAAATCCCGCGCCGATGTTGCGCAGGTCGGAGATGCCATAGAGCGACACCGCCGCCTGCACGGCCGATGACGTGTCCAGCCAATCGCCCCGGTCATAGTCGGACGTGTCGCCGGTCATCGCCAGCATTTGGGCCAGCCACCCCCCGGCGCTGTCGCCCAGCACACCGATGCGGTCGGGATCGATGCCGTATTCGTCGGCATGCGATCGCAAATAACGGACTGCCGCCTTGCCATCTTCGAGTGGTGCCGGAAAGACGTCGGGCACGACGCGATATTCGGCAGCGGCGACGACGAACCCGGCCTGGGCGAGCGCGAGGCGCATCTCGATGAACTTGCGATGCGCGGCTGACGTAAAGCCGCCGCCCGGCACGTAAAGGATCGCAGGCTTCGGATCGGCGTTACGCGGCACCAGCAGCGTCATGCGCAGTCCGCGAACCGCATCGATCCGCTTCACCTGATGATAGATCACCTCCCCGACCTCGTCGATGCGGGGCCGGTTCGTCGCGATGGTCAGGGTCCGGGCCGCAACGCTGTTTTCGCTATGCATCGGTGGAGTATCGGAAACCATGCCTTCCCTTTCTGCGGGTGCCCCCGCTTTGGGGCGATCGCGCTCAATCGTGGAACCACGTCGCTGGTTCCGCAGGCCGGGACGGTCCGCAACGCATGAAACCTCCGCGCCCACACGCCGTTGGACCATCGCTTCGCGATCCTGCCGGGTCCCGAGCGTGAAGGAGACGAGGATGACCGATCTGCCGGTCCGGGTGACGCTCGACAATGATGGCACCGATGCCGAGAAGCCGCCCGTGTTGCCCTTCCTCCATATGTGGACCGGGGCGGATGGCGGCAGCCGGATCGATTTGTCGCGGATGACCGGCTTTGGTCAGAAGAGCGTGGGCGGCGGGGCGGCCCCGCAATGGATGCGCCCGTTTCCCGGCGAGGTGAGCGCGATCAACTTCGTGATCCTGCCGGTTGGCTGGGTCGGGGACTGGCACGAAAGTCCCAAGCCGCAATGGGTGATTCCGTTGCGCGGTCGCTGGTTCATCGAGACGATGGACGGCAACCGGGTGGAGATGGGTCCCGGAGACATTCATTTCGGCCAGGACCAGGACACGACCAATGGCAAGGGGCACCGATCGGGCCAGATCGGCGACGAGCCCTGTTTCCAGATCATGATCCAGTTCAGCACATCCCCCGCCGCCCAGACGCGCGACCCGTTCGGCGCATGACGGACGCGCAGGCGCTTTCGCTCGCCCCGCTACTGATCCCTGCCCGGCTGCGTCAGCCCGGGCCGCCCGAGCCGACAGACGTGGCGCCACCGGCTATCCACCAGCCTGATGCGCGCGCGGTGCTCGGTGACGCGCGGCTCGTCACGCTGTACGACCGGGCCAGTTGGAGCGAGGGGCCGACATGGTGGGCGCACGAGCGGACGCTGGTATGGAGCGACATCGTCGGCCGCCGCGTGCTGGGTTGGCGCGAGGACGGTGCGGTGGACGTCCTGCTCGACGCCACGCCGTTCATCAACGGCAATGCCGTGCTGCCGGACGGTATGCTGGTCCACTGCGAACATGGCCGTCGCGCGATCAGCCGCTCCAGGGGTAACGGCGTCGCGACCCCGATCGCATGGACGGCGGAGGGCAGCCGCCTCAACGCGCCCAATGATCTGATCGTCGCCCCCGACGGCACGATCTGGTTCACCGACCCGACCTTCGGGTTGGAAAATCCCAGGCAAGGCGTGCCTGGCTTTTCGGAAAGCGGGCGCACCGCCATCTGCCGGATCGGCAACGACGGAGCGGTGCGGCGAATGGCCGACATGGCGCAGCCCAACGGCCTCGCCTTCTCGCCCGACCAGCGCATATTCTATGCCTCGCAGACGCCCGAGCATGGCGAAGGCGAGGTCGCGATCCATGCCTTCGACTGGGATGGGACCAGGCTGTCGAACCGGCGGCCGTTCGTGACCGTGGCCGAGGGGATTCCAGATGGCTTCACCGTCGACCGACGTGGCTGGTTATGGAGCAGCTCGGCAAAGGGCGTCGAGTTGTTCGACGCGGCCGGCACGCATCTCGCGACCGTACCGACCCCCGGGACATGCAGCAATTGTACCTTCGACACCCAGGAAACCCGCCTGTTTGTGACGGGCGGCGCACATCTCTGGATGCTGAGCCTGGCATAGCCGCTGCCGGTCGCACCCGATTGTTCAGGCAGGGGGCATGGCCCCAAGCCTTCGATGTGACGAACAACGTCAACCCGGCGATCGCCGGCACTCTATTTCATGCTGTCCGTTCATATCGATCGATGGGAGACCTTCATGATAAACCTGAATAGCGCGACTGCTGCGGAACTGGACGCCGTGACCCAATTGCGGGGGCATGGCTTCGAGATCGTGAGATACAGGGACGAGCGCGGCGGCTTCAGCAATATGCGCCAGCTCGAAGAAGTACCGGGTTTGGCAGGCAAGTGGAACGGGGCCGAGGCCGTCGTCTCTGTCGGGTGACGTTCTGTGTCGCCATGAAGCCTCACTTGAGGACGCGCCGTCGGCTTGTCGCATTTTTCGCAAACCGCCGCTCGATTGCGCGTTCCACGCTAAATTTGGTGATTATGCCAGCCAATGGATTGCGAGGCAGGTGGCCAGACCAACGGTGAGATTCATCGGCAACCCGATGCGGACGAAGTCGGAAAAGCGGTAGTCGGCCGCCGCGTACACCATGGTATTGGTCTGATACCCGACCGGTGTCGCAAAGCTGGCCGATGCCGCGAACATCACCGCGATGACCAGTGCACGCGGGTCCTGTCCGGTCGACTGGGCCAAACCGATCGCCACCGGCGTCATGATGACGGCAACCGCGTTGTTGGTCACGGTTTCGGTCAGGGTCGAGGTGAGGAAATATAGGATCATTACGACCCCGAGCGGTGGCAATGCCGCCAGCCACGGCGAAATCGTCGTCACGATCAGGTCGACGGTGCCGATCGCTTCCAAGGCGCCCCCGATGCCCAGCATGGCGAAAATCAACACCAGAACGCTGCCGTCGATCGAACGCCACGCCTCCTCCGCATCGACGCACCGCGTGATCAGGACCACGCCGACACCCATCATGGCGAGCAGGGCGGTGGGGGCCACGCCCAAGGCGGCCAGCGCGATCACGCCGCCCAACACGCCGATCGCGATCGGGGCGCGCGTACGGCGGAAGCGGCGGATGTGGCTGGTATCCTCGGCGATCAGGTTCGTATTGGCGCGCAGCTCGGCCAGAGCCGTGCCGTCCGCCGCCACCAGCAGATTGTCCGCCGCGCGCAGGCGGACGCTGCCCAGATCGGGGCCGGGGAGATGCCGCGCCCGGCCGATCCCCAGGACGCGGGCCGGAAGGTTGGACAGAAACGGAATGTCGCGCAACTCGCGACCCAGTGCGGGATGCGCGGGGCCGATCGTCAGGCCGATCAATTGGACATCATCCGACCGCGCGTCGGCGGACAATCGGATCGGACGCCCCACATTCTGAAGGCCGATCAGATAGCCTTCGCTGCGCGCCAGATCGTCGAGCTCGTCGGCGGTCGCGCTGACGATCAGGCGGTCAGTCGTCTGCAACGTCATGTCGGCGGGCGGATTGCGCTCGATCCGCGATCCCCGACGCACCGCGATCAGCCGAACCGCATCGCGCCGCAGGAATGCGAGGTCCGCAACGCGCGGATTCTTCGCGGCCATCTCCGGCATCAGCGCGATCTCGGTCAGATAAGACAGCTGGTGCCGATCCGTGATCGCGTTGTCGGGGCGTGACGGCAACAAGCGGGGGCCGAGCAGGAGCATGGTCACCGCCCCGGCCGCCATCGTCACCAGGCCGATGCCCGTGATGTCGAAGATGCCGAACCCCGGCTGCCCGTTCGCGCGCGCCACGCCGTCGACCAGCAGGTTGGTCGACGTGCCCACCAGGGTCAGCGTACCGCCCAGGATCGACAGATAGGATAGCGGGATCAGCAACCGGGTCGCCGCGATGTCGACCGAGCGCGCCAGCCGGCGCACCAGCGGGATCAGCACCATCACGACGGGCGTGTTGTTGATAAAGGCGGGCGCGATGGCCGCGCCGGTCAGCATTTCGGCGACGGTCCGGCGCGGCGCCTGACCCGCGCGGCGGACGATCAGACTGGCCAGCGCCTCGATCGTCCCGGTCCGCACCAATGCGCCCGACAGAATGAAGAAGGCCGCGATGGTGATCGGCGCCGAATTGGCGAAGGCGGCCGTTATGAGGGGAGGCGTCAGCCAGCCCAGTGCCATCGAGATCGCCGCGCCCGCGACCGCGATCGTGACGGGTGGAAAGCGTTCGAGCGCGAAGGCGACGAACAGGCCGATCATGAACACCAGTCCCAGCGCCGCCCGGTGCGCCTCTATGCCGGCGAGGATGTCGCTCATGCCGGCCCGTCATTGTCCCGACCGGGCGCCGGCACGACCTCCAGAATGACGTCGCCGGCTTCCAGCCGGTCCGCGGCGGCTTCCCAGAAACCGATCATCGTGCCGCCGCGATAGATGCGGTGGCCCAGCCCGGTGGTGATGGCGCGGAGCGGTCCGTCGATTTCTTCGGGTGTCACGCATCGTTCGCGCAGCGCGACCCGCCCGTCCGTGGCGGCCATGTCCGCCATATAGTCGGCGATGTGCACGCCGTGGGTCGATCCGGCGAGCAGCAGGCCGGCGAAGCTCGCCGGATTGATGACGGTATTGGCCCCCGCCTGCCGCGCGATCGCTTCGTTGTCGAGCGAGCGGATGATGACGCTGATCGGCAGCGTCGGCGCGATCCGCCGGGCGGTCAGGACGATCAGGATGGAGGTGTCGTCGCGCCCCGCCGCGACGATCAACGCCCTGGCCGTGCCGACACGCACCGCCTGCAACGCGGCGTCGCGCGTGGCGTTGCCCGCCATCACCGCGACGTCCAGCGCCTCGGCATCGCGCAGCGCGGCGGGGTTCTCGTCGATCACGACGATCGTGTCGGGATGCGCGCCGCGTCGGATCAGCTCGCTGGCGGCCTCCGACCCGCTATTGCCGAAGCCCGCGATCACGACATGGTCGCGCAGCTGCCGCTGGATCACCGACATGCGCCATCGCCCCCATACGCGCTTGAGAAGAAAGTCATAGGCGGTTCCCAGGAAAATGAGCCACACGAACAGCCGGATCGGGGTGACGACGAAGGTGTCGAACAGCCGCGACTGCTGAGTGACGGGCACGATGTCGCCATAGCCGACGGTCGTGACCGTGATCATCGTGAAGTAGAGGATGTCGGTGAAGGTGACCGGCTCGCCCGATGACTGGCGCAGGCCATCGCGGTCGAACCAGTGGACGGCCAGCGCGATACCGATCAGGCCCAGCGCCAGCAAGGCCCGCCAGGACAGGGCCAGCCAGATCGGCGTCCGGCTACGGCGGTACAGGTGATAATCGGGTTTCCGGCCAGCGATGTCCACGGCGCGGCGTCAGTCGCTGGCCGTCGAGGCGGGCGTCTTGCGCTTGGGCGCCTCGAACGTGGCCCAATCACCGTCCCCGCCGGGGCGGGGCGGCGGACCGGCGATGCCGTCATCCTCATGGGCTTTGCCGAGGCGCGCGCGGTGGAGATGGACCTTGGCGATCATGTTGGCCGAGATCGGCGCGGTGATGAACAAAAACAGCGAGATCAGCAGCTCATGCGCGGTCCAGATGCCGAGCCGCGTCTGAAAATAGACGACGGAGGCGAGGAGCAGCGCCCCCAGCCCCAGGGTCGTCGCCTTGGTCGGTCCGTGAAGCCGCTCCATGGTCGATGGCAGGCGCACCAGCCCCCAGCTGCCGATGAGCGCGAAGCCGCCCCCGAGGATCAGCAGGACGACGATGGCAATGTCGGCGATGACGCTCATTCGACGATGTCCCCGCGCAGGATGAACTTGCAATAGGCGATGGTGCTCACGAACCCGACCATCGCCAGCAGCAGCGCGGCCTCGAAATAGGTGTCGTTGCCGCCGATCATGCCGATCAGGATGATCAGCGCGATGGCGTTGATGACCATGGTGTCGAGCGCGACGATGCGGTCGCCCAGCGTCGGCCCGCGCAACAACCGCCATACGTTCAGCGCCAGGGCGAGCGCGATGCAGCCCGACGCGATGTGAAGGGCGACCTCGATCATGCGAAAATCCGTTGCAGGCGGGCTTCGTAGCGCGACTTGATGCGGGCGATCTCCGCCGCCTCGTCCGCGACGTCGAGCGCATGGACGAGGAGGAAGCGGCCATCCGCCGAGACGTCGGACGAGACGGTGCCCGGCGTCAGGCTGATCGTGCCCGCCAGCATGGTGATCGCTTCCGGGGTCGTCAGCGCGATCGGCACTACCAGCCAGCGCGCGCGCAGGTCGCGGTTGCGCCGGAACAGGATCAGCCTGGCGACCTCGAAATTGGCGACGATGATGTCGACCAGCACGATCGCCAGATACCCCAGAAAGGCGCGGCGGAAGCGCATGCGCGGGCGATCGGGCCAGAAGGGCTGGGTGAATTTGGGCAGGATCAGCGCGAAGATGCCACCCAGCACGATGCCGCCGACCGTGATGTGGTTCGCCATCAACAGCCAGACGATCAGCAGCATCGCCGACAGTGCCGGATGGGGCAGGACGCGCTTCATCGCCCGCCCCCCAGGATCGCGCTGACATAGCGGCCGGGGTCCATGACCTGCGCGGCGGTGGCGCGGGTCTGCTCCGTGACCCAACCGGCGCCGATGGTCAGCAGGGCGAGCATCGCCAGGAGCATGATCGGCGCGACGAACTCGGCGCGCGACCGGGCCGTGCCGGTGATCGCGACGGTCTCCGGAGGCGCGGCCTTCCAGAACAGCGAGGAGCCGCTGCGCGAAAAGCCGACCACGCCGATCAGTGTGGTGACGAGGATCGTCGCCCAGATCGCCTGCCACCCCGGCAGCGCGAAGCTGGCGTCCAGGATCAGCAGCTTGCCGACGAAGCCCGCCAGCGGCGGCAACCCGACAGCGGCGATCGCGGCGGTGAGATAGAGCAGCCCGGCGACATCCTGCCCGGCGAAGCGCGGGCTGGGTACGATGCTGTCGGCATAGGGGCCGCGACGCCGCATCGTCACATCGGCGACCAGGAACAGCGCCGCGCCCGCCAAGGTCGCCTGCACCATGTAATAGAGCGCGGCCGCCAGCGTCGCCTCGCGCCATAGCGACACCGCCATCAGCAGCGTGCCGGTGGACGCCAGCACCGCAAAGGCCGCCTGTTCACGCATCCCGCGCGTGGTCAGCACGCCGACAAAGCCGATCACCGCCCCCAGGATCGCGGCGGGCAGCAAATAGGGTGCCGGTACCCAGGCCGCGGCCCCCGTCTGCGCACCAAAGATCAGCGGCACGGTGCGGATCATCGCATAGACGCCGACCTTGGTCATGATCGCGAACAAGGCGGCGACGACGGGCATGGTGGCGCCGTAGGTGCGCGGCAGCCAGAGATGGATCGGCACCACCGCCGCCTTCAGCGCGAACACCGCCATCAGCAGCAGCCCGGCGATGCGCAGCAGCCCTTGATCCTCCCGCGCCAGCGCCGCGACCCTGACGGCTAGGTCCGCCATGTTGAGCGTACCCGTCAGCCCATAGAGCAGCCCGAGCGACATCAGGAACAGCGCCGATCCGACGATATTGACCACGACATAGGCCACGCCCGCCTTCAGTCGCAGCGCGCCCTGCCCGTGCAGCATCAGGCCGTAGGAGGCGATCAGCAGCACCTCAAAGAACACGAACAGGTTGAAC
>SXGS01192648.1_pt1 | contig 21614 bp, 20 predicted proteins | sample 3174681 | NCBI WGS metagenome assembly SXGS01 (sample SAMN11356861, study PRJNA531348) | freshwater metagenome | isolation source: freshwater sample F1-80 | place: China: Fuxian Lake, Yuxi | collected 2017-12-25
GACGAGCCGACCTCGGCGCTCGACGTTTCGGTGCAGGCCAAGGTCTTGCAGCTGTTCCGTGAGATCCAAGCCGAGTTCGGATTCGCGGCGCTGTTCATCAGCCACGACTTGGCCGTGGTGGACATGCTCGCCGAATGGGTCGGCGTGCTCTACAAGGGCAAGCTGGTCGAGCAGGGGATCGGTTCGCAGGTGATGAGCCAGCCGCAGGACGATTACACCAAACGGCTGATCGCCTCGCTGCCGGTGCCGGATCCGACCGAGCAGGCCAAACGCCGCGAAGCGCATCAGGCGCTCCTCGGCTGATTCCCCAGGCCGAACGCACACTTGGTGCGGGTGTTTTCCGAAAACACCCGCACCAAGTGTGCACTCGCGCGGCGGAGGAGAGATCAGGCGGGCAGGGCGTCCGGGGTGGCCGGGGCCGGGTGCCGGTGCAGATGCCAGGAGAACAGGCCGAAAAGCACCGTGACCAGGATCTGCACTGCCAGGCAGAAGACGAATCCGCCGAAGAAGCCGAATTGCTGCAGCTGGCTCAGCGTGAAATAGAGGCCGCCCAGTACCGCGACGCCGAGCGAGAACGCCAGCTGCTGAACCGTGCTGAACAAGCCGCCGGACAACCCGGCCGCCCAGGACGGGATCTGGCTCATCACGGTGTTGATCAACGGGCCGAACATGACCGCCTGGGCTGCGCCGAGCAGCACCAGGGCAATCTGCAGATGCCATTGCTGCACCTGGGAGCCTTCGAGCAGCAATTCCACGGCCAACGCGGCGAGGGCCAGGAGTTGGAACCCGGCGCCGACCAGCATGGTGTGTTTGCCCAACCTGCGGCTGATCCGGTGCAGATAGACCGAGGTGACTACGAAGGCCAACGCGAAGAGCACGATGGCCAATCCCGAACCCAAACCGGAGTAGTGCATGCCGCGTTGGGTCAACGAGGAGAACTCGAACATGAAGGCGCCGTATCCGGTGAAGAACAACAGGTTCATCGCCAGGCCCATCCGCAAGGCGCGCACCCGGAACAACGACGGCGGTGCGAGCGGAATCGCGCCCGCGGATTCCAAGGATTTTTCCCGGCGGGCGAAGAGTCCGCCGACGACCACGGCCGCCAGGAGCAGCACCACGGCGAGCCAGATTGCAGCGCCGGCCGAAAACAACGTCATCGAGACGATGAAGGCGGCGAGCGCGATGCCGAGCAGGATCGCCCCCCAGAGATCCATCGACAGCGGGGCGTCGGACTTGGTCGGCCGGACCAGCCGGACCAGGGCCAAGGAAATCGACGCGACGACGGCGGCCAGGAACATCACCGGACGCCAGCTCAGCCCGAACAGGTCGGCGGTGAGCAGCGCGCCACTGGCCATCTGGCCGACGACGGTCCCGATGCCGGCGATGGCGGCGTACCTGGCCAGGGCGATGGTACGTTTTTCGCCGCTCGAGGTCGCTTGGATCGTGGAGAGGATCTGCGGCAGCACCAGACCGATCCCGATGCCCTGCAACACCCGGGCGACGATCAGCAAGGCCACCGAGTTGCTCAGCCCCGCTCCGACCGATGCGACCGCGAAGACCAACAGCCCCCAGGCCAACACCCTGCGGCGGCCGAACCGGTCGCCCAATCGCCCGGCGAGGATCAGCACCGCCGCGAGCACCGTGGTGTAGCTGCTGAGGATGAAACTCTGTTGCAGGCCGTCGGCCTTGAGTTCGGTCCCGAAAACCGGAGCCAGCAGGTTCATCGAGCCGAAGGTGAAGGTTGCCAGGAATGCCGCCAGGTAAAGCACCGGGTAGCCGAGCCGGGCCTTGACCGCCGCGGTGTCCTCGGCCGGAATCTGTATCGTCGCAGTTGCCATGGCTCAAGCATGCGCTTTGTTTTATTCTGGTACTAGGAGTTTGTTTATCCTAGTATTGAAAATGCTGTGTTTGTCCTCACAGGAGCCGATCATGAGCCATCAGAACCCTCTCGACCATGCCCGGCTGGAACTGGGCCAGTTCCTGCGCGACCGGCGCAGCAGATTGCGCCCATTCGACGTCGGGCTGCCCGGTTCCAACCGTCGCCGCACGCCGGGTCTGCGGCGTGAGGAGGTTGCCCAGCTGGCGAGCGTCGGGGTGACTTGGTACACCTGGTTGGAGCAGGGCCGGAACATCAATGCATCCGAACAGGTGCTCGCGGCAATCTCCTCGGCATTGCAGTTGAACTCCGACGAGCAGCGGCACGTGTTCACCCTCGCGGGGTTGCACCAGGATGTGAAACCGGTGGAATGCCAAGAAGTCACCGAACACCATCTTGCCGTGATCGAAAAGATGTCGCCCTATCCCTGCGCGATCCAGAACGGGAAGTACGATGTTCTCGCGTGGAACCGGGTCTATCGCTTTTTGATCTCGGACATCGAGGCGCAGCCGGGGCTGCGGGGCAATTGCCTGCTTGCCGCATTCGGCGAACCGGATTGGCGGCTGGCCTACGGCGAGCGTTACGAAGAGGTCTGCCGGGGCATGGTGGCCCGGTTCCGGGCGAACATGGCGCGTCATCTCGGCGAGCCGGGATGGGATGAGCTGGTCGAGCGGTTGACCGCGATGTCGCCGTTGTTCGCCGAGCTCTGGGAATCGCGTCAGGTGCAGCGTACGGACGGATTGATCAAGGTGTTCAACAATCAGCATGTCGGCATCCTGCGCATGCAGTTCACCACCTTGTGGCTCGACCAGCAACGCGACACCCGGATGGTCATGGTGACCCCCGGCGACGATTTGAGTGCCGCCCGGTTGGCTGAACTCGACCGGATTTTCGCCGGCGAACCGGCGTGCTCCCGGCGCGAAGCCACGGTTGCCGCCTGAGCTGTGCGGGGATCCCCGTCACGGATCGTAGTTCGGGGGCCGGCATCCGTAGACTGGAACCATGAGCGCGCACTACGAGGAATTCGACCCAGCTGCCAGTTCGCTTTCCGGCCAGGTGGCCCCGGAAGTCATGCAGGAATTGCTGGCGGTCCGTTCCAGCATCGACAATTTCGACGCGGCGTTGGTGCATTTGCTCGCGGAGCGGTTCAAAGCGACCCAACGGGTCGGCGTGCTCAAGGCCCGGTATCAGCTGCCAGCCGGAGACCCGGACCGGGAACTGGCGCAGATCGGCCGCTTGCGCGATCTCGCGGCCCAGGCGCAACTCGACCCGGCTTTTGCGGAGAAGTTCCTGAATTTCATCATTTCCGAGGTCATCCGCAACCACCAGGCGATATCCCAGACGCACAATTCAGATGACTGAGCCGACCGCCACGGCTGCCGGGTTGTGGCCCGGCGAGGATACGTTGGAGGCTTGCCGGGTAATCCTCGGTGAATTGGCCGCACCGCAGCTTCCGGTTCTTCCAGCGCTGCCCGGGCGCGGTGCCGGAGCCGAAATGGTCGGCCGTACGGCCGCGATGCTGGTGGACCTGCCCGTCGACGTGCAGTCCTTCGGCTGGCGTTTGGTGCAGCGACCCGGGGCGGATGCACGCCGGGCCCGGAATTTTTTGGCCTCCGACGTCAATGCGCTGGCCGATGCGGCCGGAACCCTGGGTGCTGCGGTGCCACGGATCAAAACCCAGCTGTTGGGACCGTTCAGCCTGGCCGCCGCGCTGCATTTGCCACTGGGTGAAACGTTGCTCATCGACCACGGCGCCCGTCGGGAGCTGACCGAGTCGCTTGCCGCGGGCCTGGCCGGGCATCTTGCGGCGGTGCGGGCGGCGGTCCCGGGAGCGCTGGTTTCGGTACAACTCGAGGAGCCGGGGATCGCCGAGGTGCTCGGCGGCAAGGTGCCGACGGCGAGCGGCTATCGCACCGTGCGCGCCATCGCCGCGACCGAGGTCCGGGCGGCATGGCAGTCCATCGCCGAAGCCGCCCGTGCCGCCGGTGCCGACGAACTTCTCTTCGCAATTCCGGTGTCCGAAGCCACGCAGACGATTCTGGCGCCGGCCGATTCGGTCGGTCTACTGGGCCCGGGCACCGAAGCCTGGGGTGCCGCGGACTGGGAATCCGTCGCGGCGCTGGTCGAATCGGGCAAAAACATCCAGCTGGCGGCTCCGCCGGGTGCTGCGGGTTCAGCCGCACAACAGATCTGGCGGGGCTGGCGGAACGTGGGATTGCCCGGTGCCCGGCTGAACGCCCTCCGGCTGACCGAAGCCAAGGAGCTTTCCGCCCTGTCGTCGCAGCAGGCAAAACGCGTGCTGGCCGATCTGACCGATACCGTCGAGGCGTTGCAGGAACTGGCCGAGGCCGGCTGAGTGCGCTCCGGCTAGACGCGGGGCTCCCACCGGTCCGGCCGGACTTGCAGCGGGAGCGAGTCCGGCACCCCGTGGGCTGCGGCCTCGTGTCTGGGATAGGGGACCAACCGGTAATCGAAGCCGCCGGAATAGACCAGCAGAACACCCAGCATCCGGTGCAAGACCTTGACTTGGATCCGGTGCTGGTTGCTGGCCGGATCCCATTTCTGCTCCATATAGGCAGTCGCGTCCAAACCGCCGGGCAAGCCCAACCGGAGGTTCCCGCCGAAGAACCGGCTCGACGTCGAAATCGCGCGCAGGCTCCGACCCGGACCGACCTCGGGATGCAGATCCGTGGCGAGCCTTCGGCGTCGGCCCAGATAGTCGACCAGGCCTCGCGGGGTCAGGCTGGTGGTGTCCTGGAAAATCCGGTCGGCAGCAGGGAATTGGATCGTCCGCACCGTGGTCAGGCTGGCCCGGCCGAAGGGGTCAGCATGGGCGTGGTTCTGCACTTCGAACGGGATGTTTTCACCGTACTCGGGGAAAAACGCCTCTTCCGCGGCGTTCAATGCCAGCAACGGCCGGAGCCAACGCTGCGGGCAGCCGACGACGTCGAAGCGGCCGGTTCCGAGTCCGTAAAAGCCCGAGCCTGGAGTGAGGGAGAAATACTCCTGCAACTCCGGTTGCAAGGCTTGGAAATCCGCGCCCATGGCCTGCTGGTAGACGCTGGTCGGCCGAGGTCGGTGCGCCGGGCGGCTCATGACAGGTCCCGCCGTTCGATCAGCCAATCCAGAAGCATCCCGGCGCTGAACCTCTGATGCCCGCGCAGTGCCGGGGAATCTGCGACCTCAGCTTGGCCTCCGGCCTGCAACATGTAGGCCAGGAGCAAGGCGAGCCACGAATCGATGTGATCTGGGTCGGCATCCCGGCTCAAGGCCGATCCGGCGAGCCGGTCCGCCACGTCCAGCCCATCGAACCGGGCGTACGCCAGCATCACGACCCAATCGGCCCAGCGCGGACCTCTGGCCAAATAGTTCCAATCGCAGAACAAAGCACCCCGCTCGGTCAGCAAGATATTGTCCGGGCGCAGGTCATTGTGCAGCAGGCTTTCACCGGCCAGAGCGGCCGGTGAGCCGCGGAGCAGAGTCTGCAATTCAGATCTCCCGGCTACGCTGAGAACCGGCACGAAGTCTGGCATCGGAGCGGGGAATACCTCGTCGAGCCGAGGATGGTCCCGCCAGGTCCCGGCCAAGTCTTCGGGTTCCAGCCCGACGGGTGCCGGAGTCAACTCGGTATCGACCAGGAGGAGCGCCGATTCGATCGCATCGAGCGCCGAATCGGTCCAAGGATTGCCCGGAACAGTGCCGGACTCCGCAGCGAAGAACAACAGCTGCCAGGTTGTGCCGGCATCGTCCAGCTGCGCGGCACCGCGGAATTCCGGCATGGGCAGGCCGGTCGGCAAGACTGCTGCAACCTCGGCTTCCCGGCGGTAGGCGCGGAACAGCCAGGGCACCGTGGCCGGCGCTGCTTTGACGAACCAGCGATGGTTGAGCACCGCGGCGAACCCCGGGGTGAAACCACCGGCCGCGATCGCGCTGTGGTTGACCGGAGCAGCGATATAGCCTTCGATCCCGGCGCGGACCGCCTCAGGCAGATCGGACCAGGCGGGGCGCATCGCCGTGGCGGCGTAGTCGAACTGCATCTCTCGAGGCTATCGCAATCGCGCCCCTCGCTGCGGCGGCCGATCAACCCGCGGCCGATCAACCCAGGGCAGATCTGCCCTGGGCAGCGAATCCTTCCTGGGCCGGCATCCGGCTGGCACGCTGATGCCATGAGTGCACAAACAATTCCACTTTCCGGCTCGCTCGACGAGCAATTGTCCTTGCGGTTGTTGCATCAGCGGATCATCTTGCTCGGCAGCGAGGTCGACGATGCGGTGGCCAACCGCATCGTCTCGCAACTGCTGTTGCTTTCCGCCGAAGACCCGAAGGCGGATATCAGTCTGTTCATCAACTCACCGGGCGGTTCGGTGATGGCCGGTATGGCGATCTACGACACCATGGCGATGATCCCCAATGATGTGAGCACCTTGGCGATGGGCCTTTCCGCGAGCATGGGGCAGATCCTGCTGTGTGCCGGCACGCATGGCAAGCGGTTCAGCCTGCCGCACACCAGGATTCTGATGCACCAGGGTTCGGCGGGGATTCAAGGAACCACCGCCGACGTGGAAATCCAAGAACGGAATTTGCGGGAGATCGAAGACACGGTCAATGGGCTGCTCGCGTTCCACACCGGCCATACCGTGGCGGAAATCGAACGCGACAGCGACCGGGACCATTGGTTCTCCGCCCGGGAAGCCCTCGATTACGGAATGGTCGACCAGATCATCGGCAGTTCGACAGAACTGCAATCCGTGCCGCAGCGGAAGGCCGGGCTATGAGCCACTACACGATTCCCACGGTGGTCGAGAAAACCCCGTTCGGGGAACGCAGTTACGACGTCTTCTCCCGGCTGGTGCGGGACCGGATCGTGTTCATCGGGTCCGAGATCGACGACGACGTGGCCAATGTGATCATGGCGCAATTGATTTTCCTGGAATCGGACAATCCGGACGAAGACATCTACCTCTACATCAATTCGCCCGGTGGTTCGCATACTGCGTTGATGGCGATTTTGGACACCATGGACTTCATCCGGCCGGAAGTGGCCACGGTCTGCATGGGGCAGGCGGCGTCGGCCTCGGCGGTTCTGCTCGCGGCCGGGGCGAAGGGCAAACGGAGTTTGTTGGCGCATGCCAGGGTGCTGCTGCACCAGCCTTCCGGACAGGGCCGTGGGACGTTGGCCGATCTGTCCGTGCATGCCCGGGAGATGGCCAGGGTCCGGGCGCAAGTGGAAGAGGTGCTCGCCGAGCGCACCGGGCAATCTTTGGAGGTGCTGCGCAAAGACACTTTGCGGGACAAGATCTTCACGGCGCAGGAAGCCGTGGATTACGGCTTGGCCGATGCGATCATCGGATCGCGCAAGAATCGGGCTCAGGCTGCCCGGAGCTGATACGCCGCCGGACTGTGGGCAGTTTCCCGGACCGGTCTTTCCGCCGGACCCGGCAGAACGCCAAGCGCCGTCGGGGTTTCCGGGTTCTGGGCAATGTGGCCGAGTTCCAGGTACCGGCGCTGTGCGGCAAGCGTGAGAGTTAGCAGGTTCCAGCCCAGGGCCCGGCAGACCGCAGCCAGGATTTCCGACGACGGCTCTTTGCGGCCACGCTCGATTTCGGACAAATACTGGGTCGAGATGCCGGCGCTCCCGGCGACTTCGTCGAGGGTGCGTCCCTGTCGCCGTCGCGCGCGTCGCAGCGCCTCGCCGTGCACCGAGCGCAAAAGTGGTTCAACCATGGCTCCAGCCTAGGGCGAAGCCCGGCGAGCGCAAACGTTATCCGCCCAGAGCAGATTTGAAGCAGAGCAGATGTGAAGCAGGGCAGATTCGATGCGGCACGCTCAGGCGGCGCGGATTCAGCGGATCGGCTCAAAGCCGCCCGGCGGCTTTGAGCCTGATGTACATGTCGGCCAGCCTCGGCGGCAGTTCGGCCGGTTCCGCGTCGACCACTTCGGCGCCGAGCTGTTTGAGCTGCGCGCTGACTGCGGCGCGGTCCAGGATGGCCCGTTCCGCGGATGCAGCACGGAAAGCCTCGGTGCCGGTATCGCGTTGCGCGCGCATGGTCGAAAGCAACGGATCGAGCACCGCGGCCACTACCACGACGTGTTTTTGGGCGAGCTGCCCGACCGTCGGCAGCAAACCGGCCTCGGCAGAGCCGGAGTCCAATGAGGTCAGCAGCACGACCAGCGAGCGGTGTGCCGAGATGCCGTTGACCTGCGCCGGAATCTGAGACCAGTCGAGTTCGATCAGTTCGGATTGCAGCGGTGCCATCGCCTGGACCAGGGCCGCGAGCAGATTGCCTTTCTGGCTCGAGGTGACCCGGGCCCGGGCTCTGCGGTCGAAGGCCAGGAAGTCCACCCGGTCGCCGCCGCGCTCGGCGAGGACCGCGAGCAATAACGCGGCTTCGATCTCGGTGTCCAAGCGCGGTTCGTCCGCGATCCGCGCGGCCGATGTCCGGGACGTGTCCATCAGGATGACCACCCGGCGGTCGCGTTCCGGCCGCCAGGTGCGCACCACGATGGCCTGCCGTCGGGCCGTGGCCCGCCAATCGATGGAACGGATGTCGTCGCCGCGCACATAGTCGCGCAGCGAATCGAACTCGGTTCCGGCGCCGCGGATCTGCACTGCGGCCCGGCCGTCGAGCTCGCGCAATCGGCGCAGTTTCGAGGGAAGATGCCGCTTCGCCCGGAACGGCGGCAGCACCCGCAAAGTGCCGGGGACCGGCACGGTGAGCTGCCGTGCGGCCAGGCCCAGCGGGCCGAAAGAACGTACGGTCACGGTTGCCGTGTGCAGATCGCCGCGCCGGACCGGGCGCAAGGGGGCAGCCAAGCGACGTCTTTCGTGCGCTGGAATCGACACGGTGTGCCGTTCGTGCTGCACTCCGGCCGAAGGCTGCCAACCGTCTTTGATCCGGGCGCGCAAGGTCCGGTTCCCGTCATTCGCCACGAGCAATGCGGAATCACAGGTTTCATCCAAACGCACCGATTGCGGAAGCTGCCGCGCGAACCGCAAGCGCCGGGGGGAGGCGGCGGCGAACAAATCCACGAGCAATGCCAGCAGCAGGAGCAAAGCCCAGACCAGCAGTGTCGTGGGCTGCGGGAACAACACGATCGGCAAGGCGCCGATCAGGGCGATCAGGACGAATCGTCCGGTGATGGCCATTGCGGCCTAACGGGGAACCGGCACAGTGGCCAGAATGCTGGCCAGCACGCCGTCCACCTGAACGCCGTCCATATGCGCCTCGGGACGCAGCGCCACTCGATGCCGGAGTGCGGGCAGGGTGAGCGCTTTGACGTCGTCCGGAGTGACGAAATTGCGCCCGCACAGCCAAGCCCAAGCCCGTGAGGTGTTCAGCAGCGCGGTGGCGCCACGCGGCGAAACCCCGAGTTGGAAGGAAGGCGTGACCCGGGTGGCCCGGACCAGGTCCACGATGTAGGCGGTGACCTCGGGCGAGATCCCCACCGCATTGACCGCAGCGCGGGCGGCGGCCAGCTCGTCGGCTCCGGCCACCGGCCGGATCCCCGCGGCTTTGAGGTCCCGGGGGTCGAAACCGACGCTGTGCCGGCGGATCACTTCGATTTCTTCCTCCCGGCCGGGCAGCGGCATGGTGAGTTTGAGCAGGAACCGGTCCAACTGGGCTTCCGGGAGCGGGTAGGTGCCTTCGTACTCCACCGGATTCTGCGTGGCGGCCACCATGAACGGAGTCGGCAGCGGACGGCTCACGCCATCGACTGAGACTTGATGTTCTTCCATCGCCTCGAGCAGCGAAGCTTGGGTTTTCGGGGGAGTGCGGTTGATTTCGTCGGCGAGCAGGATGTTGGTGAACACCGGCCCTTCGCGGAAGCTGAAGGCTGCGGAGTGGTTGTCGTAAACCAAGGAACCGGTGACATCTCCGGGCATCAGGTCGGGGGTGAACTGGACCCGTTTGGTATCCAGGTTCAACGCCGTGGAGAGCGCCCGGACCAGGAGCGTTTTGGCGACCCCGGGCACGCCTTCGAGCAGGACGTGCCCGCGCGCGAGCAAGCCGATCAGCATCCCGGTCACGGTGGCGTCTTGGCCGACGACCGCTTTGGCGACCTCGGCACGCACTGCGAGCAGGGCCTGCAACTCCGGGTGCGGGCTGGAGCCGGAGTCGGCGGCAAGCTGGCTTCGCCGGCCTGCCTCAGCAAGTCCAGCGCCGAGCGGTTCGGTTCCATCGGTTTCCGGCAGCGGGTGTTCGCTCATGCTTTAGGGTTCCCTTTCTACTTCGCGTTCGAGCGTTTCCAGTTGTTGCGCCCAGATCAAAAATTGGCTCTCCGAAGCCGGCTTGGCCGGTTGCAGGATTCTGCGCACCTCGGCTTCGGGCAGCGCGGAGTGTTCCAGCACAGCCAGCACCACGGCGTCGGCGCTCGCCTCCCGACCGATCCGGAACCGGATTGCCAGTCGTTGCAGGGCCGCGGCGCGGAGATTGTCCGCGGCTTGCGCCAGGGCGCGGCCGTCCTGGTACAGCCGGGCCCGGCCCAGAACGGTTTCCGCCGCCTTGACCGAGACCGGGAGCGGTTCCTCGACCAGCGGACCATCCCGGCGTCCGCGCCAGAGTACCGCCAGGATCCCGACGATCAGCAACCAGACTCCCAGCGGGGCCAACCACGCCGGTTGCAGATCGCTCAGCGAAGGTTGGCCATCACTGCTGGCCAGGTCTTTCACGCTGGGCAAATACCAGACCAGATTCCGATCCTTGCCCAGCAAGCGGAGCGCCAGAGCGGCATTGCCGGATTTGGCCAAACCATCGTTGCGGAACAATCCGGTGCTGCCAACGGCGGTGAACCGGCCGTCCTGGCTCTGCGCGACGATTCCGCCGAAACAGGACGTCGGGCCGGTGAACTGATTGCTCGATCCCGGATCGATGCTGCCGGCGGCCATCGCGTCGGGATTGCCGCAGCCGGCCGGGACCTGGGGCCGGTCCGGATCAGCCTGCAGCCGGCCCGCCGATTTGACTTGGGGGTCCAGGGCCGCGAGCGCCAATGGTCCCGGTGCGATGGCGACCAAACGTGCCCCGGAGCTGCGCAACTGGCCGGCCTGGTCCGCGTTCAGGAAGCTTTTCGGGTCATAGACGAGCACGGTCGTTTCGGCGGCTCCCGCGGCCGAGAGCGTGTTCAGCGTGTCGCTCAGGCTATCCGTCCGGGTGATGCCGACGCCGTTGCGCTGGAGGATCTCGGCAGCGGCCATGGCGCCGTTCGGAGCGGGATTCGTGGCTGCGAGATCCAATGCGGAGCGCGCCGAATTGCCCATGGTGCTGCTCAGTGCGAAAGCGCAAACCAGCAAGAAGACGCCGCCGATGATCAGCCAGAACCGCGATCGGCGCAGCCAGCCGCGGAATCGGCCGGCTGCGGTTGTCGGGGTGCCGCCGGCATCGGACGGCCCCTGGCTTCCGATCGGTTGCTCGGTCAGGGCGCTCATTGCGGGGCCACCCAATCGAGCCGTGCCTCGTCGTGGGCGGGGCGGAGTTGCCGCAATGATTCGTCGAGTCCCTGCAACCACTGGTAATCGGATGCCCCGGCCATCGCGGTTCCGGGCTGGTGCACGGCATAGCGGACCCGGTTGAACAAGGCGGCGGCCCGGCGCAACCGGCCGGCCTCGGAACCGAAGGCAGCGGCCAATCCGCGCACCACTTCATCAGCGGTCCGGCCCGGTTGCGGGTCGATGACCACCCGTTCCTCGGCAGCCCGGACCAGTGCGCGGAAGAGCTCGGCGACCGCATTGTCATAGTCTCCGGCGGCCGCTGCCGCCGCTGCGCGCTGCCGGTGTTCCGCTGCGCTCAAAGCCGGCTCGGCTTCGAAGACGTCAGCATCCGGTTTGTTGCGATGGAGCAAACGGGGGCGGAGCAGGAAAATCAACGCGGCAATCAGCGAGATGACGACGAGGACCAGGACCGTGCCGATCACGCCGCCGTCGGCACCGGTGAAGTTCTGCAGTCCGGAGACCAAATTGTTGAAGAAGTCGACGATCGACTGCCAGATTTGCTGGAGCAGGCCGGGCTTGGCAGCTTGATAGGGCTGTTTGGACAGCTCGTCGACCGCCCACTGCCTGGCTTGCTCGGCATCGGGATCCACCGGAACGTCCAGGCTGCGGACAGCCAGGGCGGGGCTGGGAATCATGTGCCGGGCCAACTCGCCGGAGGCGGCGCCGCAGCGTTCGCCGGAGCTCCGGGGATGCCGTCCTGGGCGGCCGCATCGGTGCTTTCCAGGTCCTTGAGCAGGGCCAGGTCGAAGCCTTCTTTGCGCATCCGGAGATCGACGTAGAGCAAGGCCAGGACGCCGGTTTGGAAGGCCAGCGCGACCGCGCCGATCAAGGCCGAGACGAGGTAGGAGATCAGTTGGGTGATGATCGCGATGGCAATCGCTTCACTGGGCTTCGGGTTGGGGTTGAGCACCTGGGAGAGCAACCCGATCACCAAACCGACCGGAACGCTGATCACCGCCGAAATGGCTCCGACGATGAGTTGGGCGAGGAAGTAGGTGCCGAACGTCCGCCAGAAATTGCCTCCGGTCAGATCCCAGGATCGTCCGATGGCGGAAAAAACCGAGTGCCCCTCGACGACGATCGCAGCCGGGGCCAGGATCAGTTTGGTGCCGATCCAGACGGCCAGGGCGGCGAACCCCAGCAGGATCAGGAAGCTGATCGGAATGCTGATGAAGCTGATCGACAAAAACAGCACGACGGCGGTCAGGCCCAGCAGCGTGATCATCAGTATCGCCACCACCGAGTACAGCAGCGCGAGCAGGACCAAGGTCCAGACCCGCGGTTTTGCCAGGCGCCACATCTGCCGGAAACCGGTTTGCCGGTTCACGGTCGCGCGCATCACCGGAATCACCAGGACGCCTTGCATCACCATCGTGCCGATCACCGAAACGATCACCGAAACGCCGCCTGCGCCGAGCAAGGTCACGATCAGGCTGGCCGCAACCGACTCCGGTACCTGGTTGCCGGAGGTGCCGTCGGCGAACAGCGCGAAGAGCGAAGCGCCACCGATCAAGGCGAGCACCAGGATGGTCAGGACGGTTGAAATTGCCTGCACCAGCAGGGCCGAGCCGAACATCGCGCGGCCATTGCGCCGTGCGGTTTGGAAGGCGCCGTCCAGGATTTCACCCAAGCCGAGCGGGCGCAGCGGAATCACTCCGGGCTTCGGCGGGGCCAGATATTGCTGTGGTCCGGGTTGCGGCAGCCCGGGGCCGCCCCATGCCGGTTGCTGCCACCCGGGGGCCGGTTGGCCCCACTGAGGTTGCTGGCCCCATTGGGGCGGTTGCCCGCCTTGGGCCGGTTGGCCCCAGGCTGGCGGTTGGCCCCAGGCCGGCGGCGGGCCCGGTGCGGGTTCTGGCGTCGAGTTGTTTCCCATCGACATGCGCGAAGAATCCCTCTCCATCGGGTCGCCGTGGTCGGCTGCCAATACATTCCCGACTAGCCTACCCAGAAAACCGCCGGAAAAGTCCGTGCTGGAGCATCGCCACCCGGGGATATTTGTCGCTTGCGGGCAGGTCGATAGGGCACAAGTCCAGAGAATAGGCGAATATAGAGACATGAAGGCACGCATTTTGGTGATCGACGACGACGAAGCACTGGCAGAAATGATCGGCATCGTCTTGCGCAATGACGGATTCGAGCCGTTTTTCTGCGCAGACGGCACTCAGGCCCTGGATATTTTCCGCGCCGGCAAACCGGACTTGGTGCTGCTGGATCTGATGCTGCCGGGAATCGACGGGATTGAAGTCTGCCGGTTGATCCGGGCCGAGTCCGATGTGCCGATCGTGATGCTCACGGCCAAGGCCGACACTTCGGATGTGGTCCGCGGATTGGAGTCGGGTGCCGATGATTACGTGCCCAAGCCTTTCAAACCGGCTGAGCTGGTGGCCAGGGTCCGGGCCAGGTTGCGCCCTGGCGACCAGAAGACGCCGGAGACGCTCAAAATCGCGGATGTGACGATCGACGTGGCGGGTCATCTGGTGACCCGGGCGAACGAACGGATTTCGCTCACCCCGCTGGAGTTCGACCTGTTGGTGGCACTGGCCCGGAAGCCGTGGCAGGTTTTCACCCGGGAACTCCTGCTGGAACAGGTGTGGGGTTACCGGCATGCCGCGGACACCCGGTTGGTGAACGTCCATGTGCAGCGCCTGCGCTCGAAAATAGAACGTGATCCGGAGGCCCCCGAGGTGGTGCTGACCGTGCGCGGAGTCGGATACAAGGCTGGCCAGTAGTTGCTTGTCCCGGCGAACCCTGAAGTGACGCAGCATGGCTGAGGAACGCCGAGCTGTCCGGGGACTCTGGCAATCGGTGAAGGTGCTGGTCAAGCGGGAGATCGACTGGCTGGTCGGCAGGTTGCGGCGTTCCTTGCAGTTCCGGACGGTGTTGATCACCACCCTGGTCGCTTTCGTGGCGATCGGCGGCGTCGGGATTTTCTTGTCCAACCAGATCGCTGCCGGTCTGTTCCGGGAGCGTTTGCTGCAGGCCACGGCGGAGACCGCTCGAGGCGTCGCCACGGTCCAGGCCGGGTTCAACGGCACCCCGGCTTCGGATGCTTCGGTGCTGAGCCAACAGGCCAGGTACACGCTCAACGAACTGGTGCTGGGTGATTCGGGCAACAACCGCAAATACATTCTGATCCCGATCCCGGGACAGAAGAATTCCTTGCCGATCTCCAGCCTGGACAGCGGCGGGCTGACCGCTTCGATCATCCCGGATGATCTGCGCGCCGCGGTGCAGCAGGCGGACGGGCTTTTCTGGAAGTCCATTCCGTTGCCGGTGGGCAGCTCCGGCACCAGGCCCGGTGTGGCGATCGGTGCGCAGGTGACTTTGGCGGACAACGATTACGAGCTCTATCTCGTCTATGATTTGAACTCCTCCCAGGAGACCTTGAATTACATCCAATCGGTGCTCTGGATCGCTGGCGCACTGCTGCTCGTGCTGATTGCCGGAATCGCCTGGTTCGTGACCCGGAACGTGGTCCAGCCGGTCAGCCAGGCCGCGCTGGTCGCGGAGAAGCTCGCAGCCGGAGAGCTGAACGAACGGATGGACGTCAAAGGCGAGGACGAAGTCGCCCGGCTGTCCGACTCGTTCAACAAGATGGCCAATGCCTTGCAGGAACAGATCACCCAATTGGCCACGCTCTCGCACATGCAACGGAACTTCGTCTCCGACGTTTCGCACGAATTGCGGACCCCGTTGACCACCGTCCGGATGGCCGCGGAAGTGCTCTACGAGGCGCGGGAAAGCTTCGACCCGGTGAACCGGAGGTCAGCGGAATTGATGTACCACCAAGTCGAGCGGTTCCAGGCGCTGCTCGCGGACTTGTTGGAGATCTCCCGGTTCGACGCCGGCGCTGCGGTCCTCGACTCCGAACCGCAGGAAATCTTCACCGTGATCGACAAGGTGCTGGAAGCCAGTGCGCCCCTGGCGGATCGGATCGGATCGACGATCCGGCTGGTCTCCGCGGTGCCCGGGAACAGCTGCATCGTCGAAATGGATCCGCGCCGGATCGAACGGATTCTGCGCAATCTGGTGGTGAACGCGCTAGAACACGGGGAGCAGAAACCGATCGAGGTCTACATCGCGGCAGACGCCGACGTGGTCGCACTGGCCGTACGGGACCACGGCATCGGCATGGACGAGGTGGCGTTGTCCCGGGTTTTCGACCGCTTCTGGCGGGCGGACCCGGCCCGGGCCAGAACCACCGGCGGCAGCGGGCTGGGATTGGCGATTGCCACCGAGGACAGCCGGCTGCACAACGGAAAGCTGGAAGTGTGGAGCGAACCCGGAGCCGGAGCTTGCTTCCGGCTCACGCTGCCTCGGAAGCGCGGACAGAACGTGACCCACTCGCCCTTGGGCTTGCCCCCGGGGGGTTCGGATTTGCTGCTCGACCGGCTGACCGATGCGCCGGTGGCGGATCTGGTCCAGACCGGGCCCGTAGAACATCCCGGGAAACTGAAGGAGGCGGACGAATGAACCGGCGGAACCGAGGGCTACTGGTGCTCATGTCGATGCTGCTCTGCCTCGCCGCGATCGCCGGCTGCGCATCGATCCCGACCGGCGGACCGGTGTCCAAATCCGAAGTCAGCACCACCGGCGAGGTGCAGCAGAACACCAACTTCAAGCCGGTTCCGCCCAGCGCGGGCGCCGATCAGACCGCGATCATCAACGGCTTCATCAATGCGGCCACCGGGTTTTCGGACAATTTCCAGGTGGCCCGGAAGTATTTGACCGCCGCTGCGGCGAACGCCTGGAAGAACGACCAGCGGACCGTGGTCTACCGGGGGCAGCCGAACATCAGCCGGAACGGCACCGAGAACGACTACAAGGTCGAGCTCGACGTGGACTCGGTGCTGGACGCCGACGGCATCCGGACGCCGGCCGAATCGGGCCCATCCGGGACCATCCAGTTCGGGTTGATGAAAGTCGACGGCGAATGGCGGATCAATTCCTTGCCGGACGGCGTGATTTTGGCCAAGGCCTACTTCCAGACGATTTTCAATGCGTATTCGTTGTACTTCTATGATCCGACGTTCACGTACACCGTGCCGGATGTCAGGTGGTTCCCGGGCGGTTCCAACTCGGTGGCCACGATGATCGTGCGGAATCTGGTCAATGGGCCGGCCCCCTATCTCAAAGGAGCGGTGGCGAGTGCTTTCCCGGATGGCATCCGGCTCGCCCGGGATACCGTGCCGATCAGCTCGTCCACGGCGACCGTCGATTTGTCCGCAGGGCCCTTGCAAGCTGCCAGCCTGCAGGCCCGGCAACAGATGCAGGCGCAGCTCTCCGAAACTCTGAGCCGTGGCCTGAACACGGTGACCAACGTGGTGATGCGCGCTGATCAGGTACCGGTCGACGTCGGCGACACCGGGCAGAGCCAGGCCAGCCAGATCCACGCCCCGCAGACTCCGAGCAGGCAGATCGGGGTGTCCCAGAACGAACTGGTCTATCTGGAGAACGGCGCGATTTCCGCAATCCCGGGCATGCCTTCGGTGGCCCGGCTCCAGCCGGCGGTTCCAGCCCAGTCCTATTCGTCGTTCGCCAAAGACGGTCCGGTCGCTTTCCTGAACGGCGACCGTACCTCGCTCTATACGATTGCGCCGGGCAAGGCCGAGTCGGTCGCGATGACCGGGGTGCCGCTGACCCCGCCGTCTTTTTCGCCGTCGAACTGGGTCTGGAGTGCCGCCGCCGATGGTTCCGGGCGGGTCTTCGCGAGCAACGCCGCACAGAACAACGGGGCAACCGTGCAAACGGTCACCCTGACCATGGAGTGGCTCAAAGGGCGTACCGTCAGTTCGCTCCGGGTCTCCCGCGATGGCACCCGGATCATGGTGGTTTCCAGCGCTGCCGGGCAAAGCCAGGTCCATTTGACCGGCATTCTCCGGCAGGACAACTCCCCGGCCAGCCCGCCGCGTGATCTCACCGTGCCGATCGGGATGTTCCTCGACACGGTGACCTTCACGCTCGGCTATTGGGGCGATGAGACCAAAATGATCGTGATGGCACCGGGCACCGGGGACGTGGTGGCGACCAAGCTTTCGCTCAGTGCGGATCCGAAGCCGTTACCGGCCCTGACCGGCATGCAACGGCTCAGCGTGGGCAATGTGACGAGCGATGTTTCGGACATCTACGCGCAGACCAGCAGCGGATCGGTTTTCGTCCAGTCGAATACCGGGTGGCAGGAGCGGCCGGACCTCAAAGGCATCTCTGACCTGGCCTTCGCGGGCTGAACGACGGGCGGTCCCCACATTCGCGGGCGGATTCGGGATTTTTCGCGCGACCTGGATTCTGCCGAGGGATCCTGGAGGCATGGGGATCAACCAATCGCCGCGCGGGCAACCATCGGATGGCCAGCCGCCGGGTGCGCAATTGTCGGATGCGCCCGGAGTCGGCCGGCACCGGGCCCGGCCGCGGGCCCGGTGGCACCGTTGTTATGGGTTCGCGGCATTGGCCGTGGAGCAGTTTTTCGGCCTGATTTTCCCGGTCAGCTGCGCCGTCTGTGCTGCCACCGACGCGTTGTTGTGCGCAGCCTGCGCGGGTCGGTTGCGCCGGCGCACCGCACTGCCGTTTCCGGCCGCACGGTTCGCTGCGGCACTGTGCGGCGCGGACGGCACGGTCAATCTGCCGGTGCTGGCCGGCGGGCGTTATGAACAGGAACTCGCCCGGGTGATCCTGGCGTTCAAGGACCATGGCGCAGTGCCGCTGGCCGGTGAATTGTCCCGGGTGCTCGACCGGACCCTGGAATCAGCGGTTCTGGCCGATCCGCCCGGGCTTCCCGTGCTGATCGGCGCACCGGCGCAAGCCCCCGTGCTGGTCCCGGTACCGTGCAGCCCGGCCGGATTTCGGCGACGCGGATTCGATCCGCTCGCGGAACTGTTCCGGGCGGGGCGCCGGGGAGTAGCCGGGTCCTTCCCGGTGGTTCCGGCGTTGCGCCGAGTACGCCGCGGGCCTTGGGGTTGGCTGCGCGGGCCGCAAAAGGCGATGTCCGGGGCCGTGCGGCGGGCCAAGACCGCGGGCAGCCTGCGGGTGCCGAAGCGGCTGCGCCGGGTTCTGGCCGGGAAACCGTGTCTGATCGTCGACGACGTGCTGACCACCGGGGCCACCGTGGCCGAAGCGGCGCGGGTCTTGGCCGGGGCCGGTGCGGCGGTCCGCGGCGCCGTGGTGCTCGCCGCGGTCGCCGGTCCTGTGCCCCGGCACAGGCTGGACTGGGATGAACAGGCAACTCCAAGAAAATATATGCGAACAGAGGGTGAATAAATGGTTGCTTTGAACTAACGTGAATGGACGGGTACCTCATTGAGGATCAGGACCCGTCGGCGGTCTGGCAACAGAACCGAAAGCCGACCGTCGTGTCACTTTCGTCATGTGGAGGGCACTATGGAATTCATGATCAGCGGCCGCAATCTCACTGTCTCAGACCGGTTCCGCGAATACGCTACCGAGAAGATTTCCAAGCTGGAGCACCTCACCGAAAAGGTTCAGCGTATTGATGCGAAGGTATCGAAGCAGGCGAATGCGAAGTTGGCGGATACCCAACTCACAGTGGAATTGACGGTACAGGGACGTGGCCCGGTGATCCGCGCGGAAGCGCATGCAGGGGATAAATTCGCGGCCTTCGATGTGGCCTACAACAAGCTCTTGGAACGGCTGCGAAGGGCCAAGGACCGAAAGAAGATCCACCGCGGAAGGCATACGCCGATCGCGGTGAGCGAGGCGACCGCCGCTTTGGACCCGGTACCGACCAGTCCGTTGGCGTTGCTGAACGCTCCGGAAAGCGCCGAGCCGGCTGAGCCGCGCTCGCAATACGAGATCGACAATGACATCCCGGCAGGGGATTCGCCGGTGCTGATCAGGCGGAAGACCTTCCCGGCGACCGCAATGGGGGTGGACGACGCGGTGGACAACATGGAGCTGGTCGGGCACGATTTCTATCTTTTCGTGGACTCCGCGACCAATGCCCCGTCCGTGGTGTACCGGCGTCGCGGTTGGACTTACGGAGTGATCACCTTGGACGCTGATTGCGCCGATGCGGCTTCGGTTCCCGCGGATCAGATTTTGGCCTACCGTTCGGACGACCGGGCGGCCACGGCGTCCTGACCTTTCCGGTTTTCAGATAGCGAAATGACTTTGGGATAGTCGGATGGACGTCATTCGGCTATCCCAAAGCCTTGCCGCTATCTGAAATCGACGACGACGAGTGGTGCCGGCCGTGCCGCCGCCGCGTTCGTCGGAGTGCAGCGGGCGCAACCTATTACGGACGCTCGTTGTCCGGAATAACCCTTAGGCTTTGGCTATGACGACTGCTTCGCCGATGACCCTCGCCCAAGCCCGGAGGATCGCCATCGGGGCCCAAGGCCTGGCCAAAGGGAAGCCGAGGAAACCGGTGAGCAGCAGGGCCCTGGCCAAAAGTTTCGAACAGATGCAATTGGTCCAGATCGATTCGGTCAATGTGCTCTCCCGAAGCCATTACCTGCCCTTTTTCGCCCGTTTGGGCGACTACGACCGCGACCTGCTGAACAAACTCAGCAATAAGCATCCCCGCAAGATGGTCGAGTACTGGGCGCACGAGGCAAGCTTCATCCAGCCGAAGCACTTCGCGGACATCCGGTTGTGGCAGCGGCGGAATTGGTTCGGCGGCGACACCTTGCCGGATGAAGAAGAAGCCGCACTGGCCCAGCGGATCTTGGCCACCCTCGAAGCCGGGCGGGCGATGACCGCGCGGCAGGTGAGCAGCCGGATCGGGCAGCAATTCGAGATCGACCGCAAAAACTGGGGCTGGAATTGGAATCCGGTGAAACAGATTTTGGAGAAGCTGTTCATCGCCGGCGAAGTCGGCGTTGCCGGTCGGAATGAGCAATTCGAGCGGCGGTACACGCCGACCGGACGGATCCTGGGGTCGGCCGAGCGCTCCGCAGCGCCGGATGACCGCGAAGCGAGCATCCACCGGCTCATCGAGGCATCGGCCCGGGCGCACGGCATCGGCAGCGCACGTTGTTTTGCCGACTATTTCCGGCTCCCGGTGAAGCCGGCGGTCGCCGCGGTACGGCGTCTGGTCGAAGAAGGCGTTTTGGAGCCGGTGGCAGTGCGGGGCTGGGAATCGGAATTGTTCGTGCACCGGGAAGCGGCACGTCCGCGGACGTCCCGGGCGAGGGCTTTGCTGAGCCCTTTCGACCCGTTGGTTTTCGAGCGCAGCAGGTTGCTGGACCTGTTCGGCATGCATTACCGGATCGGCATCTACACCCCGGCGCACAAGCGCACCCACGGCTACTACGTGTTGCCGTTCCTGCTCCGGGACCGCATCGTGGCGCGGACCGATCTCAAAGCGGACCGGTCCGCCGGCCGGCTCCTGGTGCGCACCGCATTCGCCGAGCCCGAAGCACCGGCCGATACCGCAGCGGAGCTTGCCGCCGAGTTGGGTTTGCTGGCCCAGTGGCTGGGTTTGGCCGACGTCGTGGTGGAACCGGTGGGGGATCTCGCCGTGCCGTTGGCGGCGGCTCTGGCGCGGCGGTGACGGGCCGTCCAGCCGGGTAAAGGCTTGGCCGCATGCCGCAATGATCCGGGTTCGGCACGATCAGAATTCGCTCAGCGGGAACCAGTATGCTCGCCGAGACGTGACTCACGTAGACTGATCACGCTGGAAACCGTCCAGGTGCCCGAACCGGGCCATCACTAGGCTGTAGCAACCCAGGAGCATGGAACGTGCCATCACTGCTTGAAAAGATTCTTCGCACCGGCGACCGCAAGACGCTCAAAAAGCTGCATGTCTATGCTGACGCGATCAATTCCTTGGAAGACTCGTTCCAGACCTTCACCGACGCGGAGCTGCGTGAGGAGACGGACAAGCTCAAAGCGCGCCATGCGGACGGCGAGTCGCTCGACGATTTGCTGCCGGAGGCCTTTGCCGCGGTCCGCGAGGGTTCCCGGCGGACGCTCGGCATGCGGCAATTCGATGTGCAGTTGATGGGCGGTGCCGCGCTGCATCTGGGCAACATCGCGGAAATGAAAACCGGTGAAGGCAAGACCCTGGTCGCCACCGCGCCGGCGTACCTCAATGCGCTCTCCGGCAAAGGCGTGCACATCGTCACGACCAACGACTACCTGGCCAGCTACCAATCCGAGCTGATGGGCCGGGTGCACCGTTTCATGGGATTGACCAGCGGGTGCATCCTGTCGCAGCAGGAGCCGCCGACGCGCCGCGAACAATACGCCGCCGATGTCACTTACGGCACCAACAACGAGTTCGGGTTCGACTAC
>SXGS01076627.1_pt1 | contig 21611 bp, 22 predicted proteins | sample 3174681 | NCBI WGS metagenome assembly SXGS01 (sample SAMN11356861, study PRJNA531348) | freshwater metagenome | isolation source: freshwater sample F1-80 | place: China: Fuxian Lake, Yuxi | collected 2017-12-25
GAAGCCGAGCGCAACAACATCGCCGACGAAGATGCCAAAGAAATCGCGGTCGAAGCAGTGCGCGACGGCATTGGCGCGATGCGCACTTATCAAGAGATGATGTATGGCTTGAGTCGCAACGATGCCAAACATCGCGATGCAGTCAAGAAAATGTTGCTGCAGTATTGCGAATTAGACACCGCAGCTATGGTGATTATTTGGAAACACTGGATGTCGCGACTTGCGATCGCGAAATAATTTATTTGACCCGCATCACCCGAAACGGGTCACCGACTTTGAGAAAGTTTTCGTAGACCTTGGGTAGTTCAGTGCGCAAACGCTTTGAGTCGAGTGCTTGCTTGCCGGCGTGTTCGCGCCAAGTGACAACTTGCTCGCCGCCGAGTAGGCCAATTTCGTTTTCAAGTAGCAGTCTCGCGAGTTCGTCTTTGGCGATTGTCTCTTGTTTTTCGGCTTGTCGTCGAGTTTCTCGAGCTTCGCGTAAATTTGCAAGAACTGCACGCGCTGATTCGGGTAGTTCGATCGCAGTTGGAGTTGCGCGATAGAGCGACGAGATTTGTTCGGCGCTGAACTGATTGATCTCAGAGTCGGCACGGGCGCCAGAGTCGACGAGCGAGCCAAAGCGTTCGGCTTCGGCCCATAGTTGGTCGATGGCTTCTTGGTTGCGTGGCAATTCGACGAAACTTATGCGCAGGTCACGATCGAGCACGATGAAAAACAACGGCACATTGAGCACCGACTGCTGAGCCCAACCTTGCCAACGCCACTCGAACGGCAGATCATCGGCAGTGTGCACGCTGTAGCGCGAAGTTGTCTTGGCCTCGACGCCGACAGTAGGGCATTCTTCGTTGTCGACACCGTCTTTTGAGATTGTGAATCGACCAGCGCGATACATGACCGATGGGGTGAACACATTAATGCCCAATAAATGTGAGGCTTCTTCGAGCAGCGCTGGCTCGAGTACATTGCCACGACGAAAAACAGGTTTGTCGTCTTCGACTGTTGGGTCGACGCTTTTGTCAAAGAAGAGATCTGAACGAGTCGAATATGGAGAAGCGCCCATGAGTGCCGGTGCGTCGGACGCGCCGAATGTGCAGCGACCACCGCTGTCGCGCCAACGAAGCCTTAGCCAGTTTTCGCTGCCGTGTTTTGGTTTTGCGATTCGCTCGTATTTGACCGGGTTTTCAGTGAATGTATTCATTTATTGTTTGCTCTGTTTCTTTTTGGGGAAGAACCATCTTCGCCGAGGGGTGTAACAGAGTTGGCGGGTTTAAAGTTTCGGCGTGTGGTGTGCCCAAGGTTGGGCAATCTCAAGTTGTGAGGCGACGCGAATTAGCAAGTCTTCGCGTCCATATGCGGCGACGATCTGCACGCCGACCGGAATGCCGTCGCTTGTCCATTGCAGCGGCACATTGATTGCAGGTTGACCCGAGGTATTGAACGGTGGCGTGAGCGGAATCCAGTTGCCGGCGATGCGCAGGGCACTCATCGGATCATCGGGCATGTTGCGAATCGTGCCAATGGGTAACGGCAGTTGTGCCGTAGTTGGCGTGACCAAGAGATCAAAACCATCGGCCCACCATTGTTGCAGCGTGCGACGAAAAATCACAGAGAGATAAACGGCTTGCGCATAGTCGGTTGCGGTTTTGTTTTTCGCATATTCGGCCATTGTCCAGTTCATAAGTTCAACATCATCTTTTGTGACGGCGCGACCGAGCATTTGGGCGAGCGTGTTCAAAGCAACCGACATATTGGTCGACCACATTGCAGTGAACTTGCCGGAGAAATCGGCATTATCGAGAGCGCGTGGCCACGAATTTTCGACATGATGACCGAGAGATTCGAGAAGTTTGCAAGTGTCGCGCACGGCTTGCACGCACTTACTGTCGATTGTGGCGCCAGTCAAGTGGTGGTCAATGAAGCCGATGCGAAGTTTGCCTGGGTCAGCGCCAACTTCATTTATGTATGGACGAGTCGGTGCGGGGGCGATGACTCGGTCGCCAACACCGGGGCCATGCACTGCATCGAGCAACGCTGCTGCGTCGCGCACGGTTCGCGTGACTGCAAAGTGAACACTGACATTGGCCTCGTCGCCAAATGGCGCAAGCGAGATTCGTCCTTGCGAAGTTTTTAAACCGACGAGACCGCAACACGCAGCCGGAATGCGAATGCTTCCACCGCCGTCACTGGCATGAGCCATGGGCACAATGCCTGCGGCGACTGCTGCTGCGCTGCCACCGCTTGAACCGCCCGAAGTGCGGGCGAGATCAAAAGGGTTGCGCGTTGGGCCCCAAGCCAACGGTTCAGTGACGGGCACGCTGCCGAACTCAGGCGAGTTTGTTCGACCAAAGGTAATCAGACCTGAATCAATAAATTTTTGAACCAGATTTGAATTTGTTGGCGCGATGTATTTGGCATTTTTCAGAGCAATGTTGCCGTTTGACATGTGCTGGCCCGCGAATGGGGCTCCCAAGTCTTTTAACACGAACGGCACGCCGCCAAACTTCTTGTTCGTGTCTGGTTTGAATTTTTTCGCCAGCTCGCGTGCATGGTCAAGCCAGGTGATGTTGATCGCGTTGATCGCTGGGTGGAATGCCACATTGCGTTCAATTGCGGCCTCGAGCAGTTCGCTTGCCGAAACTTTGCCAGTAGCGACGAGTTCGGCTTGACCGACGCCGTCGATGAACTGTGTTTGTCGGGCGAAGTCAGATAACGGCACAAGTGAAGTCTTGTCTATATCTATGGTTCGTGCAAACGCAGACTAAGTTATTGACGCCGTGAATGCTTCAGATAACTCAGGCGTCAAAGGTAATTCGGGCTCGGTCGAACCGATAAAACTTTCTGCGCGAGAAGTTTTTCAGGCGCCTGCCGTAAAGAGTTTTATCATCGCCAACTCGGCACTTTATGTCGGCTTGATGCTGCAAGCGGCGACACTCGGCAAACACATTTATGACATCACAGGTCGCGAAATTGATATCGGTTGGCTCGGTCTCGCCGAGTTCTTGCCAGTTGCGTTGCTCGTCTTTGTAACCGGCACTGTTGCTGATCGTTACAACCGTCGTCGAGTCGCTGTGACGGCGATGTCGGGTGAATTGCTGTGTGCATTGGCGCTCGTGTTTTATGCGCGCACGAACCCAACGAGCGTTGCGCCGATGTTTATGATCGCAGTTGCGTTTGGTGCATCTCGTGCATTTGTTTCGCCGGCGATGCGATCAATTGCACCGATGATCGCCCCCGAACATGGGTTGCCACAAATGGTGGCGATGTATTCGGCGGTGTGGACAGGTGCAATGATCGTCGGTCCGGCGATGTCGGGTTTCTTGTATGCCGCCGCACCATGGATTGCGTACGCAACTTCGGCTGGGCTCACCGGTCTTGGCATGATTTTGATTGCGCGTATCAAGTTGAAGGTTATTTCGGCGCCCACTGTGAAAACCGAACGACCAACACTGCATTCGGCAATGGAGGGTTTGCGTTTCATTCGACGCACACCAATATTGTTAGCAGCGATTTCACTTGATCTTTTTGCAGTTTTATTCGGTGGCGCAATCGCATTGTTGCCGGTGATTGCCAAAGATCAACTGATGGTCGGTGATGTTGCCTACGGATGGTTGCGCGCATCTGTCGGCATTGGCGCGGCAAGCACCGCCGCCTTTTTGGCGTTTAGACCGATTCGCCGACATGTCGGTCGAGCGATGCTTATCGCCGTTGCCGTGTTTGGCTTGGGCACCGTCGTGCTCGGTTTGACGAGCAACTATTGGGTCGCATTTTTTGCCGTCATGATTTTGAGTGCAGGCGACATGATCAGCGTGTTTGTGCGTGGCGCAATTGTGCCATTGGTGACGCCAGATGACAAACGCGGCCGCGTTTCAGCGGTTGAAAATGTTTTCATTGGCGCGACAAACGAACTAGGCGCTTTCGAATCGGGAGTCGTTTCGCAACTTGTCGGGGTGAAATCAACCGTTGTCGGCGGTGGCATCGCGACCCTCGGTATTGTCGGTATTTTTTGGTACAAATTTAAGCAACTTCGTAACATCGACACTTTTGACGAGCTTTCTACCGAACAAACAACAACTAAATAGCCTGCAGGAGGCGAGCAACGCCCGTGCGATAATAGAGCGATGGGGAATGTCGCGGATGAAGTTTTGGTGCGAACCGCCTGCCCTTTAGATTGCCCAGATGCATGTTCGCTGGAGGTGACCCTAACGCTTGGTCGAATAACAAAAATTGACGCTGCGCCAGTTGACGAGTTGTCGAACCCGCTGACAGACGGCTGGATTTGCAAAAAAGTCAAGCATCACGCCGACAGGGTTTACTCACGAGAGCGAATTATGACGCCGTTGATTCGTGTTGGCGCAAAGGGTAGCGGCGAGTTTCGAAGCGCAACTTGGGATGAGGCTCTCGACTTGGTTGCCGAAAGAATTAAGTCGGCCGTGACGAGTCACGGCGTTGATTCTGTGTTGCCGTATTTGTATAACTCGTCGGCACCAAAACTTGAAGCAAACTTTTTGATGCCACATCTCTTTGCCCGCTTGGGTGCGCCAGAAATTCTGCACACAATTTGTGCCGCGACTTACGGTGCCGCATGGGATCAGGTTTTCGGCGAAATGTTAAGCATCGACACTCTTGATGTCGTAGATGCAAAACTGATAGTCGTCTGGGGAGCCAACCCGGCAGTGAGCGGCACGCACTTGTTGCCACTCTTGGCAAAGGCCCGGAAATCTGGCGGCAAACTTGTCGTAGTCGACCCTCGAGTGACGGGCACCGCATCGCGGGCCGATTTGCATTTGGCGGTGCGACCCGGCACCGATGTGGTGCTGGCGTATGCGCTGAGCAATGAACTGGCTCGCGCGGGCAAAGTTGCCACACAGTTTCTTGATAAAAATACGACAGGCAGCAAAGAGTTCTTGGCAGCAGCGAGCAACTACACGCTCGAAGATGCGAGCAAAATCTGTGATGTGCCGCTCGACAAGATTCGCGAACTTTTTGAATCAATCGCGAACACGAAATCTGCAGTTTTGCGAATGGGCTACGGCCCTGAACGAAATCGCAACGGTGGCAGCAGTGTCTTGGCTGTTCTCGGTTTGTGGTTGATCGCGGGGCACTTCGGCACGAATGGCTCTGGCATCTTGGCGTCGACCAGCGACGGTTTTTCAGTTGACGTTCATGCACCTTGGCCGAAAGATGTTGCCCGACCAGTGCAACGAACTATGAACATGAATCATGTCGGTCGTGTTTTGCGCGGTGATGCTGATGCTTGGCCAGTTCAGGCAAAAGTATTTTTGGTTCAAGGTGCGAACCCAGCTGTGACTGCAGTCGACCAAGTTGGCATGCTCGTGGGCCTATCAAACGAGGAAATTTTCACGGTCGTGCATGATCAAGTAATGACGGATACGGCAAAATTTGCCGATGTAGTTTTGCCGGCGACGACACACTTTGAAGTTGATGATCTTGTGGGTTCGTATGGTTCGTATACGGCACAAGTTATTAGCCCTGTGATCGAGCGCATAGGCGAGTCGCGCACCAATAATGAACTCGCCACGGGGTTGGCAACCCGACTGGGTTTCAGTGCCGATGAATTCAACAGCGACCCGCAATTCATCGTCGATCGAATCGCCGAGCAGAAAAAACACTCTTTAAAGTTGCGCGAAGTCGGCACGACCGTGCAATTTAAAGACACTTGGCCAACCTTTGCCGACAAGCGAGCACGGCTGTATGCCGCCCAAAGCGAACTGCCATTGCCGCAATATCGCGCAGCAGATAAAAAGTATCCGTTGGTGTTGATTTCGCCGGCGACATCGCACACGATCAACTCGATGTTTGCCGATACTGACCCGCCTAGAGTCGCGATCTCGATGCATCCGTTAGACGCTGCGCAGCGCAAGTTGAGTGATGCCAAGAGGGTCGTCGTGCGCAATGATGTCGCTGAAATAGAGATTGATTTGGTGATTGACGAAACTATGCGACCAGGAGTTTGTTTCATGCCCAAAGGCTTGTGGCTGCGCGCAACACAAGCGGGTTTGACATCTAATGCGTTTGCACCCGATGAATTAAACGACTTAGCGAGTGGCGCGTGTTTCAACGACGCGCGAGTTGAAGTGACGGTGGCTTGATTAGGAAGCCGATTTTTGTTTTCGTCGTCTTAGCCGCATTGGTGACTAGTTGTGGCTCTTTGAATATCGGCAGTGGCGACTCTGATGTGTTGTCGGGTGTTGGACGAATACCCGGTTACGACTTTGGCACGGCAATAACTTTGCCCGAAGGTTTTGAAATTGAATTGCCAGAAGTTGCTGGCGGACTAATTGGCCCAAAAGTTGGCGGCAATCGACTACTGATGATCGGAGACTCGATTTTGGCGTCGACTTCGAGCCGCTACGGCAATGAGATGTGCAATGCGCTCGTGCCGCTTGGCTGGCAAGTTGCGATCGAGGCCGAGGCCAGCAGGTTCGCCGATTTTGGCGTGCGCGTGCTCGACCAGAGACTTAACGCCGAAGCAGGTTGGGACGCCGCAGTTGTATTTCTCGGCACAAATTACGAGGGCAACAAAGACTCGTATGCCAAGCTAATTCGCAAGATCGTGGCGAAACTCGCGCCGCGGCCCGTGCTGTTGGTGACTACTTCTTTGTTTCGCAACGCTCAGCGCGAAGTAAATGCGGCGATCAACGTGGTTGCTGGCGAGTCAGAAAACGTATCGGTGCTCGACTGGGAGACGATTTCGAAAGAAAAGAGCGTGCTTAACAAAGACGGTGTGCATTTGTCGCCCAAAGGACGCAGCGTCTTTGCTGTCGCGGTTGCCCGTGCTTTAGACATTGCTCCGTTTAGAGAAGGGGCGTGTCTTGAGTCAAAGTTTCGCGACGACTCTGGGGCGGCAAAAGATGTGATGCCCGAGCCAGTCGATTCGATAGTTGAGCCGAGCACGACAACAACGCCTTAATTGCGCGACTGTGACGTCGTGTCGCGTGCCGTCTAGCGTGACGTTGCAGGTCGAGCGCACAACAGGAGCAAGAAAATGAAAATTGGAATTTTTGGCGGAACTATAAATTCAGGAACTCTCGATGACGTAGTTGCTGAAGCCCGGCAGGTCGAGCGAGATGGCTTTGCGAGTTATTGGGCACCGAATATTTTTGGTCATGATGCGCTGACTGCACTGGCTATTGTCGGTCGTGAAGTGCCACGAATTGAAATAGGCACGAGTGTTGTGCCGACCTACCCCAGGCATCCAATGGCAATTGCACAGCAATGCCACACTGTCAACGCTGCCTCGAAGGGTCGACTGTGTTTGGGTATCGGTCTCAGTCACAAAGTCGTGATCGATGGAATGCTCGGACTTTCGTTTGAAAAACCGGTGCGACATTTGCGGGAGTATCTTTCGATCTTGATGCCGCTTGCGCAATGTCAGGCTGTAAATTTTACAGGCGAAACTTTGACGACACGCGGTTCACTTTCAGGTGTTGGCTCTTCGCCGTTTTCGGTTGTTGTTGCCGCGCTCGGCGAACAAATGTTGCGCGTGACGGGCACGCTTGCCGACGGCACGCTGACTTGGTGCACCGGACCAAAAACCCTTAACTCTTTGACTGTGCCGACGATTGTTGAAGCAGCGAAGAAGGCCGAGCGCAAAGCGCCGCGGGTGATCGCGGCGCTACCTGTGTGTGTAACGAATAATGTTGCGCGCGCGACAGAAACTGCAGCCAAGGTGTTTCAGATTTACGGGCAGTTGCCGAGCTATCGCGCGATGCTCGACCATGAAGGTGCAGCAGGCCCCGCCGACATCGTGATTGCCGGCACTGCAGAGCAGGTTAAGCAACGCGTTGCAGATTTAGCCGGCATCGGCGTGACAGATTTTGCGGCTGTCGAATTCAGTAGTGACCCGCAAGAGATTGCCGACACACGCGTGGCGATCAAGTCGCTAATTTAATTTTTTTCGTGTCGGCTTGGTAATGCGTTTGGCGGCGCGTTTGGCGGCGCGCGCTTTGGCTTGAGCGGCGGTGACTTCGGCGTGATGGGCATGACACAGGACTTCGAGTCCGCCGATGCCACGACTATCGGGATTCAAGTGATGATGACACCCGGGACCGTAACCTGCGCCATTGCGTGGGTTGATGTGATTGACTTCGCAGTCGCGCCGCTCTGCAGAGCAACCAGATCGCTGACACCGATAGTTTGCGCGACGTTTGGCTGCTGATCGGGCAAATCGCCAAATGTGATTTCGCTGCCAATTGCGTGCGCATTTGTCCGAGCACCAAGTGCGACGGCGAGTCGACTCAATGACTTTGTTGCAAAGTTGGCAGCGACCTGGCTCGCCAGCCCATTGCCCGAGTGGGCAAGAGATTCTTTCTTCGACCAGCGACACTATTTACGAATTTGAACTGGTGTGCCGAGCGCTGTCGCGTTGACGATTTCAAAGAAGTCGTTGCCTTTGTCATCGACGACGATGAATGCTGGAAAGTTTTTCACTTCGATCTTCCAGACGGCTTCCATGCCGAGTTCTTCGTATTCGAGCACTTCGACTTTGGTGATGCAGTCTTGCGCGAGGCGTGCTGCGGGGCCGCCAATTGATCCCAAATAAAAGCCGCCATGAGTTTTGCAGGCTTGCGTAACTTGCGCCGAGCGATTGCCTTTGGCCAGCATCACGAGACTGCCGCCGACGCGTTGAAATTCTTCGACGTAACCATCCATGCGGCCGGCAGTTGTCGGTCCGAAAGAACCTGATGCGAAACCTGCAGGTGTTTTTGCTGGGCCGGCGTAGTAGACGCAATATTGCTTGAAGTAGTCGGGTAGGCCTTTGCCTGAGTCGAGACGCTCCTTGAGTTTGGCGTGCGCGAGATCGCGGGCGACGATCATCGGACCATTGAGCATGATGCGAGTTTTGACCGGATATTTCGAAAGTACGGCACGGACTTCGCTCATCGGGCGATTGAGGTCGATGTTGACGACCTCTGTTGAGAGATCTTCTTCGGAGATTTCGGGCAAAAATCTTGCCGGGTCTTGTTCGAGTTGCTCGAGAAAGATGCCGTCTTTCGTGATTTTGCCGAGTGCTTGACGGTCGGCGCTACACGAAACCGCCATCGCCACGGGGCAACTTGCGCCATGTCGCGGTAAGCGAATGATGCGCACATCGTGGCAGAAATATTTGCCACCAAATTGTGCCCCGATACCGGTTTGTTGAGCGAGTTTGAGGACTTTGGCTTCGAGTTCGATGTCGCGAAATGCGTGGCCAGTTCGTGAGCCCTTTGTTGGCAGCGAATCTAAATATTTGGTGCTGGCGAGTTTTGCGGTTTCGACTGCATATTCGGCCGAAGTACCGCCGATCACGTGGGCACGGTGATACGGCGGGCAGGCTGAGGTGCCGAGAGTTTGCATCTTGTCAAACAACCACGGCAAAAAGACTTTCTCGTTGAGCAGGGCTTTGGTCTCTTGAAACAAATAACTTTTGTTCGCCGAGCCACCACCTTTGGCGATGAACAAGAATTTGAATTCGTCACCGTCAGTAGCGCTTATTTTTATCTCGGCAGGGAGGTTCGTGTTGGTGTTGACCTCTTCGAACATCGTGAGTGGTGCGAGTTGGCTGTAGCGCAAGTTCGAGGTTTGGTATGTGTTGTAGATGCCTTTGGCGATTGCTTCTTCGTCGCCGCCACCCGTGAACACGAGTTGTCCCTTTGAGGCTTTGACGATCGCCGTGCCCGTGTCTTGACACATTGGCAACACGCCGCCCGCACTGATGCTGGCGTTCTTCAACAAGTCGAGCGCGACGAAGCGATCATTGGCGCTGGCTTGTGGATCTTTGAGAATGTCGGCGAGTTGTTGCAGGTGTTCGGTGCGCAGCAAGTGGGCGATGTCGCGCATCGCATGCTCGGTGAGGGTCGTGATTGCGCTGGGGTCGACGCGAAGAAATGTACCTAGATTTGTTTTTTCGGTGGTGACACCTTCGCTAGAGATTTTTCGATAGATAGTTTTGTCGGGACCGAGTGGCAACAACGGCGAATTGGCGAATGGCTCGGGTTGTTTTTTTGCCACGACTACAGGCTATTCACAAAACCGACTTAGACGAGTGCGGGAGTGCCTTTGAAAGAACCCGGGTCGCCTGCAGATGGAATGCTGGGCTTGCGCCACGAGACTACGGAGGCGATGTGTTCAGCGACACTGCTCCAGGCTTTGGCATTCCATCCTTGTGCATTGACTGGAACTGTGCCGTCGATCTGCACGTAAACAAACGCCGGAAGTTCGGTCAGCGAAAGTTGCTTCACGAATGTCCGTGATGGATCGCAGAACACGAGAAACTCATCGGCATTTGGTCCGAGAAATTCGCGCGCTTCATCTGGTGTTGCGGTGATCACGAAATTGGTGCGCACCGACGCGCCGGCAAATTGACGCAGGATGCGAACCGCAGTTGGCAGTATCCATGCGCTTTCATTGGTGAACGGGTCGAGCACGATTGAAGCGAGATGAAAAGTCGTCAGCCATTCTTCGAGTGGGCGGGCCTTGCCTTTGAGCGGCAGCAGTTGGGTATCAAGACTTGGTGAAATAATCATCAGCAAAGACCGTAGCAAGTCGGGGGTAGCGTTTTGGAAATGCACCCGATTGAGCATCTGCGATATGTCGCGCGGGCGCGTGGTGCAGACCCGGTTTCGCTGGTGCGAGAGACCGCGGCCGCGCTCAGTGGCCTAGGTCACGAGCCGGCGGGCATTGTGCTGGCGACGCGACGAATCGTGCAACGACACCCGACCTGCGCGCCGTTGTGGTGGTTGTGCAGTCATGTGCTGGGTGCGCTTGACCCGTTTTTGACGCTGCGAGATTGCGAAAACGAAATCAAAAACGATGCGACGATAAAAAATTTACGCGACGCGGTGCCGCAAGATGCTGTTGTTTGTGTTGTGGGTTGGCCGACGGCGGTGTTGCACGCGTTGGCGTCGCGTGGTGATGTAAAAATCTTCGTGGTTGAGAGCAACGGTGACGGTGATGCTGCCGTGGAGCGGCTCGCGACGATGAATGTCGACGCAACGCTGGTGCAATTCGAAGAACTTTCGCGAGTAGTCGGTGGTTGCGATGTAGTCATCGTCGAAGCGTTGGCTGCAGGACCGACTGATGTTTTGTGTAGTGCTGGAAGCCACGGAGTTGCTGCACTGGCGTATTGCTTGCAAAAGCCAGTGTGGTTGGTGACGGCATGTGGCACCAGATTGCCCGCTGCATTATGGACAGCGATGGTTGCTGGCGCAAGCACGAGTTCGACCGCGAGTGATGTTGACGTTTTTTCGGCGACTTTGTTTTCGCGGGTGATCTCTAAACATGGGGTGAGCGACGATTTATCACAACCATTCGTCGCTGAGTGCCCACCCACAACTGAGCTGCTGCGCCACAGCGCGATGTAATCGCGCTCGCGACTAGGCGATGTAGAATTTGAGTATGTCAGCACGCTCACGAGACCTGCCCCGTCGCTCTTGTTTATCAATCCCGGGATCTTCAGAAAAAATGATGGGCAAAGGTCCGGGCATCGCCGCCGACATGGTGTTCTTGGATCTCGAAGACGCAGTTGCACCAAAAGAAAAAGAAGCATCACGAGCGCGAGTTGCGACTGCGATTCGTTCTCAAGATTGGGGCGACAAGGTTCTTTGTGTTCGCGTCAATGACTGGAGCACAAAGTGGACGGCATTTGACATTATCGAAGTAGTCGCAGGTGCGGGCGAGCGGCTTGACGAAATTATGTTGCCAAAAGTAGAAACCGCATCCCAGATCGTGGCGACAGATTTATTGCTGCGTCAAGTCGAAATCGCCAATGGTTTACCAGTCGGTCATATCGGCATTGAAGCCCAAATCGAAACTGCTCGCGGATTAATTAACGTAGAAGAAATTTGTGCGGCGAGTTCGCGACTTGAGACGATAATTTTTGGGCCGGCCGACTTTGCGGCGAGTATGGAAATGCCGGTGCTCACGGGTGGCGTGCAGATTGCCGAATATCCTGGTGATCATTTTCATTATGTGTTTTCAAAGATCTTGATGGCTGGTCGTGCGAACGGACTGCAAGTGATCGACGGTCCTTACCTATATATACGCGACTCAGAAGGCTTCAAGAACTATTGCCAGCGAACGCGAACGCTTGGCTACGACGGCAAGTGGGCGTTACATCCAGATCAGGTTGCGATCTTGAACGAAGTTTTTTCACCGACCCAAGAACAATTTGATCGCGCTTGGGCGATTTTGGACGCATATTCATCTGCTACAGAAGGTGAAGGCAAAGGCGCCGTGATGTTTGGTGACGAAATGATTGACGAAGCGAGTCGCAAGATGGCGTTGAAATTTATTTCGCGAGGCAGTCGCGCTGGTCTGAAGCGCAGCAAGTAATTTCGCACTTCAAAATTACGGTCACAGTTTTATGACGAAACGTTTTGATGCCTTGTTGTTCGATGCGGGTGGCGTGTTCGTTGTGCCCGACCCGTTGACGACCGGCATGGTGCTTGAGCCATTTGGTGGCACGACGAGCCTCGGTGCGCTGGTGCGTTGCCACTATGCAGGCATGGCGGCAATCGACGGGGCGACAGCTTCGCAGGCTGCTGGCTCAATCGATCAAGTTTCTTGGGTTTCGTATCGCCAGGCGTATGCCCGTGAAGCGGGGGTGCCAGATAAAAAAGTAAATGATGCAGCCGGGGCACTATTGAAGGTCTTTTCTGCGTTCTTGTGGCGCTTTCCGTTGCATGAATCAGTGGCTGGGTTGTGGAGGTTGCACTTGTTGGGTGTGCGAATCGGCATTGTGTCAAATGCCAGCGGTCAGATCGAGCGCACCTTGGCCAACGAAAATGTTTGTCAAGTCGGCGATGGTTCTGGCGTGCCAGTTTTGATCGTGACGGACTCTCATGTAGTTGGTGTTGCAAAACCCGAGCCACAAATTTTCGACGAAGCGATTGCGGTGATGAACGTGCCACGAGAAAGAATTGCCTATATCGGCGATTCATTCGTCAACGATGTGGGTGGGGCACGCAACGCTGGTTTGAGTCCGTTATTGCTTGATCCGTTTGGGTTTCACCTCGATAAAGATTGTGAACGAATCGAGAGTCTGCACGATCTCGTGCGCTTCGTAACCTAGTTTTTGAGGTCGTTTACTTTGCCGTTTCGACAAGTTTGCGAGCGATAACTTTTAGGCACAGAGTTTCGTCTGCTCCTTCAAAAATGCTCAACACTCGGGCATCAACGAACAAGCGACTGACCGAATATTCTTCGGCGTAGCCGTAGCCCCCGTGAATTTGCATCGCTTCGCGCGTGACCCATTCTGCGGCTTTGCAAACATAAGCCTTGACCAAACTCGCTTCCATTGAGCCTTGACCTTTGCCCATGAGTTTGGCGACGGCATAACTGAATTGGCGCGAACCTTGAATGATGACCGCCATGCGACCGAGTTTGGCCTGAATGATTTGATATTCGCCGATGTTTTTGCCGAACGACTTTCTATTTTGCGCATAGTCGCGCGCTGCTTCGTATGCTGCTTGCATCACACCGACAGCACGGGCGGCGGTTTGCAGACGGCCATTTTCGAAGCCTTCCATTTGATAGTAAAAACCTTTGCCGAGGCCGGCTGTCTCGCCGATCAGGTGATCGGCGGGCACCCACCAATTCTCGATCGCTATTTCGTAGGAGTGCATGCCGCGGTAACCGATTGTGTCGATCGGGCGACCTTCCATGCGGCCGCCTGACGGCTGAGTGAAAACAAAACCGTGCGCTTCGCCACGGGGTTTGGGCACGATCAGGACGCTTAATCCTTTGTGTGTTTTTGTGCGATCTGGATCGGTGCGCGCTAAGAGCATCAAAACATTCGAGCGAGCAGCGAATGTGCACCAAGTTTTTACGCCGTTGATGACGTAGCCGTCTCTATGGTCTTGTTTCGCCGCGACCGCCGTAGTTTTGATCGATGCAACATCGCTGCCATAGTCGGGCTCGGTGACGGCCACTGCAACCATCACTTCGGCGGTGGCAAGTTTTGGTAGCCACTCATGTTTTTGTGCTTCGGTACCGCCTTTGACGAGCGCACGGGTGAGAATTTCAGGGCGAGTGATCAATGATCCGCCGATGCCAAGTGATGCTCGCGAGAGTTCTTCGGTGGCGATGCAACTTGCCATGTATTCTCCGTCTCCACCTTCGCTGAAGCCGCCGTATTCGCTGGGGATGGAAAGACCAAACGCACCGATCTCGGCGAGACCCGAAATGATTTCTTCGGGTACGTCAAGGTTTTCGCGGTGCACGTGTTCGGCGTGTGGTGCAATTACTTTGCTGGCAAAACCACGGAATGTGTCTTGCACCATTTCGTAATCATCGTCCAAATGTCTGGGTCCAGGAGTGTTAGCCAGCGAAGATAGAAATTCTGGCGTGCGATATTTTTGAACGAAGTCGTGAGAGTCGACGAGCGTTGACGAGTCGACGCCCCAAAGTTTTTCGCGGCCGATTAATCGCGTGATCAGATCGTGCACCATGTCGGCGACAAACCCGCAAGTGAGTTGCGCTTCAAGTTCGCCTTTTGCGCCGTAGTCGAGCATCGAGCGGGCAGTCTCGACTGCGGCGCTCGCATGCGCAAGGTCGTAGGCGAGAACTTGTTGTGTGTCTGGGCCGCCCGTAGTGGCGAGCGTGCGCACACCTTTGCCGACTATTGCATCAGCAACTTTGATCGCATGCGCCGCGACTACTAGATCTGCAGCGCTTGTTGAAACCGACATAACCTCAAACGCTACTTAGGTGCACCAAAATTGTCACCATCAAGCCGTAATATGGGCAGATGAATGGCGCCCCCCAGCGACGTAGGTCTAGTGGCTTGCGTTCAACTTTTCGGTGGGCGAAGTGGCCGATCTTTCTGTTGGTGTTTTGGCTGTTTATTTTGCCAATTGTGCCAGGTTTCGGCGATGCGCTGAGCAAACTCAGCGAAGTTAAATCATCCTGGTTATTGCTGGGTGTAGCCCTTGAGTTTGCGGCGCTGTTTTGTTATTCGATGTTGACTCATGTTGCTTTGGGTCAGGATGCCGACAAAGTGAACATTTTCACACTATTTCGAATTCAGTTGTCGACGCGATCGCTCGGCAGTTTGGTGCCTGGTGGGTCGGCGGCGAGCAATGCATTGGGATTTAGATTAATGACTTTGGCCGGCGCAAGCGGTCGGGACGCAGGTTTCGCGTTGGCGACGGCCGGTGTTGGTTCTGCGGTTGTGCTGAACATCATTTTGTGGGTTGCGCTGATTGTGTCGATTCCTGGTCAAGGCGTCAATGCGTTTTACGGCGTCGCAGCAATTTTTGGCGTGATAGTGATGTTGTTGGCAGGCGGTGTTGTTCTCGGGTTGGTTGACCATGAGGGAAGAGCGGAACGAGTAACGCGATCTCTAGCAAAGCGACTGCGATTTGATCCGGACAAGGCCGGCGAAGTCGCGGTGCATCTCGGCGAAAGGTTGCGCGGTCTTGCCAATGAGCCAAAACTTTTGCGCCGAGTGTTGATGTGGTCACTTTTGAATTGGGGCCTAGACATCGTGGCACTTTTTGTTTTTATTCGAGCGTTTGGTGGATCGGTCGATATCACCGGACTTGTGATCTCGTTTGGTCTGGCAAATATTTTTGCGTCAATACCGATTACTCCGGGTGGGCTCGGCATTGTTGAGGGCATTTACATTCCGTCGCTTGTCGGTTTTGGTTTGTCAACGACGACCGCAACCGTGAGTGTCTTGAGTTATCGATTGGTTCAGTTTTGGTTGCCGATGCTTGTCGGTGGCGTGTGTTATGTGTCGTTGCGCTTCGGAAAGTTTGCCCTGCAACAAGCCAGCGAGTTGAAGTCGTTGCAGCGATACGCGGTGGCTGGCAACAAGGAACGCACCAGTCGCTATGAGTGGGCTGAGCGCAATGCAACCACCGACCGAACTCGTGAGATTCCGTTGCCGAAGTATGACCCGAGATACGGTTTGGCAGATACAGATGAGTTGCCTGTTACTCGCGATATCAAAGATTCGCGCAAAGATCGCCGTAGCGGCAATTAGCGTGTAAGCCGTGACCATTCACGAGAGACCGTTTGGCAGATACCTCGAAGACTTCGTAGTTGGCGATGTTTATCGCCATTGGCCCGGCAAGACGATTACCGAGGCTGACGATCATTTATTTTGCATGATCACGATGAATCATCATCCGCTGCATACGAATGACTGGTTCGCCCAGCAAAGTGTGCAGGGTCGCAATGTTGTTGTTGGCAATTTGGTTTATTCGCTGGTGCTTGGCATGAGCGTGCCCGATGTAAGCGGCTCGGCGATTGCGAATCTCGAGATTGAAACGCTGCAACATAAGCACCCGACGTTTCACGGCGACACGATTCACGCTGAAACTCGTGTGCTCGAAGTAAAACCTTCCTCTTCAAAGCCTGATCGTGGTGTCGTGACTGTCGAGACGAAAGGTTTCAACCAGGCGGGCGACGAAGTTTGTTATTTCAGACGAAGAGTTTTGGTTTGGAAGCGCGACAGCGCACCAAAACGTGCGCGACCGTACAACCCAGACGAAGCCTGGGATTAAGGGGTTTTTCGGCTAGATTCGCCGATATGAAAAATAGAGTTGACACGAGAAATTTATTGTCCTTGCTATGGATTGTTGTATTGCTAAATATGTTGACAGCAGATATTCTCACTTTGTTTATTCCTGGAGCACTAGATGAGGTCGTGGAGATTGCAGCCGAGACCGAGGTCCCGGTCAGTCGCTTGATGCTTTTTGGGGCAATCATGATTGAAATCCCGATTCTGATGATTATTTTTTCGCGAATCTTTCGGTATTTGATCAATCGTTGGTTAAACATTGTCGCAAGCACAATTACGATTTTGTTTGTCGTCGGACCAGAAATTGGCAATGATTCCGTAAAACCTCATTACGTGTTTGTGGCATTTGTCGAAGTTGCCTGTTTAATCGCAATTTGGGTGATTGCTTGGAAGTGGCATGACCATGGAGATCAGCCCACCTAATGAGTAGCTAGCTTCTCGTTGTAATCGCTGCAACAATCGCGTCGTAAGCCAAGTCGGCTAGCGCGCGCATTTCGTCGTTAGTGCGATCTTGAATTGGGTGCGGTACGAACACTCGTTGCACTGTCGGAAAGCCGAGCGCGGTGGCTTGCGCTTCGGCGGCCTGCACAAAAACATCTGAGGCGATAAATATCGCCGGCACACCGCGAGTTTCAAGATCGACGATGTCGTGCACACTGCACGACGTGCAACTGCCTCAATCGGCGAGGGCTTCGATAACCAACGTGCACTTTGTTGCGATCTCGTGGCGCAAATCAACCGGCGCCGGCTTGGTAAATGTCGGCTTGCGAAAGCGCAACACCTTTGCCCCAGCTGTTGTCAGTCGCGATTCGAGTTGATTCAAAAACATATCGCCCCGTGCTTTTGAAATGTCGAGCAACCCAATTGTCTGGCCTGAAATGGTCGCCGGTCTTGCGAGCAATTCGCGCGAGACGAGTTTCTTTTCGCTTGTTGGGTCAAGAACCACTTGATTCGTCATGCGCTCACCAACTTAGTCACTGGGTCGCTGCCGAGGGTACCGTTGGCCCAGCCGCCGACGATGGCACTGAACAGGCCAGCGTTACCACCTGCATGAACGAGCAGTAATCCATCTGGTCGAAACTTTGGCAAGGTTGCATCTTTGAACGCCTCTTGCACGCCTTCAGCCATGCCACCTGCGCCGCGCATGATCTCGGCGCCGGGCAACTGCAAACGATCGTTGACTTCTTGCAACACGCGCTCGCGGCTCCATTGAGTTTGCGCGAATACACGAGCGTGTTCGGGGCCAAGAATCAACATCGCATCAAACGCAAACGGCAATTTTGGATGATGCACCGTGCGCAAACACGAAGCCAAACTTTGCGCGAGTTGTTGTGGCTCGCGCGCAAGTTGATCGACGACACATCTTGGGCCCTCACCAGCGAAAACTGTCACGGTGTTTTGCGAAGCGTCGAAGCCACGCGAAACTGCGAGCGAAGTAAACGGCGAACCAAGTTCGTCTTCGGCAAAGCAGAAACTCAATTTGCCGGGGTTGCCGTGTGCTGCGCGGTCGATTTCGCCTGGGCGCCCGCCGCCGACATTGCGAATCGTCAGTTGCACTGCACGGCCGATCGTCAGATTCGCACGATTGCCTTGACCGAGAACATTCACTCCCGAGTTCATGCCGATTGAGCGGGTGCCCGGGCCGTTACAAACGATCACCGGGCCAACCGGCATTGTGGTTGCAAGCACGCCGTGCATGTTGAACTCGTCAGTGCAGACTGCTTCAATCGCTGCAATAACCCAAGGCAAGTATTCGGGCAGGCAACCCGCCATTACCGCATTGATCGCGATTTTTTCAACAGTGAGTTCAACCAAATCTGGAGGAGCAATCGCGACGACATCTTGCGGCGCTCGCGATGTGCCAGACAACATGCGCATCACACGCTCGGGAGTTGGGGGTACGACAGGCAAGCCATCAGTGAAACCGCGAGCGAAGAGTGCTTCGACTTCGTCTTCTGCGGCGGCGATGTCAATTCGTCTGGCGTGAAGAATTTCGCCACCGTAGCGCACGCGAAGTTTGTCGATGATGTCGGGGTCAACGCTCATTGAGCCGCAGCCTGGTCGAAACTCCGGCAACTCTGCCCCCAGGTCTTTGATGCCGGTGATTTTGCGCCACTCGTTACGTTGCCAACCTGCAGTGCGCATCGTCTCAACACCGTTTTCGCGAAAAATCAGTGTCGGCACGGTGTCGATATCGGCATGCCAACTGGCAGCAAGATCAAGATCGTTGACAGAAGCGACGCCTTCGGGAAATGTCAGATCATCTTGTGTATAGACAGTCAGCGACGGCAGTTCGCGCGCGAGCCGTGCGATGACGGGCACGACCATCACGCATGTGGCGCATTCACGCTTGACAATTAAAGTCCATCCGTCGCGAAGCGGATTTTGCGAGGCGGTCACTGCTAATTTGCCAAGAAATTGCAGATCAGTTTGTTAACGACTTTGGGTTGTTCGAGTTGCAAAAAGTGCCCAGCCGCTTTGACCAGTTCAAAATGCACGTTTGCAGGTGCAATTTTTTTCGCTGACTCAACAACGTCGACGCCGATGCAACCATCGTTTGCGCCGTGAAGATATAGCAGTGGCTGAGTTGGCACGCCAGCGCCCATTTGATCTTGCAAGGCTTTAAGCGAAGGATCGCGATAACCGTCGCCGAGCGTCGCACGATAATAGCCAAGTGCTGCCTGCAAGTTTTTTGGATCAGCAAGCGACTTTTTTATTGCATCAAGATCAAAACTGGCGTCGTAGCCGGGCGACCAGTCGCGCCACAACATCTCGATGTATGCGTGATTGTTTGCACCGACCACTAGATCAGCCAGTCCATGCTGAAAGAAAAACATGTACCAGCTTTTTTTGATTTGTTCAAGATTCTGGACAAACGCCATACCGAGCGCGGCAGTTGGTGGCACAGCCATGCCGACCACTTTTTTCCAACGCAAAGGTGCGTCGATAGCAGCACCATAAACAGTTGGCGCACCCCAGTCATGGCCGATGATTACTGCTTCGTTATCGCCACCAAGTTTTTCGTGCAATCCATTAGCGTCACGGGCCAGCATCGCAGTTTGATAACAGCCATCCGACGGCACCGCGCTCGGGGCGTAGCCACGCATGAAAGGTGCGACGGCGCGATATCCCGCGGCGGCGAGTTGCGGCATCAGGTGTCGCCAGGTATTCGCTGTGTCAGGGAAGCCGTGTAGCAACAGCACCAATTTGCCAGTGCCACACTCGAGATACGAGAAGTCGGTGCCGTTGGCCGACACGCAGTCAATCTTGATTTTCGGTTCGGGCATGAATTCAAAGTTAGTTGCCTGCGACGAAGGTCACCCCATTGGGTCTTTACATCTGAATTGCGATACCAATACCGTTTCACCTGTGGGGGAATTTGGTTTAACGGTGTCGTTTCATGGCGTGCGTGGTTCAACTGCATGTCATGACCCGCAGACGCATCGGTACGGCGGAAACACTTCTTGTGTTTCGATCAAGCCAGCAAGCGACACTCCGATAATTTTTGATCTTGGCACGGGCTTGCGCTACATCAACTCTTCGCAATCTGAGACTGAGACCGAGTTGCGGCCAGAGCCATTTGTCGGCACATGTCTGTTGACTCACTTGCATTGGGATCACATCCAAGGTTTGCCATTTTTTAGATCATTGCTGTGTGACGAGACTGTGCTGGACATTTATGCGCCGAGACAAGACGAGGGCAGAAGTTTGCGTGAAATTTTCTTGAAAAAGATTTGCCCGCCAATTTTTCCGATCAGTTTGAATGAATTTAAAGCCACTATCAATTTTCACGAAATTGGTGACGATGATTTCGTGATCGGAAACACCAAAGTGATGAGTCGCTTTGTGCCCCATACGGGGCCGACACTCGGTTTTCGCATAACTGCCAGCAATTCAACCGTGACTTATCTTCCCGATCACCAGCAACCAGTCACGGGTTTCGCGCTCACAACTGGTGCTCGTCAAATTTGTCAGGGCACTGATTTGCTGATTCATGATTCGCAATACACCCCAGCAGAATTCGAACACAAGTCAGATTGGGGCCACTCAACTCTTGAATTTGCGATGTGGGTTGCCGAGACGACATCAGCCAAACGACTGGCTCTGTTTCATCACGACCCGTCGCGTACCGACGACGCGCTTGATGTGATTGCGCAACGGCTTGCCGGAGTGGCCAAGAATCGCGGATTCGAAGTTTTCGCCGCCGCAGAAGGAATGGCCGTCGAGGTTTGTGGCGTAGTCTGAAAGCAATGAATTCGCAATTTGATAGCAAAGAGTTTCGAACAGTTCTTGGACACTTTCCGACCGGAGTCGTGATCATTTCGGGTCTGGACAAAGCAGGCAAGCCCCAAGGCTTGACGATCGGATCATTTAGTTCGATCTCGCTTGATCCGCCACTTGTTGGGTTTTTCCCGGGCGGCAATTCGAAATCTTGGCCCGCTATCGCTGAGTCTGGAGTGTTCTGTGTGAACGTGTTGGCAGCAACCCAGGGTGAGTTGTGTTGGCGATTCGCCAAAGAGAGCGAAGATCGATACGAAGGCGTGAAGTGGTCGCCTTCGCCGCTTAAGTCGCCGATGATCGATGGCTGTGTGGCATTCATCGATTGCAAAATCGAGTCAAGTTCACAAATTGGCGATCATTTGTTTGTCGTGGGTCTTGTGCAAAGTCTTATGGCTGCCACAGGGGCGGGAAACCCGATGGTGTTTTCAAAGGGAGCCGTTGTCACGACATCACCATTGTCGTGAGTTTTGTTCTTGCGCTAGTTGTTGCAGCGGTATTTGTTTATGCGGGTGTCGCCAAATTCGCGACTTTTAACAATTGGACGACTCAGGCTCAAGCCTTGGGGGCACCCAACCCTTTTGTCGTGCTCGTGCCGTTGGCTGAGATTGCTTTGGCGGTGCTACTCGTCGGCGGTTGGTGGTTTGACCAGGCACTCGCCGCAAGTCTGATTTTGCTGGTTGCGTTCACGATTTTGTTGCTCGTGCGTTTGCGCGACCCCGAAAGGTTGCCCTGCTCGTGTTTCGGTGCCACTTCGCAGCGACCGATGAGTTGGCTGGATGTCGCACGCAATGTGATTTTGATC
>SXGS01210434.1_pt1 | contig 21610 bp, 18 predicted proteins | sample 3174681 | NCBI WGS metagenome assembly SXGS01 (sample SAMN11356861, study PRJNA531348) | freshwater metagenome | isolation source: freshwater sample F1-80 | place: China: Fuxian Lake, Yuxi | collected 2017-12-25
AAAAAGCCAGCGCCAGCTGGATCGACATGCAAGACTTCAAGAATCATCGCGACAGGAACGAAGATTAAAAACAGTAGCAAGACATCGACCTGCTGATTTCCGATCTTCACAGCTTACCTCCGACCTCTCTGCGACCTCTCTACGAATTGACGGCGTGCTGCTTTTTTGTTTGTAATGCCACGGAAGGCAAGGAGGACCGTACGTGGCAGGATTCGCAGAAGACAACAATTTCGATGTGATCGTCGTGGGTGCCGGGAATGCCGCTTTTGCCGCTGCGCTAGCGGCACGACACCAGGGAGCACGGGTGCTCGTCTTAGAAAAAGCCTCACAGAAACTGCGCGGTGGCAATACCCGCTTCTCTGGCGGCTTGTTCCGCTGCACCTATCAAGGGCTTGAGGACCTGATTCCGTTGGTGCGAGAGAACGACAACCCGGAGACCGTTGCCCTTGATCCCTATCCTGCAGCGGCCTACCACAGAGACGTGGAGCGCGTGACCGGTGGGCGCGCCGACCCGGAACTCAGTGCGGTGTTAATCGACCGTTCCTACGAGACCGTGCAGTGGATGGCTGATCTCGGCATCCCGTGGGAGTTCAACCGCGCGGTCGGAGCGGTGACGGTGCCCGGCTCTACCCGCGTCAAACTCGCGAGTGGCGCGGCTTTGCGCGTCAAAGGCGAAGGGGTGGTGCTGTCGAGTATGTGGTTCCGCATTGCCGATGACGCTGGCGTGACGGTGCGCTATGAAACCCACGCGCAGCGCTTGACGACTGACCAGAGCGGACGCATCTCGGCTGTTGAAGTGCGGGGGCCGGAGGGAGTGCAGGTCCTTCAGTGCCGTGCGGTCGTGCTGGCCAGCGGCGGCTTCCAGGCCAATCCAGAGATGCGCACAGCCTACCTTGGTCCGCACTGGAGTTTGGTGAAAGTCCGTGGGTCGCGCTTCAACACCGGCGAAATGACCCGCGCCGCGCTGGCTGCCGGTGCGCAAAGCTACGGCGAATGGTCAGGCTGTCATGCCACACCGATTGATGCCGACGCACCGACTTATGGCGAGCTACGTCTGACCGACAAGACCAATCGCCTCTCTTACCCTTTCTCGGTGATGGTCAACCTTGACGGCGAACGCTTCACCGATGAAGGTGCCGACTTCAATCTGTACACTTATGCGAAGATGGGCCGGGAAATTCTCCAACAACGCAGCGCCGTAGTATTCCAGATTTTTGACCAGCGCACCGTGCCGTTGCTTGAAACACGCTACAACACCGGCACTCCGGTTGTGGCCGACACGCTGCCGACGTTGATGGACAGGATTGCTGAACGCTATCGTGCGCTCGGTTTTCACAAAGAGACGGCGCTTGCCAGCGTCAGCGCCTACAACGCTGCGGTACAAGAAGGAACGTTCAACCCCGATATTTTGGACAGCAAACACACGACCGGGCTGCGGCCAGAGAAAACCAACTGGGCAACCCGTCTTGAGCGGCCGCCATTCGTAGCCTATCCGGCAACGGTCGGCATCACTTTCACCTTCGGTGGCATTCGTATCAACACTGCCGCCGAGGTCATCGATTATCTAGAGCGGCCTATTCCCGGTCTGTTTGCTACCGGCGAGATGACCGGCGGGTTTTTCTATTTGAACTATCCTGGTGGTGCCGGGTTCATGCTCGGTGCGGTGTTCGGGCGGATTGGCGGGGAGAATGCCGCCAAGTTTGCGGCCTCGCTCCCCCGCTAGTGGAGGGAGCGTAAGCCATCACTTATGCGCTCAGATGCTTGCCGTAGAACGTGAGCACCCGATGCCACATGTCTTGCGCCGCTACAGGGCGATAACTCGGGCGGTAGTCAGCGAAGAAAGCGTGACCGGCATTGGGGTACATGCGGAACTCATACGCTTTGCCATGCTTCTTCAGCTCCGCTTCAAGCCGATCCGCATGAGCCGGAGAAGGGTTCGGGTCTTCCTCTCCGAAAAGTCCGAGTAACGGGCACGAGAGATTAGGCACCATGTCGATGGGCGACACCGGACGTTGCGGGGTGTGCTCGTCTTGGATGATGAATCCACCGGCGGAATCCGCCGCCGCATCCAGATTTTTGCTCGTGCAGCCGAACATCAACGTGTAGCGACCGCCAGAACAAAACCCAATCGCTCCGACCTTGCCGTTAGAATCTGCGCGGCTCTTCAGATACACGGCACCGCTGTCCAAGTCCGCCATCGCCTGGGAATCGGCGACGGAGAACATCACGCGAATGACATCGTTGATATTACTCGGGTCTGGCGAGCCTTCGCGGGTGTACATGTCCGGCGCAAGCGCCACGTAGCCTTCAGCAGCAAAGCGCCGAGCGACGTCTTTGATGTGGTCATTGAGGCCGAACGCTTCCATGATGACGATGACGCCTGGATAGCGTCCCGGTTTCTCAGGGTGGCTCAGATAGGCATTGATGGGAGTGCCGTTCTGGCCAGGATACTGCATCATTGCCGACTGAACTGCGGCTGGTCTCATGTTTCCCTCCTGTGGTTACGCTTCGGGTGGGGCAAGAATAGTGAAGCCAAACATGGGCTGATCGCCAGTACGCAACGTATGCGGTGCGCCGGCAGGGATCATGAGGAGATCGCCAGCCTTGAGGTCCTGCTCTTTACCTGAGACCCGCGCCGTCACTTTGCCGTCGATGACATAAATAACCTGATCTCCCCTGTGCGAATTCTCTTTGTCCGCGCGAAAATTCGCAGGAAGGGTAAACACCGCCGTCTCGCTCTGTGCGGTTTTTTGCAGATTCTGCGCGGCGATTTTGGAGCCGTCACCGCGATGCATAAGAACGTTCACCACGTCCAGGCCGCCACCGTTCGGTCCACCTAGGTCTTTCATCTGCGCTTCGAACAGCTCATCCGAGATCAGACCTTTGCGATAGGCTTTGAGGAGTTGTTGTGCTTCGAACTCGCGAGTTGCCATAGAGATCCCTCCTTAGGAATAAGTGTTGAGTCTTGGCCATAGCGCTGTCGTGGCCCTGAAGTCAAGCCTGGACGTGCGACGCCCGCTGGGCATGTGGCGTGAGAAACTGCCGGAGCGCCGCATTAAACTCTTGCGGTTTCTCGATGTTGGTCAAATGGCCAGCTTGCGGAATCTTGGCCAACACTGCGCCAGGAATGTTCCGCGCTAGGAATTCCGACGCTGGCGGCGGGGTGACGATATCGTCTTCTCCCACCAGCACTAATGTGGGCACGGCGATGGTGGGTACCAACGTGCGAAAATCTGTGGTCACAATCGCATGCAGCGCTTGTTTATACGGCTCGACCCGAAGCGCTGACAGCGAGGCGATGAGTTGCTCGCGTGCCGCCGGGGTAGCGTATTGTGACGCCAACACCTGGACGACACCGGGTGCAATATCGCTAGGCGTGAGTCCTTTTTCTAATGGATCGAGGCGTCGAGCCAGAAAGTCGCGTCGTTCTTCCTCCGACGCTGCGCCAAAGCCTGCCGAAGTGTCCACGAGCGCCAACGTCGCGACCCGCTCCGGCATACGGCTGTAAAAATCCTGCGCGATCATGCCACCCATCGAGAGGCCGACGATATGCGCACGCTCGGCACGCAAGTGATCGAGGAGTCGCCGTAAGTCGTCGGCATAATCGCTGAACTTGAGAGGCTGCGGGGAATCGGCACTGGCACCGTAACCGCGTGCGTCCCACGTGACCGCGCAAAAGTGATCGCTGAAGTGCTCAAGCTGGTTGTACCAATTGGTACGATTGCCGCCGATGCCATGCAGGAAGACCGTGAGTGGACCGCTGCCTTGGATTTCGTAGGCGAGAGACACGGAATCGGATGTTTTGCGTAGCATTCGCATGGAGTGTTCCTCAGTTTGTAGTCCGTAGTTTGCAGTTTTTAGTCGGAGTATCGCAAGTCTTTCGTATTAAACCCTTCCGTGAACCAGAAGCTGGACAACGGGCAACAGGGATCGGGACTATTTTTGACTTTTGCCTTTTGATTTTTGACTTGCCTGTTGCCCACCCCCTGTCGCCTGTTCCCTTGTCTGCGCCAGCAGCATCTCGCCACTATGTCACAGGAATGTCCCCTTGTCTAAACGTTTGTGGGGTTAGCTAGAGGTGTTCTTTTGAGGATGCGCGAACATAGATTTCAGCGCCCGTTGCTCCTTGTCTTTGTCCGCTAGGCCAGCTATATCATCGCGGTGCTGCGCTGGAGTCTACCTTTTTTTGTTCTCGGCTTACTGGTCACAACTTCTTGGTCAGCAGAGGCCCCAAGCCTGTGTGAAGAGGAGCGAGAGATCATCGGTGTATCGCTGGAGCCCCTTTCCAACCAAGGGCTCTCCGTTGCAGCGCTTGAGCCGCTTGGATTTGCTGCCCGGAGCGGGATCCAAGTGGGCGACGTGATCGAGCAGGCCAACAACCAACTCCTGAGAAACTGCCGTGGCTACCAAGTGGCGGTGCAGGAAGCGAAAAAGGACAAAAAGGCGCTGCTCCTTCTCATTGATACCAAGAAAGGGAAACGGGCGGTCGTCTTTGAACGAGCGGTGTGGGAAGAACCTGAGAAAAAGGCGGCCGCAGCCGTTGCCTCGCTCAAGGCGATGCTGGAGACGCCGCTTCCTCCATCCATTCAGGTCCAAGTCCGTCCCTTGGGAGACGAGGCGGTGAAGGCGCTGCGCGAGCTTGAGTCAGCAGTCGCGTCCCCTGGTGCCTTGCGCATGACAGGTTCCTTGAACCGGTACGAACAGAAACTCCGTCGCACCCAGGAGCAGATTGCGGCGCTGCAAAACTCCGCCCAGGGGGAAGCAGGACAGCGCGTGCTGGCCGGCGTGCAGGTCATCCTAGGACATTACCAGACTGCCCAGGAGATCTGGCAATACAAGGAGAAGAGGCTGGAGCAAACCAGACCTGACCTGCGTAAAGGTGAACAAGGCGCGTATAGCGCCTCGCTGGAGTATTTTTTCGACTCACCGGTCCTTGTGTGGGTGGATCGGTATCCGGTTCTGAAGACCAGCATTCTGTCGGCCCCCCACGAGCAGCGGTTTGGGGAAGCACCTGGCGAGTGGAATCCAGATGAGGCGTTGCGCCTGATGTGGCATGAAGCCAAGGAAGAGATCGACAAACTCAGCAGTTGGCTACAGAACCCTGCTCACAGCAAATAAGAATGAGAGGAGGCCATTCGGCCTCTTGCCCATCCTTCAAGTCGGGCAACGGGCAGCAGAGATCAGGCATCGGTTTCTATTTTTGCTTTTCGCCCTTTCGCCTCTTCGCCTTTTTCCCTCTGCTGCCCGTTGCCCGACCCCTTCTGATCTGTCACTACCCCAACTCTTCCCTTACATCGCCTCCAGCGTCTCAATCCCCAACAGCTCCAAGCCTTTGTGGATGTAGCGTGCAGTCAGATGGCACAGCAAGAGACGCGTCGAACGTGCCTCTTCTTCGGCTTTCAGGACTGAGTGCGCTTGGTAGAAAAGATTGAACTTCGTGGCCAAGTCGTACAGGTAGCCGGCGAGGATGTTGGGCTTGTTGGTGCGCTCGACTTCGAGCAGGGCATCTCCGAAGCGAATCATCTGTTTGGCCAAGTCCAACTCTTCCGGTGCTCGCAGATACACATCCATGCCAAGAGTCGGTTGCCAGTCTTCCAATTCTCCACGTCGGAAGATCGAGCGGATACGCGCATACACGTATTGGAGGTAGGGCGCGGTGTTCCCTTCCAAAGCCAGCATTTTGTCCCAACTGAAGCGATAATCTGCCAAGCGATTCTGCATCAGGTCGGCATACTTCACCGCGCCAATGCCGACCACATGGGCAATGGCGGCCAATTCGTCTTCCGACAGACTGGGATTCTTGTCGCGGGCGATAGCACGGGCACGTTCTTCGGCTTCGTCTAAAAGCGCCGCGAGTTTGATCGGCTCGCCTTCGCGGGTTTTGATGGGCCGTCCATCCTCGCCAAGAATGGTGCCGAACCCAACGTGTTCCAACTGCGGCGCATACCCCCAGCGGCGGGCGGCAGCGAAGAGTTGCTTGAAGTGAAGCTGTTGGCGACTATCGACAACATAGATGATGCGGTCGGCGTGGAATGTGTCGACGCGATATTGGATTGTCGCCAGGTCAGTGGTGGCATAGAGAAATGCGCCATCTTGTTTCTGCACGATAAATGGCGTGCCGTTCAGTTCTGGATCGTCTTCGTAAAAGACGCAGATGGCACCTTCGCTGAGCCGTGCTAGTCCTTTGGTTTGCAGCGTTTGCACGACTCCCGGCAGCATCGGGTTATAAAAACTCTCGCCCAGCCAATGGTCGAAGCCCACATGAAGACGGGCGTAGACTCGATCAAACGCTTGGCGCGAGACTGCCATGAACTCGTGCCACAAGGCAGTATTTTCTGGATCGCCTTTCTGAAGTTTGGCCAGCTCTTCGCGCGCCTGGGCAGCAACGGCGGGATCAGCCTTGCCTTGGGCTTGCACGGCCTTGTAGATGCGCTCCATCTCGGCGAGCGGATCGTCAGCGAATGCCTCACGATTGAGCAGCGTGCGATAGCCCACGATCATCATGCCGAACTGCGTGCCCCAATCGCCAACGTGATTGTCGGTAATCACGCGATGACCGAGAAAGCGCAGCACGCGCGAAAGGGCATCACCAATGATGGTCGAGCGAATGTGACCGACGTGCATGGGCTTGGCGATGTTTGGTGCGCTGAAATCGACCACGATGGTCTCGGCTTGACTTACACTGTCGATACCGAGGCGCTCGTCGGCAGCAATGGCGGCAATGGTACGTCCAAGCCAGACGGGATCGAGGCGAAAATTAATGAACCCGGGACCAGCAATGTCCCAAGTGGCGGGAATCGTGGTGGGATCAAGCTGCGCCAGGATTTGCTGCGCCAGGGTGCGCGGATTCATTTTACGGGCTTTGGCCGCCGCCATCACCCCGTTGGCTTGATAGTCGCCAAACTGGGGGTTCGCGGTCGGTTGGACAAGTGCAGGTGCAGCAGCGCCAGTCACAGCGGCAATGGCCTGCGCGGTTTTTTCTTCGAGAAGTTGTGAGATTGTCGGCATAAAGCAGTGCTGGGTAATGAGTGCTGAGTAATGAGTAGGGTGAACGTAGAGGAAATTTCTCCACAATTGTAGGGGTGTGGTGAGAGGCTCATTTGCTCTCGTCCCCGAGTTTGTGTAATCATTCGCCGTGGGATTGCGTATGAAGGGGCAAACATCAGTGAACACTCAGGCCCAGAATTGGCGGTATTGGATCGCTTTGCGCATGGTCCGCGGCGTTGGCAACGTCACGTTTCGCGAATTACTGGCGCAATTCGCCTCGCCGCAAGCGGTGCTCAGCGCTTCTTTTGCTGCCCTGGGTGCGGCTGGGGTGCATGGAGAAGTGGCACGTGCCATCGCTTCCTTCGATCAGTGGGAGGCCGTCGATAGCGAAATCCAGAAGATCGCAAAGCATGGGGTGCGTTTAGTCACGCGGGCAGACGCCGAGTATCCGGAGAACTTAACCCACTTGCACGACCCCCCGCCTTTTCTATACCTTCGCGGCGCACTTGTCCCCGAGGATCGCCTCGCGATTGCCATTGTCGGTTCCCGGTTTGCCGGTGCCTACGGTCGAGGAGTGGCCCGAGACCTCGCGTGCGGTTTGGCAGAAAAAGGGATCACCGTGGTCAGCGGCCTTGCCCGTGGCGTTGATGCCGAAGCCCATCGCGCAGCCTTAGATGCTAAGGGAAGAACCATCGCCGTGCTGGGGTCTGGTCTCGACATCATTTATCCGAGCGAACACCGACCCTTAGCCGCAGCTATCCCACCGCAAGGGGCCGTGCTTTCGGAGTTTCCCCTCGGCAGTAAGCCAGATGCCGTGCATTTTCCGTATCGCAATCGCGTTATTAGTGGCCTGACTTTGGGAACGGTGGTGGTCGAGGCAGCGGAAAACAGCGGGTCGCTGATTACTGCGCGTTTCGCGCTTGAACAGAATCGAGAAGTGTTCGCCGTACCAGGTGCCATTACCTCTGGGCGCAGCAAAGGGCCACACAAGTTAATCAAAGATGGAGCGAAGCTCGTAGAGAATGTCGAAGATATTCTGCAAGAAATTGCGCCAGCCCTAACGATGCAGATGACGGGAACGGTTGCTCCTATGCCCGCGCTGGCACCGCACGAAGCGATGCTAGTTGATTTATTCGACCAAGAACCGTTACATGTCGATGCGCTGATTGCCGGGAGTGGCTTGACTGCGGCGCGAGTGCTGGAAGTATTACTAGGTTTGGAATTGCAGGGACTTGTCACCCAACTGCCGGGAACGCATTTCGCTTTGAGCGGTGACAAAAGAGGACGTGGTAGGAAGTAGCAATGGCAAAAAATTTGGTCATCGTTGAATCTCCGGCCAAGGCAAAAACCATCGGGAAATACTTGGGCCGTGATTATCAGGTCAAAGCCTCAGTCGGGCACATCATGGATCTGCCCAAGAGCAAGCTCGGCGTGGATATCGAGAATGGTTTCTCCGCCGAGTATCACGTCATTCCCGGCAAATCGAAGGTGGTTGACGAACTGCGCAAAGCCGCCAAGGACAAAGAGCATATCTATCTAGCGTCGGACCCGGACCGCGAGGGCGAAGCCATTGCCTGGCATATTGCCGAAAAAATCGACAAAAAAGGCAAAACGCTGCATCGCCTGCTCCTCAACGAGATCACTAAAAAAGCCGTACAAGAGGCGATTCGTAAACCCGTGGCTCTGAGCCGCGAGCGCTATGATGCCCAAATCGCTCGGCGCGTGCTCGACCGACTGGTGGGCTACCAAATCAGCCCCTTGTTGTGGAAGAAAGTGCGACGTGGGCTATCTGCCGGACGAGTCCAATCTGTCGCCGTGCGCGTGCTGACCGAGCGCGAACGCGAAATCCTCGCCTTTGTGGCCGAAGAGTATTGGTCGATCATCGCGGCGCTCGAAGGCGCACTGCCTCCTACTTTTGAGGCGCGGCTAGCCAAGGTTGGCGACAAGCGGCTGGACAATAAAGTTTTTCGTATTGGCAACGAAGAAGAAGCCCAAGCGATTCTCGCGCAACTCCAAGGTGCCACGTGGAAGGTGGCCAAGGTGGAGAAACGCGACCGCCGCCGCAATCCTGCGCCACCGTTTATTACTTCGCGTTTGCAGCAAGAAGCCTCACGCAAGCTGGGCTATTCACCAGCACGCACCATGGGCATTGCTCAACGGCTCTACATGGGTATTGAACTCGGGGCCGAGGGCGCGGTCGGGCTGATTACCTACATGCGCACGGATTCTCCGCGCATCTCGCCGGATATGACCAATGCGGCGCGTACGCACATCGGCGAAACCTATGGCCCGCAGTATGTGCCTGAACGTCCGAACGTGTATCGCTCGGCCAAGAGTGCGCAAGAAGCCCACGAGGCCATTCGCCCCACATCGTTGGAATATGCCCCGGACCGTGTCGCGCCATATTTGAGTCGCGAGGAGTTGAACCTCTATACGTTGATTTGGAACCGTTTCATGGCCAGTCAGATGGCACCGGCACTATTCGAGCAAACCAGTGTGGATATCGCGGCCAATCAGTGTACCTTTCGTGCGACTGGTCAAGTGCTGCGCTTTGACGGATTCCTGCGCGTGTACATGGAAGGGAAAGACGACAAAACCGCTGAGGATGAGGACGACGACGAAAAGCAGCTCCCGGCTCTGACCGAAGGCGAAGTGCTGAAGTTGCTGCAAATCACGCCGAATCAGCATTTTACCCAGCCACCGCCGCGCTTTACCCAGGCAACGTTAATCAAGGAGCTGGAAGAGAAGGGCATCGGTCGTCCTTCGACCTATGCCTCGATTATGGATACCATTCTCGGGAAAGAATACGTGCAGGAAGACGAGCAGCGCCGCCTACGCCCCACGCCATTAGGCATGCTGGTCAACGATCTCCTGGTTGAATCCTTCCCAGATATCCTCAACGTCGAATTCACTGCCGGTATGGAAGGCGTGCTCGACCAGATTGAGGATGGCCAGGAAGACTGGCGCAAGGCTATTGAGCGGTTTTACAAGCCGTTCTCCTCGGATTTAGAACGCGCTGAGAAAGAAATGCGCGATGTCAAAGGCGTAGGAGAAGCGACCGGCATTACCTGTGATGTCTGTAATGACGGGGAGATGATGATCAAATGGGGCAGGAACGGCGAGTTCCTGGCCTGTTCGCAATACCCAGAATGTAAATCGACGGGCAACTTCCGCCGCGACGAACAGGGCACGATTATTCCGCTGGAAAAAGAACAAGTGCTCACCGACGAAACCTGCGAAAAGTGCGGCAAAGCAATGCAGATTCGCTTTGGTCGTTACGGCAAGTTTCTCGGCTGTTCCGGGTATCCGGAGTGCAGTAACGTGCGCAAGATGGGGAAACCCGTCACCTCCATGGGCGTGACCTGCCCGGACTGCAACGAAGGCGATATCCAGCAAAAATGGTCACGGCGTGGGAAAATGTTCTACAGTTGCAGCCGTTACCCCAAGTGTACCTTCGCGTTGTGGGACCGCCCTATCGCCGAACCCTGCCCGCGTTGTCAGGCACCGTTCATTGTAGAAAAAACCACCAAACGCACTGGCGTCACACGACGCTGTTTACGCACTGAATGCGATTATCTTGAAGCTATGGAGACCGACGACACCGAGGTGGAAGCCGTACCTATCGCCAAAGCCAGCTAACTCGTGTTCGTGGCTCGTGACTCGGTACTCATCACTCATCACTTTCTTCCCATGCAACCTGTCACTGTTATTGGCGGCGGCCTTGCTGGCAGCGAAGCTGCTTGGCAACTCGCACGCTACGGCATTCCTGTGCGCCTCTACGAGATGCGTCCGCTCCGTGCGACTGAAGCGCATCGTACCGACGGATTCGCAGAATTAGTGTGCTCGAATTCGTTGCGCAGTGCGTCGCTCGGTGCCGCCATTGGCCTGCTGAAAGAAGAAATGCGCCGCTTAGGCTCACTGGTCATGAAGGCGGCAGATGCCACCAGCGTCCCTGCTGGTTTAGCTCTGGCCGTGGACCGCGATTCGTTTTCTCGCTATATCACCGACGCGATTAGCAGCCATCCACTCGTCGAAGTGCGGCGCGAAGAAGTGCAAACTCTTCCTGTAGGGACGACGGTGGTCGCGAGTGGCCCTTTGACTTCCCCAACGTTGTCCGAGCAATTGCGGGCGTTGTTTGGCAGCGAGTATTTGTATTTTTACGATGCTATTTCTCCGGTCATTGCTGCTGATTCCATTGACCGTGATATCGTCTTCCGTGCCTCGCGCTACGATCATGGCGATGATTATCTCAATTGTCCGCTGACGCGCGACGAATACTACCATTTAGTTGGTGAAATCCTCGCTGCCGAGAAAATGCCCGAGAAAGATTTCGAGCGCTGCATTTATTTTGAGGGCTGTTTGCCAGTTGAAGAAATGGCGCGGCGCGGGAAAGAGACCTTGGCCTATGGCCCGATGAAGCCGGTGGGGCTGCTCGATCCCCGGTCGGGTGAACGCCCGTATGCCGTAGTCCAACTCCGTCAAGACGACAAAGCCGGCTCGCTGTGGGGCATGGTCGGGTTCCAGACCAAAATGACCTACCCAGAGCAACGGCGCGTGTTCCGCATGATTCCTGGGTTAGCGCAGGCTGAGTTCGTGCGGCTTGGTAGTTTGCACCGCAATACTTTTATCGATTCGCCGCGTCTGCTCAAGCCAACGCTGCAGTTTCGCAGTCGTGAAGATCTCTTTTTTGCTGGCCAGATGATTGGCGTAGAAGGGTATCTAGAATCGGCTGCTGCGGGGCTTCTTGCCGGACTGAATGCTGGGAGATTGGCGCACGCTGAGCCGCTGCTTGTCGCCCCGGCCACCACAGCCCTAGGTTCGATGTTAGCGTATGTGACCCATGACGAGCGACGCGACTTTCAGCCGATGAACACCAACTACGGGCTGTTCCCTCCCCTTGCGCAGCGGTTACGCGGGCGCGACAAAAAAGCCGCGTTGGCAGAACGTGCCTTGCAGGATTTGGCGCTGTGGCAGCAGGAGCATGGCTTCGGCCCCCTGGCGGCGACGCCAACTGCATGCTCGTGAGCCTACAATTCAGACTAATACTGCTCTCGCCGTTTGGGAAGAATTAACAGCGCCCCGGCAATAAACCCGCCGACATGCGCCCACCACGCTACGCCACCACCGAAACTCGCTGCGTTCGCTGCCGCACCGTTGAACAACTGCAGGAAGAACCAGAAGGCGAGAAAGACCACGGCAGGAATCGTCATGATCTGAAGAAAAATGAAGATCGGCACGAGTGTGACGATGCGAGCACGCGGAAATAAGATGAAGTACCCGCCCATGACGCCGGCAATCGCGCCGCTCGCCCCGACGACAGGAATGCCCGAGCGTGGACCTGTGAGGTAGTGGAGGTAACACGCCGCAAGCCCGCATCCCACGTAGTAGAGCAAATACCGCCCGCGCCCGAGACGATCTTCTACGTTGTCGCCGAAGATCCACAATGTCCACATATTACCGATGAGATGCATCCACCCGCCGTGTAAAAACATGGACGTGACCATTGGCGCAAAGCGGGCAGGAAAGTTCCAGGGATCGACATAAGACGAATGAAAATACACGGCGGGAACGAAGCCGTAGGTCAAAATGAACTGTTCGAGTCCTGGGCCGAGAGCACGTTCATGGAAAAACACTATCGTGTTCGCCACGATCAAAGTAACGGTGATGAGCGGAAACGATTGCGAGGGATTCGCGTCGCGCAGCGGGATCATACCGGCGCATTGTACACGAAGCGCTTGCTCGTCAACAGCCGCTCGCCGCACTGTGGTTGAGCAGCCGCAACGGAGGGGAACTCACAAAGAAAAGGCTGGGAGGGTGACGCGAAAACTCGTGCCTTGCCCGAGCACGCTGTGGACGCCAATGTGGCCGTTATGGGCTTCGACGAGACGCTTGGCAATGAAGAGCCCAAGCCCAACGCCTTCTTGGGCGACATTCGCCTTAGCGCGCTGATATTTCTCGAACAGGATAGGCAGGTCTTCCGGCGCAATTCCCGAGCCGGTGTCTGCCACTGTAGCCACGTTAAGCGTCTCTTGCCGCGTCAGGCTGAGGGTGATTTGCCCTGTCGCTGGCGTGAACTTCACCGCATTCTGGAGCAAATTCGTAAACACACGCTCCAAAGCAACACTGTCGCCGAGCACCATGGCCGGTGCATCTTGCAGGTGGAAATGAAGGGAGAGCTGACGGCGTCGGGCTTCAGCCTCGTAATGTTTTCCGACCCGCATGAGCAGACTACCCAGTTCTAGCGGGGCGTTGACCAGAGTCACGGCTCCGGTTTCGATGCGGGAGAGGTCAAGCTGATTATTGACCAGCGAATGAACGGTGAGCGCACAGTTTTTGAGTTTCTCCACGAGGGCGATTTCTTCTGTTCGCCCTTGATCGTGCATCATTTCGATCAGCATTTCGCTATAGCCGAGAATGACGCCAAGTGGATTTTTAATATCGTGGGTGAGCATGGCTAAGAAGTCAGCGCGTTGGCGTTCCAGCGCTTTCCGTGCAGAGATGTCGCGGTAAATCCCTTGGAAGCCAATCGGGGTGCCATGCTTATCGCGGATCGCGCGGGTGCGGACCTCCACCGGTACGAGGCGGCCATCTTTGTGCAATTGTTCAGCCTCAAAAATCGAGGGGAGACGTTCGCCAGCCAAGAATCGTTGCGTCCGCTCTTCTCCTATCACTACCGAATTTGGCGGCACGAACTTACGGTAGTGTTGTCCGACCAGTTCCTCTCGTGACCAGCCCAGCATCGCTTCCAACCCGCGATTGACCGAAGTGACCACCCCGTCCATGGAGAACGTGACCATGGCGTCGTTCGCGTTCTCAAATAAATTGCGATACCGCTCTTCGCTGGCAAGAATGCTCTCCACGTCTCTGTTTTGGGTACGAGCTTGCCGCTCATCTGGACCTGGAGAGCCTTGTTGGCGAGATGTCTCCAGAGCGAGTCGCGCAGCCGTCACGAGTCGCGTTTCATACTCTGGCGCTACCGTAAAGTAATCGCTTGCCCCGGCCTGTATGAGTTCGACGGCTCGTTCGATAGTCCCAGCAGCAGAGAAGAAGAGGACTGGACAGCTGGGTGCGTGAGACTCGACTGAGCGTAGGATCGTCAGACCATCCACCCAAGGCAGTTGGTCATTGGCAATGACGAGGGCAAAATCGCCCTGCGCTAAGGCAGGAGTCAATTCCGCCTCTTCAGTGATGAACGTCATCAGCAAGTCTGGCAAGGCATGCCGAAGGCTTTGGACGAGCCGGATATAGTCCTTCGCCTGGACACCGATTAAGAGCATGCGCGTCGAGGAAAGCATGGCGTGTGTTATGAGGGCTGAGCGTTATCGAGGTTCACTATACCACGCTCAAGACCATGCTCAAGGTTCGCCACGAGCTTGAGAACGGGGGTAGGAACAGAACAAAATTCTGGAAGCCGGGTCATGCTTTTCCAAGCTTCATCACCTCGGAACACATTCGCCGGCCGAGAGCGAGCCGGGGACTACCACCGACTCGCTCGCTCTCCTGCAGCTACGCCTGCGGCGCATTCGCCAAGATCATCGTCGCAGCAGCACTGAAGATCCCACCTAAGCCGTGCGCTAAGGCGACTTCGGCGTCTTTGACTTGCCGTTCGCCGCATTCCCCACGCACTTGTCGTACGGCCTCAAGGATAATGAACATGCCGTACATGCCGGTGTGTGCGTACGATAAGCCGCCACCGTTGGTATTCATCGGGAAATCCCCACCCGGTGCCGTGCGTTGTCCAGCGATAAACGCCCCGCCTTCACCCTTTTTACAAAAGCCGAGATCTTCCAACGCCAAAATAGGCGTGATGGTGAAAGCATCGTAGAACATCGCGACGTCAATATCTTTGCGTGTAACTCCAGACATGGCGAAGGCTTGAGGGCCAGAGATCGTCGCACCAGTAGCTGCGGTGAAGTCCGGCATCTGATTGATCCAACAGTGTCCCATCCCTTCACCAGTGCCAAGGATATAGACAGGTTTTTTCTTGAGATCTTTGGCACGTTCGGCAGAGGTTACGATACATGCACCGCCGCCATCGGTCACCAAGCAACAATCCAACACATGGAATGGCCAAGCAAGGACTGGGGATTTCATCACGTCGTCAACGGTGAGTGGACCGCGCTGATTGGCTTTGGGGTTGAGTCGCGCCCAGGCACGTGTCGCCACAGCAACTTCGGCAAGTTGTTCTTGTGTCGTGCCGTATTCGTGCATGTGTCGTGTGGCGATGAAGCCGTAGGCAGTAAAGGGAAAGACAATGCCGTAGGGCACCTCAAATTGCCAGAGGAGAGAATCTTTGGGCGCACTCATGTTCGGCATTGCCAACCGTGAACGTCCAGACTCACCATGGGTAATCAGCGCGACCTCGCACAGCCCGGCGTTGATCGCAGCCATCGCGTGTTGGACGTGATGCAGGAACGAGCAACCGCCAACCATCGTGCCGTCGATGTAGCGCGGGCGCAGTCCCATGTACTCGGCGGTTTCGGTGGACATCTGTCGCCCTGCACTGAAGACACCGTCAATGTCACTCTTTTTGAGACCAGCGTCGGCAATGGCGTTGCGTGCGGCTTCCATGTGCAACTGCAACGCCGATTTGTGCGGCAGGGTTCCCAACTCATCGGACTCGGCGACGCCGACAATGGCAAATTTTCCAGAAAGATTTCTGAAGTCTGTCATGAGCGACCTCCTCTTACGCAGATTTGCTGACGGGCCGGAATTTTGGCAGCGAGACAGTGTCGGTGAGATCATCGAACACGACCTCAACTTCCATATCGCAGCGTAGGTTCTTTGGGTCCGGGTCCACACCAATCAGATTGGTCGCAATGCGCGGACCTTCTTCGAGTTCAACAATGGCAGCGATGAAGGGACCAGGAATACCCATGATGGGACGTTGCGGAATGGAAAAAGTATGCAACTTGCCCTTGCCACTGGCTTTGACCCATTCCAGGTCGTTCGACCAGCAGAATGGGCAATCACTCCGTGGATAAAAATGGTGCTTCCCGCAGCTTTTACAACGCGGCAGCATTAGCTCATGTCGTTTCGCCCCTTCCCAAAACGGCTTGGTTTCCGGGGTTGGAGTCGGCGCGAGATGTTTGAGATCGGCCATACAAATCCCTCCTCGATTCTATGTGCGGTCAAGGTCTCTCCCTCTACGGTATGCAGGCGGAGGGTGTCAACGGCGCAAGGCGTCAAGCCCCTACCACGTGTTGTCGCAGCTCGCTAAGAAGGACTTCATGCGTGCTTTCACCTCCGCCTGTTACGCGGTCGATATCGGTCATCATTCCTACCCGATGGATAAATATCGTCTGGTCCCGGCACGCTTGCTAGCCGAGGCCACTCTCAGTCGCGAAGAGTTGATTGAGCCCGAAGCAGCGACACTGGACGACATTCTGCGAGTACATACACCAGAATATGTGCAGGCTTTCGTGAACGGCACTCTTGAGAGGAAGGCAATGTTACGTATCGGTCTGCCGTGGTCGCCAGAACTCGTCCGTCGCGCCTTCGCCGTTATCGGTGGGACCATCGGTGCCACTCGTTTAGCGCTTAAGGAAGGCATTGCCGCGAATCTTGCTGGAGGCACCCATCATGCCTTTGCCGACCACGGTGAGGGCTACTGCATTTTCAACGATATGGTCATTGCTATGCGGCGACTCCGCGCAGATGGCGCGGCGCGGCGTTTCCTGGTGGTCGATCTCGACGTGCATCAAGGCAATGGCACGGCAGCGTTATGTGCCGGTGATCCCGAGGTGTTTACGTTCTCCATGCACGGCGAGAACAACTATCCGGCCCGTAAGGAGCACGGTTCGTGGGATATTGCCTTGCCGGATGGCGTAACAGACGAGGAGTACCTTGGGCGGCTCGCACGAGCGCTACCACAGCTCGTGGAACGATTCCGTCCACAGTTACTGTTCTATCAAGCTGGTGTCGATGTGCTTGCTGGCGACCGTTTCGGCAAGCTCGCGTTGACGATGGAGGGCGTAGGCGAGCGCGATCGGCTTGTACACGACTTCGCGCATCGTCTGGGGCTGCCGCTGGTCATCACCCTCGGCGGTGGGTATGCGCGTGACCTAGAACACATTGTCGAGGCGCACTGTCAGACCGTGCGAATAGCAAAAAGGGAGAAAAAAGGATGAGACTGGAAGCCGCACCCTATTTCCCCGCGTGACGCGTCACTCCCCGGGCAAGCACGGCGAGAGAAAGAAATAGTCCCGTCCCGATAGCAAAAGCAATCCATTCGAGGGTGCTCGTCATCGTTTCTTCCTACGTCACCACCGGGAGTTCTTCTCCGAGTGCCAGCCGGGTGAGGAATTTGCGTAGCTCGTTATCAGAGAGTCCCTGAGCGCCGGTTGAAGTGAAGAGTAAGGCGAGTTCTTGGTCTTGCGGGGACAGTCCAGACAGGTGCTCCTGCGCACGCATGCGTATCAACGGGCCGATCAAACGGGCGAGTTCAGAGGCGAAGCGAGCAGCAAGCAAGAGTCGTTCTCCGGCGCTTTTGGTGCGAGACAGCGCGTCGCGAAAGACGAAGGCAATGCCAGCATGCAACCAGACTTCGTTTCCTTCGACAGTCCACAACTTGCCGCGCAGTGGCATCCACAAAAAGGTCAACTCGGCCATCTGTGGCCAGAGCGCAGAGTGTAGGAGCGAGGAACTTTCGGACGCGATGAGGCGGACAAGCGTGGCTTTCCATTCTTCAGAAAGCTCCATACCTCCGCGAATATCCCAGTCTCGCCGTATCAACGGGCGCTCAAGAATGTTACCGGCCTCATCAAGTACCAAGTGCGCTTCCAACGCTTGGCCAAGCATCATTAACCCGGCGATGTACAGCGTTTGCCCATCCTCCGTGCGCCGGAGCCACACCGTCGCTGCATCCGCCGCAAGGTCGGGGCGATAATACACCGTGCCACGATCATAGACTTTCTCCACACCATCTCGCAGTTGGACACACGTGTGGGCCGCCGGGAAAAAACGGTCATGCGGACGCGGCTCCCAGTCGACCTCGGCTTCTTTCATCTCCAATTGCATGGCAGCTTCTTCGGCACCTTGAGTAAATCGTTCACGCATAACTCCAGGTTCGCCGCTATAGCGAAAGGACTCACGCAAAGCGATAAAAAGCCGATCACTCGGATACGGTCCGCGATAGCGCAGCAGCGATTTTCCTTGATCGAGTGCTAAAAGCGCGAGCACATTGAGCACGCTAGAGCCGCCGCCAGCCGGCAGTGCCACCGGATTATCGAGCGGCGGCAAAAAGTCGAGATCTTCGTAAGGAACAGAGCGAAACAGCGTCAGCGTTCGTTCAGGGAGGAAGCCTTCTTCACCCTCAAGAAGCCACACGCTGTCGGAATCTCCCCAGCCCAAATGCGTTCCCATACCACGCACGATCCCCAAGAAGCGACCGTCGAGACCGCGCACTTTACCGTGCGTGAATGCGCCGTCAGCATCCCTGTAGAGAAACAAAAGCGAGCGACCGTTGCGGTCGAATGCCGCACAGCGTTGTCGTTGCCGGCCCGCAAGCATCGGCGGCGCAAAGAAAGTTAAGACTCCGTGCTGAGAACGAAATGCAACAAGCTGATCGCCGACATAAAGACTGTGCCCAGCGGCTTCGTTGACAACCTGAGCTTGGTCGAGCGCAGCAAAGAGCGGCGTCGCGAGGGATGGCATCTCAGCTTCGAGAATAGTACGTGCCTGAGCCAGCAAAGCGGGTGGAAAATGTTCTGTCATACGATGCAAAAGCCTTACGGAAAAATGGTGCCCGGCTGTCGCTACTGCAATGCCGTGCGCAGGGTTTCGATTTGTTTGAAGGACAGGTAGCGAGCTAACACCTCATTGTCAGCCTCTCGCAGCGCTGTGGGCGAGTCGAGCCCAGCCTCTACCAAAGTGCGGAGGTCTTCGCGTCCAAGCCCAGGGAGCTGGGCGCGGGCGAGTGGCAAGCACGCAGCCGAAACGCCAAAGCGTGTACACTCGGCTAATTCAGCAAGACGCTCGGCGGGGTTCCAGCCCATGACCGTGGCAACCTCTGCCGCTGCATCCACGAGCCAACTCACCTCATCTGAAGTCGTGAGGATCGCACCGGCGTAACATTGGTAGCGACTTTCGAGCTGCGAGAGTTCTTCTCCGTGCGCCCAGCCCATGAGCAACAACGCCATCTTTGCCGAGCGCGTTTCTTGTGTCGTCGGAAGCATGCGAGCATTGAGCAAACGCTTGAGATCCTCACCAGGCTCTTCGCCACGTTCGTGCAAGTATTCACCGATTTTGCTTTCGTACATGCGCCCACGATGTTCAGTGCTCGATAAGGGAAGATGCGTCTTTCTCCCCTCGTCAGTTTGGCTGAGGAAGTAGAATAGCTCCACTTCGGGAATTGCCCGCCCGTGAGCGGTCTCGAAGAAACGTGCGAGCCGCACAGCAGTAGCTGCACGAATGCCTTTGCGGGCCGCAGCTTCACCCAACGTGGAAGCTTCAAGGCGATCATCGTTCCCGACAGTGATAAGCTGCGCACGTTCCAACGCGGCGAAGGCTTTGTCGATGGCAGCAGTGATCCCCGCCATTTTTCCCCGCTGCTGAAAGCCAAGGTACGTGAGGGGAAAGAAGGCGTACAGTTCTTCTTTACTCAGACACACTTTCGAGGCGATGAGGTTGAGCACGCGATCGGCTAGTCCTTCCTGTCCAGGTGCGGGCAAAAACTGTTCCTGCTCACCCATGACATAACTGCGCCACAAAAGGTCAGCTTGAAACTGGGTCGTGGCAATGAGGATCGAGCGCCCGAACTCGTCCTTAAAACCCAGGCGTCCGGCGCGTCCAGAAATGTTTTCGTATTCTGCCCAAGAAATCGGGGTTTCGATTGCGGCGCCGGTGCGTTTATCGGTGTCCCATTTGACGGCTTCGATGAAGACTGTCGTCGCCGGCAAGTTCACGCCGAAGGCTAAAGTCGTGGTGCAAGCAATGACCCGTAGCTCCCCGTTGCGGTAGAACGTTTCTACAACTGCCCTCTCTTCTGAAGTCAGGTCGGCATGATGGAAGGCCACGCCACCGGAGAACGCTGCCCGCAATTGCGTCTTGAGAGAAGTTTCTTCCAACGGCTCCAGTGCCGCCAAGGCTGCGTGTGCTGGCGGCCGTTGCAGAGCCTCGGCGAGCGCCAACGCGCACTGCACGGTATCGCGCTTCCCTTTAAGAAAAATCAGCACCTGCTCGTTTTGCTCGACTAAATGTTTCACGTTTGCGAACAAGACCTCACGCGGGTCGTCGGACTCCGTCGGGGCTAAGCGCTGCTCTCCCTCTTCCCCGCTGTTGTACGCTTTGTAGCGAAAGCGCCCTCCCAACAGCACGCCGCGATAGAGTTCTACCGGGCGTTCGTCCTGCGAAAGCAGATCAGCTTCCAGCCATTCTGCGACTTGTTGGGCTTCACGCAGCACGGCAGAAAGTCCGAGCAGTTGCGGGCGCGGTTGTGAGGCAAGCAGCTTGGCCAGTGAGAGTTCGAGTCCCGGGCCACGCTCTGGGTCGCCGAGCATTTGCAATTCGTCTACCACGACAAGAGCGACGCTGCGCAGGAGATGGGGTTGGCGCACGAGCAGTTGCGTGAGCTTTTCGTACACAAGCACGGCGAGATGAAAGTCGCCTTGCTCGATGTCGTGATCGAACTCGCGATGGTCACGGGTGGCAACTACGACTTTGACGCCGTAGTTGGCGTAGAGTGAGAGGAAAGTATGGAATTTCTCCTAGGCAAGCGCCCGCAGTGGCGTTAGGTACAGCACCCGTTTGCCAGCGAAGGTCGCACGCATGGCAGCCATTTCCCCGACAAAGGTTTTCCCCGACGACGTAGGAGAAGAGATCACCAAGCTCTGCCCCTCGAACAAGCCATAGCGTTGCACCGCCACTTCTTGCACGGGCAACAGAAACTCGCCTTGTTGTTGCGTCCAAATCTCCAGCAGAGTGTCCGGCAATTCGTATTTACGCAGGTCACGGATACGTCGCATGCGTCATTCTCCAATGGTGGCCATGTTATCGCCTCTGGGAACCCTCGCGCAACTTCTACTTGAGCCTTGTGTTTTGTTCCAGCAGAAAGCGCTGACGAACAGGGAATTCCCGGAAGGAAAGACGACCGAAACCGCAACCCCTGACCTCGACTCACAAAAGTGATCGAGACACGAAAGGAAAAGTTCGATGAAACGTATTGCTTTCTTTGCTGCTGCTGTCGTCATGGTGTCTGGCATGACCTACCTGAGTTTCGCCCGCGATACAGTCAAAAATGAAAATACATCTGTTGACGCCCCTGCCCCTGAGGCTGGAAAGCCCGTCGTAAATAGTGGAACTGAGAATGTGCCAACCTCTCTACCGGCTTCGTCGCCAACACAACCTTCAGTGAAGGCAGACTCCGAGCCGAGCATGGAAAAGCCAGCCATCGCCCCCGAGCAAAAGTCTGAGCCTGTGGCCGAGAACAAACCGGCGGCAACCCTGTCAGATGCCGTGAAGTCCACCGGAGAGAAAACGGTCGAACATGGCAAAAGCACCGCGAGCGAAACTGTGAAATCAACCATGCCGTCGGCGAGCGTGCCCACGACTCCGACCCAAGCGGTCGCCAAGACCGTGGGAACCCCGGTGCCCGTGACTCCGACCACACCAACCATGAAGTAAC
>SXGS01344096.1_pt1 | contig 21602 bp, 20 predicted proteins | sample 3174681 | NCBI WGS metagenome assembly SXGS01 (sample SAMN11356861, study PRJNA531348) | freshwater metagenome | isolation source: freshwater sample F1-80 | place: China: Fuxian Lake, Yuxi | collected 2017-12-25
ATTAAAATAATCCGTAAAAACCCGAGAAACCGCCCCTCACTAGGTGGTGGTGTGTCGGCGAAAGCCCACAAGGAGCCAGTTTTCCGCCAAAATATTTCTCCCCTGATTCCAATAACTTGGCGTGCAGAGGCGCCATCGTCCACTTGACTCGAATGCCAAACTTGCGGGCGAGGTGAACGATCCATGTCCGCACTACGGCAATCGGAAACGGTGCGCATCAACGGAGCTCAATCGCTCGGCCCAATCACGTCCGAAGGCAAGCTCCGCGTTGCCCAGAACGCGATCAAGCACGGACTCCTCGGCAAGGCGCTCCTCCTCCGAGGCGAGTCTGCCGAGTCTCCTCGAGCAGTTCCGTCAGTCCTTCGTCGACATCCACCAACCCGCCAATGACGGCGAGTATCTCATCGTCGAGGAGATCGTGGCCGCCAAGTGGCGCCTTCGCCGCGTCTGGTCCATCGAAACGCGCCTACTCCAGTTACTCCAGTTCGACACCGATACCATGCAGGCCGAGCTCGAGGCGGACTACGACAACATCGACATAGCCACGCGCATCGCTCTCGCCTATCGCAAGGGCTGCGACAACTCCCGCGCCCTCGCCAACCCTCGACCGCCAGGAAGCGCGCCTCACCCGCGAAGCCCGCCGCGCCGAAAAGCACCTCGCCGAGATCCAAGCCGCGCGCCTGCATAAGGAGCGCGCCGCGCTCGAAGCCGCGTCGCAATCCGCGGCCATCGCCGAAAATGAACGAACGAAGCCACCGCAAACTCCGCTCGCGCAAGAATTACCGAACAAACCCGGCGAGCCCCGTTTGCGCCTCGTCGCGCCCGTTCCCACCACCTCCAATGAGCCGCCCCGGAGCGGCTCCAACGGATAAATCATGTACACGATCATCGACGAAGCTCTCGAGCAACAGTGGAAGCAACCGATCCGGCCTCGGAAATCGCCGCGAACCGCGTCGTCCGGGGAGAGCTACATCCAAAAGGAGGGCGAGTATGCTCCCTGGAAGATCCCGTTCCCCAACGAGAAGGAGTGGCAGGCCTTCTCGAGGGACTTCCTCGACTCCCTCAAACCTCACCGCGAAGCCCGCAACATCGTGAGCGGTGTCCTGACGCGGCTCGAAGAGCTCATGGAGAAGAACCGGTGAGCCGCGTCGCCTGCAAGGACTGCGTGGGCGCGTCTGAACTCGCGGCCCGCCTAGGATTCATCCCGGGCCCCGATCGAAGGCGCCTTGATCGCTATCAAAGCGCTCCGAAGGTCGCCCTGCCGGCCGGAGTCGCTCATTCTCATTGCGCCTCCCGGCCTACGGCAAAGTGGCGAGACGGTTCGAAAAGCCGCGGCGGCATCGAGCCTCTCGACGACCGAGGCAGGGTCTGGCGATCCGTGCTACAATGGCCGTTCCAATGCGCGTTTGCCGGATCGCCCTCTCGCACCATCATTGCCACTCGTGCGCGCGGGTCGGCTTCTAAACTCCCCCAAGAACTCAAGATTCGAAGCACAGCCCGCCGCGAACCGGCGGGCTTTTCTCTTTTACCACGTATGAATTTGGACTTCAAAAAACTCGATGGCCTGGTGGCCGCGGTGGTGCAGGACAGCTCCACGAGCCGCGTCCTCATGGTCGGCTTCATGAATGAGGAGGCTTGGCGCAAGACAGTGGAAACCGGCTTCATGCACTTCTACTCGCGCTCGCGCAACAAGCTCTGGATGAAGGGCGAATCCTCCGGCCACCGTCTGGCCGTCAAGGAACTGCGAACCGACTGCGATCAGGACGCGGTCGTCGCCAGCGTCGAAGCGATCGGCCCCGGAGTCTGCCACGAAGGCTACCAGAGCTGCTTCTTCAAGAGGCTCGACAACGGCGAGTGGAACACTGTTGACACGCGCGCCTTCGATCCGAACTCGGTGTACGGAGGCTAACGGCATGACTCCCAAACTGAAACTCGGCATCCCCAAGGGCTCGCTCGAAACGGCTACCGTCGATCTGTTCCGGCGTGCCGGATTCAATATCTCGGTTTCGTCGCGCTCCTACTTCCCCGGCATAGACGATCCCGACATCGAGTGTATGCTCATTCGCGCCCAGGAAATGGCGCGCTACGTCGAGGACGGCGTCCTAGACGCCGGTCTCACCGGCCGGGACTGGGTCATCGAGAACGACGCGCAAGTCCAGGTCGTGGCGGATCTCATCTACGCCAAGCAGAGCTTCGGCAAGGTTCGATGGGTGCTGGCCGTTCCTGAATCGAGCCCCGTCCAGTCGGTCAAGGATCTCCAAGGCAAGATCATCGCCACCGAACTGGTCGGCGCCACGCAGCGCTACCTCGCCGGCCACGGCGTCACCGCCAAGGTCGAGTTCTCCTGGGGAGCCACCGAAGTGAAGCCTCCCGTGCTGGCTGACGCGATCGTCGAGGTCACCGAAACCGGCTCCTCGCTGCGCGCCAACAACCTCCGCATCGTCGAAACCGTGCTCGAGTCCAACACGCAACTGATCGCCAACGTCGACTCGTGGAACGACGGCTGGAAGCGCCGCAAGCTCGAGGACGTCAAGATGCTGCTCGACGGAGCCATCGCGGCGCTCGGCAAGGTCGGCCTCATGCTCAACGTGAAGAAGGACGACCTACAATCGGTGCTCGCCGTGCTCCCCGCGTTGAAGCGGCCCACCATTTCGCAGTTGAGCGACGACGATTGGGTGGCCGTCAACACCATCCTCGACGAAAGCACCGTGCGCCGCATCATTCCCAGGCTCAAGGAAGCGGGCGCGCAAGGCATCGTCGAGTATCCTCTCAACAAGATCGTGATGTAACGATGCTCCGGATCATCGATTCCTCCCAAGCTTCCAAGTTGCTCGTGCGCCGCGCGGCGCGCATGACCGATGCCGAACGGACCGTGCGGCCCATCCTCGACGACGTACGCAACCGCGGCGACAGAGCCGTGCTCGAATATGCGCGCCGGTTCGACGGGTTCCAAGGCAAGAGCTTTCGCCTCGATCAGGCCGTACTCGATGCCGCGTGGCGCCGCCTGACGCCCGCTCTGCGCGGCGCCGTGCGCGAGGCCTCGCGCAATATTCGCGCCTACGCCAAGCTGCAGTTGCCTACCGCGAAGTCCATCCTCCCGGCGCCGGGATTGAAGCTGTCGCAGATCGTTCGGCCGCTCGATTGTGTAGCGGCCTACATTCCGAGCGGACGCTATCCGCTCCCTTCCACGCTCATGATGACGGTGATTCCGGCGCACGTCGCCGGAGTGCCGCGTATTTGCGCCGCTTCGCCGCGGCCCGTGGACGCCATCTTCGGAACCGCTTCTTATCTGAAGGCGTCGGACGTGTTTCAGATCGGCGGCGCGCACGCCATCGCCGCGTTCGCCTACGGAACCAGGACGGTGCCCAAGGCGGATCGAATCGTCGGTCCCGGCAACATCTACGTCGCGGCCGCGAAAAAGCTGCTTGCCGGCGAGGTGGGGATCGACTTCGTCGCCGGACCCACCGAGATCCTCATGATCGCCTCCGAGGGCAATCCGAAGTGGATCGCCGCGGACATGCTCGCGCAAGCCGAGCACGACACCGACGCCAGCGCGATCCTGCTCACCACGTCGCGAACGCTCGCCGAGGCCGTCGCCGCGCAGGTGGAAGAGCAACTGAAGACGCTGCCCGCCGCGGATATCGCGCGCCAGGCCATCGATTGCAATAGCGCCGCCATCCTTGTCGAATCGCTCGATCAGGCCATCGAACTCTCCAACCGGTTCGCTCCCGAGCACCTAAGCATCCCGGACGCCAAACTGCTCCCGGGCGTGCGCCACGCTGGTTCGGTATTCATCGGGGCGCACAGTCCGGAGGCTGCCGGCGACTACGCATCGGGCCCGAACCACGTGCTTCCGACGAGCGGCGCGGCGCGTCTTCGCGGCGGACTCTCCGCGGCCGACTATGTGAAAGTGATCAGCGTCCAGCAACTCTCGGCATCCGCGCTCCGGAAGCTCGAGCCGGCGATCGCCGAACTCGCGCGGGCCGAAGGCCTGGAAGCGCATGCCAGAAGCGTGGAGGCGCGCCGCGATGCTCGCTCCTAGACCCGCGGTCGTCGCGATGGCGCCGTACTCGCCGCCGTCGGCGGGCCGCGCCGGCAAGCTCCGGCTCGACTTCAACGAAAACACCGTCGGCGCGTCGCCGCGCGTGGTCGAAGCGCTCCGGTCGGCGCTCTCCACGGAAGGCCTTACCGTCTATCCCGAATACGTCGACGCGAAGCCGGAACTGGCGCGATTCTTCGGAGTCCGCCCTGCCGAATTCGTCATGAGCAACGGAACCGACGAGGCGATCCAGGTTCTGGTGAACACTTACGTGGACGACGGGCAGGAGGTGCTGATTCTCCATCCCTCGTACGCCATGTACAAGTTCTACTCGGAACTGGCCGGCGCCAACGTGCGCGAACTCTCCTACCGGGACGACCTGAGCTTCCCGCTCGAGGACCTGACCGGCGCCATCCGGCCCGGGACACGCGCCGTGCTGATCTCGAATCCGAACAATCCCACCGGAACCGGCATCGGACTCGCTGAAGTGCGGACGATCCTCGAGGCCGCGCCCGGCGCGGCGGTGCTCATCGACGAAGCCTATTTCGAGTTTTCGGGAGTCACCGCGCTCGGGCTCCTCGACCGGTATCCGAACCTCTTCGTGAGCCGGACTTTCTCCAAGACCTACGGCATGGCGGCCATGCGCATCGGCTGCCTGTTCTCGCAGGCGGCGAACGTGGCCTTTCTGCGCAAGTCGCAGTCGCCGTACAGCGTGAATTGGCTGGCGGCCGTCGCCGCCCGCGCCGCGGTGGCGGACACCGCGTACGTCCGCGATTACGTGGCCGAGGTGCTGCTGGCCCGCGACGATATCTACCGCGGCTTCGAACGGCTCGGCTTGCCGTACTACCGGAGCCAGGCGAACTTTGTGCTGTTCCGCGCCGGCGATCGCTCCATCGAGATCCGCGACAAGCTGCGCGACCGCGGCGTGCTCGTGCGCGACCGTTCTTACGAGATCGCCGGCTGCGTTCGCGTCACCGTGGGCACGCGCGAACAGGCCGCGACCTTTCTGCGTGAATTGGAGGCGATTCTGTGAGCCGCGAGATGATCGTGTTCGATATGGACGGCGTGCTGGTCGAGGTGGGCGAGTCCTATCGCGAGACCATCTGCCGCACCGTCCAGCACTTCACCGGCCGCGCCATCGGGCGCGATCTGGTCCAGGAATACAAGAACCAGGGCGGCTGGAACAACGACTGGGCGCTGTCCCAGAAGATCGCTTCCGACATGGGCGTCGAAGTCGAATACCAGACCGTGGTCGGATACTTCAACTCGATCTTCTTCGGCAATGTCGTGGATGGCATTCCGGACGGGCTCATGGCGCGCGAGCGTTGGATCCCCGATCCCAGCCTGCTCGAGGGCCTCTCGCGGCGCTACTCGCTGTCGATCTTCACAGGCCGGCTGCGCGAGGAAGCGATGATGACGCTGCGCCGCTTCGCGCCCGGAATTCCGTTCTCGCCGCTCATAGGAGCCGATGACGTCGCGCGGCCGAAGCCGGACCCGGAGGGGCTCCAACTGGTCCGCACGCGGCATCCGGATCGCGAACTCTGGTATGTTGGCGACACCGTCGACGACTCGCGCTCCGCGCTTGCCGCCGGAGTGCCCTTCGTGGGCGTCGCCGCGCCGGGCGTTGCTTATCGAGACCGGCTTCTCGAATTGTTCGAGGAGACCCGCGCCGTGGCCGTCGTCGAGGACATCAATCAACTGCCGGGAGTGTTGAACAACCGATGAAACGAACCGCATCGCTGCAACGCGACACCAAGGAAACGCGCATCGGCGGCAAGCTGACGATCGAAGGCAAGGGCCGCTACGACATCTCGACCGGCATCCGGTTCTTCGACCACATGCTCGAACTCTTCACCAAGCATGGCGGGTTCGATCTCACGATCAAGGCCGAAGGCGATCTCGACGTCGATCAACATCACACCGTCGAAGACGTGGGAATCGTCCTCGGGCAACTTTTCTCCAAGGCGCTCGGCGACCGCAAGGGCATCAACCGCGCCGGCTATTTCGTTCTTCCCATGGACGAGACGCTCGCTGTCGTCGCGGTGGACATGGGCGGACGGCCGGCTCTGGTCTACAAGGATCTGGTGAAGGTGCGCCTCGTGGGAGACCTGCAGACCGAACTGGTGGAGGACTTCTTCGGCGGCTTCGTCAATCACGCCGGCGCCAACCTCCACGCGAAGATCCTCTACGGCCGTTCCAACCATCACAAGATCGAAGGGATCTTCAAGTGCTTCGCGCGCGCGGTCTCCTATGCCTGCTCCAAGGACGCGCGGCTGAAGGATCTGCTGCCGTCCACCAAGGGGCTGCTCTAAATGATCTCGATCTTCGACTACGGCGCCGGCAACCTGAGGTCGGTCCAGAATACGCTGGCCGAGATCGGCGCTCCGTACAAAGTGATCGACGACGCGGCCGAACTCCGGCATGCCACCAAGATCGTGCTCCCGGGTGTTGGCCACTTCGGCCAGATGTTGCGGTCGCTCGAGGCGATGCGCGTCAAGGCGGCGCTGCTCGAACGGATCGAGGCCGGCGTACCTCTGCTCGGCATCTGCCTCGGTCTGCAGGCCATGTTCTCCTCCAGCGAGGAGGAGCCTGCTGTCCCCGGTCTCGGCGTGTTCGAGGGCGCGGTCCGGCGCTTCCCCCTCGGCGCCCGCGTGCCCCACATGGGTTGGAACGAGATCGTGCCTGTCAAGCAATCGCCGCTGATCGAGGACCTCGGGCCGCGCCCGTACCTGTACTTCGCGCATAGCTACTACGCCCCGGTGAACGAGGCCACGGCGGCCACCTGCGAGTACGAGGTCCCATACACCGCGGTGCTACAACGCGGCAATCTGTTCGGCGTGCAGTTCCATCCCGAAAAATCGGGCGCCCTGGGACTTCGCATCGTACGCAATTTCGTGGACTACTGACATGCTGGCGAAACGAATCATTCCGTGTCTCGACGTCACCGCGGGCCGGGTTGTGAAGGGCGTGAACTTCGTCAACCTACGCGACGCCGGCGACCCGGTGGAACTCGCCGAACGGTACAACCTGCAAGGAGCCGACGAGGTCGTCTTCCTGGACATCACGGCCTCGAGCGACGGCCGCGACACCATGGTCGACGTCGTCTTCCGGACGGCGCGCCGGATCTTCATTCCGCTGACCGTGGGCGGCGGCATCCGATCGGTGAAGGACGCGCGCAAGATCATCCTCGCCGGCGCGGACAAAGTCAGCGTCAACACGGCGGCGGTGCACCGGCCGGAACTGATCACCGAACTCAGTCGCGAGTTCGGCTCGCAGGCGGTGGTGCTGGCCATCGACGCGCGGCATCGCGCCGGCGGCGGTTGGAACGTCTACACCAAGGGCGGCCGGGTCGACCAGGGCATCGACGCGGTCGAGTGGGCCGCACGCGGCGAATCGTTGGGAGCGGGCGAGATCCTGCTCACGTCGATGGACACCGACGGCGTGCAGGATGGATTCGATTGCGATCTGACGCGATCGGTATCGCGCGCCACGCGCATCCCGGTGATCGCTTCGGGCGGAGCGGGCAAGCCCGAGCACTTCGAACGGGTGCTCCGCGAGGGCGAGGCCGACGCCGCGCTTGCGGCGTCCATCTTCCACTACGGGACCTACACGGTCGCCGATCTCAAGCACTTTCTCGAAGGGAAGGGAATTCCGGTGCGTCCGGTCTCGAAATGATCATTCCTTGTATCGATCTGATGGACGGCAAGGTCGTCCAACTGGTGCAAGGGCGCGACAAGGCGCTCGAAGGTGGTACGCCCGCCGAGATGCTGGAGCGCTTTGCCGCGTTCCCCGAAATCCAGGTGATCGACCTCGATGCGGCGATTGGCCGCGGCGCGAACGACGATCTGGTGGAGTTCCTCGCCGGCCGCGCCCGCTGCCGGATCGGCGGCGGCGTCCGGACCGTCGATCGCGCGGAGAAGCTCATCCGGCAAGGTGCGCACCGCGTGATCGTGGGTACGGCCGCGTTCGCCTACAACGGCATCGACGCGCTGTTTTTGAAGTCGCTCGCCGATGCGGTGGGTCCGGAGCGAGTCCTCATAGCGCTCGACTCCAAGGACGGCAAGATCGTGGTAAAGGGCTGGCGCGAGTCGCTGAAGGTCGCCGCGGTGGATGTCATTCGTTCGCTAGAGCCTTACTGCGGCGGCTTCCTGTGCACTTACGTGGACAAGGAAGGAATGTTGCAGGGCACCGACCTCGGCTGGTTCGCGAGCCTTCGCGCGGCGACCTGCCACGAGATCACGGCCGCCGGCGGCATCACCACGCTAGCCGATATCGCCGCGCTGCGCGATCTCCGGATCCACGCCGCGCTGGGCATGGCGATCTACACCGGCCGGCTCGATTTGGTGGAGCTCGCGGCCCTGCAGGCGCCGTGACCGGCCGCGCCGCCCTCAGGCCGTTCGCATCACGCGGGCCGCGTGGCGATGCGCCGACAACGGCCGGTGTTCTTCCAGGCCGGTGATCAGCAACTCGCGATTTTCGAGCTTCCAGTCCTGCGCCATCTCTTCCAGCTTCTTCATCACCGTGTGGTCGACCAGGCAGGTCCGCGAAAGGTCCACATGGACGCATTCTCTTCGTCGTCGAATCGGAGCCGGAGCGGCTCATGGGAGTGATCCGCAAGAATCCGGAACTCGAGCAGTTCGTCGAGAACCGCTGGATTCGTCTTGCGTCGATGCACCCCGTTTCCGGCACGATCCGCATGTACCGGGGCGGAGGATTCGATGCCGTGGATGGGGACGACGAGCGCTTACGGACGGCGCCTTCCTCGTTCGATTGGTATCGCGGGCGGAGGGAGCATCTTCCGATGGCGCGGATTGAAAGGAAGATCGCTTGACCCATCCTCTGGAACCCTGGATGTTGCTGCCCGCCATCGTGGCGGCGCCGGGGCTGGTGTTTCTCTTCTTCTCGGTGGGGTGGCTCGCCGGCTGGGAGCCTCGCGAACGAACCGTGGCGGCGGCGACTGGAGCGGCGTTCGGAGCCATCTGCATCGCCGTCGCGGTCATCTTCGCCGTGATGTGGAATTCCAACCTCGCCGCGTTGCGCGCGCCGTTGGGGGACTGGTTCTCGGTGGGAACGTACGGCTTTCCCGTGGTTCTGATAGCCGACCGGCTGTCGCTGCCAATGATCGCCATGACGGCCATTCTCGCCGGAATCGTAGGATCGTTCTCGCGCCGCTACATGCATCGCGAGAAGGGGTTCCTCCGCTTCTTCCTCCTGCTCCACCTTTTCGCCTTTGGGGCGATGCTGGTCTTCACGGCCGGCTCGTTCGATCTGATGATCGGCGGCTGGGAACTGGTTGGCATCAGTTCCGTGCTACTGATCGCGTTCTTCCAGGATCGGCCCGATCCGGTGCGCAACGCCGCTCGGGTGTTCGGATTCTATCGCGTCGCCGATCTCGGGCTTCTCACGGGCATCTTCGCGCTCCATCACTCGATCCACCCCACTTCTTTCGAGAAGCTTTTCCCGAACGCCTGGCCTGGGCCGGGAGTGAACCTGGGAACCGCGACCGCCACCGGGGTGGGACTATTGTTCCTGTTGGCCGCGAGCGGCAAGTCCGCGCAGGGGCCGTTCTGCGGATGGCTGCCTCGCGCGATGGAAGGTCCCACGCCCTCCAGCGCCATTTTCTACGGCGCGATCTCGGTGCACATGGGCGCCTATCTGCTGCTTCGCGTCGAACCCATGCTCCGCGCCGCGCCCATCGCCTCGGCCGCCGTCGTGGTGATGGGGGCGGGCACCGCGTTGCTCGGCACAATCAGCCACCGCGTGGCGAGCGACGCCAAAGCGTCGCTTTCCCTCGCGTCGATGACCCAATTAGGGATCATCTTCGTCGAGATCGGGCTGGGTTTCACATGGCTGGCCGTGGCGCACATCTGCGGACACGCCGCCGTGCGGACTCTGCAGTTCCTGCGCGCTCCGTCCATGCTCCACGACTATCACCGCATGCACTCAGCCTCGGGCGGCCATTTGGAAACGGGCAGGCGCCTCGAGAATCTGCTGCCAGCCACATTCCAGGCCTGGCTGTACCGCGCGGGGCTCGACCGGGGATTCGTCGACGCCGCGGTGGACCGCTTCGTGATCGCGCCCGCGATGGGCCTGTCGAGGGGGCTGGGAGCCATCGAGCCTCGGCGTGCGCCGGCCAGCCGAAGCCGCGCACGGCAGGCGGCGGCGCGTCAAGTCGCGGGAGGCGCCGATGCTTAGCCTTGCGATCCTGGCGCCTGTCGTCGCGATCGCCGTCCTCCTGCGTCCCGGCGCGGACCGTTCCTCCGATGGCCGGAAGATCGCCGCCGCCGCGCTTGCCGTTTCGCTGCTCTGCGCCATCGCCGCGGCATGGACCGTTCACGGAGGTGGGCTGGCCGCCGATGGCATCTTCGAAATCGACGGGTTCGGCGCCGTTCCTATGGTTCTGTTCGCCGGGCTGGCCTTGGTCACTTCCGCCGCTCTGCCTCGCCGCGATTGCAGCGCCGGGGCGATGGCCGGGTTGCTTGCCATCGCGGCCGGGACAATGGCCGCCTATGCCTCGCCATCGCTCCCGTTGTTCTGCGCCTCGTGGGCGATCACGCTTGTGCCGTTCGTCGCGGGCTGGTTCCCGGATGGCAATGGCGCTCCTGGACGAACGGCCGGACTGGCGGGAGTCGCGCTGCTCGCCGGAGCCTGCGCCGCCGGAGGTTCTTGGCCGGGTTTCGTCCTCCTGACGTCGGCGGCGCTATTGCGCAAGGGAGTCTTTCCGTTCCACTCCTGGGTAGTCATGGCTTTCGAGGAGGGTTCGGCTCCAGTCCTGACTCTGTTCCTCAACGGCCATCTCGGCGCCTTCGCTCTGGCGAAGTTTGGGCTGAAGCTGTTCCCGGCGGAATCGCGGGAGGCGCTAGGTCTGATCTCCGCCCTGGCGCTGCTCACCGCGGTGTACACGGCGGTTCTCGCCATCGCGGAGAAGTCGACGCCGCGCTTGTTGGCGCTGCTCGCGGTGAGTCAGGCGTCGTTCATCCTCGCCGGACTCGAGAGCCGGAATCACGAGGGCATCGCTGGCGCGGCGATTCACTGGATGGTTGTGGCCGCCGCCACCACGGGAATGTCGCTTGTCTACCGGCTCGCCCAGGTGCGCTGTCCGGAAGCGGTGAATCCGTCCGGTTACCTCGGACTTGCCGCGCGGATGCCCCGGCTTTGCGGTCTTCTTCGCGATCTGCGGACTCGCACTCGCCGGGCTTCCCGGCACGCTCGGATTCGTGGCCGAGGACCTGCTGTTTCACGGAGCGCTCGAGTCGAACCCGATGCTCGGGTTGGCGCTTCCGCTCGCCACCGCCATCAACGCGATCACGATCCTTCGTCTGCTCGCGCGTCTATTCCTGGGCCGTCCCGCGAACTCGGTTCCGGCGGTTCCCGACGCTCGTCCGCCGGAGCGTTGGGCTTTGACGGCATGCTCGGTATTCCTGATCGCCGGGGGGCTGTGGCCCGCCGCCGCCATCGCGCTTCGGGAATCCGCCGCCGAGGGAATCGCCGCGATGTTGGCGCTCTCCCGCGCGGGCCACTGAGTAGTGGCCTAAACTGGTGATCGGACCCGGAATGGGCCTCTTATCGAAGCCGCCGATTACCGAGCGCTATGTTCTCCGCGCGATGGCCGCGGGGTTCCTGCTAGTGCTGCTGTTGCTGGGCGCGGCAGGGCTGTCCGCCGTTCGCGGCGCCAGGCTGATCGAGAGCAACACCGCCGAACTGGTCAAGGAGCAGTTGCTCGCTTCCCGGCTGCTCAACGACGTGCAGGCCGAGCAGGACACGCTCACCGCCGTGCTGCACGAGATGTCCCGGCGGCCGGAAACGCTCGATCCCCCGGGTATGCTACACCGGCTGGACGACGCCGACGCGTCGCTCGAGCGCATGATCTCCGGGGCCGCCAACACGCCCGAGGCCGCGATCTGGCGCCAACTATCCCGCGAGGTCCGGGCCTTTTCCACCGAGGCCCGCGTCTTTCTCGAATCCGGGCGGCAGACCGAGGAGCGGCTGGACCGCCTCTTCGCCATCCACGACGATGCGGCGCGCCTGGTGCACCGGCTCCTCGCCGAAAGCTCGCGCCGCGTCGCCAGGGCCGAGAACCTCATCGAGGAGGAGTCTCGCGGCTTCGCTCGCGAGCCCGCCTGGCTGCTGGGCGCGTGTTTTGGACTGGCGCTGATCTTCGCCTGGTTCACCATCGCGTTCAGCCGGTGGACTATCCGCCAGATGGAGTGGCAGGCGAACGAACTGAACAAGGTGTCCTGGCACATGCTGCAAAGCCAGGAAGCGGCCGCGCGACGGTTCTCCCACGAACTGCACGACGAACTCGGCCAGTCGCTCGCGGCGGTCAAGGCGAACCTCATTGCCGGCAACCCGGGCGAATTCGCCGCGCGCCGGACCGACTGTCTGCATCTGGTCGACGAAGCCATCGCCAACGTCCGCGAGCTGTCCCAACTGCTTCGTCCCGTGATTCTGGACGACTTCGGGCTGGACGCCGGTCTTCGGTGGCTCACCGAGAAGTTCGCCCAGCGAACCGGACTCAGCGTCGAGTTCCACTCCACCGTGGAGCGCCGCCTCCAGGACGAGACGGAGACGCACCTGTTCCGGATCGCGCAGGAGGCGCTCACCAATGTCGCCCGCCATTCCGGCGCAACCCAAGTGAAGGTCGAACTCCATGAGGTGGGGGCGCGCATCTGGCTCCGTGTGGAAGACAACGGCCGTGGCATCTCGGAGCCGGCCGGCGGCGCCAGTCTCGGAATGACGGGAATGCGCGCGCGCGCCCAACACGCGGGCGGGGAACTGATGGTGTCCGCCGGCCAGAACCGCGGAGTGCGAATCGAAGTATGGGTGCCGGTGCAAGAGGTGAAGGAAAATGCCGATGCGGAAAACGCGAATTCTTTTGGCTGACGATCATGCGCTGGTCCGCAATGGGTTCCGGATGATCCTCGACGCGCAGCCCGACATGGAGGTGGCCGCCGAGGTCGCCAATGGACGCCAAGCCGTGGACAGCGCCGCCGAGTTGAATCCCGACGTGGTGATCATGGACGTCACCATGCCGGAACTGAACGGAATCGAAGCCACTCGCCGCATCGTGGGCGCGGCCCCTCGCACCCGCGTGCTCGCGCTTTCCATGCACAAGGATTCCGTGTACGTGCGCGAGATCCTGCGCGCCGGCGCCAGCGGCTACTTACTCAAGGACTCCGGCGAGGGCGATCTGGTGAACGCGGTCCGGGCGATCGCCAAAGGAGAAGGCTATCTCAGTTCCGGCGTATCCGACGCCGTGCTCAGCGACTACCGCAAGCACGTCACCGACCCGATCGACCTGCTCACCACGCGCGAACGCGAAGTACTGCAGTTGATCGCCGAGGGCAAGACCAACAAGGAGATCGCCGGCTCTCTCAACCTGAGCGTATATACGGTGGAAGCGCATCGCGGCCGGGTGATGGAGAAACTGAATCTCCACTCCACGGGCGAACTGGTGCGGTTCGCCTTGCGCAACGGCCTGATCGACTGAAGCCGCTCCGTTTAGCCGATCGCGGAAACCCGCCGCCATGCGAGGAGGTTTCGCAAGGGTGAAAGGCCTGGAATCCGCCAGGTCAGATAGCCGGATCGTTTCCCAAAAGCCGGTTCGCGGCGCCGTTGGGTTGGGTACCAGTCTGCCCTACGGTGTGCGACTTCGCAGCAGTGTGGGCGCGGACCGCATTTCGGGACCACCCTTTCGCCCGGTTTCGCCCGCAGGCAATCAACAACATCCGGCCCGCACTCCCCGATGGGAGAAACGGACCGGTTTTGGTCCATCGAACTGGATCGCTTCGCGCCGTCACCCGCGAAGCCAGTACGGGCCGTCGCAGTGTACGAGTCCTCTACTGACATGGCCGTTGATCGTGAGCTGTCCGTTTCAACTCGGGTCGGCCCGTACGGAACCTTGGCCTCAGGAGGTCTCGACCGGACTGTTTAGCGCGTGCCGGGGCGGGGCACAAAATCAACATCGAGCGGTCTGCTGAAGTTCGCTGCCACCTTCCATTGCCCGTTGACCTTCTTCCACGTCCGCAGGATTGCTGTGTCTATGCGTACGTGGCGGACCGGGCTTTCATCCACGTCGAAGTCCAACGTGCCATAGGAGAACTCCCAGGCCATATCTCCGGACACAGCCACTTCCAAACGCTCCACTTTGATGGTAGTTTTCTGGTTCTTTCGCTTCGACATGTTCGTGGGTGAAAAGGCTTCTGCCCGTTGCGAGCCCACACTGGGACGCTTGTAGGCGCCGCTCCAGAAGATGCGATCTTCCACGTACGGAACGTCCGCATCCCTGGCGATCAGGGCCCGAATCGAGGCTTCTTCTGCAGTCAAGTTCACTCTCGAATCTTGCGCTGCGATAATGGCCGGGACCAGTCCCAGTGCCAGGAGAATACCAAGTAGGTTTCGAATCATGGGAAGAGTCTAACAGATCTCTAGTTCTAGTCCGCAAAAATGGTCACCTGCGGCCGAGGTTTGGCGGTATTCGCCAATGTCCAGCCACAGTCTCGCCGATAACTCCCGCCTTGTCACACAGCGTAGAGCCAACTAGCCCAAAGCCTGCCGCCGTACCGCGTCGAGCCTTCGGCGATGGACCAAAAAAGAACCCTTTCTCCCACGCATATGGGCGGCCGAGAATGTTTTGGCGCCCGGTTGGCATCCCGCGGATTCGGCGATGGACACAGCCGGGGTAGTCGCTGGCGCCGGTCACCGGCGGCGCTTCTCAATAGTGAAAGCGGCAGGCCAGGATGCGAACCTTCGCTGGCAACACTTGGTAGACCAAACGGTGCTCCCGGTCGATGCGCCGGGACCAGCATCCTGCCAGCTCGTGTTTGAGGGGCTCGGGCTTGCCAATCCCCGCGAACGGATCGCGCTGTGTATCCGCTACCAGCCGGATGATGCGGACAGCCTGGTTTCGATCCTGTTGAGCCCACCAAGCGAGATCCTCGAAGGCGGCAGGATCGAACTCGATACTTCTCACAGGCCCAGCTTCGCTATCGCATCCTCGAGTGGTACTCCGCTCTGCCGTTGGAGAGCCGCCTGCAGTCGCTGCCGCATGGTGTCGGATTTCAGGAGATAAGCAGTTTCACGCTCTGAGGCAATCTCCTTCCAAATAGCAATCGGCACGATGACGGCAGTCGCCTCACCGGCTTCGTTCGACACGATCTGGATGTCAGTCTCAGGCACAATCTCAGTCTAACTCTAACGCGCGCAAAACGGCGTATTGTAGGGGAGATCGGTACTGTCGCCGCGAACGAACCAGCGCGAGCGGACAAACGGGCCGCCGGCAATGTCTCGCGGATCACCAGGTACTCACGAACGGCTTCAGCGACGGTCTCCGTGATCGCCGCTGAGCCGACGGCTTCACGCCCGAACGGGCCCACTATCAAGCCAACAGGCGGCGGATTTCTTCCACGGTCAGCGCGCGGCACTCGTGAACGAACCCGATCCCCGAGTCGAAGCCGGCGCCGTCCAAACGTCAGCCTACCAGCCTACCGGTTGCGTCCAGGCCCGCTTGTACGGGAACTCGGCGCTCGGAACCTCCGGGCGCCCGCTCGATGCCACCACCGCCCGCAAGTACAGTTCGTCGCCCTTCATCGTGTACGAAGGCGCCGTTCCCGCGACCTCCGCCAGCACTTCCCCGATCGCCGGACCCGCCGCGTTCCGATAGTCGAGCGTTGTCTCCAACGCCGTCTCAGCCCCCCTGAGCTTGCCCTTCAGACTCGCGCCCCGCCGCGTTCCGATGAAGCGTGTCACATAGGTCTCGCCGGCCCGCGCTTCGATCCGCAACCGAAGCGTGCGGGACTGCTTGTCGAAAGCGGCATCCTCGAGCGCCACTCCCGTCGTCGCGTAGAAGTCGCCAGCCCGAATCGCGCGCACGATCGACTCCGGCGTGAGATGGCGCGATCGAACCATGATCCACGCCCGGCCCGGCGGCGAATGCTGCTTGTTGCCATGGTGATTGTGCGAGTCGTCGGTGGCCAGTCCGTACAGCGGAGCCGCGCCGTAGCGGGCAATGCGCAGTGTGTTGGCGATATCCCAGATCTCGTCCACGCCGGCGTGCGATGCGTCACCGGGATCGTTGTCGCCGTCCACGCCGTTCCAGACCTCGAAGAACCGTTCGCCGGTCACCGCCGCCAGATCCTCCGCCGTCACGCCCCACTTGTAGTTCGGATGGTTCACGTGCACCATGACTTCGCGGCCGGTGCGCTTCGCCGACTCCTCCACCACCTGCAGATTGCGCACCATGGTGTCTCGGATGGTGGCGCCCGCTTGATAAAGCAATTGCTCCCCGAGATTGGTGGCGTTCATGTGCAGCGCCCGTCCGTCGCCCGATGCGCCGGTCAGTTCCTCGCTCTGGATCATGAGGAACCGGTTCGGCTCCTCCACCAGCGCGCGATACTCGTCGAACGGTTTCAGCCGCACTTCGAGCGAACCGTCGCCATTCGATCCGCGCGTCCGCGCCCAGGACTCGCCGAAGCGCTTCCTGTATCGGGCCACCGCGTCCACGCCCGCCCGCGCGTCGATCGCTTTCGCCGCCATCCAGCGCTCGCCCTGACTGAGCGTGTTGTGATCGGAGAGCGCCAGGAAGTGGTATCCGTGCTCGCGATACCACTCCGCCACCATCTCCGGGAACCCATCCCCGTCGGACCAGAGCGTGTGGGTATGCAGGTTGCCGCGCCACCAGCGCGCCTGGGGATCGGGCGCGATCTGAGCGCCGGAAACGGCCACCAGCGCCAGCAACGCGGCGAAACTCGAGGCAAGAACCAGCCGCGCCCGAATCACGGGCGCGGCCCGTAGACCGGTTCCGGCCGCCCCGATTCCAGCGCTCCCAAATCCGGCGCCGCTCCCGTCGCGTCGTCGTTGACGTTCGGGAGCCGAACGCCCGCGTCCACCGCCTTGCCGCCCGCCTTCAGCCGGAAGTTCAGCTCGCGCGCCTCGTAGATCGCATGGGGCTTGGCGGCGTCGGGAGCCTTCAGATTCTCGAAGATGTCGTAGTCGACCTCGAGGCCGTGCTCCTCTTGGCCGGACACTGCGCGCAGCTCGGCGAGCGATCCTGACTTCTTCGCGGACCCGCGATCCTGTTCGTAATCGCGAGGCTTCCCCGCCGGCGACTGCCAAAGGAACTGGTCCTTCGCCTTCGGATTCAACCGGTACCCGTTGTAGTCGTATGTGGAGTAAGCCGTCGCGTTCGAGAACCGGAACACCGGCCGGCCCGGAGCGTCGATCCCCAGGAACAGGTTGTTCCGGAAATGCACGTTGGAGAACATATCGCCCGGCAGCGCTTCGGTGATCATCGTGTTGTGGTAGAGCGCCATGCCCGCCGGCTTGACGTTGAACTTCAATCCGCACCCCGTCGGAACATGGTAGATGACGTTGCGGATATAGTAGGCGGGACCGCCGTACACCGGCTGCGCGCTCAATCCGCACTGCGCCGCGTTCACGCCCCGGTTCCGCATCACGCGGATGTTGTGTACTCCGCCGTCGGCCTCGATGAAGTCGTCCGCCATCAGGTGGATGTCGTTGTTGTAAAAATCGATCGCCGTGGCCCGCCGGTCCGGCTCTCTGTCCGGCGATCCGTGGGTGCACACGGAAATGCCGTCGTGGAAGTACGCGATGTAATTGTGGCTGACCACGTGCCCGGATCCGTACACCTTCACCGCGTGATAGCTCTTCAGCTTGTTCCCGCCGTAGATGCCGGGGCTGAACCAGCCGAGCAGCCGGTAACGATCGTCGCGCCCCAACATCACGTTGTCGGTGATCAGAAAGTCGTTGGAACCCGCGTATTGCGCGTTCACCGCGATGCCCACGTCCTCGATCCGGCAGCGCCGCACCGTCAGCCCCTTTGACCCCGCGACGTCCTTCCAACCCGCCTGGAACGCGATATCGGCGTTGCGCACGGTGATGCCCTCGAAGACGTGGTGATCGGCGGCGATCACGTTGAACAGCGTCTGCGCGCCGTCTCCATCGAAGATCACCTCGCCATCGCCCGCCGCGCGGATGACGATCGGACGCTGCGCCGTCCCCTTCGCCGTCAGGATGTACGTGCCGTCGAAATCCAGCCCCGTTGGTTCGGAGTATCGAAGCCGGTCGCCCTTGTACAGCCCCGCATGCACCACGATCACGTCCCCGGACCGCACCTTGCGCTCGCTCAACACGGACCAGTCGCCGTTGCCCGACAGATAATAAGCCTGCTTCAGCCCGGTGAACGACGGCTCGATCTTCGCTCCCTTCCAGCCCGGCGGATACACGTGCAGTTCGCGCGCGTTGCGAATCGCGCGGGGCTCGCCCCGGGTTTTCGCTTTCACCACCCGCACCGCCTCGCCGCGAACCCCATCCGGATCCTTCATCTCGAATCGCGTCTCGTATTCGGTATCCGGCGCGAGATCGAAGATGCTGCTCGCGAACATCTCGGGAGCCACGTAGTCCAAGCCGAGATCCTTGCGAAACACGCGCTCGCCGCCCATCCGGAACATTGGCAGCGCGGGTTTCCACGCCGTCCCGCCGGACTTGCGATAGCTCACCTCCACCGACGAGTTCCGGTTGTCGTCGCCGGAAACCTCCCATTCGAAACCCAGGCAAATCAGCGTGGGCCGCTCCACCACCAGCTTGCCCGCGTTCACCGCGTCCGCCGCTTCCGGCTTCACCGGCGGACGGTTGACGAAGCGCACGTACCCGAACGATTCCGGAACATGGAAATTGGGCTTGGGCGAATTCACCGGCGACCAGGTGCTGTACTGCGCGTTCGTCTTGCCCCCGGCGCGATTCAGATTCATCCGCCACGTGTCGCCCTCGCGAGGCGGCGTGTGGGCGGCGTCCTTCTCGAAAACCTTCAGCGGAATCGCCACTTCCAGAATCCAGCCGTCGTCGCCGGGCGAGTCCCGCTTGTTCCGGACGCCATGCAGCGAAGTGCGCAGCCGCACGCCATCGGGATAGGTATTGAACGGCCCCTGATACCAATCGGCGCGGATGAAATTCAGCATCGTCTCGATGGCGTTCATCTCGAAGCCATAGTAGTTGCGAACCTTGTCCGGATTGGGCGCGATGAACAGTTCCACCGCGTCGTCCAGTGACACGGGTCCATGCCGCTCGATCGCTTCCGCCGCGATGTGCTTGTCCGCGCACTGGAAGCTGGCGTAGAGGTACTCGTCGTCCCAGAGCAGCTTGGCGGTGGTGGACTCCTTCACTCCCTGCGTCCACCAATTGAAGTGGAACGCGCTCAGCGCCGGAGCCTGTTTCCACGCCGGTTCGTCGAGCTTGCCGTCCACCACGATGCGCCCCGCCGCGCGGAACACATCCTGCCGCGGGAGGGTCTGCGCCATGGCCGCCGCCGCGAGTAGTGCAAGGGGGAATCGCGTTGCGATCATGGCGTCACAGCTTCAACTCGCGGCCCGCCCGCGTGGCGGGGCGCACGTGTTTGTTCGCCTCGGGACTGTTGGTGAACCGCCCCGCCGCGCCATCCCAGCTCAGCTTGCCCGGAACCCGGAACGCGATCGCCGCCAGCGCGAGCCACTCGGCATAGGGCGACGAAACGGAAAAGTCCGAACAGGACGCATCGCCGCCCTTGCACGCGCGAATCCAGTCGAGCATATGCCCCGGCGAACGCGTCAACAGCGGCGGTGGCAGCACGTACTCGGCCCACCTCGCCGCCGGAAGCAGCCACACGCCTTCGCCGCGCGAACTGGTCGCCATGATGCCTTTCGTGCCGATGAACACCGCGCCGTTACCCGTGAGCAGGCCCGGCGCCGCACCGCCGCGGTCCGCCCCGAACACCGGCACGCCCGCGCCGCCCGCGCCTTGCCGTTTCGTGCCCGCCGCCGGTTGCTTGCCCTTGTGTCCGCCGCCCGCGCGACCACGCGACGTCGGCCGGCCTTTCTCCGCCAGGTTGTCCACCGGCGGCAGGATCGTTTCGCTCTCCATGCCCGGCACGCGATACACATCCGGATCGGAGGTTCGCGACGAGTCGTGGTAGAAAACCTTCACCGCCGGCATGCCGCCGCGGGCGGGGAAGTCCAGCCGAATGGTTGCCCGGTCCGGAAACGTGAGCTTGCTCGGGTTGGTTTGCGTGACGCTTTCCACGCTGGTGGGTGCGCCCAGTTGCAGCGCCGTGTGGACGGGCCCCGCCGTGTGCGTCGCCCAATTGCCGATCTGGCCCGTCCCGAAATCGTAGAAGCCGCGCCAATTGTAGGGCACATAGTAGGAACTGAACGGCCGCATCGGCGCGATGCCCAGCCACGCGTCCCAGTCCAGGTCCTTCGGCACGGACGCTTCCGGCGGCTGTTGTTGCAGCCCGGTGGGATGGGTGCCCGGCGTGACGCTGATGTGCGCTTCGGTCACGTCGCCGATCGCGCCGGACCACACGATCTCCGCCGCCACGCGGTTGCACTCGTGGGAGAAGCCCTGGTTGCCCATCTGCGTGGCCACCTTGTACTTCGCCGCCGCTTCGCGCAACAGGCGGCACTCCCACGGAGTCCGCGCCAGCGGCTTCTCGAGATAGACGTGCTTGCCGCGCCGCATGCACTCGAGCGCGGCGGCGGCGTGCATGAAGTCCGGAATCGCGATGGTGCACGCGTCGATGTTCTTGCCTTCCTTGTCGAGCATGACGCGGAAGTCGCGATACAACGGAGCCTTCTCGTACTTCTTGATGTTGGCGGCGCCGCGGTCCAGATCCACGTCGCACAGCGCCACGATATTCTCGGTGCGCCCCGCTTCGTTGAGATCCGTCCCGCCCTGTCCGCCACAGCCGATCGCCGCCACGTTCAGCTTGTCGTAGTAGGGCTTGTAGCCGAGCGCGCGCAACGAAGGCACGCTGCCGAAACCGCCGGAGGGGACCGCCGCCGCGAAGAGCGGACCGAGAAAGAAGTGACGCCGCGAACCAGTCATATTGTTATTGAATTGCCGTTCTCAATTTAGCGAGAGCCTGTCTCGCCGAGTCGAAACCCGGCGAGATCTCCGCCGATTTTTGAAAGCACTCCCGCGCCCGTTTGTACATTTCCTTCGCCGCGAACGCGCGTCCCAGGTTGTACCAGGGGTAATGGTACGCATCGTACCGGCGGCTCGCGATCGCCTTCTCGAGCCACGGGATCGCATCGTCGAACTTGCCCTGATTGATCAGGTAGGCGCCAATATCGTTGTACGGATTGCCGAACCCCGGGTCGATCAGAATCGCGTTCTTGCACTCGTCGATCGCCGCTTCGTACTTGCCTTGGAAGCTGTACGTCCAGCCCAGGTACGTATAAGCCTCGGCGGTCGGGAACGCTTCGATGGACCTCGTGTAGAAGCGCACCGCGCTCTCGAGATCGCCCTGCATCTGAAAGGCGTAGGCTTGCTGAAACAGGTCGAGCGCCAGTTGATGCCGTGGATCGTTCATGTAGCCGTCTCAGGCTATTGTGCACCCAACCGGGACCGGCCCACAACTGCTTCGCCGCGCTGGACTTGTACAATGGAGGTTCCAGCATGAACGCGAAAGTGCGAAAGGCCGTCTTCCCGGCGGCGGGACTCGGCACCCGATTTCTCCCGGCCACCAAGTCGATGCCGAAGGAGATGCTGCCGCTGGTGGACAAGCCGCTGA
>SXGS01032254.1_pt1 | contig 21595 bp, 14 predicted proteins | sample 3174681 | NCBI WGS metagenome assembly SXGS01 (sample SAMN11356861, study PRJNA531348) | freshwater metagenome | isolation source: freshwater sample F1-80 | place: China: Fuxian Lake, Yuxi | collected 2017-12-25
GTCTGCCCGAGGATGTAGCGTTCGCCGAAAGCCGGATTCGTGGTGAAACCATCGCAGCCGAGGACATACTTCATGACCTGGGCGCGATCAGCATGATGAGCTCGGATTCGCAAGCCATGGGAAGAGTGGGCGAAGTCATCACCCGTACCTGGCAAACCGCCGATAAAATGCGGCGGCAACGCGGGCGTCTGACTTCAGAACAAGGCGCCAACGACAACATCCGCATCAAGCGCTACATTTCCAAATACACGATCAATCCCGCCATTTCGCATGGCATGAGTCATCTCATCGGCTCGGTCGAAGTGGGCAAGCTCGCCGATCTGGTGCTCTGGAAGCCCGCGTTCTTTGGCGCCAAGCCCGAGCTCGTGATCAAGGGAGGCGTGATCGCGTGGGCCCAGATGGGGGATCCGAACGCCTCGATCCCGACTCCCCAACCCGTGATGATGCGGCCCATGTTTGGCGCTTTTGGAAGCGCGCCCGGTTCAAATTCCGTGGCTTTCGTGAGCCGCGCCAGCGTGGAGCAAGAGACAGTGTCACGGTATGGCCTGGCGAAACGCATCGAAGCGGTTCGTGGATGCCGTGGCTTGCGCAAGGCGGACATGCGTTGGAACGGGGCGCTGCCGGCCATCACCGTGGACCCGGAAACGTACGAGGTCACCGCCGACGGCGAGTTGCTGGTGTGCGAACCGGCGCGAGTGCTCGCGTTGGCGCAGCGCTATTGGTTGTTTTGAGCGCCGCAGCCGACACCCCACCGGATCAGTCCTGGCTCGCCTGGCAATTGGTGGATTCAGCTTTTCCCACCGGCGGGTTTGCTCATTCCGGGGGTTTGGAAGCCGCTTGGCAGCAGGGAGAAATCAGGTCGGGCACCGATGCGGCAGCGTTCATTCAATATGGTTTGAAACAGATAGGGCGCGGTTCATTGCCCTTTGTTCTTGCGGCCTTTCAAGATCCAGCGCGATTGATCGAACTCGAAGAATGGTACGATTCGTTCACTTCCAATCATGTCGCGAATCGAGCCAGCCGGCTCCAGGGGCGCGCGTTTTGGAACGGGGTCCTGAACACCTTTTTGAGCCGCGATCAGGAAGTCCTGTCCTCGATGCCTGCGCACCCCTTGCTCTATCATCTCCCTCCCCTCTTTGGCGCGCTTGCCAAGAGGCTTGCGCTGGAAAAAAAAGCAGCCGCCCGGATGTTTCTCTTCCTGCACTTGCGCGGTTGGATCTCGAGCGCGATTCGGCTTGGCGTCACCGGACCGATGGAGGGTCAGAGGATTCAGCGCGGGCTGTCCGCCGAGGCTGAAGGGATCTTGAGCCGATGCCTGGATCTCCCCCTCGAAGACGCTGCACAGGTAGCGCCCCTGATCGAATTGTGGCAAGGCTGCCAAGACAGGCTGTATTCGAGGTTGTTTCAAAGTTGAAACCGAACTCCCACGACTTCCACAACGCGTCACCAACCCATTCCTTATTCCATCAACTGCAACAGGACCCAATGAAATCGGAAATCCACGCGCACCATCATGAACACGGCCACGGCCATCAACACGAGCATCTGGAGCATCCCGGTCACTATGCCGAGCGGGACAAGCCGTTGTGCCGCGATTTCACCCAGCGGGCGTTTACCGTCGGCGTGGGAGGGCCGGTTGGCAGTGGAAAAACCGCGCTGATGCTGGCTCTATGCCAGAAGTTGCGTGATCGAGTCAGCCTCGCGGCGGTCACCAATGACATTTTCACTCGCGAGGACGGGGAGTTTTTGATCCGGCACCAAGCATTGGAAGCGGAGCGAATCCGGGCGGTGGAAACTGGCGGATGCCCTCATGCCGCGATCCGTGAGGATATCTCCGCGAATCTGATGGCGTTGGAGGATCTGCATCGCGAGTTTCATCCTCAGTTGCTGTTGCTCGAATCCGGAGGGGACAACCTGGCCGCTCATTTCAGCAGGGAACTCGCGGATTACACGATCTACGTGATCGATGTGTCCGGTGGGGACAAGGTGCCGCGCAAAGGCGGGCCCGGCATCACGCAAGCCGATTTGCTGGTGATCAACAAGACGGATCTTGCGGGAGCGGTCGGCGCGGACTTGGAAGTGATGGCGCGCGATGCGAAAAAGATGCGCGGCTCCGGCCCGTTTGTGTTCGCCCAAGTCAAACACGGTGTCGGAGTGGACGAGATTGTCGATGAACTGCTCCACTCGTGGCAGCACGCGACCGGCGTTCCGCACGGCCACGAAGGCTAGATGAAACGGCGAGTTCCTTGGGAACAGGAACTGTCGATCTTCCCGTGCCGCGATCATCGGACCGGCTTGCCATGCCTGGACCTCGAGGGGGTGGGACGTGATACCCGCAGCCTCGGCGGTGACCATTCAGCCTTAAACCTTTAAACGGCAGTTGAACCTCGTGGAGATTTGCTAAGGCCTGGATGAGAAAGGCTTGACGAAAACGGAGGCTTATCCTTTATGGATCTGGCGCGTGATTTGGAGAAGCCGTACCGCCAGGATCTTGCGAAGATTCGCCATGAGCAACTGCCGTTTTAAGATTTAAGTCAAGTGAACCGCGTCAGAGAGCCCATCATTGTGCATGGATCGGAAACCTTCGACGGCCAATGACAACCGACCTTTCCAAGGATTTGCAGGCTGCGGTCGCTCCCCGCCAGCGCAACTCCCCCCCGATCATCTTGATCGTTGAGGACGAGGAAGAAATCCGGAATGTGTTTAAATCATTTCTCGAGAGCGCCGGGTACACGGTGCTCGAGGCGGCCTCGGGAGCTGCTTGCCTGCAGGCCGCCCGCGCGCGGCCTCCGGATCTCGTGATCTCGGATGTGCTTTTGCCGGGAATGGACGGCTATGAGATAGTTCGCCGGTTGCATGGCGAGCCCCGGCTGTGCGGGATTCCCATCATCCTCATTTCCGGCCTCTTTAATGACCGCGCCGCGATAGAATTGGCGCGCGGCTTTGGAGTTCGACACTTTCTGACAAAGCCCATCCCCAAAGAAGTGTTGCTGAAGGAGGTATCGGACGCGCTTCGTGAAACTCCCGCCCAGACCTTCGCTTGGACCGAACAATTGGAGCGCGAGCACAACCATGTCTTGGTGGACAAACTGACGGAGAAAGTGAAGGCTTTGGAAACATCCGAGGAGCGCTTCCGCGGCTTGGTGGCGATAGCTCCCGTGCTCTTCGTTTTCCTCTCCAGCAAACTCCGCATTTTGGAATTTAATTCCGAGGCGGAGCGACTTTCCGGCCGGAAGCGGTCCGATGTCTTGGGCCGGGACTTTTTAGAACTCTTTGTTCCCCCAGCCGAGCATCATGTGGCAATCGCTCATCTTGAAAGATCGTTCGCGTGCGAACCGACGCGAGGCTTGGAGTGCCGCCTCCTCAGGGAAGATGGACCGGAGCGATTCATAGTTTGGAACTTGAGCCGTGGGCCAGGCCGGCTCGGCCAATCAGACGGCATTGTGGCGGTCGGCGTGGACGTCACTGAACGCAAGCTGGTGGAGCAAGAGACGCGCGCGCGCGCGCGCCAACAGCGAGCGCTGGCGGAACTCGGCCAACGCACGATAACGCATGGAACTTTGGAGGACTTTCTCAATGGAGCTGTTCTCTCAGTTTCCAGCGTCTTGGAAACCGAATTCTGCAAAGTGCTCCAATTGCTGCCAGACAAGCACAGCCTTAAACTCGTTGCGGGCACTGGCTGGGGCGAGGGGGAGGTGGGTCGGGCCGTCGTTGACACTGGACCGGAGACGCAGGCCGGATACACGCTCCAATGTGATCGCCCGGTCATTGTGGAGGACCTTCGCACCGAAACACGTTTTCGCGGTCCCGCCTTGTTGGTTGACCATGGCGTTGTGAGCGGAGTCAGCGTCACCATCGACGGCGCAACCGACCCGTGGGGCGTGTTGGGCGTCCATACTTTGAACAAACGTACATTCTCACAGGACGATGTTCTATTCGTCCAGTCCGTGGCCCATTTGTTAGGAACGGCGATAGCTCGACAGATGGCCGAGCGGGACTTGCGTGAGAACGAGCGAGATCTGCGCCTTTTCGCACTGGCGACTAACGACGCTTTTTGGAAATGGGATTTCGCCACGGGGAGGGTGGATCGCAGCGTTGGATTCGAGAAGAATTTCGGCTATCCAGCAGGCCTGATACAACCGCACATCCAGTGGTGGCTTGACCTGGTCCACTCTGACGACCTGCCGAATGTCATGGCGACGTTTCATAAGGCCGTGGAGGATGGAGCAGGGCACTGTGAGTATCGTTACCGATTTAGATTGCGCGATGGCGCCTACGCCACAGTCGAAGACCGCGTCTGTATAGTGCGGGATATAATGGGCCAAGCCGTCCGCGTGCTCGGGGCGATGACAGACATCACTCGACAACTCGCCTTGCACGAGGCGGTGGCTCGGAATTTGCACCGCCTTTTAGTCGCGGAAGAGGACGAGCGCCGCCGGATCGCCAAGGAACTGCACGATTCGACCGGGCAGGATTTGGTGGCTGCCATGATGAATCTGGAATTCATTCGGGAGAAGAAGGCGGGGCTGACCTCAGCCGAGATCGGGCGGATCGAGGACAGTCTGGGGTTGCTCGATAACTGCGCTCATGAGATCCGCACTCTATCCTACTCGCTCCACCCTCCCCGGCTCGATGAGGCCGGACTGGTCGAGGCGATTCGCCATTACGTGACCGGCTTCGGACAGAGGACCGGGCTGAAGATCAGCCTGGAACTGGCTGACGATTTCGTCCGGCTTCAAGATACGACGGAGCTGATTCTTTTTCGCGTGCTCCAGGAGGGTTTGGGGAACATTCGCCGCCACAGCCAAAGCAGAACGGCCAGGGTTCGGCTTCGACGGGAATCCGGGGATGTCGTGCTGCAAATTGCAGACGATGGCGTGGGGATTCCCTCTGAAGTTCTAGCGCAGGGGGAAAATCTTGCTGGCCTGGACATGGGTGTGGGACTGCCGGGAATTCGCGAGCGTCTGCGGCAAATCGAAGGCCGCCTGGAGATTGAATCGAGCCCGGGCGGCACGATCCTTCGAGCCGTGGTGCCACTCAAGAACCATCTCTCATGAAGATGGCCAGGATTCTTATCGCCGACGATCACGAGCTCATGCGCGACGGAATCAAAGCTCGAATTCAAGGCCAACCCGGCTGGCAGATTTGCGCCGAAACCGATAACGGACGTGATGCCGTCGAACTGGCCATCCAACTCAAGCCCGATGTTGTGGTGATGGATATCAGCATGCCTGAGCTGAACGGCTTTGAAGCTACCCGACAGATCCGCAATGCGTGCCCGGAAATCGAGGTGTTGATCCTCTCGTTTCAGGAATCCGACGATTTGATTTGGAAGACGCTGGCGGCGGGGGCGCGGGGATTTGTGCTGAAGACCGACGCAGCACGGCTAATCATCCTGGCGATCGAGGCGCTGCTGAATCATGCGCCGTTTTTCACGAGGAAAGTTTCCCAACTGGTGCTCGACGGTTATCTCGATCCGAACGCGATTGACAAAAGCGACGGCGCTTTCACCCGGTTGACTTCGCGCGAGCGGGAAATCGTCCAGTTGCTCGCCGAGGCGAGGACGAGCAAGGAAATCGCAGCCAAACTGGGTGTGAGCGTTAAGACGATCGAGGCGCACCGCGCGAACGTGATGCGCAAGCTCAATCTCCATTCCGTCGCCGAATTGGTCCGCTACGCCGTGCGGAACAAAATCATCGAGGCTTAGGGCAATAAAGCAAATGAGGCGTCAGATCGTTGGTGTGTCATCCTCCCTCGGCTCGGCGGAACGTTTCCCCGACCTTTTTGAGAGCGTGAGTTCAGGAGCCTAGGGGTAAACACCCTAGGTAGTCTCCTGATCGAACTTAGGGTATCTCTTGATTTTTTCTCATGGCGGTTCCTGGTGTACGCTGAGCTTGTAGTCCTGGCGTCGGCCAAGTCTGAAACACGGGAGCAGTTCAACCCAACTGTTTTGTGTCTTGCTTGGCCAACGCGGCTGGGGAAGGGGACGGCATTTCAATTAAGTGGTTATGGACACCAAGGCGACTAGGAGCGTGTCTTCGAAGGGAGACCCTTGTATTGAATCAGGCGGTCGTGTTGCTGGGTCGCGTCCGACCCGGCGAGCCGCGAAGCCGTTGCCTGGTGACTCTTGGCCCAGCTCAGCGGGACAAGGCGCCCTGCCTCCCGAGTCGATTGGCTCGCCGTGGACGCGATCCGCTTTCGGCTGGGGACTCGCCCTGGCGCTGGGTTTGGCGAGCTCCATCGACGCTGCCACCGTCGCCGACCCGCCGCTCCGGCCTGCCAGCGAATTGAAAAAGCTAAGTCTGGATGAGCTGTTCGACCAGGAGATCGTCTCTGTTTCTAAGCATGCAGAGCGGTTCGCCGGAGCGGCCTCGGCCATTCAGGTCATCACTCAAGAGGACATCCGTCGTTCCGGCGCCAGCAGCGTTCCGGAGGCGTTGCGTCTGGCGCCGAATCTCACCGTCGCGCGCGTGGACTCACGCCAGTGGGCGATCAGTTCCCGCGGATTCAACAGCACGTCGGCGAACAAACTTCTGGTATTGATGGATGGCCGCGCTATTTACACACCCCTCTACTCGGGCGTGTTCTGGGATGTGCAAGACACGTTGCTGGAAGACGTGGACCGTGTCGAAGTGATCAGTGGACCGGGCGGCACGCTTTGGGGCGCAAATGCGGTCAATGGCGTCATCAACGTCATCACCAAGTCCGCAAAAGACTCTCAGGGCCTGCTGCTGTCCGGAGGTGGCGGCTCCGAGTTGAACGGCTTCGGCGGGCTGCGTTATGGCGGGAGGCTGTCTTCAAACCTCTTTTACCGGGTTTACGGCAAGCACTTCGATCGCGATAGCACGCGCTTTGCGAATGGCGAGCAGGCGACCAACGATTGGCACATGAGTCAGGGCGGCCTGCGGTTGGATTGGGACTTGGCCGAGGGGCAACTTCTCACGGCTCAGGGGGACTATTACGATGGGACCATTGCTCAGCCGAGCCGGGGTGACATCCGGGTCGAAGGCGGAAATTTCATTGGCCGCTGGACACGAACTTTCTCTGATGAGTCGCATCTCAAACTCCAACTCTATTACGATTATTCTCATCGCATCATGCCCGGCACGTTCGAGGAGGAGTTGCATACTTACGACCTCGACCTGCAGCACCAGTTCCCGGCCGGCGAGCGTCAGGTCATTCTTTGGGGCACAGGCTACCGTTTCATGGACGACCACGTCGGGAATAGCGCCGCCCTGGCGTTCTTGCCAGCTCAAGTCACGCGGCAGTTGGTCAGCGGATTCATTCAAGATGGGATTTCTCTCGTGCCGGAACAGTTGCAGCTGACCCTCGGCGCCAAGCTCGAACACAACGATTTCACGGGCTTGGAGACGCAGCCGAGCGCGCGTCTTGCGTGGACTCCGACAACCCGCCAGACGGTTTGGACAGCGATTTCGCGCGCGGTCCGCACGCCCAGCCGGATCGATCGGGAGTTTTTCTCGCCAGGCTCTCCCCCTTACTTTCTCGAGGGCGGGCCAAACTTCGAATCCGAGGAACTGCTGGCCTACGAACTCGGCTACCGCGTTCAGCCGCATCGACAGATTTCACTGTCGGCCAGCGCTTTCTTCAACGATTACGACGATATCCGGAGCGTGGAAAAAGCCGCGCCGCCCGCGCCGCGTCCGCTCGTGATTGGCTATGGGCTGGCAGGCGAGGCTTACGGCGCGGAATTTGCGGTTGAATACCGCGCGACGGACCGGTGGCGGCTGCGCGCAAGTTACACGCATTTGCAAATCCGTCTCCGTCCCAAACCCGGCAGCAGTGACACGACCAATGGCAGCGGTGAGTCGCATGATCCGAATCACCAGTTGGCGATTCGTTCCAGCATGGACCTCCCCTGGCGGTTGGAATGGGACACCGGACTGCGTTACGTGAGCCGGATCGCCAATCAGAACGTGCCGGCTTACACCGAGCTGGAGGCGCGCTTCGGCTGGAACGCGACTCGAAACTTGGAGCTCTCTATCGTTGGCCAAAACCTCCTGCACGCGCACCACGTGGAATTCGGCGCGCCGGCCACTCGCCAGGAAGTTGAACGCACCGTATTTGGAAAGGTCACATGGCGCTTTTAAGCAGAATAGTTCGCGCCTTTTTAGCGCGGGTTTTCAATCCGCTTCATCGCGGAAGCGCTTTTCGCAGGGCGTCGGCACTCCGAGGGCGCTCCACCCATTCCAGACTCAGCCGGCGGCAAATCGGCGGTGCGTCAGAGTGCGACCCAGCGCTCCGCCCCTCGGCGGCCACCATTTTGCTCCTGCTGGCGGGCATGCTCACCGCAGGCGCGCAGGTCACACGCGAATATGATCTCAAGGCGGCGTTCCTTTTCAATTTCGCGCAATTCGTCGAATGGCCCGCCACCGCCTTCGGCTCGAGCGACGCGCCTTTCACGATCGGGGTGCTCGGAGCAGACCCGTTCGGCACGGCGCTGGATGACGTGGTTCGCAACGAGAAAGTCAACGGTCGGCAGCTCATTGTCCTTCGCTACCGAAGTGTGGAGGAGATCAAAGGTTGCCAAATCCTGTTCATCAGCGAGTCCGAAAGTCCGAATGCGGAACAGGTCGTCATGGCGCTCAAGGGTCGCAACGTGCTCACCGTCGGGGACACGGACAAGATTGCGTCGAGCGGTGGAGTCATCCGGTTCTTCCCGGAAAAAAATCGGCTCCGCCTCCGCATCAACGTGAACGCCGCCAAGCGGGAGAAGCTGACCATCAGTTCCAAACTGCTGCGAGCCGCGGAGATCGTCAACACTGGAGGAACCCACTAATGGCCCCTCCCAGCAGATCGATCCAGCGAACGTTGTTGAGGGCGATGCTTTTGACAAGCTTTGCCGTTCTCTTTCTTACGTGTGGGGCTTTTGTCGTTTACGAATTGGTCACCTTCCGGAGGGAGATGGTGAGGCACATGTCCACTCGATCCAAAATGATGGCCGCCAACTGCACGGGCTCCCTTGCTTTCCAAAACATCGCCGATGGCACGGAAGTGCTCGCCACCCTGAGCGCCGATCATGATGTTACGATGGCTGCCATTTATGACAAGGAGGGCCGCCTCTTCGCGAAATTCCCCCCGGACCTAAGCGACGGCGCCTTTCCGGCCTCGCCGAAGGATTCTGAGCCCTATTTCGCGGATTCGCACTTAAGGATTTTCACGCCAATCGTCCAGAACGGAAAGCGACTAGGCACCTTTTATTTGAATTTCGACTTGCGAGCCATGCGGGAACGTTTTCGACTCTACGGAGTCATCGTGGTAATGGTGATGGCCTGCGCGGCGCTGCTCGCCTGGACCATTTCCTCGAAGCTGCTCCGGCAGATTTCCCAACCGATTCTATCGCTGGCCGAAAGCGTCCGCGTGGTTTCCGAAACGAAGGACTATTCGGTCCGCGCTCGGAAATTCGCCGATGATGAGATGGGACAGTTAGCGGACGGCTTCAACGCCATGCTTGCACGGGTTCAGGCGAGGGATGCCGAGTTGCGGGAAAACGAACAGCGCTTGCGGGAGCTCGCGGACGCCATGCCCCACGGAGGAATCCTGCGGCTGGAAGTTTCGAATTTCGTTTGTGACGAGACTTTTGTCGCCCAGAATGCGGAGGCCAGGTTGGGACCACATGTGTGCATCAGCGTCAAGGACACTGGCATCGGCATCCCGCCGCACGTTTTGGCGCGGATGTTCGAGCCGTTTTTCACGACGAAGGCGATGGATAAAGGGACCGGATTGGGCTTATCGACTGTGGCCGGAATCCTCAACAGTCACCACGGGTTCGTGAAAGTTCAAACCGCGCTGAACTGCGGAACGGAGTTTCGGGTTTACTTGCCCGCGCAAAAATCGTCCGCTGCCGCGCTCGACGGAATTCAGCGGCATGAGTTGCCGGTCGGCCGCGGGGAAGTTGTCCTCATCGTCGACGATGAGGCTGCGATTGTAAATATTTCAAAACAAACGCTGGAGGCGTTCGGCTACCAGGTGCTCACCGCCAGTGACGGCGCAGAAGCGATAGGGCTTTGCGCGCGGCAGGGCATGCAGGTCAAACTGATGCTGACCGACATGATGATGCCCGGCCTCGACGGAACCGCCACCATCAACGGAGTCCGGCGCGTGGCTCCCCAGATCAAGATCATCGCGGCCAGTGGTTTGGGCTGCGCACTGGTTCCTTCGGGGCCTAACCAGCCCCAAGTGGATGCATTTCTCCAAAAGCCCTACACGACGGAACACCTGTTGCGAACCGTCCACCGAGTTCTCCGTCGCGAAGGCCTCGCGGCGCCGATGGCAACCGGACACCGTCCATTCCCATTTCCAACATCTTGAAATGTCCGCGGAGCCGATTCCATCCGACCTCCTGTAGCAGAAAATCGTGATTGTCGATGACGACCAAACTATTCTGGCCGCCTTGCGAGAGTTCGTAGCGTGAACCTTAAACCTTAAAACGGCAGTTGCCCCTGGAGATTCTTCGCAAGATCCTGGCGATAAAGTTTTGCCGAATCGCCCACCAGACCAACTGCTTGCAAACCTCCAGCAGGCTCCTCTTCCAGATAGTCGCTAATCGCCAGCAGCCATTTCCTTGCCTCGGATCTCTCGAAACTGTTTGCTCCGAAGTATGGCTTCCATGGCGGCTCCAACGCGATAATTCTGTGATTCAAGGCGAGATCGCATCTCGGCAATCAACGGCCCGTCCGACAGGATGACCCCCCGGCCGAGCGCGTATCCGAGGAGCTTGCGACAGAACTGTTTCAAGAATGCCTCCCGCCGCGTCGTGAGGAGGTGTTGGCGAAGCCCTTCCAGTCCGTTGAACTCGGAGCCATCCATGGCCTTGACCCGGGTGTCCACGGGCCGTCCCCCGAGATCGCGTTCGCGCCGTCGTCCAATAGAATCGAAACCTTCCAGAGAATATCCATACGGGTCAATCCGGCGATGGCACCCGTAGCACTTGGGATCGCTGCTGTGCTTCTGGGTGAGCTCGCGCATGGTGAGTGTTTCCACCGCTTCATCTTCTGGCAAAATCGGCACGTCCTTGGGCGGGCGCGGGAGTTTGTCGCCCAGCAAGACCTCGCACAGCCAGTTGCCACGAAGGATCGGACTGGTGCGCGAGGCTCCAGATTGCTTGGCCAGTGTCGTGGATTGGGCAAGAATTCCCCCTCGGCCGAACTGTTTCACTCCCTCCACCCGCTTCCACCCGTCGCCGGCCAATAAGGACTCGCCGCTGCCATCGCCGCTCCGGCGAAAGAAATCGTCGGGCAGGTCGTAGTGCTTCGCGAGGGCTTGATTCAAAAAAGTGTGATCAGCATCGATGATCTCAAGAACCGAGCCGTCGCGCTGAAAAAGGTCGGTGAAGAAACGTATCGTCTCCTCGTACATCGCGCCGCGCAAGCTGGCGAACGTTGGGAAATGCCGCTCGCTTTTTTCCCCTAATTCATCGAAGCCATGCACATGCAGCCAGGCGCACGCAAACTCGGTCGCCAACCGTCGCGCCCGAGGGTCTCGAAGCAGCCGCCGCGCTTGCGCATTCAACTCGTCTGACCTCCGGAGCTTGCCGCTCGCCGCGGCAGCCCGAAGCTCGGCATCCGGCGAGGACGACCAAAGGAAATAGCTTAATCGAGTGGCCAGCTCCAAATCATCGACCGGCCCCGGCTTGCTGCCCGGCGGGGACTTCTCGGCGCGATAAAGAAAAGCTGGAGAAACAAGCACACGCGCGAGGGTCAGCCTGATGGCCTGTTCATGCGCGATTTCCTGCGCTCGCAGGCCACGATAAAGCCCGGTCAATTCGTCCTTCTCGACGGTCGTCAGAGGACGGCGATACGCGCCATCCGCGAACCGGAGCACCGCGTCGAGGTGTTTCGGCTGGGTGTCCACGAGCTTCGTCCTGAACTCTTCAGCCCGCTGCTTGATCGGCTCGCGCATCGGCGTGAACGCGCTCGGATCAGCATCTTGCGTGGCGTACTGCCATAATTGCTCGAACGCGTCGACCAGCTTCAGCGCGTCTTGGCTGACGTAGCGCAATTCAGCCCAGAGCCGGTCAATCTCCGCAGCCTGCACCTCGTCGAGCATGAGCCGTCGCAGGGCCTCGTCTTCACGGTAGTAAAGAGTCAGAGTCACCACCTCATCGACGGGCACTATTTTTGTGTAGCAGAGCGCGGCAGGAAAAAGCTGGCGGAACTCATGGAGCGCAGACTCAAGCCGCTTCCGGGCGGCGCTGCCGTCGCTCACCAGTATCGGTGAATCGGAAATCACTGGGCGTTCGCCGTCGGACCACGTGCTCTTGCCGCCCAATTCCTTGGCGCCCCCGGCGACCAAACCCGGCCTGGCCGCGGGCTCGGTTGTGAGCACTTGCATTTGAACGCTGCCTTCACTTCCAGTCTCCTGATGAAGCCTGCCCGTGGCCACGAACTCGCAGCCTTCCACCAAATCGGCCGGAAGCCGCACGGCGACGACCGATGGCGCGCGAACGCAAAGACTCGTCTCGCCGACACGTCCTCCTTCGGGGTGCCTGCCGAAAGATGCCGGATCGACACCCCACATCTCGCGGGTTTCAGCAGTGGGTCCTGGGCCGGGGTTGGGACTCCTGAAGGCCGCTTTACCGCTGACTCGGAGCATCGAGGAGAGCAAGGGGCCGTTCAGGGAGGTGAGCTGCCGATGCAATACCGCATCGGGCGCGTCCTTGGCGAGGCCGGCGGCGGCTCCGGTTAATAGGTTTTGCACGGCTTCGGCGAGACGGCGCCTCTCCTCGGGCGCCGAGCTGGATTGCCAACGGGCGAGCAGCGAACCGGATGGCAGAACCGGCTCCGAGGCGCCCTTGTCGGCTTCGCTGTAAAAATGCCACACGCCCGCGTTGCCAAAGCTGTCGGCATGCGGATTCCCGGCGAGGATGTTGGGCGACACTTCTTTGCCAAGATCCCATTCGCGCGTTCCGTCATGCAGTTTGAAGTCGATCGCCGTGAGGTCGCACGAATGATTTCCATCGCGAGGTCCGACAACCACGGACACGATGTCCCCGGGATTCACGCTCACGTTCTGGAGCGGCCCAAAGGGCGCTTCTTTCGCTCCCTGTGCTGTGCCGGCCGCCAATCTCAGGCGTGTGTGCCCGCGCCGGAGCTCCACGGCCCAGGTCACACCGTTCCCGCATTCCGGGTGCGCGTGTTTCGCGACACCCTCTATCCGGAGCGCCGCCGCAACCGGACTGCGCCAGCCAATCGCCACGCGTTGTTTCGGGGACGGATGGACCGCGATGCCCCGAGGCTTCATGTTTCCCGGCACGCGAACGTGCTGGTCCGAGGAATTGGCGAGCACACTCAGCGCGTCGGCCCCCGTCCAACCCTTGATAAAGTCGTAGTTTTGCATGCTCTCCGTCTTCTGCGTGAGAGGGGAGTCTATCCGCGCCTCGCCGGCCCCGATTCCAAGGCAATCGAGCCAGGCCGCGAGCACTCCGGAATCCACGCCATGCTTTCGCGCGAGCGCAACGATCCCTGAGTCGTCCAAATGGCCACGCACTTCCGCCACCGCCGCGAGGCACCGGGCGGCGCTCGAAGCCACTTTTTCCCGGGACGCCGTCAACTCGGCGACCGCGGCGCGAATGTCGCGCAGCGCCAGATCGGATCGCCCGGGAGTCACAAGCCGTGGATTCTCCCACACCGCGAAATCGTTTTGGTCGCCATCGCCCGCGTCGGAAACCGCCAAGTAAAGGGTCACGTCCTTGCCCGGCGAAGGAGGTTGGATTTTGAGCCGAATTTCGCGAGCGCTGGCCAAGGGAGTGACTGGGACCTGCCACGCGCTCGGGCCGTCGCGTTTGCCGATGTGGCCCACTTGTGTAAATCGCCACAGCGCCGCCTGCCAAACCGCGATGTCATTAGCGAGCTCGGTGGCTTCGGAAGGTTTGGCTCCTCGCCACCGCGCTCGCAGCGGGTCCAGCAGAGGCGACGGCGTGCCGTGGTTTAGCGCGCGCCATAAGGTTTCCAGATATTTCGCGTTCAGACCCCGCTCCTTGGCACTGGCCGCGATGGTCTTCTTCTTCGACTTCAGCGCATCGCGATCCTGCAATGTCGCTTGCAAATAACTGGCCAAAGGCAGGACGCCTCCGTCTTTCGTGTCGAACTTGATGCCCTGCAAATTCACTGGTCCTCCCCCTCCATTCACCGTGAAACGCCCATAAAAAGACCGAATGGAGGCCAAGGTTTCTTCGGTCCAATCCCGTTGCGATGTGCTGGGCGAGAATCGAATGCCGTCGGGCAGCAACACCCCGTGGGTCGCGACAGCCTTGCCAGCGTCGAGGTACTTCGTGACGAGCGATGGGGACATGACCAGCGAGTTCCCCACATTCATGAATCCCTCTCCCGACGCAGAATCCGCGGGGAATTCCTTGGCTGGATCAAGGGTCGCAACGCCCGTCAAATCGCGGATCGTGTAAGTGTATTCGGCATTCGAGAGGCGGCGCAGCACGACCGGCCCCGGATCGCCACGGCGGGAAAGCGCGACCTCATCAAGCATGGCGTTGGCCCAGCCGATCAACCGGGCGCGCTGGGCTGGGCTGGGCTGGGGTTTATCCTTTGGAGGCATTTCATCCAATGAGAGCTGTTCTACAACCGCCTGCCAAATCTTGGGGCTTTTCTTCACCTCCCCCAGTGAGGTGAAGGGTTCCAAATCGAGATCGCCCTTGTGCTTTTCCGTGGAGTGACAGCCGATGCAGTACTCTGTGAGCAGCGGCCGAATCTCCTTCTTGAAATCCGCCCCAGCGACCGGCAGAACGGCGGCGAGAAGCATCCCCAGTCCACACCCAAAATGACGGCGGGCTCGGTTTAAGCTGGCAATGGGCATGTCGGGATTGTTATGATTTCGGGATCAACCGTCAACTTGATTTGCCCCTGACAAGCGCGAGAACTCCATGATGCCAGCCATGTTCGACCTCCCTTGGAAGACGGCCCTTTTGACGGGCGTTGCCCAGGGTTTGGGACGCGCCGTGGGGCTGCCACTCGCCAGGGCGGGCGCCGACTTGTTCCTGGTGGATTGCAACAACCATGGAGCGCGCGACACCTCGGCGCGGTTCGCCAACGCCGGATCTGCCGGCGTGGACGCGCCCATCAGGAGCCTCAAACACGTGCGTAGCCAAATCCCCAACAAACCTCCTTTGGGGGCAGCGGTGCTGCCTTCGGTGGAGAATATCGCCCAAACGGTTTTCGATTGGCGCGAAGAGTGATTCCGTTATGCCTGTTCCTGTGACAGTTCCCCGGCTTGGCTGGACGATGGAAGAAGGCACTTTCATTGGCTGGCTGAAGAAGACTGGCGACCTGGTTCGCGTGGGCGAACCTTTGTTCACGCTCGAAGGCGACAAGGCGTCCCAAGATGTCGAGGCTTCCGACACCGGCGTGCTGCAGATCGCTGGAGATGGCCCACGATCCGGAGACACGGTGAAGGTGGGCGCCATGCTCGGATTCCTGTTGGAATCCGGCGAATCGAGTCCTCCGCTGCCCGCCGCGGTTTCGCCGGACGCCGAGGCTGGCGTGGCTGCTCCCTCACCGAGGACATCCCCAGTATTTCCAAAGCCGGAGCCGTGCTCCCAGGCAACATTTGGAGAGATCGGCCCTGTCGCCATCCGAATCAGTCCTCGCGCGGCGCGGCGAGCCATGGCATTGGGAGTGCCGTGGAAAGATCTTCGTGGCACAGGGAAGACCGGAAGAATTCGCGAGCGGGACGTTCTGGCAGCCGCGGACCGAATCACAAAAGGGGCGGGGCCGGGCGGGTCAGAGACGGGGCAGCCGTGTGAATCCTCTCCCCAAACCAAGCTGCCTGGGCGCCTCATTCCCTTGAGTTCAGCTCGGCGCGCCATCGCACGCCGCCTCGCCGAAGCGGCACGAACCGCAGTGCCGGTGACTATCACGACTCAGGTCGATGCCAGCCAGCTCGAAAAGCTCCGATCGAGGTTGAAGGAAAATGCCCTCGCCTCAGCCCGCCCAGCGCCGAGTCTGCAAGACATCTTGATCCTGCTCGCTTCCCGGGCCTTGGGCGAACATCCGCTGTTGAGCGCGCAATGGCGCCTGGACGGCATTTTCTTTCCAGAGTCGATCCACATTGCATTTGCCGTGGACACCCAAGACGGACTCGTGGCACCCGTGCTGTTTGACGTGCCGCGGATGAATTTGGATCAAATCGCTGCCGGCACTCGGAGTCTTATCGAACTCGCCCGTGGCCGGCGCCTTCACGCCGCCGACCTGGAAGGCGGCACGTTCACCATTTCCAACCTGGGCAGTCTCGGCATCGACGCGTTCACTCCCGCCCTCAATCCGCCTCAATCCGCGGTGCTCGGAGTTGGCCGGATGCGCAAACAACCCGTTGTTCTCGGGAACGAAATCCTCCCGCGCGAGTTGCTCAGCTTGAGCCTCACGTTCGATCATCGCGTGGTCGACGGGGCCCCGGCGGCGAGGTTTTTGGAAACCCTTTGCCGGCTGATTGCGTCCGCGGAAATTGGGTCTGCGTAGTGGCAACACGCTACCAACGCGCCCGCGAAAGGATTGACCCGGGCTGCGGGGTTGCAGGAGGGCGACTCGTTCCTTTCCAGCGACAGGAAGAGAGATTGGTCCCTTCCGCCTCACGGCGTTCTGCCTTGCTTTCGGACTCCGGATTGCACGTTTTCGGCTTTTCGGGGCGCATGAATGATCAACCGTTCACAACAGGATTCGGGCCATGACGCTTTCCCTCTCAGTTCGAATTGTTGAGGAGTTCGCCTCCAAGGAGAAGGCCTCGATGCCGCTGTGCGAACTGGCTGACCTCGCGGTTTCCGCGGGCTATGAAGGACTTTGCATGCGGGGCTCCCAAGTCGGAGTCCATTCGACTCCGGCCCAAGTGGAAGAGGCCGCGCGCACGGTGCGTTCTCGCGGACTCAAAGTGACGATGGTCACGGGAGATTTCGACATCGTTTATAATAATGCGAAGGGACCGGAGTGCCTGCGCCACATCGAGCCCTATCTTGACTTGGCGGAGGCGCTCGGTTCTCGTTTGATTCGAATCGCGATGAAAAAGCCGGAGGATATCCCGTTCGCGAGCATCGCGGCCGAAGCCGCCGCCGCGCGGGGCCTGAGGCTTGCCCATCAATGCCATGTCGAAAGCCTGTTCGAAACTGTGGCTGGCATCGAGTGGGCGCTCAAGCAAATCGATCATCCAAACTTTGGCCTCATCTTCGAGCCCGCCAATTTGGAGCTCTGCGGCCAGGACTACGGCGCCGAAACCATCAAACGACTGGCGCCCTGGATCTTCAACGTGTATCTCCAAAATCAAACGATTCGAAGTGAAGGCCAGCTCACGCTCAATACCTGGTGCCGGGGCCCTGTCAGTTTTGATCTGGCGAACGTCGGAGGCGCTGGCGGAATCGATTTCAAAGAAGTGTTGATGGGACTGGCGGCCGCCGACTACGACGGCCTTGTCACGGTGCATCAATCGGGAATTCCTGGAGTAGCGCCCGCCGACTCCGCCTCCATGGCTTCCCGTTTTCTGAACGGAGCCGGGTCGCAAATCGAATCCAAATGATCCCATGAAAAAAATCTTCATGCCCATCGGCGATGGCTCGGAAACGCTTGATACCTTCTACGCGTATTATCGGTTGCCTGAGGACGGCTACGAAGTGGTGACAGCGGGCAAGGAAGCGCGGCTGTATCACACCGTGCTTCATGAAGTTCCTCCGAACCCGGACATCCCGTGGGACATCACTCAGGAGCGGCCCGGATATCACCTCAAAGCCATGGCCGCCTTCAGGGACCTGGAGGCCGGGGATTTTGCGGGCGCGTTTGTGTCGGGAGGAAGAGCGCCCGAGTACCTGCGCTACGACCAAGATCTGCTAAGAATCCTCCGCGGAATAGGGCAATTGAGCAGGCCCATCGCTTGTCTTTGTCATGGAATCGAAATCTTGACAGCGGCGGATTGCATCCGAGGAAAGCGGGTGACCACGGTCCCGAAATGCGAGTTGGATGCGGTCCAAGGCGGCGCGACTTACGTGAACGAACCGGTGGTTTTGGATGGCCCGTTGGTGACGGCGAGAGGCTATCAGGACAACACCGCATTGTTGGCGCAGTTTTTAAAACTGCTCCAGGGTTGCTGAACCCTCCACAACCCCGACCGCATGAGCGTTTCGCGGCCCGCCAGTTCGGAGGGCGCCTTGGACCGGAGAGGGCGCCTCCAAATTATAATCGCCGTGTTCTTGGGTTGGATGGCGGCTGGCATGGTGATGGCGTTGATGGTCCCGGCGACCCGCCCCGCGATCCATGATTTCTTAGCCAGTGGAAAATTTGGCGCGGCCGCGAGGGAGTTCACGAGGGCTCAAGTGGAGACCCTGGCGGACATGTGGTTTTCTTGGTATCTGATCGCCTTTTTGATGGGCGCCGCTTGTGGGGGCCTGTTGTTCGGATGGATCGCGGACCGTTGGGGGCGGGTGCGGGCCATGGGCTGGAGCATTCTCTGTTTTTCCGGCCTCACTGGGTTGAGCTACGGCGCTTCCACGCCCCATGAGCTTCTGTGGCTTCGGTTTTTGGCCTGCCTCGGAATCGGAGGCATGTGGCCCTCTGGCGTGGCCTTGGCTTCGGAAGCCTGGCCAAGAGCGAGCCGGCCACTGTTGGCTGGGCTCATCGGCGCATCGGCAAATGTCGGCTTCTTGATTCTCGGCCTGATCATGCTTCGGCACCCCGTCACGAAAGATTCCTGGCGTTGGGTGCTCTTGCTGGGCTCGGCCCCATTTCTCCCGGCGTTGCTGGTGTTTCGTTTGATTCCCGAGTCACCTCGCTGGATCGAGCACAGACGGGAAAGCTGCGATTCGTCCAGCTCGTGTATCGCTCAGGTGTTTCATCCTCCGCTGCTCCGTTTGACCCTGTTGGGAATCTGTCTAGGGACAATCCCGCTTTTGGGTGGTTGGGCGTCGGGGCAGCGGCTGGTCCCTTGGGCGGCTCAGTTCGCCGAAACTGCGGGGATGCCGAATCTGAGAGCTTGGACGCAGACGGCTCAGGCCGCGGGGGCGGTGATCGGATCGCTTCTTGGCGGATGGCTGGCGTGCGCCCTCGGACGGCGGCGCAGCTACTTTGTGATCAGCGCGGTGTCCCTCGCGCTGAGCCTCGGGATATTCTTGGCCCTTCGTCCCACGCACCCTTGGTTTCTGGGGGCGGTATTTGCCCTGGGACTCGTCGGAACCAGCTTCTACGGGTGGCTTCCTTACTTTATCCCCGAGCTCTTTCCAACGCGAGTGCGGGCGACCGGCGCGGGAGTGGCGTTCAATTTCGGGCGAGTTTTTTCGGCCGCCGCGATCCTGGCTTCCGGCGCCTTAACGGTCCTCTTTGGAGGCGACATCGGAAAAATGGGCGCCGCGACCAGCCTCGTCTATTCGTTGGGCTTGGTGGTGGTGTGGTTCATTCCGGATCCGCGAGCCGACTAGTGTGCCGTTCATGAAACGTGGCGATGGCGGCTTGACACCGGAACCCCGTGCCTTCACACATTACTCACACCATCGCCACAGCGTCATCCAAGGCTCGGCCAGGTCATTTCAAACGATTCAACCTTAAACCTTAAAACGGCAGTTGCCCTTGGCGAATCTTCTCAAGATCCTGGCGATAAAGTTTTTTCGAATCACTCACCAGATCCACAAGGGATATGCCTCCCTCTTCGTCAAGCCTTCCTCATCCTGGCTTTCGCAAATCTTCAGGAAGTTCAACTGCCTTTCTAAGGTTCACTTCGCCGCGACCGCGCCTTGTTTCTTTCGCTGCCCGTAGATATCGATCCCTTTCAGCATGTCCACCGCGCGATCCAATTGCACATCGCGCACCGTCACGACCAACTTGCGCAGGCGTTCCTTTCTCTCGTCGTCCAACCCAGCCAAGGCCTCTTCCAAATTATCCATCGCGCCAGGCGTTCGTTTCAAATAGAGGGCTTGTTCGTCCTCTTCGCTCATCAGCACTTCGACGTCGGGAGTGATGCCCTTTTCGTGGATGACCTTGTGGCTGGGGGTGTAATACTTAGAAGTGGTGAGCCTCAAGGCGCAACCGTTCGGCAGTGGGATAATCTTTTGGACGGAGCCCTTCCCGAAGGTCTGCTCGCCCACGATGATCGCGCGCTTGACGTCTTGAAGGCAGCCCGCGACGATCTCCGAGGCGCTTGCGCTGGAGCCATTGACCAGGATCGCCATCGTGATGTCCCGGTGTCGTCCATTGCGTTGGGCGACGTAACGCTCGTGATCCTCTTCTCCACGGCCTTCCGTCGACACGATGAGCTGGTCTTTGGGAAGAAATCGTTCACAAACTTGAACGGCTTGGTCCAGCAATCCACCGGGATTGCCGCGCAAATCCAGGACAAGCGACCTCATGCCCTGCGATTTCAGCTTCTTTAACGCGTCATCCAAGTCTTTCGTCGTCTGCTCGTCGAATTGCAACAACCGCACATACCCCACCTTGTCGTCCCCCAACGGAAACTCCCGCTTTCCGTTCACGTCCTTCACCTTGTGAACCTTGATGTTCTCGCGTTTTAGTTTCACGTCCCGGGTCTGGTTGGATCCCGGTCTCGAAAGGCGAATCTCGACCTCGGTTCCTGGCACGCCCCGCAGCCTTTTCACGGCGTCGTCGAGCTTAAATTTCTCGGTGGATTTGCCATCGATCTGAATGACACGGTCGCCCGGGAGAATCCCCGCGCGCATGGCTGGCGTGTCCTCCATGGGCTCAAGGACCGTCAGCGTCTTATCCCGAATTCCAATGACAATGCCGACTCCCCCGAAAGCGCCTTCGGTATCCTTGCGCAGTTCGGTGTATTTCACGGGCTCCATGAATTCGCTGTGCGGATCCAGCGTGCCCACCATGCCTCTCAGTGAATTATAGACCAACTCCTGATAGGTGAGCTTCTGGCCGTCCACATAGTCCTTGCGGATCAACTCCAGGACTCGCGAGTAAAGCTCCAGATTGGGATATATATCGTCCCGGTTGACGGTCTCCGCCGACTGGAGATAAAGGTGAGCGCCGACGAACAAGTTCAGCGACAATCCAGTGATCAGAAATCCGTAAAACAACCTCTTCTTCATGATGATGAGTCGGGTGGAATGTTCAACCAAACAGGTTCGCGGTCAACGTGCATTAATTTGACATCGGCACTCGGGCAAAGGCAAATCTCTCAAGGTCGCTGGTTCCAGATTAAGTCATCCAGGCCTATTCGAAAGATCCGCCGAGGACATGCCTCCTGCACGCCGATCTCTCTTGGATTGTCGCTTTTTCCAAAACTCCATCAGGCTCGACTTCCGTCTTCAAGTTGATCCGTGCCCACACCACCAAGCTAATTACCACCCATCGCTTTGGCAAGCCGGGGGTGGAATAATTCGAGAAGTCAGGCTCGTTCTGGTGATCTTGGCGGCCCGCCTCCTGATCTCCCGGCTTAGGGTCCGTGCAAAAATAACTTCGGATTTTGGCGGGAGCGCTGCCAGGCAAGATGCAAGACGCGAGGAACCCTCCTCCGCCAAGGCTTCGGAGGACAGGGGCGCACCCGCCCCGCCGAAGCCTCGGCGAAGGCGGGTCCCCCAAGGTGGGGCTGTAACTGACCTGCCTGCGCCGTGGCGGCTACGGCAGGCAGGCGAGCA
>SXGS01496928.1_pt1 | contig 21595 bp, 20 predicted proteins | sample 3174681 | NCBI WGS metagenome assembly SXGS01 (sample SAMN11356861, study PRJNA531348) | freshwater metagenome | isolation source: freshwater sample F1-80 | place: China: Fuxian Lake, Yuxi | collected 2017-12-25
AGACCTGGGGGTCGATGGGACGAGGGGTGGCTTCGCTCATCTCAGGCTCCTGGCGCGGGGTTGCCGGGCAAGCGTCCGGGGCATATATGTCCGCCGGCTTCGGCGGACCGCATCGCCGGCGCTTTCTCCATCATCAGCGGCAGGCCGGCCACAGCCGACGAAGCCGATCCGTACCTTTTCGTCGGTCATGAGTGCGCCTCCACGGCCGCTTCAGGGGGACAGGGTCAGCCGGGCCCACCGCAAGTGGGTCAGGCTGGCGTAGGTACACCACCAACTGGCGAAGAGTTCCCCGTCCTGGGTGGCGAGCAGGGAAGGGGCCCCAAAGGCGATGGTGTCGTGGCTGCGGGGGTACTGGTCGGGCCGGTTGAGGCCGATGTGGGTCCAGCCAGTGGCATCCCAGACCCGCACCTGGCTGCCCAGATCCCAGGTGCGGCCCCCGTCGGGGGAGAGCACGACCATGAAGCCGGGTTGCTCGCTCTCGCGCCAGGTGTAGATGGCGGCCAGCCGGCCGTCGGGCAGCTGGGCGGCGCAGTTGGTCTGGCCTGGCAACGCGGTGGGCTGCGGGGTCTGCCAGTGGCGCCCGGTGGGGTCGGCAAAGGCGCAGTGGACGGGCAGATCCACCGGGCCGCGGGCCGGGTCGCGCATGTCCGCAGACCAGAAGAGCGCGAAGAGGCGGTCGTCGGCCAGGCGTATGGCCCTGCCGTGCCAGTACCCCTTGCCCTGGGCGGCGCCGTCGGCCATCACCGCCAGTTCGCCCCAGGTAGCTCCCCGGTCCGAGGAAAAGAGGCAGAGCATCAGCGGTTGATAGGGTCCGGGGTCGCCGTACGCCGGCCAGCGGTCAAAGGTAGCCAGCCAGCGGCCGTCCCGCAGCTCGACGATGGCCTGGGCCGGGGTGGCCAGCAGGCCTGGCGGCAGCTGCATCACGGCAGGTGGCGTCCAACTGCGGCCGCCGTCGCGCGAGTGGAGCAACACCGGCTCGTTGGCGATCAATCCCCCCCGATCGCTGAAAAAGGGCTGGTCCGGATCCGAGCGGTCGGCGCGGAAGGGGCAGGCCACCAGGGTGCCGTCGCCCATCCGGGAGACAAAGGTCCCGTGATAGGAATAGGGCCGGCCATCGTGGGCGCGGTTGTGCAGGAAACCTTCGTCGGCCCAGGTTTGCCCGCCGTCAAGGGAACGCAGGAGCGCGATATCGCTGTTGGCGGCGTACATCCCGTCCCCCCGTTGGTACAGGCAGATGAACTCGGACGCCGAGAGCTGCACCACGTTGGGGAAAAAGGCCGAGACATGCCACTGGGCCGGATTGGGATTGACGTAGAGGATGCCACTGTCGGTGAGGTGCAGTTGAGCCATAGGATCCCGTCAGGTTGAAGGGTGCGGGGTTGCCGGACTCAGCCCCCAACGGCGATCCGCCGTGCGAGGATGGTCTTGCAGGGCCGGCCCTGCGGGTCGGGGAACTCGAAGTCCGAGTACACCAAGAGCGCTTCGTTCTTTCCCAGGGATATCAGGTCTGCATAGGAACAGGTGTCCCGGCCGAGGGGACCGGGCTGGCGCAGGGTGAGCCGGGTCTGCCAGCGCTGCCCCGCCGGATCGGCACTGGCGCGCAGGTAGAGCCCTGGCCGGCCGTACACCGCCAGGGTTACGCCACAGCCCAGGGTGAGCAGCTGGGGCCAGACCCCCAGGTCGTCGAAGACGCGGGGGCGGCTCCAGCTGGCGCCCCCGTCGGTGGAGCGGCAGCTGTAGAGCGGCCCGACGCCGTTGCCGTCGGTGGTGCGCAGTAGGCACAACAGGGAGCCGTCCGGCAGGTAGCCGATCTGAGGTTCGGTGAAACCGTCGCGCCCATCCCAGGCCGGGTCGGCGTCCTGGTCGGGGGAATAGGGGATCACGCTCTTCACCTGCCAGGTATACCCCTGGTCCACCGACTCGGTGAGCATGGCCTGAAAACGCCGGACGATGGTGCGGCCATTCGCCACCTGCGGCAGCCCGTAGAGGGTGGCCAGCAGCCGGCCTTCCGGGGTCAGGTGGATGCGGTCGTGCTCGAAGTAGGGGAAAACGAACACTCCCTCGGTGGTGTACACCAGGTCATCGGGCAGGGCCAACTCCGCTGATTCCTCCAGCCATTCGCCGGCGCCGGCCGCACGGCGGCGGAACCACCAGCCGGCCCGGAGTCCGGCGGGCAGCTCGGCGCGGCGATAGTAGGTGTAACTCACCTGGTAGGAAGAGGGGAGCAGGGCCAGGGGCGCGGGCAGGGCCAGGCCGGCCGCCGGGGGCGAAGGTCGCTGAATGGCCCGCAGCACATCGCCGTTGGGCAGGCGCAACCCGGCGGCGATCGGCGGGGAATCCATCTCCTGCCACGAGGACCCCTGGTCGACGGACACCGCCTGCCCCATGGGCAGCCCGTACGCGGTGGCGGAATCGGCCTCGCGGTGAAACTCGACCAGCAGCCGGCCGTCCTCGAGGCGGTGGAGCAGCGGGAACTGCCAGGGCCCCCAGCCCCTCAGGTCCGGGGGCGCTTGTGATACCACGACCGGGTCCTGCAGGGTGATCTTCATCGGCTCAGCACTCCTTTCGCGCCCCTGTGCCGCTGGCGCGAGGCAATATAACACTGCGGGCAGGCACGAGTCCACCAGCCCGGTGAACCCGGCCGCCGGACCATATGCTACCCAGTGGCGCCCAAGGGATCAGCACCCAGGTCGGGGCGGCGCAAAGGCCAGGCGGATGTGCTGGCACAGGGCGGCGATGAGGGTGTCGCGGGCGGCCGTGTCTGCCTCGCCGTTGGGGATCTCCAGGTCGGCGAAGCGCCGGCTGGGCTCGATGTACCCTAGGTACCCGGGCACCACACACTCGCGGTTGTAGGCCAGGATGTGCTCGTGGCTGCCCCCGTACCCGGCGGCCAGGTTGCGGGCGGTGCGCCGTTCCAGCATCAGTTCCAGGTCGGCGGCGACAAAGAGGCGCAGATCCATCAGTGCGCGCAGCTCGGGGTAGTGGAGCGAAAAATGGCCATCGAGGAGATGCACCTCCGCCTCGGGGTACTGGCGGCAGTGGGCTACCATTTCGGCCACCTGCAGCGAATCGGGGGCATTGTAGTCGGGCTGGGGGCCGGCCAGGTGGGCCGAGTGGTACCGGGGCAGCTGCTCGGCCGGCCTGAAGAAGCGGTCGAGTCCCACCACCTCGGTGGTCAGGGGAAGCAGGTGCTGGCGGATCAGGGCCGCGACCGTGGACTTGCCCGAGCCGCTGCCGCCGCCCAGGCCGATACGCAGGCAGCGGGGGTTCTGCCGCGCCCGGAGCAATCCATCGAGCCGGGCGCCCAGGGCCTCATGCACGCCCTGTCTCCCCGCTCCAGATGGATTCGAGCTTGCGCATCGCCAGCGAGTGCAGAAAGAGCGGGCCGCCGGCAGGCCGCAGCGACAGCCTGGTGTTGATGGCCTGCACACAGTGGGTGAGGGTGTGTTCGCCGCGGTTGAGGAAGACCTCCACGGACATGCGGTCGATGAGCACGCGCAGGTGGAGAAGGCCGGCGCGGGGTTCGGCCTGGATCTGGGAGCCGCAGGAGAGGGCCAGCTGGCCCGTGGCCGGGGTGTAGGTCAACGCGGTGCCGCGCAGGCCAAGGGTAAAACTGGTGCAGGAGGAGCGGGCCAGGTCGAGCTCCACCTCCAGATCCCACAACTCGCCTTCGATCTGGGCCAGGGGGTCGGCGCCGGGGGGCAGGAACTGGTCGCGCAGCTCGAAGACCTGGCCGTAGAGCCGGGAGATCTCGGGGATGGGGTACCGGCAAAGGCGGATGCCCTCGGGCAGGGTGCGCAGGCTCAGCTCGCAGGGGAAGGTGATCTGCTGGTTGAAGGGCTGGTCGGGGTACTCGCCGCCGCGCACCCAGGCCATCTGGATGCGTCGGCCATCGCGCTCGGGCAGGTTGTTCCAGGTGCGGGTGGCGTAGAAATGCGGGCCCTCTTCGCAGCGCAACTTTTCGCTCTCGGGCTGGAAACGGGCGCCGTCGAACTGGCCGAGCAGATAACTGCCGTCCCCGTCGACCACCACCCACTTCTGTTGCGCCGGATCCTTGTCCACCACCAGCGGGAACATGTCGGGGCATTCGTAGAGGCCGGGGATGGAGGAGAGTTTCTCCCACTGGAGCAGGTTTTTCGAGCAGAACAACACGAAGCTGCGCTCCGGCGGGCCGTAGAGGATCATGATCCACTGCCGGGTGGGCTCGTGCCAGAAGACGTGCGGGTCGCGCTCGGGGTGGTCGAGCACCGGGTTGCCGGCGTACTTGGTCCAGGTGGCGCCGCGGTCGTTGCTGTAGGAGATACACTGGCGGCGGTTGTCGGTGCTGCTCCAGAAGGCGATCATCACCGGGGTCGGGCCGGTGGCCAGGCCCGAGGTGTTGTGGTAGTCGATCACCGCCCCGCCCGACTGGGTGCCCCCGAATACCTCGTCCTTGCCAAAGGCCGGCGGCAGCTCCTCCCAATGGACCAGGTCCCAACTCACCGCGTGTAACCAGCACGACCACCAGCGCTGGGCAAAGAAGTGGTATACCCCATCGAGGTAGACCAGGCCGTTGACGTCGTTGATCCAGCCCTCCTGATGGGCCTGGGGGTTGAGCTGGTACTCGTCCCAGTATCGGGCCGTGAGGTGGAATTGGGGACGCAATGGTTCGCGGTACAGGGGAGGGCGCAGGGTGGTCGGCGGGTTCTGGCTCATCGGTGGGGCTCCATCTGGCGGGCAAAGAGGGATCAGCTAGGGGTCCGGGAGTCCAGGTACGCTTGCAGGGCGTCGATGGAGTCGAAGGCATTGAGCTGCACGGTGTGTTCGCGGAGGAAATGCTGCAGGTGCTGGTCAAAGGCCAGGCAGGCCCGGTGCAGCGCCGCAAAATCCCCGGAGACCATATCGGGCAGCAAGGCCGGGAATCCCAAAGCGACCAGGTCTTGTTCGTATTCGGCCAGGCTGTTGAGGTCAGAATATGCGGTCCCGGTGAAGGCCTGGGCCAGGGCCAGATTCAGCTCGTGGTAGAGCGATAGCACGGGGCTCTTCAGGGAAAACATATCCCGCCGCTCGCAGGCCAGCAGCACGTGTTGGAGATCTGCCTTCAGTTCGGGATAGGTGCTGTCGAGTCGCGCCGGCAAAGTGGTTTGCCGGGGGATCTGGCGCTCTTCGGCGAGCAGCAGGTCCCGGGTGGTCTGCATCAGGGTGCCACAGGCTGCCAGCAACTCTCCTGGGTCAGTGGACGAGGTGATACGCGCCACCGTTTCGGTGAAACCCACTGGCAGTCTGGGGAGGGCCAGGATCTCTGGCAGCTTCCGGGTGTCGATAACGGCCTGGTTGCAGACGGCCAGGCCGTGTAGCACCCTGCGGAGCAGGCGGTCGGCGTGCTGCAGACACGACCACTGGTGGCCGGCCGCAGCCTGCTGTTCCAGGAGGAAAAAGTCGTACCCGGTGGCCCGGAAGATCTCCTGTGCCCAGCGCAACATGGCCGGCCGCGCCTCCGGCTGGAGCAAGCCCAACAGCCGAGGTGGCAGCGCTGCCAGGCGCGCCGCGGCTCCGGCGTTTCGCTGGTAGAGCACCCGGTGGTCCAGCAGCACCGTGCAGCTGGGGTCGCGAAAGTCGGCCATCTCCTCCAACCGCGACCAGTGGATCGGATAGAGGTCGCACATGACACCTGCGACCACGACGGTGATGCTCTTCCAGGTGGACTCGTGGGCCGGCACGTAGGAGAGATCCAGGTCGGAATAAGGGTGCGCGGTGCCTTTCAGGTGAGAGCCGTACTGGATGATGAGATCGATTTCGTCGCCCAGTTCGCGCAGCAGGGCGTCCTTCATCACCGCAATCAGGCGGGGCATGTCGATGGCCAGTTCGTCCCGCAGGATGAGTTCCTCCTGCTGGAAACGCGAATAGGGGGAATCGGTCATGACCTTCTCCTCAATCAGCGGATGTTCCGGAAGCTCCTGCCCCGAAACCCCGGCCCCTTCAGCTGAAGGACAGCGCCCCGCTGGGCACGTAGTGTACCGGCAGGTCCGGGAAACGCGCCGCCATCAGGCCGGCCTGGCGTTTGATCGCGGGGATCTCGCTGGCGCTGTGCAGGCTCTCGATCACCGGCAGGCCCATCTCCAGACAGGCGATGACGATGAACTCACTCATCTCGCCGAGGATGAGCGCCTCGGCGCCCAGGTCGCGGGCAGCCTGGGGCATATGCCACTGGTTCTCGCCGAAACCGCCGATGAGGAAGGCGAAGCGCCGGATGAGTTTCTGCCGGTCGCCAAAGATCCGGCAGGCCGGGAAGTGCAGCCCGCCGCGCACCCGTTCACCCAGGGCTTCGACGGTCATTTGGCCGAGGAGCTGCTGCACGGTGAAAAACTGCTGGCGCGCCACGGCCTGCAGGCCTTCGATGCCCAGCGCCGCCAGCGCCTGGTCCGGCACCCCGTCGGCGGGCAGGGCATCCCAGTTGGAGTGGCTGCGGTAGACAACCAGGTGATGTTGGTCGAGTAGGTGCCGGCGCACCGTGTTGGCGTGGATCTCCTGCTTGGACGGACCTTGGTACCAGGGGCTGGTCTGCTCCGGCAGCCAGATCCCCTCGTGGCAGATGATCAGGTTGGCGCCCAGGGTCACGCTGGCCCGGAGGCTTTGGGCATGGATGTTCCAGAGGCAGGCGAGTCCCCGCACCGAGGTCTGCGGATCGCCGTAGATGAAACCCAGTTCGTCGCCTGCCAGCCCGGAGTTGATGGGGGCAATCTGCTCGAAGGCCGCGGCGATGTCGCTTGCTCGATACATCCCATCCCTCTTTGTGATGGACACTACACCAGCGCGAACGACCCCAGGGCCTGGGTGGCGCCGTTGAGTACCACTTCGACCGGATGTTTGCCGGGATAGTGCTTGCGGGTGCTCATCGCTGCCAGCGAGACCGCCTTGCGCAGAGTGACGTTTTCACCTGGGGCGAGCTCGACCGCCTTCAGTTTGAAAACCTTGGGGTTGGTCCTGCCACTGGCTTTGACGAAGTGCACCCGGAAGTCCACCAGTACCCGCTGTGTATGGGCGCTGGTGTTGGTGAGGACAAAGGTGATGGTCACCGCCCCGCCAATGGGGGCGCGTCTAGGGCTGATGCGAACCTGGCTCACCTCCACCTGGGCCTGGCCTCCGTAGCCCAGGGCAGCCAGGGCGCCGGCCTCGCCGCGTTTTACCGCCGAGCGCAGGGCGTGGCGCACCAACCAGGCCCGTTCCGGGCTGGCCCCTTTGAGCCACTTCCGGGCCGTCTTTGCCAGCACCTCAGGGTGGTCCTTGCCGATGTCGTTGAGGTTGTTGGCCACCGAGCGGCGCACGTAGAGCGCCGGATCGTCCTTCAGCAACTCGAGCAGTGCCAGGACCGGAGCCGGATCTCGCTGGAACTGGCGCAGGCGCGGGGCCCAGGGCAGACGGGGGCGGGTGCCCTCGGAGACCAGGCGGCGCACGTGTTCGCTGGGATCGGTGGCCCACACGCGCAGCCGCGCCAGGGTGGCCTCGGGGTGCCGTTCGAGGAAGGGCCGGATGCTGAACTCGGCGGTGAAGCGCTGGGTCAGTTCGTACTGGGCCTGTAGCGAAATTTCGAGGTGATCCAGCCCGTACTCGGCGACGAAGAAGGTGTGGGGCAGGTAGAGGAAGGTTCCCAGGTCGCCGCCCCGAACCTGGCCGGGCGGGTCAATGGAGGCGAGCAGGACCGCGATGGCATCCGGGTACGCGGCGGGCAGGTGGCGGCGCAAGACCCGCGCCAGATGGCGGCCGCGCGGCATCAACTCCAGTTCCTCGTACCCGTCGAGGGCGTCGCGCAGAAAGGCCTTGGGGTCGAAGCCGGGGTACGCGGCTGCGATCATGCCGGCGATGCGCTTGGGGATCTGGGGGCCGTAGTGGTTCTTGAGTGGTTCGGCCAACTCAGCCTGCCTGGTCGAGGGTGGCGATCGCTTCGATGGCCACCAGGACGCCGGGGATCTCGGCGCCGAAGCGGGCCATGGCGCGGGCGGGTTTGGGGCCGGGGAAGAACTCGGCGTACGCCTCGTTCATCTCGCGGTAGAGATCTGGGCGGGCCAGGAGCACGGTGGTCTTCACCACCCGGGCCAGGGAACTGCCGGCCGTTTCGAGGATGAGCGCCAGATTGCGCAGGGACTGGCGGGTTTGCTCCTGCATGGTGCTGCCCACCACCTCGGTGGGGCCGCCGCCGGGCCGCACCGGGATCTGGGCCGAGACAAAGACCAAGCCATTGGCCACCACCGCGTGGGAGTAGGGCGAGTGCGGGGCCGGGTACCCGGGGATCTCCCCGATGAACAAGGTCGCCATGTCCTACTCCTGCGCGTCTAGGTCGAGGATGGCGGCCAGCAGGAGCTGGGTGCTGCGCACCACGTTGGTGATGTTGACCCGGTCCGGGGTGTCGCCGGGCAGGTGGTACTCGGCGTCGGCATAGGGCCAGGAGCCCAGGTTCATCACCGTGTTGCGGAAACCGGCGTTGATGAACATGCCGTCATCGTCGTTGACGTACTCCTTGAAAGCCAGGCGCACCTCCAGGTCGAGGCCGTGGCGGGGGGCACAGGCGGCGATGAACTCGGCCAGCTGCCGGCCCTCCTCGGTGCTGTGGGTGATGACGTGTACGTGCCTGCCGGCGGCCATCTCCTCATCCGGCTTGCCATCCAGCGAATCCACGTTGAGCACCGCGTGCAGGTGGTCGCCGCGGGCGGCGGCCTCCTCGGCGGCGAAACGGCTGGTCCAGGGGGTGTGCTCCTCGTTGCAGAAGAGGATGCGCACCGAGCGCCGCAGCCCGCAAAGGGGGAGAAGGCGGGCCAGCTCGAGGTTGGCGACCGTGCCCACGGCGTTGTCATGAGCGCCGGGGGAATCGATCCAGCTCATCGAGTCCTTGTGGGAGATGAGCTGGATGATCTGCTCTGGCTTGTCGCGGCCCGGCCAGGTGGCCTCGAGGTTGGCCGCCTCGTAGAAGGGGTCGCTGGGGTCGGGTTTGGCGTACCAGTGGTGCAGGGGTTTGGTCTCGTCGCAGCGGAAGGGCTGCACCTGGTAGGGGGTGGCCTTCACTGCCCAGCCGGCGGCCTCGAGCTGGCTGCGGATATAGAGGTCGGCCTCGGCCAGGCTGCTGATGTGCTGGCCGGGCCGGGTATAGTTCACCTTGCGGAAGGGAAGGGGATCGCGGCTGAGGTGGAAGAGGTCGCGGCGGAGGTGCTCGCCCGAGACCTGGTGCAGCAGGGATTGGCTGGACATCGGCATACTCCGTGTTTGGGCAGCGGCAAAGGGGGCGGGGCTCAATCCCAGTACGGCTCGCCCTCGACGCGGTATTTCCGCAGCATCTCGGGGATGAGGGTGACCCCCAGGCCCGGACGGTGGGGCACCGCCAGTTGCCCATCGACGATCTGCACCTCGTCGGCGCAGGTTTCGCGGATCTCGGGGCGGGCGTAGATGCGGGTTTCGGCCATAACGAAGTTGCGGACCATGGCCCCGAAGTGCGCGCTGGCCATCTGCTGCACCATGCTGCCCACATTGTGCAGGGAGACGGGCAGGTAGTAGAGTTCGGCTAAATCGGCGATCTTGCGGCAGCCGCTGATGCCCCCCGCCCAGCACAGATCGGGATGGAGGGCGTCCAGCGCGCCATTGCTGATGAAGGGCAGAAACTCCTGCACGTGCTCCAGCTTCTCGCCGGTTACCACCGGCACCCGGGAGGCTTCCCGGAACCTTTTCCACTGCTCCGAGTACCAGACCGGCAGTACGTCCTCCAGCCAGATCGGCTTGGTCTCCTCCACGGCCTGGGAGAGCCCGATGGCGCTGGGAAGGTCCCACGATCCGTGGTCGTGGACGATGATATCGACCCCGAAGCCCAGGGCCTGGCGGATGTTCTCGTTGCCCCGCCGGATGAGGTGCAACTCGGCCTGGGTGAGGGTGTTCGACATCACGGCGGTCTTGCCCTGGAACCGGCCCCCATTGGGCAGCCACGAGAGGTGGGCCCCGCCGCACTTGAAGGTCTGGTACCCCTCTGGCTGCGATTTGAACTTATGTGCCCAATCCTCGAAGGCAGCGCGGTCGTCGGGGTCGGCCGGGATCTCCAGAGGGGTGTGGTAGATGGTCACCGTGTCGCGGTACCGGCCGGCCAACAGGTCGCAGACCGGCCGGTTGAGCAGCTTGCCCGCCAGATCCCAGAGAGCGATATCCACCCCGGCGACCGTGGGGCCATGGGCCCGGTAGGTGTGCATCTGGCTGGTCATGGTGGTGTAGAGGCGGTCGATGGCCAGCGGGTCCTCGCCCAGCAGCAGCTTTTCCATGACCTTGAGGTTGCCCCGGACCACGGGTCCGGGGGCCCCGGCCTCGCCGATACCACTGATGCCGGCGTCGGTATCCACCCTGACCAGGGTCTGGCCCGCCCCCTGGAGTTCCATCGCCTTCAGGGCGGTGATCTTCACCCGGTGGTGTTCGCTTGCCGGCCCCATCGCCCCTTCACTCATGCCTCATTCGTCCTTTCGCAAAAGTAGGCGGGTCCTGGCGATTTCAGAGCTTGCCGAGCAGGGCCAGGGCCTGGTCCACAAAAAGCGCATGCCATGCGGGAGCCACCAGGCAGTCGCTGTCCTCCTGGGCCCAGCCGCGGTTGAGCAGTTGCTGCGCCGTGGGGGTGTAGTAAATGTAGCCGTTGGTATAGGCGGCGACAAAAGTGAGGGGGTGGGGGGAACGGCGCTTGAGGTCCAGGCCGATCTCCACCGAGAGCTCACCCGGAAAAGTGAGCAGCACGAAGTCGCCCACGCGCAGCCCCTTCAGCTCCACCTCCAGGGGTTGCATGAGGGCGGCGAGGTTGGTGGCCTGGTGTTGGCGCAGGAGCGCGAGGTTGGTCTGCAGACGAGTCAACTCCTCCATGACCAGGATATTCGCCGTGTATTGTTCGAGCTGGGCGCGGTTCTCGGCGTCGAGGGTGCCCAGGTCCTCGCGGCCCAGGGCCCGGTCGTGCAGGTAGCGGTGCGAGTAATAGGAGGGGTATTCGGGAGCCAGGCGGTACTTGACCAGCAAGGGCACAAAGGTCTTGAGGTTCAGGCTGGTGCCCCTGAGCGAGTGCAGCAGGCAGGACTGCTCGGCTTCGAGTGCGGCGATGGGTGCGGACAGGTCGGCCCGCGGCAGAGCCAGGGTCTGGCTGATCAACTGGAGCCGGCCTTCGGGGCAGGGCGCGATCTGGGTGAGGCCGCGCAGGGCGCTGATCCCCAGCAGACTGCCTAGCGACTCGGCATCGGGCGGCCGGGCAACATCCTTGTAAAAGACCGGATTGACGTCGCCGGCGCAGCCCTGGAGGAAGAAGGCCATCGCCCCCTCGCCGCAGTGCTCCTCGATCAGCCGGCAGGCGAACCCCGCCAGGTCGGCGGTGTTGCCGCCCCCGGGCACGCCCTGGATGGGATGGCAGGCAAAGTTGAAGACCACCGCCAGGGTCCGCCCGTCCTGGCGGTCGAGGCGCAACAGGCCAATCTCCGGGTCGATGGGGCCCACCCCGACCACCTCGCTGTCGGGGGGCAGGGCATAGGCGCGGCGCACGTCGGCTTCGCGGCCGTTCCGGCGGCGCAGGCGGCGGTTCTCGCTGATGCGGTCCTCGTGGCCGCGGCCGGCGCCCACGCGCACCGGCACGAGGGTCTTCCAGGCGGCCTGCACGGCGGCCACGGCGCGTTCCTCCAGGTCGGCGCAGACCAGCCCGTGGCAGTGGCTGGCATTGACCAGCACTCGCCCCGGGTCCAGGCCCAACTCGGCTTGCAGGCGCCGGCGCAGCCCGGGCAGGAAGTGGTCGGGGACCGGGCCGATCTCGCCGATGGCCACCGCGTCCACGGTCAGCAGTATCACGTGCTGGTCCTGGTCGGCCAGCACCAGGGCTCGGGCGTAGAGGCGGTCGTTGACCGGGCCGGCGTTTTCGTCGGTGATGTCGACGCGGGCGACGCCGGCCCAGAGGGGGGGCTGGCCGGCCATCACGCCACGCCCCGGCCCGGGGGCGGGAACCCCTGGGCCTCGTCGTCGAGGACCAGCACCCAATCGAGCGCCTCGCCGGGGGCCGGCGGGGTGAAGGTCTGCGGGCCGCCGCCGGCAAAGGTCCCCAGGTCCTGGGCCTGGCCGCAGCGCGGGTCGAACCACCAGGCCCGCACCCGCGTGCCGGCCAGGCGGCCCAGGTCCACGGCAAAGGGGCGGCCCACTGGGGCGTAGACCATGGCGTAGCGGCCAGCCTCGTCGCGGGTGGCGGCGAAACGATAGCGGCCGGCCCCCGGTCCCGCGGTGGGTACCGGATCGGCGAGGATCAGCCCCGCGTCGGGCAGGCGGGAGAGGTAGGGCCGGGATTCGAGCAGGTCGCGGCCGTGCCGCATCTGATCGGCCCCGGGCTGAGCCAGGGCCTGGCGCCAGGGCAGCAGCGGGTGGTTGACCGCTTTCCGGCCCGGCTCCCACATCTGCCACACTGAGTGATGGCCGTAGGTGTGGCCGCAGGCGCCTGAAAAGAGATCCCAGTAGAGGGCACGGCGCACGTCGGCGGCCACCGAGTGGCCCAGCTCCCCGGCCTTGAAGGAGAGGGGGTGGTCCTCGTACAGGGGCTCGCCGTCGATCACCGGTTTCACCGGCTGGCGCTCGAAATCGGTGCGGGTCTGGTCGTAGCGCCCGGTGTACTCGGCGGTGTGGCCGTTCTGGCGCAGATTGAAGTCCAGCCACTGCTCGCCGTGGAAGTGTTCGGCCGAGCCCTGACCGCCGGCGGGATGGAAGGTGAGGAGGTGGGCGCCGCCGTCGCCCCGGCGCAGGCCGTAGGCCATGGCCTGGGTGATCTGGCGGTGCAGTTCGCTCTCCACGGGGCGATCGCCGCCCAGGATCCATACCAGGCCGGCCTCGCGGTAGCGGTGGCCCAGCCATTCGCCGTACCCTTCGGCGTTGGCCGGGGTAAAGATCTCGGGGCCGGCGCCCCCCTTCTGGTTCCATTTGTCGCCCCAGGTGGGCAGGAGGCCCAGGTAGAGGCCGAGGCGGTTGGCGGCGGCGACGACAAAGTCGACATGGGCCCAGTATCCCTCTTCGGGGGCCAGGGGATCGGGGCCGCGGAAGGGCCGGTGGCCGTAGGGATTGGGATCGTCCAGGCCCGCCAGTTCGGCCAGGGCCACGGCTTGGATCAGGGTGTAGCCGCGGGCAGCGCGGTCCTCCAGGTAGTGCAGGGCCTGCTCGCGGTCGAGGCGGTGGAAGAGTTCCCAGGCGGTGTCGGCCAGCCAGCAGAAGGGCTCGCCGGCGGCAGTGACCAGGAAACGCCGGTTGGCCGACACCTGCAGGCGGGGCAGGGGGCCGGGGCGACCGGCGCGCCAGGGGCGGGGTTCGGGGATGGGCATGGCGGTCTCCTCAGGAGGTGGTCTCGCCGCCGGCGACGGCGACCAGGACCCGGGCTGCGGCTTCACACTGGGCCGCAGCCACGTCGAGATGGGTAGCGACCCGCACCGTACGCGGGCCAAAGGGGATGGCCAGCACGCCCAGCTGGCGGGCCCGGGCCACGAAGGTGGCCGCGTCGGGGGCCCCGGTTTTGAGGTGGAAGACGAGGATATTGGTCTGCACCGTGGCCAGGTTCAGGTCGATGGTTGGGCACTGGGCCAGCAGGTGGGCGAGGCGCAAGGTGTTGGCGTGGTCCTCTGCGAGGCGCTCGAAGTGGTGGTCGAGGGCGTAGAGGCCGGCGGCGGCGAAGAGGCCCACCTGGCGCATGGCCCCGCCCAGCATGCGGCGATGGCGGACGCACTGGTCGATGAGGGCGCGGGAGCCGGCCAGCAGGGAGCCGCCGGGGGCCCCCAGCCCCTTGGAGAGGGAAACGGCCACCAGGTCGAAGGGGGCGGCCAGTTCGGCAGGCGGGCGGCGGCTGGCCACGGCGGCGTTCCAGAGCCGGGCCCCGTCGAGGAAGGAGGCGATCCCGTGCTGGCGGGCGGCGGCGCCGATCCGCTCGGCCTCGTCCTGCGGAAAGACCACCCCGCCGGCGCGGTTGTGGGTGTTTTCGATCTCGACCAGGGTGGTGGGCGGGTAGACCAGATGGCCGCGGGGTTTGCGGGCCGCCAGGAATTCCTCGGCGGTGAAAACGCCGCCCCGGCCGATCTCGGTGATCTGCACCCCCGCGTTGGCCGCCGAGCTGCCGGTCTCGTGCCAGAGGGCGTGGCACTCCCGGCTGGCGATCACCTCGTCGCCGGGCCGGGTGAAGAGGCGCAGGGCCACCTGGTTGGCCATGGTGCCGGTGGGCAGCCAGAGGGCGGCTTCCTTGCCCAGCAGGGCGGCCACCCGCTCCTGCAACAGATTTATGGTGGGGTCTTCGCCGAACTGGTCGTCACCTACCGGGGCGGCGGCGATCACCTCACGCATCGGCGGGGTGGGGCGGGTGACGGTGTCGGAACGCAGGTCGATGGGCTGGGCCGGATTCAGCACGCGGGGTTTTCTCCTTGGCAAGAAAGACCCCGACAATATAGCGCAATCACCCCGGCGAGGTCAGGGCCCCGTAGGTTCACAGGGTGCGTCCGGAGCAGAACTGGCTGTCCATTGGTCGCGCTCCGAGAACTCCACCCGCTCGGGGCTGAGGCCCTATCCCCCGTCGACCGCCGCCAAGGAAGGGTGCCGCCCTGTCTGCTCAGGGGGCGGCAGGCCGTTGCCGGCGGTAAAAGCGCCAATACCCCAGCGCGTTGCTGGTGAGGAAGGCGGCCTCCATCAGGGCTCCCACGGGGCTGCCGACCAGCAGGTTGTGCAGCAACCAGGAGGTGTTGCCCATCATGATGAAACGCCGCAGCACCCGGTCATCGGGGTGGAAGCTGCCATAGGTACCGAAAAAAACCGCCAGCAGGGCCAGCAGGCTCACCGGGCTCTGGTAGGTGAAGGCAAAGGCACCCAGCGAGAGGGTGAGAAAAAAGTACATCACCACCCGGTTGGTGGTCCGCAGCGAGGTGAGGTAGCGGGTGCCGATGAGCACCATGAGGGCTGCTGGTCCCTGCCGCCCCAGCAGCAGGAAATGGCAGGCGTTGAAAACGGTGGCCACCACCAGGCACAGCAGCACCGAACGCCGTTGCCGGAAGTGGGAGGAGACCAGGCCCATGGCAAAGGCGCAGCTGGCCAGGATCTGGGAGAACAGGAAAGGACTCATCGGTGGCCCAGCGCTGCTTCAAGGGCTCCCTCGTGGCACCGGCCGCGCAGGCGGGCCTCGCGGTACACCTGGGCCTGGGCGGGCGAGAGCCCGGGGGGCAGATCCTCCTCGGGAAGGTCGGGGTAGAAGGGCAGGGGACCGTCCTGAGGAGAAACCCCCTGGATCTCGTCGCCACGCCAGGCAAAGCGGTACCGCCGCCCTGAAGGCATGATCTCCTCGGTCTGCCTTTCAGGCAGCTCGTGGGTCAGCAGCACCTCACTGCCGGGACGCAGGCGATCGCCGGGAATCCAGGCATAGGCGCCCAGGAGCACGAGCGGCTGGGCGACCCCGTCGAGGTGCAGGGCCACCGAGTCGGCCGGGGCCCAGCCGGGGATGCGCAGGAGCAGGTCGCCGGGGTGCGTGGTGGTCACGCGCAGTTCGGCCCGGGGCCCGCGGGTGCTGCGGATCCGGACCTGCTCGTCCTCGTAGTTGAGATGCAGGTTTACCCGGAGGCCGGCCGGGCTGGGAGTGGTGATGTGGCGGTACAGGTCGCAGAGGGTGTGGACCACGGCGGCCAGCACGTCGGGGGTGCAGCCCTTGCCGGCGTGGGTGGGGCCGTGGATGGGCCAGGCGCCGATCTCGCGCGGCTTGAAGCTGCGTTCGGGGTGGCGGCGCACGTCCTCCTCGGTCAGTTGCGCCGGCAGCAGGCGGGCCCGCAGGTACCGCTCCACGTCGTCGAAGAGGTCGTGCCGGCCCTGGTAGAGGGCCAGCCAGAGGGCCAGCTGCGCCACGTCGCCGGTGCTGGCCGGATCGGTGACCGGATCGCCGAGGGGGTTGGAAAAACGGGTCTTGCCCAGATCGTGCGGGGTCCAGCCCGACTCCAGGACGATCCGGTGGCGGATGGCCTGCTGGTAGGTGGACTCCACCACCGCCACGTACTCCTCCTGCTGGGTGTGCAGCCCAAAGAGCAGCAGGCCGCGCAGGGTGCCGTGGTAGGAGTGGTTGTGGCCGATGTTCTCGGGATCGACGATCTCGGGCCGCGCCGCCCCGTCCGGGCTGGTCGAAGCGGCCAGGTGGTGGGCGGCGATGCGCCGGGCCAGTTCCAGGACCTGCGGCTCGCCGGTGGCCTGGTGCAGCCAGACCAGGGCCTCGAGGCTGCGGCCGCTGGTGGCGGTGGCGTCGAACCAGCCCTCCCGCCGCGGTTCGGTGTGGGAGGGGTCTTCGGTGGGCGGCACCTGGCCCCACGCCCCCAGGCGGGACAGATCGAGGCTGCCATCGGCCTGCAGGCAGCGGTCCAGCCCGGCCACCAGCTGCAGGGCCGCGCCGCGGGCCCAGGCGCTCTGGCGCCGGCGCACCAGCCCACCGAAGGCCAGCAGGGTCTCGCGGAAGTTGTGCGGATTGATCCTGGCCCGGTCCCGCAGCCAGGGCCGGTCCAGCCGGTTCATCAGCAGACGGTCGGGGTTGTCGGTGAGCAGGTGCAGATTGCGCAGGGAGGCGGCCTCCAACTCGGCGGGAATGGCAAAGCCGATGGCCTCCTCCAGGCGGAGCACCGCGTCCCACCAGCGGCCCAGGTCGTGGGCGGCCTCGTAGCCGTGGGTGGGCATCAGTTCGGCCTCGGGGTCGAGCAGGGCGAGCAGAGCCTTGCCGGCCAGCTCCAGTCGTTGGCGTAGGTCCATTTCTGGTTCGCTCCTACTGTTTCGTGAGCACCATGATTTCCGCGTTGCGCGTATTCGGGAGGGTGCAGGTATAGCCCTTTGCCATCAACTCGGCGCCGGTGAATTCGCACGCCGGCAGGCCGGACCAGCAGTCGGCGCGGTAGCGGGCATGGGGATCCAGGCCGCGCAGCCTCCAGGTGCGGGTGGATTCAAGGCTCAGGCAGCGGTAGAGGTACAACACCGCCATGCCGCCGTCGCGGGCCACGTGCTGGTAGCACTCCCAGCGGTCATCCTCGTCCATCATCGGCGCGTACTGTACGCCGGGACCGGCCAGCACGTAGCGATCGCCGTGGGTGCAGTGGCGGATGCGCTTGTAGAAGGGCAGGGCCTTGCGCAGGATCTCGAGCTGATAAGCCGGCATGGCGCTCAACTCCAGGCCGTCGGCGTAGTAGCCCAGCATGCGGTTGAGCACCCGCCACTCGAAGCGTTCGGCGCTGACCGGCTGAGCCGGCAGCGGTTGCGGGGGGTTTCCCTCGACAAAACCGCCCTCGTGCGGTTCGGTGGTGTAGTCGGTCATCAGATTGGCCTGGTACGAGGTGGGGTACATGAACCCCGTGCCGTGCATGTAACGGCGCTGTTTGGTGCTGGGCACGGCCTGGTCGTGGGGGTGGATGCAGTTGGAGTAGCGGGCGATGCCGAAGTCGCCGCGCTGACTGCCGCCCGAGGAGTTGAGGATCATGAGGTTGGGGTAGGCGGCGCGGACCCCTTCCATGACGCGATAGAAACCCTGGATCTGCGCCCACTCGCCGTCGCCGGCGCCATGGTCGTGGGTGGGGTCATCGCAGACGCCCCACTCGTTGCCGTCGAACATGATGTAATCCAGGTCGTACTCCTTAATCGCCCAGAGCACGTTCTCCAGGGCCCAGTCCTGGGCGGCCTTGACCCCCAGGCAGAGCATGAAGAAGTGCGGCCCCCAGGAACGGTAGGGGTGGCCTTGCTGCTGGACGATCCATTCGGGTTTCCACGGGTTGCGCAGGCGGTTGGCGGTGCGGAGATCAATCCGCTCGATCTCGAACCACAGGCCCATATTGACGCCGATACGGTGGAGATAATCGGACATGGCGCGCAGGCCGGAGGGGAACTTGGTCCGGCTGTCCTCGAAGTTGCCCATGCCGGTGGTGAAGTCGCCCGGATCGGCCCCTTCCTTCCACCAGATGGTCTCGACATAACTGCTCTCGTAGCCCAGTTCGGCGGCCAGGGCCATCTCGCGCTGCAGGAAGGCGTCGGTGCGTTTCTCCGGGGTATTGTGCCAGACATAGACGTGCAGGGTCGTGGGCCAGGGTTTCTCGATCTTGGGGATGATCTCGTCGTCGACGTACCAGCGGCACAGGTTGGAAGCATCGTCCCAGTCGCCGGCAAAGAGGCCCACGAAGGCGGCCGGCGAGACCAGGGTTCCCCCGGCCTGCAGGTCGTGCGAATTGGCGTCGGTGCAGGCCCAGATCGAAACCTCCTGGCTGGGAAGCCGGTGCTCGACATCGATCTTCCAGGTGCCGGACCATTCGAAGCCCAGGAACCAGCCGCCCTGGCGCTGCGGGTCGAGCACCGTCACCCAGGGGTGGTTGTCGTAGGTGGAGCGTTTGCCGCTCTGCAAGGGCAGGCGGGTCAGGCGCTCCTGGCAGAAGCGGTATACCGGAGCCACCCAGCTATCGGGGCGCGGGGGCACCTGGGCATCCTGTTTCCCGTAGAGGAGTTTGGGGATCCAGCCGCAGTAGCTGAAGGGCAGGGCGTGATGGCCAGGGGCGTCGGCGCGCGGGCCTTCCAGCCAGCCGAGCACATAGCCGCACTGGGGCTGGGATTCACCCGTCGAAAGGAAGAGGTTGGCCGCGTCGAAACGGGTGATGCCCGTGAGCGGGGCGGCGGTGGGGTTGTGCAGGGAGACCCAGGAGCGAAACACCGCCTTGTCGGGGGAGGGTTTGAGGTGTTGGGTCACCTCCAGCCCATTGGCCAGCCCATAGACCAGGCGCAGCTCGGCATCGGCCTCGAAGCGGGAGAAGGCGGTGTTGCCATGGCGCACCGAGTAACTCACCCCCTGGAGGGTCAGCTCCGGCCCCAGGGGCTGGGTGGGCGAAGCCCAGTTCAGCTGCGGCTGCCTGGTCGAGCTGAGGGACCGCAGGACGGGGAACTGTTCGGCATTCAGGCCCACCTGCAACTGGAAAGCGGGGTTGCCGAGGCTGAAGCTGACATCGGTCTCCCGGCGAACGAAGGAATTCGGCATGGGAACCTCTCTCTGCCAATGGAGTGGGGATGCGGGGGAACCTAGGGGTGCAGTTGCCAGCCCGCCGGGTCGGCGCTCAGGGTGGTGTGGCCGCGGTACCGGTCGTACACCTGGTGCATGTCGGCGATGGTGTCGAAGTAACCGACCACATGGGCGGCGCTGAAGGATTCGCCGGCTTTGACCGGCCGGCCGTGGATCTCCTCGATCATTACGATGATGTCTCCGGGCCGCTGGCTGCACCAGGCCTCGTACACCACCGCGGGTTCCAGGGTGAGGCCGGCCAGCCAGGGGCCCCCGGCGCCGGTCTGCGGGTGGCGCAGGTGGTAGGCGCGGATGAAGCGCGGCGGCAGGGTATTGAGGTTGCGGCGGTAGCCGAATTTCAGGTCGGGAGGGAAGGGGGTGAAGAACTCGCTGGCGGGGATACACCCCCCTCCGGGGCCGCCCAGATAGCTCAGGTAGATTTCGCTGAAGGTGTCGCCCCGCACGTGGCGCACGCAGCCGGGGGTGTCGTTGCGCAGGAACAGCTCCGGCGAATCGTTGACGCTGTTGATGCGGTCCATCAGCAGGAAGTAGCGCTCGCCGCGGGGGAAGACGATCAGCTGCGTCCAGCGCGAGCCGGGGCGGCGGTCCGGCGCGGCGTATTCGTACTGGTACGTGGTCTGGATGGCGAGGAAGTCGTCGCCGCGGATGATCTCGGGCTGCACCGGCTTCATGCGGTGGCACAACTGCGGCCCCTCGACCACCCGTTTTCGGTGGCTGCTGCCGTGGGCCATCAGGGCGTACTCGCGCTGGGCCGGGTCGGTCTCGTTTTCGTACCAGACGTAGCGCCCCACCCCGTGGCCGTCGGGGGCAAACACCGCGTCGCCGTACTCGGCGTCGCTGCCCGCCTCCATCAACCAATCGACCACCATCAGGCCGTCACCCACCTCGCGGCAGCCGGTGGTCCGGTCGAGGAAGGAGCCCTTCTCGATCCCGGTCATCCAGTGTTTGGGGTGGTTTTTGGGGATACGGGCGGCGAGGGTGGTGGTCTCGACCTCGATGGCGCGGTTGGTCTCGATCAGGGTATACCACTCCGGGCGCTGCATCGGATCCTCCGTTGGTAAGGGGTGGGCCGGCGCTCAGGGCCGGTCTCCGGAGGCTGGGCCGACGCTGATCACCACGAGGCGCAGGTCGGCGCTGCCGGTGTTCTCCAGGGCGTGGCGGCCGCCGGGGAACACCGCGGTGATGTCGCCGGCGCGCACCGGGAAGCGGCGGTCATCGAGGGTCATGGTGCCCTCGCCGGAGAGGATGTAGTAGTACTCCTCGTCGGCGAGGTGTTGGTGCAGGCCGATGGATACCCCCGGGGCCAGCACGTCGTCGTGTACGAAGTTCAGCAGCCGGCCGGGCAGGTCCTCGCGGCCCAGCACCCCGACCCAGGCCAGGCTTCCCTGGCCGCCGTGGCACTGGTCCAGCGGGCCCTGGGGCATCTCTTCGCGTTTTTTGCTGAGGGTGGTGTCTGCCATCTCCGGTGCTCCTCTGGGGTGGGGTCCTCGATCACTCGCCTTTGGGTGGGGCAGGGGCCGGGAAGACCACGCTAGGGCCCGGCGGCGGCTGGCCCGGGGGCAGATAGGCGGGGGCCATCTCGCCGGCTGGTCCGAGGCTCCGGATAAAGCGATACATGGCGCGCAGGTCGGGCTCGGTCATCGCGTGCAGGCTGTACCAGGGCATGGGGGCCGGAAACGCGCGTTGTGGGCGATGCCCACCCACTGGTCCTCGCTGAGATCCTGCAGGTAGAGGCGCAGGTTGCTGGCATAGGTGGTGCCCCAGGGACCCTGCCAGCCGAGCCGGTCACCGGTCAGCCACTGCGCCTCGGGGAGTTTGCCGTCGGACTCGGCGTAGCCGGCGCTATGGCAGTCGTTACAGCCGGTGATCTTGACCAGGTACCGGCCGCGCGCCAGGGACTCGGGGTCAGCGGGTCCGTCCTGGCCGGGCGCCGCAGCCAGGGCGGCGGTGGAGAGCAGGGCACAGAGCAACGGGCCAGCGGCGAGCATGGACCACAGCATGGTTCCTCCTTTGGGTTGGTGTTGAAAGGGAAGGGCCTCAGGCCATCGGGCTGATGCGGCTGCCGGGCCGCGACAGGGCAGCTGCCTGGCGGGCAGGCAGTTCTTCCTCGGCAGTGATACACATGTCCAGATCGCGCAGCAGCCCGTCCTGCAGGCTGTAGATCCAGCCGTGTACCGCCAGGGCCTGGCCCCGCGCCCAGGCGTCGCGCACCACGGTGGTGAGGCTGAGGTTGGCCACCTGGCTGATGACGTTGAGTTCACACAGGCGGTCGTGCTGCTGGGTTTCGGTCTCCAACGCGGCGAGTTGGGGCTGGTGCTGCCAACGCACGTCCTGCACGTGGCGCAGCCAGTTGTCGACCAGCCCCAGCCGGCTGTTGCGCAGGGCGGCCAGCACCCCGCCGCAGCCGTAATGCCCGCAGACGATGATATGGCCGACCCTGAGCACGTCCACGGCGAACTGGATGGTCGAGAGGCAGTTCAGGTCGGTGTGGACCACCACGTTGGCGACATTGCGGTGCACAAACATCTCGCCGGGCAGCAGGCCGAC
>SXGS01433900.1_pt1 | contig 21593 bp, 11 predicted proteins | sample 3174681 | NCBI WGS metagenome assembly SXGS01 (sample SAMN11356861, study PRJNA531348) | freshwater metagenome | isolation source: freshwater sample F1-80 | place: China: Fuxian Lake, Yuxi | collected 2017-12-25
GCGTCGTCGATAACGATTCCGACCATTAGCACCAGCCCCAGCATCGTGATCTGGTTCAGCGTGAAGCCCATCATGTTCATGAGCGTGTAGGTGGAGACGATGGATGTCGGGATCGCAATCGCGGCGATCAACGTGGAGCGCCATGAGCGCATGAAGAGCAGCACGATGACGCCAGCGAGGACTCCACCGAGGATGAGATGCTCCTCCACCGCGTGGAACGATTCCTCGATGAACTCCGACTGATCGCGCGTGTAGCTCAGCTTGATGTCGGGTGGGAGGAACTTGCGGAACTCCTCGATGCGATCCTTGACGGTCTTGATGACTTCGAGCGTGTTGGTCCCCGACTGCTTGCGGATCTCGAGAACCACGGCGGGCACACCATCGAGGCGCGCGAGCGAGCGGACTTCCTCGAAACCGTCGACCACATCCGCGATGTCGCCGACGCGGACCGGCGAGCCCTGATTGCCGACGATCACGCGCTTGAAGTCCTGCGGCCGCTCGATGCGGCCCAGCGTCCGGAGCGAAGTCTCGCGCGGACCCTGTTGCAGGTTTCCGCCCGGAATCTCGACGTTCTGCGCACGAAGCGCGTTGCGGACCTGATCGACATTCAGGTGGTAGGCGAACATGCGGTCGGTATCGAGCCACACCTGAATCTGGCGCTGGCGTTCGCCCACGAATCGCACTTGGCCGACGCCGGGCAGCGATTCGAGGTTTTTCTTGATGCGGTCGTCGACGAGCTTGGTGGTCTCCCGGAGGTCGCGCGGAGACGAGACGACGACATTGACGATCGGTGACGCGTCGGTGGCGAGCTTGTCGACCACCGGCGGATCGGCGTCTTCCGGCAACTGCGGCAGCACGCGCGCGACCTTGTCGCGAACCTCCTGCGCGGCCACGTCGGCGTCCTTTTCGAGGACGAACTGGACGGTGACGAACGACGTGCCTTCGGCCGAGATCGACGAGAGATCGTCGATGCCCGACACGGTGTTGACCGCTTCCTCGATGCGTTTGGTGACCTGCGACTCGACTTCCTCGGGCGCGGCGCCGCGCAGAGTGGTGGTGATCGTGACGATCGGGAACTCCACTTTCGGGAAGAAGTCGACGCCGAGCTTTCGATAGGAATCGAGTCCCATCACCACCAGGAACAGGATGAGCATGGTGGCGAAGACCGGGCGCTTGATGCAGATTTCCGCTAGTTTTTGCATGGCAACGCTCCGCCTAGTTCACAACCACTTCGGCGTTGTCGGTGAGGTTGGGTAGATTGGTGATGGCAACGCGGTCGCCGGGGCGCACCGTGCCGCCGGAGATCTCGAGCCAGTCGCCGCCCGACTCGCCGGGGTTCACGCGCAGTTCGCGAACGCGCGCGCCATTCACGGTGAAAACCTTGTAGAGGCCTGCCACCGGATAGACGGCCGACTTGGGAACGGTGGTGATCGCGGTCCCCTTGGACACGACGAGTTTCACTTGAACGAAGAGGCCGGGGCGCAAGGCTGGGACGGCTCCATTCATCCGCGCCTCGGCGGAAAGAGCGCGGACGCGGGAATCGAGTTGGGGATTGACCTGAGTCACGGTGGCGCGGAACTCCTGGCCGGGGATCGCCTCGGTGGTGAAGGTCAGGATCTGGCCGGGAAACACCGCGGCGGCGGCGACTTCCGGCACGTCCAGCCGCAGCCGAAGCGGCCATGTCTTGACGATGGTAACGAGCGGGACGTTGTCCTTGACGAACTGGCCGGGCGAGACGAGCTTGGCGGCCACGATGCCATCGAACGGAGCGCGTATGGTGGTGTCGCCGAGACGCTTTTCGGCGAGCTTGCGTTCGGCGCGAATCACGAGCACATTCGCCAGTTGGGTGCGAAAGTCGTCCTGCGCGCCGTCGAGGGCGGCCTTGCGGGAATTGCGCAGCTTTTCGATTTCGACGAATCGCTCCTGAGGGATGTCGCCCGATTCGACCAGCTTCTTCGCGTTGTCGTATTTGTGGAGAGCGTCTTCGTACTGCGCGCGCGCCGAGCGGATCGGCGGATTGTCTTTGGGCGTGACATCCTCCTGATCGGCATTGAGGCCGACGCGAGCGAGGGCCTGAGCGAGAGAGGCCCTGGTGCGGTCCAATTGGAGCTGGAAGTCGGTGGGATCGATTCGAACGACGATGTCGCCCTTGCGGACGGCATGGCCGAAGTCGAAGCGGACTTCGGCGACGCGGCCCTGGACTTCGGAGCTGATATTGGTGGTTTCGTCCGGGACGAGCGTCCCGGTGATGTCGATCGCCTTCGGGACGTTTCGGGACTCGGCCTCGGCGACCTTGACCGGGACCGGCGCCGGCTTGGCGTTAGCGCGCTCGGCGGCAGCGGCCGCCTCCCGATTGCGCTCCTCCTGCCGGGAGCAAGCCAACGTGGCGGCCAGGAGCGCCGCGAGAGCCAGTTTATTCATTCGATGCGATCCCTTTCAAAAAGATGTCCACGGCCGTGGATACGATGTCTTCTTTACCGGCGCACAAGTGGCCGGGACAATAAATGGAGTAAATGGTCCCATGGTGGGCGAGCATTCCGGCGAACGTGCGAGCCGCGACGAGCGGATCGACGGGACGGAATCGTCCGGCGGCGATTTGCCGCTGGATGTGTCCGGTAACCAGTTCGTAGAATCCGGCAACGGTCCGTTGAAAGAAGAGGTCCGAGAGTTCGTGGCCCTCGAGGGCGGCGAACATCAGGAGACGCACATAGCGCGGATCCTGTACGTACCAGTCCAGCAGCGCGGCCGCGAGGAGTCCGAAGAAGCGTTGGCTGTCGTCGGTCCCGGCAGCGGCCCGGAGGGACTCCTCCATTCCGGGCCGGTGGTCCTGTTCGCGCTTGGCTTCGAGGATCGCCTCATAAAGGATGCGTTTGGTCTCGAAGTGTTGATAGAGGACCGGTTCGGAGATGTTGCAGGCCGCGGCGAGTTCGCGCGTGGTGGTTCCGCGAAATCCCCGTTGGGAGAAAAGCTCGACCGCGGCGTCGACGATGCTGGCTCGGCGTGCGGCGGCTGGGAGTCGAGTTTTGACGGGGGCAGACACTAGTGTTCGCTAACCTAGTGAACACTAGGTTAGCAGACGCTAGCCTGCCAAGCAAGCCGTTTCGTCCCGAAATTCGACGCCCCGGCCCCGAAGGAACCCGGACAAACCAGGACAATTTTTCTTGTCCGGGTTCCTGTCCGATCCGTGGAACATCTCCCGGCCGGCTGCAACCCCTTGATTCCTTTTTGAAATCAGGCTCCGAACCAGCGTGGAACATCGATCCCGCGAACCCGGACAACCCGGACAAGCCCGGACAACCAGAGCCACTCGCGTCCACTCCCGGGCTTCGTGGCGCCACTTCCGGCGGGAACCCGGACAAACCCGGACGATTTTCGTTGTCCGGGTTCGCCGCTGATCCGTGGAACATGTCGCGATCAATTCAACTCGTTGATTACATTATTAGATATCCGCTAGGAGACGCCGTGGAACATCGCCCGGACGAACCCGGACAACCCGGTCACGGCCGTGGTTCGCCGGAGCGCGGTCCGCGCTTGGGAGTGGAGGCTGCTCCGGAGCTTCCGAAGCGCGCGGCGCCCCCGTTTTGGACTTCGTTCCTTGGCGTGTTGCTCCGTTGAGCGATTTCGGCGTGACGGCAGCGGCGTTGGAGGACGTAGCACCACCCACCTGTGTCCATTGTCCAGGGCGGTCTCGACAGTGTCGCGAAAATCGTGGCGCCTCAGGGGAGTTTCGAAATCAGGTTAAGTGGTTGCTGCTTCTGGCGGATGCGGGGATCTCATATTTATTTTCGAGTGGTGTGAACGGCTGTCCCGTACTTCCACGCCCCACGTGGCGGCGCGCTGGCCCGGTGGAACTTCACTCGATTCGAAGGGCCGGACGCGGTGTGCGTGATCGATTCGCCCAGCGTCTCGATTCCGCTATCTATCCCAGATCCACGCGGAATCGCTGTCGCTATCGACCGTGCATAGCGTCACATACTCGCGATGCAGCCGGTTCCGAGTTCTCCGCCCGTTAGCACGTTGACCGGGGAGATCTGATTTCCCGAGGGGCCCAGGTTCGAGGAGGCGAACGGGGATGTGGTTCCCCACACGATGTTGAATCCGGACGCGCTCGCCGTGCCCCAGAGGATGTTCGTGCCCCACACGATGTTGGTTCCCCACACGATGTTCGTGCCCCAGACGATGTTGGTGCCCCAGACAATGTCGGTCCCCCACACGATGTTGACGCCGGCCACCGAGTCATACGCGATGCGGACCTGGTTGGTGGCGGCGTCATAGTAGGCTCTCGGCGACAACGCCGCGCCCGTCCCCGTGGCGGTGTCGTTCATCGCGGCGTTGATGTCGAGCGCGCCAGCGCCCGTCGTAAAGATGTCGTTGTACGTGGTGAACATGTCGCACGTAAGAGGATCCTGCCACGACGTGCTCGCGGGCAGCGCCTTCGACGCGGTCCGCATCAGCCGCGCCTTCACCAGGTCCGGCGTCAGGGAAGGGGTCTTCTGGATCAACAGTGCGGCGGCGCCGCTCACGACGGGGGCGGCCATGCTGGTTCCGCTCAAATTGAAGTAGTCCTGAGAGACGCCGCCGACGTAGACCTTGGACAAGCTGGCATTGCTGATGCGAGTCGACGAGTACGTGTTGTACAGGAAGTTCCCCGTTGCGCTGACGCTGGTGATGAGGTTGCCCGGCGCCAACAGATCCGGCTTCACGATCTGGTCCACCAGGGATGGGCCCTTCGAACTGTAGGTGGCGACGTCATCGTCGCCGCGGGAGGTGGTGTCTTTGGTCCGAAGAGCCCCGACGGTGATCACCCACGGACTGTTGCCCGGCGCGTTGATCGTCGAGTATCCCGAGGTCGGCTGATACCGCCCGGAGTTGCCCGCCGCGACCACCACGGTGATCCCGGCCTTCCATGCCGCCTCGACGGCTCTGCACAGCGGATCGGTCCTGAAGCTCTCGAACACGGGCCGGCCGAGGGATAGGTTGATGACCCGGATGTTGTATTGCGCCTTCAACTCCACGGCCCGGTTGATGGCCGCGATGACATTGCTGTCCGTGCCCTCGCCTTTTCCGTCGAGCACCTTCAGGTTGATCAGATTCACCTTGGGCGCGATGCCCCGCAGGGGGCTGAGATACGTGGCGGCGCTCGACACGGTCCCGTTTCCCGCGATGATGCCCGCCACGTGCGTGCCGTGCCCGTAAGCATCGGATGTGTTGCCGCCAGCGAAGGTCTGCGAGTAGACCACGCGCTTGACCGATCCATCGGCGAGGTCGACGTGCTCGCTGATGCCGCTGTCGATCACGGCGACGCCGACCGAGCCGCCGCGGAAGTTCGCCGTATAGAGGGTCGCGGTCTCGCCGACCTTCTGGGCGAAGTCGGCGGACGCCCGCACGGGCCGGTCCGGCGTGATGTATGCCACATCGGGATCGGACGCGAGGGCCTCGAGCTCCGCCGCTGGCATCGTGACCGCGGCCGCCTTGATTGGACCCAGGTCACGCTTGACCCTGCCACCACGCCGGCCGATCTTCCCGCTCCTGGTGGTCTCGGAATCCGTCCTGAACTGCACAACGACATCCACGGAACCGGCGGTGGCGCCGAGGTCCTTCGAGAGCTTCGGCGACTTCGCTGACAACGTCGCGGCCAACCCGAGGCTGGCCAACAAGCAAGTTACCTTCATGCACCTGGTAGGGCATGTGGACAGCCAAACGGCAGCGCACGGGGAATCAACCAGTTTGGCGGCGGCGGACCAGAGCCGGACACGTCAGGTTGGCATGCCCGGCGGCCATCCTGTCCGGCCGTGTTTCGACCCGCTTTACACGACCCCCGCGACGCAATCGTGTTTCTCGAGCGGGGAGTTCTCATGAAGTCTCGCCTGCAAGCATCGCCGGTCTGCTGCTGCTCGCCACGTCGAGTCCGGCGCAAACCACCTTTGCCGCCATCACTGGGGTGATCACGGACGCGAGCGGCGCCGCCACTTCGGGCGCCGCCGTCACCGCGTTCGTCGCGCAAAACATCGTGCACGTCGCGCGTGACTACCGGCGCCTGGACGCGCGGCTCGAAGCCGGCGCCGTGGCGGCGGCCGTGGAGGTTTCGGTCCGGAGCGACGTTGATCGAGACCGAATCCGCTCACATTTACGACACCAAGAGCGCGGCGCCAAGCAGACGAGCTTGGTCCTCGCCTCGCGCACCCAAACGGTGAACCCCTCCAACTTCGCTTGTTCGACGATCCTTCCGCTCGAACCGTGAAGCTCCCAGCATCCGCCGTGCGGATGCTGGTCCACATCCACGAGGAAATGGCCTGGGGAAACGCGGTGACGCCGATCCCCGTTCACGCCGGACTTACTACTCAGGGAGCGGACTTGCCGCCTACGACCAAGAACTGGGGTTGTAACGCGCGGTGGCCCGGTTCACCGCATTCCACGACGCGAACGGGCTCCACGGGGATCGCTCGATTCCATCAGCATGGCAAGGCGCAGGCAAGCGTACTTGTGCTTTGATCTTCGAATTGCCGAGCGCTTGTTTGGTGTGATCACCTCGCCGCCGGGGCCGATCCGTACCGCCTTCATCGCCAGATGCGGCGCCGGAGGATGATGATGGCGTGTTCGACTCCGATCTTGCGTGCGGAACGCTTCTTCGAGGGCGATTACGTCCGGGGCGCCGCCGGTTCTTCTTCTGGGCCGCGGGCGGCGCCTAGACCGTATTCGAGGCAGTGTACTGGATCGGGGCGCGAATCAAAACTCCAGCTTGAAGACGATCTGCTGGTAGGTTCGTCCGCCGAGGCCGGAGAAGCTGCCCTGATTGCCGCTGATCTTGCCGAAGTTCTGAGGATTGCGGAAGTCGACCGTGGAGTTCGGCTGATTGAAGAAGTAGTACTTGAAGGGGTTGTTGATGTCGTAGCGTAGCGTGCCCTTCAACCTCTCCTTGATCGTGATGGTCTTCGAGATGCTGGCCTGATGCCAGAAGTTGCCGGGACCGGTAAGAATGTTGCGGCCGGTGTTGCCGGCCGTGAACGAACCGGGGTGGGCAAAGGCGTTGATGGCCATCCAGGGAAGCGCATTGGCCACTTGGTGACGGAACGGACCTTTCCGGTCCCATGGGATGCGGATGTCGTTGTAGGTCTTGCCGGGGGCGATATTGGCGCGGACCGAGCCCGGGAGGTACACGTTCGCCGAATTGGCGACTCCGAACGTCATGGGAATGCCGCTTTCGGCGGTTTGAATCACGTTCAGTTCCCAGCCGCCGAATAAGCCGTTGGCGAACCGATTGCCGCCGCGCATCCATTTGCGGTTCTTGCCGAAGGGGAGTTCCCACAGAGCGTAAGTGACCCAGCGATGGGAGACGTCGAATGCCGCCCGGGCCTTTTCGAGCCGGCGATTGTAGAAGGTGATGCCGCTGGCTCCGCCGTCGTCGGAGGCTTCGTCGATCGCCTTGGAGAAGGTGTAGAACGAGGTGAGGGACAGCCCGCCAGAGTAGCGCTTCTCCATCTTGACGGTGCCCGAGTGGAATGACGAGTGGCTATAGTTGGAGAAATGGTTGATGCTGCCGAACTGAGTGAACGGGCGGAAGTTCTGATAGGACGTGCGGATGCGCTCGAGTTGGACCGGGTCCGTCGAGACGTCGAGGCGCACGACATTGGTGTCCCACCGGTTGAGCATACCGACGCTCGCAGAGCCCTGGTAGTTGACTTCCAGAAGGACACGATTGGATAGCTCATACTGCACCCCGCCGTTCCAGTTCATCGTGTAGGGCATGCGCATGTTCGGATCGAAGAACGAAGCGGAGCGGCCGCCGAAGTTGGCGCCGACGAACGGAGACACACCCTCGGAATTGACCGGGAAGGTGACGCGTCCCGGACCGTTCCGGAGATAGAATGCCACATCCGGATTGCCCGGAGCCGGCTGCACGTTGGTGGTGGCCAGGTATTCGTCGAAGTTCTCGTTGAGGCCGTTGGTCCACAGGTCGAGCGTGTTCACCGCGAAGCCTCCGCGGAACACCAGCCGGGGAGTAATCGTGTAGGCCATACCGATGCGCGGCTGGAAGTTGTTCAGATCGCGCTTGGCGAGCAATCCCTTCGGATGTGTAATCGCGCCCGGCCGGCCCGTAAGAGCATCGATGGCGGTGGGATTGAACGTGCTTTGCTGGCCGTGCTTGGTGGAAAACGGCGACTCATACTGCCAGCGCATCCCGAGATTCAGCGTCAGCTTCCTGGTGATCTTCCAGTCATCCTGGAAGTACGCCGCGTGCGACCACCAGCGGGGCAGCCACGTGGCCAGGGCGTTGTTGAATGTCGCGCTGCCGACCGCTCCCAGCATGAACGAGGCGAACGGGTTTCCCGTGTTCGGACGGAAGGGGAACTCCGTGCCTCCGAAATTGTACTGCCCGGAAGGCTGCGTGGCCACCAGGACATTGTGTCTGGTGCGGAGGACTTCGTAGCCGGTCTTGAACGTATGGCGGCCGCGCACGATCGTCAGGTTCTCCTGCAGGCTCATGTTTTCGGCGACTTCCTTGGACCCGCCGCCGGGGAAACTAAAGTAGATGCCCTGGAAGTTCGGCACGGTTTCCGGGCCGACGCCGGGGATGCCGAACTTGCCCGCGAAGTCCTGACCGTTCGCCGCGGGATTCCGGGTGAAGTTGCGGCGGTTGCCGCCGAAGCGGACCTCGTTGATGATCGTGGGAGAGACCGTGTAGGTGTCGGAAATGACGAGTTGGTTCTGCTCGATGGGGATCGGCGGGACGTTGTTGTCGAACAGAGGATTGGCGACATTGACCTGCCAGCGTCCGTTGAATGAACGGTGCCGGAAGTAGGACTCGCGTCCGAAGATCTTGTGGCGATCCGAAAACGAGTGATCGATCTTCCAGTCGAATCCGGTACGATAGGAGCGAAAAACCGTGTCGGCGGAGATGTTGTTCTGCGGGCCCCGGCGGGTAATGAACGCCTGGTTGTTGCGGTTATTTTCCGGGTTGTACGGATTGAAGCTCATGAACCGGTTGAAGACCGGGTCGACGCGCGATAACGGGATTCGATTGCCGGGGAACTGCGTGCGGGCATAGACGATTCCGGTTGGGCCCTGGGTCGCGGTCAACGAGGCGGGATCGAAGATGGGATCGCCCAGGCCGCCGAAGGAGAAGTCGCCGGCGAGCATGGCGGGCGAAGGGACAGTGGCTTCCGCGTTTTCGGAAGCTTTCTCGTGGTGGCGTTGAAAGCCCCACAGGAAAAACGTCTTGTTGCGCCCGTTGTAGAGTTTCGGAAGCACCACCGGACCGGAGATCGACGCCGACATCAGGTGGAAGCCGAACTTGTTGGTCGGCTTGGCGGCGTCCTGCCAGTTGCGGTGAATGAAGTGGCGCGCCATGTAGCGCTCTTCCGCCAAGCCGTGCAGGGAGTTGGTTCCGCTCTTGAACACGATGCTCATCACGCCGCCGCCGGAGTGGCCGTATTCGGCCGGCAGCACGGTGGTGATCACCTTGATCTCCTCCATGTTGTGCTGCACGGTCGACATGTTCCGCCCGGTGCCGATCACGCCAGTGCCCGGAGTCAGCGCCGAAACGCCGTCGGTGGTCATCGAAAAGGCGCGTGACCGGCCGCCGGCCGCGTGACCGTTTCCGGCCTGACCTGTCACACCGGGAACATACCAGAGCATGCTCTCCACTTTCATCTGCGGCGTCGGCAGCTTGTTCAACTGCACGCCGCTCACCAGGTGGCCGGTGGACGAAGTCTCGGTTTCCAGCAGCGAGGCCTGTGCGCCGACTTCGATCGATTCGGCGACCGATCCGACTTCGAGTTGCACGTCGAGCCGGACCGTCTCGGTGGCGCGCACCTGGATGTTGCTGCGCACGAGCCGCTTGAAGCCCTGCGCCTCGAAAGCGACTTCATAGGTGCTGGGGTTGAGGTAGGGAGCCCGGTAGAGCCCCTCATCATTGGTCGTGGGAGCGTAGTTGAATTTGGTCTCGCGATCCGTGATGCGAACGGTCGCTCCGGGAATCACGGCGCCCGAGACGTCGGACACCGAGCCGACGATGACGCCTTGCCCTGTCTGGGCGCAAAGCCCGCTCGCGAGACCCATTGCGAGAATCGCGGCGCGCAGCCGCGAGGAAGAAGCCGGCGAACACTCGATCATCACACACTCCCACTGAAGAATTGGCCCCGGCACCCCATTGCGGGCCGTACCACGGCATGTGTGCATCATATTTCATCGCCAAGCCGGGGTCAACCCCGGCTTTCGAAGTGTTCGAAGTGTCGCCGCAAAATGATAATGTCCTATTTGCGCAAAGTACAAATGTTCTGTTGACGCGTTCAAGCTGGGGAGGTGGCAGAAGGACAACTACTGATGACGCAAGCCGAACGGGACCGCCGGGTGGCCCTGAAGAAGGCCAAGAAGAAGCTGAGCACCCACAACCAGGTAGCGTGCGAACTGGGGATAACGGAACGACATGTGAGACGGTTGCTTGCGTGAGTTGAGGCGTCGCGGAGACAAGGCGCGACCGCGGGGCGCGTGAAAAATACGGATCCTCGCCGTGAGAATACCCGCGCGTTTTGCAACCCTGTTCAACACAAAACGAAACCGAGCCGCGACCAGAGGGAGTGGGTGTTGGAATTCCTCACACACCCGGACCGAGAGCGAGCGTCGGGATAACCGGCGTGTAGCCGGGATGTGACGGGAGTTCGAATTTTTGCCGCCCCCCCGGCTCCGCCACGAACGGTCGCAAGGCCGCGTAGGAGCTTCCCGTCCCCGAACCAGTCCCCACACCAGCCAAGCACCCCGCGCCCCAGCGATGTACAATCCCAGCATGCCACTAAGACTCCCTCCGGCTCGATGGGTTTTCGCGGGCGTCATCGCCACCGCGCTCACGGCGCCCGGCACGGCGCAAATCCTCTATGGCTCTCTCGTCGGCAATGTCACCGAGAAGACCGAGGCAAGCATCCCCGGCGCGGAGGTCCGCATCACCAACGTTGCGACCGCTCTCACGCGCCGCGCGATCACCAGCGAAGCCGGCGCCTACAGCTTCCCGAACCTCCCTCCCGGGACGTACAACGTCGAAGTCAAAATGGCAGGCTTCGTCGACTTCGCGCGCGAAACGGTTCCCGTCGCGTCGAACAGCACGGTGCGCGTCGACGCCGTGCTCAACGTAGCTGGCGTTCAGACCGCGATCACCGTCGGCGCGGAAGCCGGCGCGGCGCCGCTGCAGACCGAACGCGGCGAGATCCGGCACGAAATCGTGCAGAAGGAGTTCGAGGACCTGCCCGTCTCGCTCGCGGGCAACTATCAGAGCCTGCTCCAGACGCTGCCCGGATTCGAAATGGAAGGCGACATGCGACCCGGCCGCATGGGTGGCTGCAATCCGTCGGGCTCAGTAGGTTTCGCCGTCAATGGCGCCACCACGTCGACGACCGTGACCAATGTCGACGGCGCGTCGAACGCGCACATCTGGAACGTCGGCCGCAGCGCCATCGTCCCCACGCTGGACTCGATCGAGAGCGTCAACGTCACCACCAACAGCTTCGACGCCGAACAGGGGCTCGCCGGCGGCGCCGTGATCAACGTGCAGAGCCGCAGCGGATCGAATCAGTATCACGGGTCGCTCTTCGAATACCACTTCAATCAGCACATGAAAGCGCGCGACTATTTCCGCCCGGCTGGCCAGGAAAAGGGCAAGTTCATCCAGAACCGCTTCGGCGGAACCATCGGCGGTCCGATCAAGCGCGACAAGCTGTTCTTCTTCTCGAGCGTAGGCGGTATCTTCCAGCGCGATAACGGCAGCAGCATCTTATCGCTCCCTTCAGCGGCTTCCCGCGCCGGGAATTATTCGAGCTACACCAACGCCGTTTACGACGGCGCGTCCGGCAACGCGATCGGGTTCGACCGCACGCCTTTTCCCGGCAACCAGATTCCCGCTTCGCGAATGGACCCGATCGCGCGCAAGATCATCTCCCTGGTCCCGAACCCCAACCTGCCTGGCCTCGAGGACACCGACGCCAACAATTTCTTCGCATCGCAACCGTTCGGCTCGAACCGCTGGAGCTTCGACAACAAAGTGAACTGGCAGGTGTCGGAGAAGCTCCAAACGTTCGTCAGTTGGAACTACGCGCGCCACCAGTCGACGCACGTGACCGCGTTCGGCGAAGGGTTCATCGACGGACCGCGCGTCGGCGGCGGCAACGCCGGAGACACGCGAGGCTATAATAACCGCATCAGCACTGGGATGACCTATATCTTCACGCCCACTCTGCTGATGGACAGCTTCGTGGGCTGGACGCGGCAGAACACGAATGTCGAGCAGCCAGGCCTTGGTGAAAACTACGGGCTCAACCTCCTGGGCATCCCCGGCACGAACGGTCCGGAGCGGTTCCAGAGCGGCTGGCCACGATTCGCCGTTACTGGATATGCGGCGTTCGGCACCGAGGAAGCCTACTCGCCCTACTACCGGAACGACAACCAGTATTCGTTCCGTTCGAACTTCACCAACACGCGCCGCCGCCATGAGCTGCGCTGGGGCGTCGACATCAATTCGGAGCAGATGAACCATCTGCAGCCGGAGTTCCAGGGCGGCCAGGCGACGGGAGCGCGCGGATTGTTCCAGTTCGGCACCGGCCCCACGGCCGCGTGCTTGACATTGAACGCGGCGGGCAACGCCTGCGCCACCACGAGCGCGGCGACGTCCCAGTCGAACGCGATGGCCGCGTTCCTGCTTGGGCTTCCCAACCTCGCCGGCAAGAACTCACTCAACGTGTTCCCCTATACGACACGCACGTGGCGCTACAGCGCCTATGCGCGCGACCGCTGGCAGGTCAACCAGAACCTCACGATCAACTACGGCCTGCGCTGGGAGTTCATGCCGACTCCGACGCGCGCGGACCGCGGCTTCGAACGCTACAACCAGGACGATAACAAGATGTACATTGGCGGCGTCGGCAACGTTCCGAAGAACCTCGGCGTCGCGGCGAGCAAGAAGCTGTTCGCGCCGCGCTTCGGTTTTGCTTATCGTATCGGTCGCGAAATGGTGGTCCGCGGTGGGTACGGAATCAGTTACGATCCTTACTCCCTCGCCCGCGCATTGCGCACCAACCATCCGATTCTCACCGAGCTCGTGGTGCAGCCCGCGAACACGCTGAGCGCCGCGCGGCGGCTCTCCGAAGGGATTCCGTCCATCGAGAAGCCAACGCTGGGCAGCGGGGTCATCGACGTGCCGCCCAATGTCTCGGCGCAGACCGTGACGCTCGATCTCGATCGCGGCTACATTCAGTCGTGGAATCTCACCGTGCAGCGCGCGCTGGGCGGCGGCTGGGCCGGCGAGGCGAGTTACGTGGCGACGCGCCAGATCCGCCAGTTGGGATACAGGCAGTTGAACTGGGCGCCGGTCAACGGCGGCAACAACGGCCGGCAGTTGTTCCAGCGCTTCGGGCGCAACGCGGATACGCGCGAGGTGGGTCCTATCGGCGGCAGTCACTACGACTCGCTGCAGACGCGCGTCCAGAAACGCTTCTCGCACAACTACTCGGTAACGGGCGCGTACACATTCTCGAAGTCGATCAGCGGTTCCGGGCTCGACCGCAGCGACAGCACGCTGAAGATCGTGATTCCGGAGTTCTACGATCTAAACCGGTCGATCAGTGCGTTCAATCGCCGGCACAATCTGCAGATGACGAACATCGTATACCTGCCGTTCGGGAAGGGGCAACGCTGGTTCAGCGAGCCTGGCGTGCTGGCAACCGCGGCCGGCGGATGGCAGACCAACAGTATCCTTGCGTTGATGAGCGGGCGTCCGTTTTCGGTTACCGCGAGCGCAACGTCACTGAATGCTCCGGGCAACACGCAGCGCGCCGACCAGGTCGCGGCGAGCGTCACGAAGCCAGGTGGAGTGGGCCGCGGGCAGGCGTTCTTCGATCCGCACGCGTTCCGTCAGGTTAACGATGCGCGGTTCGGCACGGCGGGGTTCAACAACATGACCGGACCAGGCCGTGTGAACTGGGACTTCAGCTTGTTCCGCTTCTTCCAGGTCTCCGAGAAGGTGAAGATGGAGTTCCGCGCCGAAGCGTTCAACTTCACCAACACGCCGAAGTTCGGGCAGCCGGGCGCGAACGTCGGCAACCTGCAGTTGAATCCCGACGGCAGCATCCGGAACTTGAATGGCTTTGCCGAGGTCGTGAGCGCGACCGAAGAACGGCAACTCCAGATCGGCTTCCGCGTGACGTTCTGACCTACTTGAATGCCCGTCGTTCGCTATTCCAGCTTCGCCATGCCGCCACGTAGCGCCTCGCGAACCGCGTGATCCGCGCCGGCCCACTGCGTGTCGAGAACACCATACGCCGCCCGTGCGGCGATCTTCTCACCCATCGCTGCCTGCGATCGTGCCAGCCCCAAGAGCGACAGCGCACGACCCGGCGCGCGCCGGAGCGCGATCTCGAACTGCACCTTCGCAAGCCGCGGCTGATTGAGTTCGAGCAGCATCTCGCCGAGCATCTCGTGCGCGGGCTTCGGCGGCATCGGCGGTCCGAACTCGATCGGCATCTTGTCCTCGACGGCCACGGCCCGCTTCATTGCGTCCACCGCTTCCCGGCTCCTGCCGTCAGCCATCAGGAGCGTCGCGGCGAGCTCCTGCTCCGCGATCTCCACCACCTGCGTGTCACCCGGATAGGGATGACCATGCAAATGCCGGGGCGCGCCAGCCGCCCGAACACGCAGGCTCCGAAGACCCGCCAGCGCCACGCCGGCATCCGATCGGTTGCCATGATAGAACGCGGAGAGCCCCGAGGCGAGCCGATCCGCCGCGAGCGCGGGAAGATCGAGTGCGTCCGTCACGACGCCTCCGGAATACGGTTCGCCGGTTTCGATCGCGATCGCCGCGCGCGTCATCACGTGGTGGAATCGCGCCAGCGGCGAAGTGTCGTTCCCAGGCTGTCGAAGAGCACGCGCAGCCTCGTAACGGCCCTGTTGCAGTCGCGCGTAGACCAGCCACCACCATGCGTGATAGCCGCCCGGATCCAACCTGGACCTGGACGCCTTCCACGCCTCGTGATTGGAAGCCGCGGCCTCCTCCCACTTGCCGAGCGCAAAGAAGATGTGCGACGGCATATGCAGCGCATGCGGCGCATGCGCGGCGACCTTCGGGTACAGACGCGCGGCGCGCAGGCCGAGGGGCGCGTGGACCGGATCGTCGTAACAGTGGATCAGATAATGCAGCGCGCCGGGATGTTGCGGATTTCGCGCGAACACTTCCTCGACGATCGCCGCCGCCCGCATGTACAAGCGCACGTCGCGGCCGCGATGACACGTCCCGATCACGGCCAGCGCGTGAAATGCCGCCGCCTCGTCGTCATCCGGATATGTTTCGTGCAATCGCTCCATCGCCGCGGCATACGCGAAATCACGCGACTCCTTCGCGGCTTCGCCAAACAGGATTTCCACCGTCTGAAGATAGTCGCGCTCGCGCGCCGCCGGAGCCGGGGGAAGCCGCCTCGCCGCATCGAGCACCACGCGCGCGGCGGCACGATCCTGCGCGAACCACAACGGCTCGTTGTAGGTCATCGCCTCGCCCCAGTACGCCATGTGGAACCCCGGCTCGGCCTTGCGCGCCTCCTGAAACGCCGAGCGCGCGTCGCGATACTCGAAGCTGTGCAGCCACAATAGGCCGCGCAGGAAGTGTTTTTGCGCCGCCGGCGATCCCGACGTGGGGAACGAGATCCGTCCGAGACCTTCGACCTGCGCTTCGGCTATCGCGCAGAGGGCGGCGGCGATGGCAAGGCTGCGCACTTCCTTATGTTAGCTTAGCTAAAATGTAACGGTTCACGCGATTCCCCGGCGTAGCGAGCAGTTTTTCCCGAGTTGAGCCCGCTCGAGCCGGGCGGCATTGCGGCGGAACCCGGCCGCGGAGTCTGGCGCCCGGGATCGTTGCTTACGCAGGATGTCGAGGTGCGCGGCGGAAGAGTTCCAGCTCATCCGCGGCGCGACGGGCGAGGTGGCGCTGGCCCGCCTGCTGACCGCGACTCAGACCTGCAAACTCCAACAGCGTCCCGTGCCAGGCTACCTGCTGGAAACCCTCCATTGCCGCCGCCGGCTGCCGGGAACGGATTATCGACGGAATCCGGCTCCGCAAGGCGCAACGATATCGATGTCGCAATTGCGATATGGCGGACCTGGAGACGACGCTCCTGGAGGCGGCGGGTACCCGCTTCCGGCTGGTGGCGAGCGGCGCGCGCCTCGTATCCGCGGCCTTCTCGCGCGTCTCGCGACGAACTCTGGTGATCAGCGCGGGCTAACGCTTCTGGGACGCGAACAGCTCCATTAACAGCCCAATGGCGGCATCGACCAGGCGTTCCCCGCCTCCGGGCGAAAACCGGGCACTGATCACCTCATAGGCTCCCTCGGGAAACGCCTTGCGGTTGGGGACATAGCTAATCGCGCCCGATCCGGACTGCTCGCCGACGATCGTGCGCGCGAAGGGAGAGTTCTGCTTGATCGCCAGTCCGAGTTCCACGAACGCGTCGCCGGGCATGCCGACCCAGGCCAGCTCGTCACCCAGGGCGATCGCCTGGACCTCGGTGTCAAGCGGCTTCCCTTGGAGACCGCCAATGTCGACCACCTTCCAAGCGTGCACTACGTCGATGAACGGTGCGGCGCCAGGTTTTCCATAAGCGGCAAGGGTCTTGCGCGCAGCTTCCACTTCCACCCCGGTCACCAGTGGCGTGGGTAGGTGGACGGGTACGCTGCGCACGGCCAAGCGGGCTGTACCGACGGGGCGAAGGCTTCGATAGGCCCTCAAGACGTCGCTGGCCAGAATGGTCCCGACGCGCGCAACCTCGGCGTGGCCACGCAACGGCTTTGGGTTGGCGATGTCGAGGTGGTTGATGTTGCCAGACATCCCGTTGGTGAACAAAGTCACCATCTCCGAACCCCTCACCTGGGCTACCGCCCTGGCCATGACGCCGGGATAGTCGGCGGATACTTCGCCGCCCCCGGCGATGGCCACGTGAAGCGCGAAGTTGACATGGGTTGCGAGGGGCTTGCCGCCGGGCGAGTCGAAGTAGACCACCGCGACTTCGGGATCAATCGGACCAACGCCGCGGACTACGTCCGCACCCCGGCCCGGGTTCATCCTGACTGTGCCATCCTTCATGAGGAAGCGGCGGTTGAAATTGATTTCGCGTTCCTCGACCGTGGCCGTCCACACTCGCGCAGGTTGGAGATCGCGCTCGGCGAGCCGAACGGCCTCGGCGATCTTGCCGGGCAGATCCGCCACGTACGCCTCGCCGAGCAGTCTGGCCGGTTCGGGCGTGAGCGCGAGGAACAAGGGGTGCATCTGCGGCCCCGCGTGGCAATGAGTAGCGCTCAGGATCACTTGATCGCCCCGCAAGCCGGTGGATGCGGCGATGCGCTGGCGCGCCTGGGCCACGATCTCCTTGCGCAGACTGATGAGATCGCAGGCGACGAGCGCGGCCTTCACTCCGTCCTTTTCCATCACGATCACTTTGGCGAAAAGATCGTCGTGGATGGACGCCGCCGGAGCGAGTCCATAGGAACTGCCGATGGGCGTGCCTATGGACGGCGTGATCATGACCGCGGCGCGCCCGACTCGAAAGTCGCCGGCCAGCGCCGGGAGAGCCGCAAGCGCAAGCGGGAACGCGAGCCTCCGCATTAAAACTCGTACCGAAGGCCAAACTGCATCTGCCGCGCCGCGGCGGCGGAGGTGATGCGGCCAAAGTTCCGGTTGTCCACGCTCATGTTGGGAGTGCCGAGATTTGTATGATTCAGCATGTTAAAAAGCTCCCAGCGGAACTGCACGCGATGGCCCTCAAAGAGCCCCCGGAAGTTCTTCTGGAGGGACATATCGACCTGTTGGCGGCCCGGCGTATCGACGATCCCCCGCCCTGAGTTCCCGAAGGTATACAGCTCCGGAAGCCGGAATGCGCCGATGTTGAAGAAGAGCTCCGGCGTCGGATTGTTGCTCGGCCACGCAACGCCGGGCACCACGTCGGCGCGCATGCGGGCGGCGCGGTCGCAGTTGCAGCGGTCGGCCCCCACCATCACGCTTTGCGAGAATCCGGTGCGGAAGGCCGTGATGCCGGCGAGTTGCCATCCTCCGACCACCGGATTGCGTTTGAGCCATGGTATTTCAAGGATATAGCTGAGCGTCAGGAGCTGGCGGGCGTCCTGCGCGGAACGGCCCCGCTCGGCCTTGATGTTGTCGCTATCCTGCGCGTTGTCGGAAGAGTTGCCGCCGCCGCCGAACGAGGCCGATCCGGTGTCGATCGACTTGCTGAAGGTGTAGGAGGCCAGGAAGGAGTGAGAGCGGGAGAATCGCTTGTCGGCCTTGAGTTGCAGCGCATGGTAGATGGAAGTCATTCGCGCTTCCCTGACAAAGAACGTGGCGAACCCCTGGAAGGGCCGCCGAGGCTGGATGGCCCCGGGGCCGGGCCTCGGACTGTTGATAATGTCGCTGCGCGGGAGCTTCGTCCCCTTGGTCCCGACGTAGGCCGCCTCCACCGCGAAGTCGCCCGTGAGCTGCCGCTGCAGGGTGAAGTCCCACTGTTGAATGTAGGGGTCGCGCCTCTGATACTCCATGGCGCGCACGGACACGATGCCTGAGGGATTCAGGTTGTTGAGCTGGAATCCGTTCTCGAAGGTGAGGCTTGGAGCCGGGAACACCGCCGTGAATACGTCGTTCACGATGCGCGGCGGGTTCTGGGCCTGGAACGTGAACATCTGGCCGACCGACAGCGAGTAGAAAATGCCGTACCCGCCCCGGACCACCGTCTTGCCGTCGTTGAATGGCCGGTAGGCGAATCCGAAGCGCGGCGCTATGTTGTTGTAGTCGCCGAGGTATGTTGCATTGTCGTATTTCCGGCCGGTAACCGGGCCGGTGTTCCCGGGCAGAACCACGGCGGCGCGCCCGGAGCCGTATATGAAATCGACGTTCGCGTTGCGGCCGTAGATGTCGGCGAGCGGAGTGTTGAGCTCGTAGCGGATGCCGAGGTTGAGCGTCAACTTCCTGGTCGCCTTCCAATCGTCCTGGAAGAACGCGGCGAACAGGGTTGAACGCATGTCCACGCGGGTGGAGCCGACCTGGCGCTGGGAGCGGGAAGCGAATCCCAACATGTAGTCGGCGAATTCGTTGCCTGTTGTGTTCGCCGCGGCCGGGTTCCGTGTGAAGCGGCCGTCGAACTCGAACGTGCCGCGACCGTGGCTGTTCTGCACGCCGTTCAACTCGGACCGGTACGCCTGCACGCCGAACTTGAAGGCGTGGGCCGCGCGGTTGATCGACATCGTTTCGTTGAGTTGGTACAGATTGTCCTTGCGGATGTTGGGAAACGGATTGGAGGGATCCGATACGGCGGCGTAATTGGGAATCAGGCTGATATTGGGGAAGCCGAAATCGATGGGGTCGCGCGAGACTCCGCCCACGCCGAGTTTGCCGGCTTTGTCATCGGTGAAGGTGCGGGCGGATATCGTGTTGGCGCGGATCCTGTTGTAGCCGAGGCGGACTTCATTGATAGTCCGGCTCGATAGGAGCCACGTGTAGTTCAGGGTCGCAAGCTGCGCGCGCGGCTGGTTGAAAGTTCCGAGCACCGGCAAGGCGCCCGGAGAGAACGACGACGTGTCGTTGATACCGTAGCGCCCGAAGACCATGTGGCTGGGGCTGAACTGGTGGTCGAGCCGGATACCGTAGGTGTTCGAGTCGGACTTCGAGGGGCTGGCGTTGACGTAGTTGATGTTGGTCCCCGAGAGGTTGGGCTCGGGATAGAACTCGTTGAGTCCGGTGGCCACCTTGGAGAGCCGCTGGGTGGGAATCCGGTTGCCCGGGAACTGGACTGGACCACCCGTTGCACTGGCCGTCAACACATCGAAGATGGGGCGTTCTCCGATGAAGTCGCCCGAGCGGAGGGCGCGCGTGGGAATCAGCGTCTGGATCTGCGCCGACTGCCGGACACGCAACCCCTCGTAGTCGAAGAAGAAGAATGTGCGGTTCTTGCGGATGGGACCACCCACGGTGGCGCCGAACTGGTTGCGCTTGAATGCGGCCGGCGGGCCGGCGGGCTCGAAGAAATTGCGCGCGTCCAGCTTTCGGTTGCGGAGAAACCAATACGCCGTGCCGTGAAACGCATTGGTTCCCGTTTTCGTTACGAGGTTGATTTGGCCGTTGCCCGCGAAGCCGAACTCGGCCGACGGGATGGCGGTCTGGACTCGGAACTCCTGGATGGCGTCGATGTTCGGCGAAATCACCACGGAGCCGTCGAAGCGCGAATAGTTGGATGTGCCGTCCATCACGTATCCGTTGAAGTCGCCGCGACCGCCGTTCATCGAAAGTCCGTTTCCGTTGGTGGCGCCGCCGCTCGAGACGCCCGGCGTGAGCGTGGCGAGTTGGAGGAAACCTCGGCCGTTCAGGGGCAGCGTCAGAATCTGCTTGCCGGCGACCACGTCGCCGAGCGATGCGTTCTCGGTTTGGAGAAGCGGCGCCGAGGCCTGGACGCTGATCTCCTGCGTCACCGCCCCGATTTCGAGCGTGAGGTCGATGCGAGCCTGCTGATCCACCTGGAGCGGGATGCCTTTGATCGCCGCGCGGCGGAATCCTTCCCGTTCGACCGTCACGCTCCAACTCCCGACTGGCAGGAAGCTCGCCACATATCCGCCCTGCTGGTCGCTGGCCAATTGGCGGCGCTGACCGGTGCCGTCGTTTGTGAGGGTCACGGTCGCGGAGGCAATCGCGCCTCCAGCCGAGTCGGTCACTGTTCCCAGAATTGTGCCGGTGACGTTCTGCCCCGAGGCGACCGAGCAGGCGAGGAATGCAATAACCAAACCGCGCATAGCGCACGCTCCTTCCCAAATTCAATCAAGACTTTCGCATTGCAAGTCTACATTCCTTGGATGGCGGGTGCAAGCGCTCGTTCGGCCCGGCGTTCAAAGTGTCCGGGCCAAGGAGAAATGTCCCCTATCGGCTGGGTGTCCGAGGAGTGCGCGTCAACCCGCATCCTCACCTGTGACGGTTCACGCGATTCCCCGGCGTATCGGGCTGTTTTTCCCGCGTTGAGCCCTCAGCACGAGCCGGGCGGCATTGCGGCGGAACCCGGCCGTGGAGAGTTCGCACTTCTGGAGGTCGATCCCTACCACGAGCCCGAATTGTTAGCCTCGGCTCCCAACCGGGTTTGGAGTCAGGACAACTGTGCCTGTCGTAGATACCGAACTGCATGATAACATGGAGTTTGCGCGTCCTCCGTCAATTCCTCCGCCAGGTGCTCGAAGCAATTCCCGTGTCGGCCGCTGCCCGTTCGGCAACCTTCAAGTGCCGAGCCGCACTCCACATGGAGAACCTGGCACTCCGGCGCCAACGCGGCGTCCCGCGGCGCTCGGTGAAGCGGCCGAGACTGACGCCACCCGATCGGCTCCTCTGGGCTTGGCTCCGCGAGCTCTGGACCGACTGGCGATCGGCACTTGTCAACGTCAAGCCGCGCACGGTGATCGCCTGGCGCCGGAAGGGTTTCCGTCTCTTCTGGACGTGGAAGATCCGACACGGGTAACCGGGGAGGACGGCGGTCGCGAAACAAGTGCGTGCACCGATCCGCGGGATGAGCCGTGAGAATCCGCTTTGGGGCGCCCCGCGCATCCAC
>SXGS01753058.1_pt1 | contig 21587 bp, 21 predicted proteins | sample 3174681 | NCBI WGS metagenome assembly SXGS01 (sample SAMN11356861, study PRJNA531348) | freshwater metagenome | isolation source: freshwater sample F1-80 | place: China: Fuxian Lake, Yuxi | collected 2017-12-25
CGACTTTGAGCACAAATACCTACTTTTATTTTTAGTCACGCGTAATCCAGACGGCGAACAAAAATTCCCAACTTTGATAGCAGAGGAGACTCGTTGGGGCAAGGTTGTCATGGGGGCCAAATTCCTAACAGGCAAAGTCGTCGTAGTAGTCGTAGTAGTCGTAGTAGTCGTAGTAGTCGTAGTAGTCGCGATTAGCACACTCGCAATTCCCCCAGGAGCAGGTGGCCATGCCACAACCCGCAGACCAGCACAGGACGACTTTAATAAATTACGTACCCGACCTGCTTCGCTCGCATCCATGCTTAAGCCCCAACGAGCCTTTATTGCAATCCAGTCACTGATGTAGGTGCAAAGATAAGAATCAAGCGGTGGCAACCAATTAGACGGATCCTTATCTCCCTTGGATTGATTTACATTGTCTGTTACTGAAAGAAGCGTCCGTCGATCAGATGTGTCGTTGGCATACAACTGACGCTGAGTTTTCGTCCAGTTCCATGCCCCACTATCCCAAGTTTCTTTGAGTGCTACAACGTGATCAATGTCGATGTCAAGGGGATCCGTCCACTTCCCACCGTCATAAGGCGAAACCCAATCACCTTCAATTACTTTGCATTTATAGGGGTCTACTTGGGGCAACGAAACACTGTCGCGTTTGAGAACTTGTTGTCGCGAATCACACCTGTCCCCGTCGATGTCTTTCCATAACGGAAACAAATCTCTGTCATATCCACCAGGCCTCTCATTTTCAACGACGATTGAGCTCAAAACATCGGCCGCATCATATGTGCCGACTGCTTGCACAGGACCATCGGCAACAGATCCAACGACGAGACCCGCCAGAGGAAAAAACAAAAGAAATGTATTCCGCGACAGCGCAGAGAACTTGCTCACAACCTAAATCCTCGAGCGATTCAAGGTTCGACCGTTTTTCTAATCCATCAGTTTTTCATGCGACGAGTCCCAGCCTGTCTGGCCGCCCCAGCGCGGACCAGGAGCCAATGATAAATCATTGATTCCCGTCACCAACTTGCCACAGAGACAACAGGTCAATTGTGGAGCAAAGTTTGCTCCACAATCATTGTGCACCAAAGACACTGCTTGACTCCCGTCCATCAGCCACTTGTCACCCCAGGCTTTAATCATGCTCATCACCGCAAACAAATCGTCACCTTTTTCAGTGAGGTGATATTCGAAGCGTTTTGGTTTTTGATTGTAAATAATTTTTTTCAACACGCCTGCCTCTACAAGCGATGACAGCCTGTCGGTCAGAATATTCCTGGAAATATGTAAATCTGTTTGCAGCGCCTCAAACTTCGTGACTCCCATAAAGATTGAGCGGATAATCAAAAGATTCCAGAACTCACCAAAAACATCCAGAGCCTTCGCAGAAGCACTATTTAAATGGCCAACACTTGTCCGCTTCATCGGACCCAACCTTATTGCAGATGCACCTCGGCTTTAGCCATCGGCTTTTTACTGGGATCTTGCTGAGTCCAGCAACCGCTCTCCAGGCATAACTGCTTCGATACCAATCTCAATAAAAATACATTCCCCGGGGCACATTTCGGCCGCTTGCACAACAGCCTGCACATGTTGTCTTGGCACATCAGCTAATGACCCAGATCCACCAGGGTCATTGAGACTTCTCCCGACATTGGCGACATAGGCGATGCCGTCTTCAAGTTGCACAAACACATCAGGACAGTGATCGACGCAGAGCCCGTCTCCGGTGCAGAGGTCCTGATCAATCCATACGCGCACAAGATCTACGGTACTTGCAAAAACTGGGTACTGCCCCTTTGTGCGACAAGAGACAGGTCGTAGTCTGCAGTAGTGAGTACCAAGCCCCTTGCCCCCCGACGGGCCCATCAGCACGCTCGCATCACTGGTGCCACCAGCGACCCCTACGCGTGGTTGTCAAATAAAGATGATCCAGCAACAATTTCATATTTAGAAACTGAGAACACCTTTGCGGACGGGTGGTTTGCGCCACACAACGAACTTACTGATGCAATATTTACAGAGATACAAACTCGTACAAAAGAAGATGACTCTGCACCACCAGTTCAAAAAGGTGGGTATTGGTACACCACGCGCACCATTGCCGGAAGTGCCTATGCCATACATTCACGGGGACTGACTCGAGACACCGCCCAAACAACACTTCTGCTGGATGAGAACATCGAGGCCGTCGGGCATAACTATTTTTCGCTAAATGCTTTCGAGATCAGTCCTGATGAAAACTTATTGGCATGGTCAAGTGACACAGATGGTGGAGAACACTACACATTGCGCTTTCGTGATATTTCCTTGCAAACAGATCTTGCTGATGTCATAACCGACACCACCTGGGGCGGGACAGCGTGGTCAAATGATTCCAAGTATCTGTTTTATGTGACACCCGATGAAGCGATGCGACCACACCAGGTATGGCGTCACGCAGTCGGCACGCACCAATCGGCCGACATCCTGATATTTACAGAATCAGATGAGCGGTTTTTTGTTGGGATAGAACTTTCTCGTTCTGAACAATGGATTATCGTCGAGTCCGCGAGCAAAACATCAAGTGAGTCATGGTTGATTGATGCTAAAAATCCAACTTCAAAAATGCGGATTGTCGCCAAGCGCCAAATTGACATTGAATATACAGTTGATCATTGGGGGGAAAATTTTGTTGTTGTCACCAACCTTGATGCTCAAGATTTTCAGGTCTGTATTGCACCAACAAGTAATCCGTCGGCATGGGCAACGTTCGTACCCCACACGGCAGGACATCGCATTGTAGATTTTGATTGCTTTGCTGAATTTGGAGTGATGCAGCGATGGGTTGATGGTCAGCAACACCTATACCTCGTTGACCACAACGCCCTAATTCGTGATGTTGAAGTCGCGTCCGAGCCACACGAGATAGAAATGGACTCAAATCCACAGTTCAGGTGTGAAACCATCCGTATCAACATGCAATCACTTGTCATGCCACCTACAATTATTGATTACACGGTGGCGGATGCGAGTACGGTTGTGCTCAAACGCATCGAAGTTCCAAATGTCAAACTCGGCGATTATGTAGCCACTCGCTCATGGGCAATTGCAACCGATGGCACCCGGATTCCCCTCGACATCGTGCGACACCGCGATACCCCCGCTGATGGAACCGCTCCCGCTCTGCTCTACGCGTACGGATCGTATGAACTGTCAACCCCGCCCTGGTTTTCAACGGCACGATTATCACTGCTTGATCGCGGATGGGTGTGGGCCCTTGCCCATCCCCGTGGTGGGGGTGAAATGGGTCGTCAGTGGTACACGGATGGCAAACTTTTGAATAAACGCAACACATTTACTGACACGATTGCGTGTGCACGTTTTCTCGCTAACACCAAGACAAGCGGTCACAAAATTGTTCTTCGCGGCGGAAGTGCTGGTGGGTTGCTCGTTGGAGCATGCATCAACTTTGAGCCCAGTTTGTTTCAAGCAGCCGTTGCTGAAGTCCCATTTGTTGATGTCGTAACCTCAATGAGCGATCCCAGTCTGCCATTGACGATAACGGAGTGGGAAGAATGGGGTGACCCGCGCGTTGAGCCGTGGGCAAGTTACATGCTTTCTTATTCGCCTTATGACAATGTCCAGCGCGTTCGGTATCCCGCATTATATGTCACCGCTGGACTCAACGATCCGCGCGTGAGTTATCACGAACCAGCCAAATGGGTCGCGCGCCTGCGGCATGATTCGCCAACAACACTTGTTGTCTTGAAATGTGAGATGGGCGCTGGTCATGGTGGCCCAACTGGTCGATATGAACGATGGCGTGATGAAGCACGCACGCTCACATTTATTCTGGTCGCTACTGGCCAATAATTGCTGCAGCAAATAACAGACTCATCAACAGAACATTTCTGACCAGATCTTTTGCCGACGGTGGACGACGAACGCGTGAACCAAAACATGCACAAGGCTGTTGACTTCCGCTGCGGATACTCACAGCTAAAAATACCGTGAATACCATCAGCAGAGCCGTTGAGATGCCGAGCACCAGGCTTGAGAGCCCAAATGCAGTGAGCAAAACTCCTAGAACGAGTTCTGTGACGGGAATACATGCAGCAAGCAATTTCTTGACTCCTTGCGCTCGTGCATCACTTATCCACTGATTCCAACCTAAAATTTTTTGGGCACCTGCAACAGCGAAGACAACGCCGACAATTGCCGCCAAGACCCTACCCATCAGAACAGTTAGTCAGATCGAGTCACGCTGGTGACTTTGCCGGCAAAGAACACCATCGCGTCTACTGCTGGATCATTTTTCATAAGGTGCTCAACTCGGCCCACCACCAAGAGATGGTCACCAAACTCAGTGACTGAATGAATTGCACAGTCGATCCAGGCCAGACTGCCGTCAATAATGGGAGACCCACTCGGAGCTGCGCTCCAATTGATGCCATCAAAGCGATTTTCTGCTTCTTTGGCGAACTTCCAACACAACTCTGTCTGCTGGCTTGACAAAACATTCACACAGAACGAACCGTTAGATGCAATGAGAGGCCATGATGTCGAATTTATTCCAGGCAAAAACCCAACAAGCGGTGGTTCAAGTGAAACTGAGGTGAATGTACCAATCGTGATGCCATGGGGTTCTGAATTGGCGTCTAGGCCGGTAACTATCACAACAGATGTCGGCACATTGCTGAGCACCGATCTGAAGTGGGTGCTGTCAAAAGAACTCACAGTGACACAATAGACAACTTCACCAGTTGCACGCTGATTCGTTCAGATGTCATTGCAGCGTTATGGTCATCCCCTCGGCTGCGACGATCACCTCGAGACCCTCCGAAACCCTCATTTGGGCAAGTTCATCAAGCGCGGAGTCATTGCGTAACGGATCGTGGTGAAACATCACCAACCGTTTGACACGGCACTCTTTTGCCACTTGCACTGCAAAGTCCGGCGTGCAGTGACCCCAATTAAATTTTTGCTTAAACTCAGCAGGCGTGTACTGGGAGTCATGAATTAGGAGATCGCAATCATCCACCAATTCATGTACCGACTCAATCACCGTGAATGACCCATCGTAGGGCTGTTGATGATCCGACAAATAAGCAACACTGATGCCGTCAATCTCCACTCGGAATCCAAGCGTATTCCCAACATGAGGGATCTGTCGGGAGCGAATCTTGAAATCACCAATGTAAAAATCATTGTCTGATATATCAATAAAATTGAACGTGCCCGGAAAATCCATGATGCCGAGTGGGAACATTGGTGGCCTGATCATTTCTGTTATCGCAGTTTGTAATTGCACACCACTTTCTTGGGCCGGACCATATACATCTAGAATCGCATCATCACTCATCATTGGGGTAAAAAATGGCATCCCTTGAACATGATCCCAATGCAGGTGGGACAACAATGCAGTCGCATGAAACGGCTTCTTTTCCTTGACAATTTGATGACCCAGATATTGCAGTCCAGTGCCGAGATCAAGAATAATTTGTTGTTGCCCGACAACATTTAGTGACACACAAGATGTATTTCCGCCATAACGAAATGTCTCCGGGCAATGACATGGCGTTGAACCCCGTACGCCATGAAACATCACATCTATACTTTTTGTCCCCACGATGTCCACGCTAGACCCAGCTATCCCATTTTGCCTAGAGGGTCGGGGCGTGACGTGCGTCGCACCAGATTGTGGTTGCCGACTACTCTTGCGCTATGACCTCGATCTCAACAAGAACTATCACCGCCCGTGGCGTTTCCTTTGGTCTGCTGGAATGTGGGAGTGGACCGCTTGCTCTTTGCCTCCACGGATTCCCAGACAGTGCCCACACTTGGCGATATCTACTTCCAGAGCTCGCTAACGCCGGCTTTCATGCCGTTGCGCCATTTACTCGCGGCTATGCCCCAACAAGTATCCCGATCGATGGTTATTACCAAACTGGGGCTCTTTCGGCGGATGCGAATGCGCTTCATGAGGCGCTGGGTGCTGACTCGAGCGCAGTAATAATCGGTCACGACTGGGGTTCAATGACAGTCTTCGGTGCCGCCGTTCATGAACCAACGCGTTGGCGAAGTGTTGTCGGGATGGCCGTACCTCCAGGCCCAGCCGTAGGACTTGCGTTCATGAACAATCTTGCTCAAATAAAACACAGTTGGTACATGTTCTTTTTTCAACATGCCCTATCTGATCTCGTGGTTGCCGCCAATGATCATGCATTTATCGACATGTTGTGGAGCGACTGGTCACCAGGCTTTGATGGAAGTGTCGACATTGCCCACGTCAAAGACTGTTTGCGCGAGCCAGCCAATCTCGCGGCCGCCCTCGGGTATTACCGTGCCACGCTCGGTGATGGAAAACGTGATCCCGCACTAGAAGACATCCAAAATGCAACTACGCAGATACCCACACAGCCAACGCTTTATCTACATGGAGTCAATGACGGGTGCATGCTCGCCCCAGTTGCTGAATCAGCACGCGCCCTTTGTCCAACAGTGAAAACCGAGATAATCCAGGATGCTGGCCACTTTTTGCATCTTGAGCAACCAAAAATTGTAAATAAAGCAATTGTGGATTGGGTTTCTGTCGCCCAAACCTAACGATCAGTCAGACCACACATCTTGGCCATCATGGGGACGACGACGCATCGGAGCAAATTCTCTTTTCCAGACCATTACGCGACGACGAAAGTAGCAAACCTCTTTTCCGTCTTGATTGAAACCTTTTGTTTCAACAGTCACAATCCCACGATCGTTTTTTGACTTACTTTCTTGTACTTCAAGGACGCGCGTCTCCGCATGGACGGTGTCTCCATGAAAGGTGGGGAACTTGTGTTGCAATGTCTCGACTTCAAGATTGGCAATCGCTGCTCCGCTGACATCTGGAACACTCATTCCAAGCACCAATGAATAGACCAAATTACCCACCACCACATTGCGCCCCTGAACACTTTGGGCCGCAAACCAATCATTGGTGTGGAGTGGATGATGATTCATCGTGATCATACAAAACAGATGATCGTCGTATTCAGTGATGGTTTTTCCGGGCCAATGTCGATACACATCTCCGATCACAAAGTCTTCTAGACACCGACCAAAGGGACGCTCATGAATAGCCACTACTCTGACGATAGTTCAGGCTGGGTGACACTTCCAGAGTCATCGTCTGAATACTCAAGTTCATCCTTGTCTACCGTTGGCCGCACGAACTGTCCTGTGCGGTCTTTGGGCGCAAAACGCTCTACCCAATCAACATTGTTGACTCCGCGTGCGACTTCCCGCTTCAGCAAAGCAGGCATTGGTCCTAGTCGCTTCATCCGCTCGATAGAAAACGGCCCAACCCGCAATGACAGATAGCAAAGCCAACCCACCAAGATCGGTAACCAAAACTGTGCCACCCGATATGTCAGCACACTTACTGTGGCAACTGTGCGCGTTAATCCAAAACCCACCAGGGTTGGAATGTAAATGCCTTCCACGATGCCAAGACCACCGGGAGTGATCGGGATCACCGCCATTACATTGGCGAGACCAAAAGCCACGACGAGTCCATCAAAATGCAATGAACCCCCAAAAGCATTGACCATCACCCAAAGCGATGCTCCGTCAAGAATCCAGTTAACAGTGGCCCAGCCAACGACTCGAATCAACAATTTGTGATCAGCAGCAAGAAGTTCAACGCGCAGTCCAAGATGTTGTAGAACATCGGCTGCACGTTCTTCGTCGTAGCGCACCCTGCGGGCAATCCTGCGCACCATTCGCTCCGAACGACCCTGGCCCTCAACTAGACCAAATATTAAAAATGCAGCAAATGCCATCAAGATAATCCCGACAACTGCAGCAGTTCCATAGATGGGGTTCACCCCCCTTCCCGGAATAGAAATAATCAGACCCAGCCACAAGATGACATTGAGCACCATTGCCGAACCAATACCTGCTGTCGCCAACGCAAATCCGGCATCTGGACCCGAGATGCCACAAGTCGTCAAGAGTCGATAGCCGAGCGCCGAACTTGCAGCACTTCCGCCGGGCATGATGTTGCCCAGTGCTTTCGTGCTGAGTTGTATTCTAAAGAGTCGAGTGGTGCTGATTTTTGAGGCTTCCTGCCCAAGTGCCGCACGAGTCAAAAGTGTGTACGCCAAGAGTGAAAAAGCTTGCAGTCCCACGCCGACAAACAACATCCCAGGGTCAACTTCAGATATTTGGTTGATCGCTTGGCGAAAACCGGGTACAAGTGGAAGTACGAAAAAATAAATTACCGCAAACAGCGTCACCATCTTGGCTGTCCTCAGGTATTTGAATTTTTGCTCAGGCACTGCCACTACTTTTATCAATAAGCGATGTCGCAATAGGGAATGCCCCGATAACAGAGAGCAAATGATGCGTAAGCGCATTTTTTTTGCTTGCATCTGTTTTGCCGAGGCGCACCAAAACAAGGTCTCTACATGGGAGCACCCACGTGTATTGCCCTTCGTAGCCAAGCGCGACCATGCTTTTTGGTTCGCTCGGCCACGTCCACCAGTGTGAGCCATAGCAAAACCCATTGTCAGGGTCATAAGCACTAAACCTTGCACCATGGTCTACCCATCCGACTGGAAGGACGCGCTTTTGGCCGAGCATGCCGTCATTGAGATACAGGTATCCGAACTTGGCAAAGTCTCGAGCACTGGCAAAAACATAGGACGAACCTACGAATGTTCCGGAGGGGTCAAACTTGGCACTCGCAGAGTTCATTCCAAGGGCGTCAAATAATCTTTGTTGCAAAAAATTACAAACCATTGCGTTGCTGCCAATTTCTTCCTTGAGCGCCCGCGCTAAAAGCCTGGTGATGATATTTGTTGTGCCCGAAGAGTAACTCCAATTTGATCCCGGTTGGTACTCCAGTGATTTAGAAATCGCAAACCCTGCATTGTCATCAGAGCCACTTCCAAACAACATTTTGATGACATCAGAGGCTTTCTCGTCCAGATAATCCTCCGTCCACGACAAACCAGAGCGCATCTCCAAGAGATGCTGCATCGTGATTTCTCTGCGATCATCATCGGCCCACTCAGGTAGTCCGGTTGGAGCATTGACATCTAGCAGTCCATCTCCCATGGCCATGCCAATCAATGCATGCGTGATGCTTTTTGCCATCGACCATGAAATCAGTTTTGTGTCGCTATCTATGCCAGGCCCGTATGCCTCGGCCACAATTTGTCCCCGATGAACGACAACGATTGCCAGAGTCTCGCCGAGCAACTCAGGTTGACTCATCAGGTATGCAATTTGGGCGTCAAGTACCCGCCTTTCAACGTCGACGTCAGGCTCACTTTTAATCCATGAGTCCCCCATCGAGGTATTGCCAACCAACTTAGGCACCTCTTCAGACTAGGCGCGACCACCGTCACGCGCCTCCATCTTGGAAAATCCGACGAGGGTGCTAGTTCGTGCCTGTTCTTTCACTAGCGTTTGGTGATATGAGCCTCACAACTTCCCCTGACCTGCAAGGAGCCGCTGCGGCTATCGCAATTGCTAAAAAAATAATTGCAACAGGCATTGCAACCCTTACAAAATCGGGTGGTCCCGACGAAAATCAGACACTTGCTTACGATCTTGCTCATGCTTCGGCTGCCGTAGAAACTGCGCGGTCATTGCTTGATTACGGCGCCAAGGGCGACATCGAAGGGCGCATCACGTGTGCATTTACTGCTGACATGGTGCACGACCTCATCTCTCGGTTAATCGGTCGTGAAAAAATGTGGGGAGTTAATCTGGATGAATTCTCCAGCACCAATGAATTCCTAGCCACCTATCGGGCTCCAGAGTTTTTGGCATCGCTTGCAGACACACCAGGACCTCGGCATCTTGACAGCGACTTTGAAATGGTGCAAGACACGTTTCGACTCTTTGCAAGCAAGGTAATTGCCCCTGAGGCAGAGCATGTTCACAGATTTAATGGCGACGTACCCGAGAAAATCATCTCGGGACTTGCAGACATCGGAGCCTTTGGACTTAGCGTTCCTTCGGAATACGGTGGGTTCAGCGAAGGTGGCGAGGGTGAATACATGGCTTCAGTGATTGCCACCGAAGAACTCTCGCATGCATCCCTTGGAATTGGTGGTTCGTTAATCACTCGTCCAGAGATTCTTACTCGTGCCCTTGTCAAAGGTGGAACGGAAGAACAGAAACACGAGTGGTTGCCAAAGTTAGCGAGCGCCGAAGTGATGGCTGCAGTTGCCGTCACGGAACCTGACTACGGCAGTGATGTTGCTGGCATCAAAACGACAGGCGTGCGCGCAAAAAATGCCGATGGCCAAGAAGGTTGGGTGATCAATGGCGTAAAGACATGGTGCACCTTTGCTGCTCGGGCCAACGTGCTGATGTTGCTGGCCCGCACTGATCCAGACCGCTCGCTCACCCATCGTGGTTTGAGTTTGTTTATTGTGCCTAAACCATTGGGAGAGTCTCATGGTTTTGTGTTTCACCAAGACGGTGGTGGCCGCATGGAAGGTCGGCCAATTGACACCATCGGGTATCGGGGAATGCATTCATACGAAATTGCAATTGAAAATTGGTGGGTTCCTGCTGACAATTTGATTGGCGGGGACGCTGGACTTGGAAGAGGTTTTTATCTGCAAATGGAAGGCTTCGAAAACGGCCGCCTCCAAACCGCAGCGCGGGCAGTTGGCGTGATGCAAGCGGCATACGATGCGGCACTTGACTACGCCAACAATCGCACCGTATTTGGTGAAAGCATCTTTAATTTTGAACTCACCAAGGTAAAACTTGGACGAATGGCAATGGTGATTCAAGGTTCACGTCAGTTTTCGTATGCAGTTGCAGGTCTCATGGGTAAAGGTGAAGGCGCGATGGAGGCAAGCATGGTGAAGGCCTATGTTTGCAAAGCAGCCGAATGGGTGACGCGCGAAGCACTGCAGATACATGGTGGCTACGGTTATGCGGAGGAATACTCAGTAAGCCGTCTCTATGTTGACGCTCGTGTGTTGTCGATTTTTGAAGGTGCCGACGAAACACTCTGTCTAAAAGTCATCGCCCGGCGGCTAATCGAGGCACAGGGCAAGTAGTTCGTTTAGCGAACCAATAACAGTTGCGCCGCATGCTGGAGAGTCCCCGTAGGGGTCCAGTAAATACGGCACAAGTCCCGCTGCTAGAGAACCTTCAACATCCATCATCACGGAGTCCCCGACATAAGCAATACTGTCTCGCTCAATACCTGGGAAAAACGGAAGTGCGAAATCAAAGATCTTTGGATCTGGTTTGGAGACTCCAACTATATGGCTGTCGATAACACACCGAACCGGAGCACCATTCCCGATGCCAACCTGGCACATTCCACTTCTGACTAATATTTCTTCAATTTGTCCATTGGCATTACTCACCACACCAATTGGCATTCCGGCCTCGTGCAGTGCATTCAGGGCTGATGCACTTTGGGCAACTGGATAACGCCACAAGTATGCGCTTCTGGTTCGTGAAAGGGTGGCACAAGCAGCGTCGCAATCTTGTTCTGGCACCCCAACATGACGCACATAGGCCTCGTTATAAGCCGACCAATCAGACTCAAGGGAGCGCGTTTTGGACTTGGCGGCCATCCCCACGTAATGGGCCCGCACATACTGCTCAATTGGTGCCGATGCCCCATAAAACTGCAAAAGCGGAGCCAATACCGTGGGGTCTGGGAGAACAAGCACACCGCCAGCGTCAAATAAAATTGCCTTAATCTGTTTCGTCATCCCCAGCAGGATAGGTCTGCTGGTGCGCCAAGACCACTGTTTCCACCTACGCTCTAGGTGTGCGACCTCCTCGTGATTTCTTCAAACCTCTTGCCGCTGGGGCCCCCACGCCACTGCGTGAGATTCCGTTCCGACCCAGTCGAGTGATTCATTTTTTCCCACCACAACTTGAAAAAGTTGTGGCCAAACTGCCCGAGGTTGTCTCAACCGTTGACATCTTGCTCGGCAATCTTGAAGACGCGATTCCCATGGCAGACAAAGAGGCGGCGCGCCAAGGATTCATTAATGTCGCCAAGAATCTCAAAATGGGTGACACACAATTGTGGACGCGAGTAAACAGTTTGGATTCGCCATGGTTCTTGGATGACATCACGAGAATTGTCACCGAAGCTGGTGACAAAGTCGATGTCATCATGATTCCAAAAGTTGAAGGACCCGAAGACATTCACTATGTTGATCGTCTTCTTGCTCAACTTGAGGCGCGTGCGCACCTCACTCGCCCCATCCTGGTGCACGCCCTCCTTGAAACGGCGCGCGGAGTTGCCAACGTCGAGCAAATATGTGGTGCTTCTCCTCGCATGCAAGGACTTTCGCTTGGACCTGCGGACCTCGCCGCCAATCGCCGCATGAAAACAACTCGCGTCGGAGGTGGACATCCCGACTATGTCGTGCGACAAGATCCCGATGCTAATAATCCAGAGGCGATTCGCGCGGCGTTTCAGCAGGATTTGTGGCACTACACTCTTGCTCGCATGGTGGATGCTTGTGTTACGCATGGCATTTTGCCCTTTTACGGACCATTCGGAGACATCAAAGATGTTGTCGCCTGTGAAGATCAGTTTCGCAATGCATACCTGCTGGGTTGTGTTGGCGCCTGGAGTTTGCATCCCGTCCAAATTGATATCGCCAAGCGTGTTTTTAGTCCTCGTGCACAAGATGTTGCTCAGGCACAACGCGTGATTGAGGCCATGGGTGACGGAACTGGCGCAATCATGCTTGACGGCAAAATGGAAGATGATGCGTCAGTTAAGCAGTGTCACGTTGTGGTGCAACTTGCCCGTCAACTTGCTGCTCGTGATCCGCAATTGGCATCGTTATACGGATTCTGAAACATCTTGAATAATTGAAACAGGAGACACCCATGACAGATTTACGCCCACGGCGCTCGGTGTTGTACATGCCTGCAGCCAATGAAAGAGCCCTTGAAAAAGCCAAAAATATCCCTTGTGACGCACTCATCTTTGATTTGGAGGATGCTGTTGCTCCTGACGCAAAAGATGCAGCCAGAGCAAACGCTTGTGCTGCGGCATCATCGGGAGACTATGGAAATCGTGAAATAACCATCCGCTGCAATTCACTTGCAACACCATGGGGAGCGGCAGATATTGCCGCAGCAGCAAAAAGTTGCGTATCAGCGGTGGTGATTCCAAAAATAAATAATGTTGCAGAAGTACAGGCCATTTCTGATGCCCTTGATGCTGCAGGTGCACCGAGTGGCATGAACATTTGGGCCATGATTGAAACCCCTGAGGCGATATTCAATGTGCGCTCAATTGCGGCACATCCGCGGGTGGTCGTATTGGTGATGGGAACCAACGACCTAACGAAAGAGTTACGTGCCAAACAAATACCTGGGCGGGCACCGCTAATTGGGCATCTTGCAACAGCACTTCTCGGGGCACGCGAGGCTGGCAAAATAATCCTGGACGGTGTTTATAACGACATCAAGAACACTGGTGGATTTTTGGCCGAATGCGGTCAGGGTGCCGATATGGGATTTGACGGTAAAACTTTGATCCACCCTGATCAAGTTGAGGGTGCCAACGACATGTGGGCGCCGAGCGAAACCGAAGTCGAATACGCGAAACGGGTTATTGCTGCATTTGATGAAGCTCTCGCTGCTGGAGTGGGCGTTGTGCAATTAGATGGTCGCATGATCGAGAACCTGCACGTTGATAATGCTCGTCGCAGTCTTGCGATTGCCCAAGCAATCGCTGCTCTCAAAATCTAGATAGAAGCGATCAGAGGTTCGCAGCAAATAACGCCAAGGTGCGATCCCATGCCGTCTGTGCGGCGTCGGCATTGAAAACCTCTGGACGTGAATTGTTGAAAAATGCGTGTTCTGTGCCTTCGTAAATATGCAATGTGGCGACTTTGCCACGCGAACGCAGATCCGATTCAATTGCGCGCGCCTGTTCTGGTGAGGCGAATCCGTCGTTTGATGCATAATGCCCCTCGACTACAGCGTTGAGAGCACTCCAGTTTGGCTGCGCACTCGCCCAGGGAATAACTCCATAGAAAGGGGCTGCAGCGGCGACTGCATCTGGTCGTTGACAAGCCAACGCAAGCGTCAATCCCCCACCCATACAAAATCCAACAACTCCAACTTTGCTGCGGCCGGTTCGTTGTTGCAGCGCATCAATGGCTCCGCTTAAATCTTTTGCCGCCTGACCGAGATTCAGCCCCATCATCAACTTGCCTGCACCATCGGGTTCTTGACTTGATTCGCCGTGGTACAAGTCAGGCGCCAGTGCCGTATATCCAGCAGCCCCGAATCGATCAACGACATCGCAAATGTGAGGCACAAGACCCCACCATTCTTGAATCACGATGATCCCAGCGCCACCTGAACCAGAGATGTATCCATCACACGTCGAACCATTGCTTTTAAAACTAATTTTCTCACCCATCAGGATCCCCCTAGTAGACGCCACCCAGTTTTGTGTGATCCCATGTCACAGTTTTTTCTACATCAATCACAACACCAATTCGCTTATGTGCCTGCATGTCAATGAATTGCATTCCTTCTGGTCCGACTGCAATATCACCACTATATTTTTGAGCCACGAGCGCTCCTATCCGCACGATTTCCTCATGATCTTCCACGAGACGTGCTGTTCCGACAAGTTCTACTCCCCGAAGTTCGTTGTAGTCCTCTCCAGTTTCAACAAGGGCAGTAATCCGCGCGTCGCGCCGAAGATTCATGACTTTTTGCGCCTTTCCAAACGTCCAAAACACAGGTTTTCCATCAATCATGGCGAACCACATCGCCACGAGGTGCGGGTATCCGTTTGGTCCATTTGTTGCGATGTTCATTACGTACCTTCCGCAGAGGAACTGCTCCACTTCGAGAGGTGTCATTTCAATCTGATTACGTCTACTAGCCATTGCTACAACCTAGACGATTGGTAACAAAATTTTAAGGGTCAGATAACGCTGCGTCTGAGCAACTCGGGTGCGTGTTGACATTCGGGCGCAAGACTGGCTGACATTGCGGGCTTCATGCCATCTGGCCCAACAACAAATGAACAGATTGCAAGGGGCACTACGTCAACGCCAGTCGCCCACGAGTCAGGGCGAAAGCGGGCACTTGCAAGGACTGCTTCCCACAACGGATCTGCAAGTCGGGTTCCGCAACCTGCCACCAGCCACACAGGTTTTTGGGAGCAATATGCAACACTGGCGATAGCCAGTGCCCCACCCGCAGCCAACACCGAATCCCGACCACAGGCATCTGCTGAGACGATGGTGACATCAGCAAATTCAGCTGCTGCCCCCGCGCCCTCTGGACCAACTAATTCGGCGGCAATATCGTGTCGATCAAAATACCTGAGGGCATGTTGCCCTTCGCCATTGCTGTCAACAACTAAAACAAACGTGTCACCACGACGGGCAAGAGCATCAACTACAAGTCCGTTCCAACCGACAATGCATACAGTGGCATCATCGGACAAAGCATCAACTATGTGCACCGATGTCTCATCATTTTGCAGGGCAGCAATACAGTCGCGCAATTCACGCCGCGGATCTAATGCCGTCAAGACACGTGCGCACATCCACCACAAAGGAGCGTTTGTAGGGTGGTGTTCCACCACCCGTCGCGCCGCGACCACGAGGCCAGCAGGATCGCCCACGATTGAACCGAAGGCGTCAGCAGTCTCTAGGACCAGTTCAATGGGGTCAGACCCGTGAGAGCGAGCTACATATCGCAGATGTTCAATGGGGTGCACCTACCGAACGCTAGTGCCAAGGCACTAGCGTCGTCTCCGTGGTCTCAGAACAATTACCCCCTCCCAGTCCTGATCTTGTCCTTACCTCGCTCACAGGTCAATCTCGAACTTTGCGCGAATGGCTGACAATGTTTCATATGGCCACAGTTGTCATCGACCCCTACACCAATGAAAGTGCCTGGATTCTTGATACCGCGGCGCGAATTTTGCACCAATTCAGCGATGCAGCCGTTCGTGTCAATTGGCTAATCACATGCAGTCCCAAGGAAGCAAAAATATTTCTGGGCCCCTACGCGGAAGATTTTCTGGTGTTTGTCGACCCCGATCGCATCGCCGTCAAAGCGCTCGGTCTCACCGAGTTACCTGCATTCGTACTCGTGCAAGCCAATGGCACAATATCTGCTCACGCTCAAGGTTGGTCCGCAGAGTCGTGGCGCCATGTCAGTGACACAATTGCTACCTTGACGAACTGGTCTTCACCACCAATTCCCGCGCCAGGCGATCCAGGAACCTTTCGCGGTACTGCCGCTTTTGTCTGAATTATCTACATCCGCATCTCTCCCGATTGAAGCCGTCCTTGAACAACTTCGAGGTGCACTCGCCCTGCGTCGCGGCGTAATTCTTGTTGCACCCCCAGGCGCAGGAAAAACAACAATTGTTCCTTTGCGTTTACTGCAGGAACCATGGATTGAAAACAAACGAATTTTAATCCTTGAACCCCGACGCCTTGCAGCACGTGCGGCGGCAAGACGGATGGCTGATTTGTTGGGTCAAAAAGTGGGTCAAATGGTTGGCTATCAAACTCGTGATGAACGCCATATTTCTGACGACACTCGCATTGAAGTGCTCACCGAAGGAATCTTGACTCGGCGATTACAGGCAGACCCATCCCTGGAGGGCGTTGGGCTTGTCATCTTTGACGAAGTCCACGAACGCAACGTGCCAACTGATGTAGGGCTCGCACTTCTTCTGGACGCACAGGATGCTCTTGGCTCTGACATGCGCATTCTTGCGATGTCTGCGACTCCACAGACAGAAAAATTTTCTATGTTGCTGGCTGACCCGCTGGGACCTGCTCCTATTGTCACCAGCGACGGGCGTGGTTTTCCAATTGATGTTCGGTACGTGCCCCGACAACGAAATGATCGACTTGAAAATATTGTTTCATCAACAATTTTGGATTCTCTAAAAAGCGACACCGGTGACATCTTGGTGTTTTTGCCCGGCATTGGGGAAATAAATCGGGTTCGCGATGTGGTGGTGCCCCTTGTGCCAGCACATATTGATGTCCTGCGCCTTGCCGGTGCGCTTCCATTTATCGAACAAGATGCGGCACTCATCGCCTCATCTGGTACTCGTCGTCGAGTTGTGCTTAGCACCGATATCGCTGAGACCAGCCTCACGGTCAGCGGCGTGCACGTCGTTATTGATGCGGGTCTTGCGCGTGTTCCAAAACTCGATCCACGAACTGGCCTCACCGAACTAATTACTGTCACATCTAGCCGTGCATCTGCAGACCAGCGCAGTGGGCGCGCTGGTCGCGTCGCTCCCGGAGTTGCCTACCGATTATGGAGTCGCATCGAGGACTCCACTCGTCTACCGCACTTGCCAGCAGAGATAACTCAGATAGATCTGTGCGGAGTTGCTCTAGAACTTGCCGCGTGGGGAACCCCACTTCAAAACTTAAAATTTCTGGATTCTCCGCCACCACGAGCGATACGACTTGCTCACGACACCTTGCAGATGTTGCACATACTTGACGACAAAAACCAGATAACCAAACTTGGACGCCAAGCGTTGAGGCTTCCCCTGCACCCCCGTCTAGCAACAATGGTGGCACGCTCCACTGGCGTTGATGCGTGGATTGCATGTGTCATTTCGGCGCTGCTTGATGATCGCGATGTTCTGCGCGGTCGACCAGAGACTTTGCCCACCGACCTAGCACAGCGCGTTGCGATAATAATCGGAAATGAGAGACATCAGGACGCTGATCAAAATGGCGTCCAGCGAATCATGGAACGTGCAATTGATATTGCTCGCCGAGCCGATATCAGTGTCGTCAACTCTGTAACACCTGAAAAAATCAACTCTCGTGTCGGGGCACTTCTCGTGCAGGCGTATCCTGATCGTTTGGCGATGCGGCGCACGACAGCAGGGCAATTTGTGTTGCGAGCTGGAGGTGGTGCATGGATGGATTCCAAAGACTCTCTCGCAAATGAACAATTTATCGTTGCCGCAGACCTTGATGGCAATCGCAAATCATCTCGCATTCGTCGTGCAGCAGCCCTTGAGGCTGATGATGTCGTGATTGCTCTGGGTGACGATGTTGAAATCATCACCGTGACTGAGTGGGACTCAAAGCGTGGCGCCGTCGTGACACGTACAACGCGCAAAATTGGCTCGCTTGTGCTCGATGAGCGCGTTAAACCTTCTCAGTCATCTGCCGAAGTGGTGGGAATCATAAGGCAACACCTTGTGCGTAATAAACTTTCTCCGCTCAATTTTGATGGCAAAGTCCGCTCATTTCAGCAACGCATAATGTTTGCGCGTCACTACGCTCCGAATTCTTGGCCAAATGTTGGAGACAAAGCTCTGCTTGCCACCATTGAGGATTGGCTTGTACCTTTTTTGAGAGACTGCACCAGCAACGAAGACTTGGGTCGTATTGACATTGACATGGCACTGCGGGCTCTCCTTTCGTGGGATGCGGGCATCGAACTGGACTTAATTGCGCCACCAAATTTTGAGCCTCCCAACGGCCACCCTGTTGCGATTGACTATTCCGAACCCACCACACCAACAATTGCAATACGAGTACAGTCGCTGTTTGGACTCGTCTCTCACCCCTGTGTGCTGAACGACGCCGTTGCCCTCAAAGTCCAACTGCTCTCCCCTGCTGGGCGTCCGATCCAAGTCACTTCAGATCTGCCGGGCTTTTGGACTGGTTCATGGGCTGAGGTGCGAAAAGAAATGGCTGGTCGTTACCCCAAGCACTCATGGCCGATTGACCCGACGCTTCGTTGACTGCTCCGCGCTCTAGCGTAGGGGCATGCTCGAATTCAATTTCGCCGAAATCTTCCCTCTGGGTCCTGACACCACCACCTATCGCCTGATCTCCACCGACGGTGTATCCACCGTCAGCACAACTGCTGGAACTTTTCTTCAAGTCACGCCACAAGCCATTACTACTCTCACCGAGATCGCAATGCGCGACATCGCTCACCTCTTGCGGTCAAGCCACCTACAACAGCTTGCCGATATTTTAGAAGATCCCGAAGCGAGTGCCAACGATCGTTTCGTCGCTCTTGATCTACTGAAAAATGCGAGCATCTCCGCGGGTGGTGTATTGCCAATGTGTCAAGACACCGGAACAGCGATCATTAAAGCGAAAAAAGGGCAGTTCGTCTTAACTGGAGGCGGTGATGAGGAAGCAATCGCGCGGGGCGTTTTTAATACATACCAAACAAGCAACTTGCGATACAGCCAAATGGCACCACTTTCGATGTACGAGGAGATAAATACTGGGAACAACCTGCCGGCTGAAATAAAAATCGCCGCGACTGATGGTGACGAATACAAATTCCTATTTTTGGCAAAAGGTGGTGGTTCCGCCAACAAGAGTTATCTCTTTCAAGAGACCAAGGCGTTGCTCAATGAGAAGGCTCTCCTCCCGTGGGTCTTTGAAAAAATGCAAACTCTCGGGACAGCCGCTTGTCCGCCCTATCACCTTGCAGTAGTCATCGGCGGAACATCGGCAGAACAGTGTGTTGAAACTGCAAAATTGGCAAGCACGCGATACCTTGATTCGCTTCCGACGACTGGTGATTCGAGCGGACATGCATTTCGAGATCTTGAACTCGAACAGAAAATGCTTTTGTTGTCACAGCAGACCGGAATCGGTGCACAATTCGGGGGGAAATACTTCTGTCACGATGTTCGAGTCATTCGCCTTCCGCGACACGGCGCAAGTTGTCCGATTTCATTGGCGGTGTCGTGCAGTGCTGATCGACAGGCCCTCGGAAAAATTACAAGCCAAGGCATTTTCGTGGAAGCCCTCGAGACAGACCCTGCCCGTTTTTTGCCCGACATCACCCCCGAAGATCTAAATGCAGAAGTCGTCAATATTGATCTCACTCGCTCGATGGATGAGATTCGTGCCACGCTCAGTAAATTTCCAATTAAGACTCGTGTTATGTTGACGGGGCCAATGGTGGTTGCCCGTGATATCGCCCATGCAAAACTCAAAGAACGCCTGGATGCGGGCAATGGGCTTCCTTCGTACATGAAGGATTACTGCGTGTATTACGCAGGTCCAGCAAAGACTCCAACAGGCATGGCCTCGGGTGCATTTGGGCCAACGACGGCCGGCCGAATGGATAGTTACGTTGCTGACTTTCAGGCGGCTGGTGGGAGTTTTGTGATGCTGGCAAAAGGCAACAGATCAAAACAGGTCACTGACTCGTGTCACACTCACGGTGGTTTTTATCTTGGATCAATCGGCGGACCCGCTGCCCGTCTTGCTCAAGATTGTATTACCAAGGTAGAAGTTCTGGAATATGCAGAACTTGGCATGGAAGCAGTCTGGAAAATTGAAGTACAAAATTTTCCTGCCTTCATTGTCGTTGACGACAAGGGAAATGATTTTTTTGAAGTAGTCGCCGCCCAAAACGGCGTTCCCGTCAGACTTGGCTAAAAGTAACTAGTCATTTATTTCGTCAGCGAGTGCTCCTAGACGAAGTTCGCCTTCCCGAGTTTGACCACCGCGTTCCAAGAAATTACGCATCGCTAATTGTGCGCGCGGATCACCCAAGAGACGATTAAAACCAGCTGCTTCTTGCAGTAGTTCTTCTTCAATGTTGTGATCAGCACGCAAAATGGCTGCTTTTGCTTCAGCAACTGCTTGAGGAGGAAACGACGCAATACGTCGCGCCAAATTATTCACAAAAGGCCATAATTCTTTGGCTCCAAGCGCTCGATTGACCCAACCCCACTGCTCTGCTGTGTGGGCATCAATGTCTTCACCACCTAAAATAACTTCAAGTGCGCGCGAGCGACCAATCAAGCGCGGCAAGCGTACCGTCCCACTTCCGCCAGGCAATATCCCAAGGGCGACTTCTGGTTGATTGAAGATGGCCTTGCCAGCGGAAGCAAATCGCATATCAAAACTACTCACCAACTCAGCTCCACCGCCACCAACCCGACCCTCAATCACAGCAATCGTTGCTTTGGGCATGGTGCGAAAGTTCTCGCACATTCGATGAAAGTCATTGAGCACTTTGGGCGCAGGTAAATCACCAGGAAACATCAAAATAAGATTGACGTCGAAGTGGGCAATAAAAAACTCAGGGTTTGCTGATCTCATAACGACAACGCGAACACTCTCATCGGCAGCAAGCTGATCACTGAGACTCACCATTTCGGTGTACAAATCCAATGAAAAGATATTTATCGGAGGAGCATTAATGACCACCGTTGCTACGCCTTCGGAAATTGTCACTGAAAGGGCTTTGTAGGAACTGTAGGACATGCTGTGACTTATTAAAGGAGGTCTTTAAGTGCAGCTCGAGTGTCGCCAATTTCATCAGGCGTCGCACCAAATTCAACCGCTGCAAAATCCGTTACACCAATGTCTCCAAGAGCATGAATTCGATCTTGCACCTCTGATCGTGTGCCAATGATGGCGATATCAGCAGGACCCGCAACTCCTTCGTGATCCAGCATCGCTCGATAACTGGGCAATTGTCCATAAATCACGAATACTTTTGCCGCCCGTTCTGTGGCTGCTGACTTATCACCTGTGACGCACACAGGCAGCGCCGCGATCACCCTTGGCTTGGGTCTGCCTGCGGCCTCC
>SXGS01525239.1_pt1 | contig 21585 bp, 22 predicted proteins | sample 3174681 | NCBI WGS metagenome assembly SXGS01 (sample SAMN11356861, study PRJNA531348) | freshwater metagenome | isolation source: freshwater sample F1-80 | place: China: Fuxian Lake, Yuxi | collected 2017-12-25
TGGTGGACATCGGTGGCGGTACCACTGAGGTGGGCGTGATTTCATTAGGCGGCATCGTTTACGCTAAATCGGAACGGGTAGGCGGCGATAAATTTGATCAGGCCATCATTGATTACATCCGTCGCAATTACGGCATGCAAATTTCTGAGCCAACCGCGGAAGCCATTAAGAAAAAAATTGGTTCGGCTTTCCCAGGCTCGACTGTGTTGGAAATGGAAGTAACCGGTCGCAATTTAGCCGAAGGCTTGCCACGTAAATTCACCATTTCCAGCAACGAAATTTTAGAAGCGCTGACTGAGCCATTGAACGCCATCGTCGGTGCAGTGAAATCGGCCTTGGAGCAAACGCCCCCAGAATTGGGTGCAGATATTGCAGAAAAAGGCATGGTGTTAACCGGTGGTGGGGCTTTGTTGCGCGATTTAGACCGTTTGTTGGTGGAAGAAACCGGCTTGCCTGTTATCGTGGCTGAAGACCCATTGACTTGCGTGGCTCGTGGTTGCGGCCGGGCATTGGAAGAGATCGATAAATTAGGCAACATTTTTGCCTACGAATAAGACTAGCATTTAAGCTGTTTTAGCTTTTTGTCCGTACCCAGTTAGTCCAGTATAGGCCGCCTAGTCGGCTTATACTTTTACTCAGTTTAGAGAGACTTACCACTCAACACTAATGGCGCGCCATTTATACAATAAGATAGAGCAACAGCAAGCCCCGGCATTCTTTGTGCGCGGCCCCAGCCCGTTTGCCCGTTTGGCTTTTTTCTCCGTTTTATCCTTGGCCTTGATGGCCTCCGACAGCCGGCTGCAGTATTTGGCCAGCATGCGACAAAGTTTGCAAACCTTGTTGCACCCCCTGCAGTTATTGGCCAATGCGCCCACGCAACTGTATCTCAATACCACCGAGTATTTTTCCACGCACGACAGCTTGCTCAGCGAAAATCAGCAGTTAAAGAAACGTGATTTAATGCAATCCATCGCCTTGCAAAAGCTCAATTTATTAGAGCAAGAAAATGCCCATATGCGTGTGTTGTTAGCGGCGCAAGTTGCCCTCAAAGAAAGCAGCGTGGCGGCCGAAATCTTGCACGTTGGGCGCGACCCGTTTACTAGAAAAGTCTTAATCAATCGTGGTCAAAATCACAAAATCTTGCCTGGTATGGCGGTGGTGGATGCGGCTGGGGTGATAGGGCAGGTGACCCGGGTTTACCCATTAAGCAGTGAGGTGACGCTCATCACTGACACCTCTTTAGCCATGCCCGTGCAAATTGAGCGCAACGGCTTGCGTGCCATTGCCTTTGGTCATGGCCGTGATAGCACGGTGGATTTGCCTTATTTGCCAGCCAATGTGGACATCAAGCGTGGTGACCGATTGGTCACCTCTGGTATCGATGGGGTGTACCCAGCCGGCTTGGCCGTGGCCACCGTTAAGCAGATTGTCAGCGCCCCAGACACGCCTTTTGCACGCATCGTATACGTGCCCGCCGGTGGGGTAGAGAACCACAGGCAAGTGTTGGTCGTCAGTAAGCCGCAGTTAGGCAGCATTTCCGCGCCTAGCTTAACCGAGCCGGTGAAGTTGGGTTTGAATCAAGCCAAGCCGGCCGATAAGAAGCAAAGCATGCCAAATAAGTCAGCTAAGCCAGCTAAGTCGAGTGATGCCCATGCCCGTTAATAAACTAAAAACCCTCTATTTTTCGGTGTTGTTGGCCTTCATGAGCTTGCTCTTGCCTTGGTCGCAAGCCGCCTTGTTGGTGCGCCCTGACTTCATGTTGTTGGTGCTGATTTTTTGGTTAATACGCGCGCCCAATCTTTGCAATGTCGGCACCGCTTGGATGCTAGGTTTGTTGGTGGATTTGGCGGCTGGTATGGTGTTTGGTCAATATGCCTTGGCCTACACGGTCACGGCTTTTTTTGCCGTGACTTATCAGCGCCGTTTGGTTTTGTTTACCGGCGTGCAGCAATTGCTATACGTGTTCTCTTTGTTGCTTATTTCGCAAGTCATGCTGCTGATTATTAAAACCTTCGCTGGCGGGCAGTTTATCGGCTGGCTGTATTTTCTGCCCAGCTTAAGCGGCGTGATGCTGTGGTTGCTAGCGATGGGCTTAGGCTTAAACACGGGTGGGCGCGGTCGTGCCAATTAGCCCGTTAATTAGTCCGGTGCAAAGCCAGCATATGGGTGCTTAAGCGTGCTTAGGGAAGTTAAAAATCCGCAACACGAGCAGTATTACTTTAGGCTGCGTTTAGGCTTCATGGCTTTTTTCGTGATGTCGCTGTTTGCCTTGTTGGCTTTGCGTTTTATTTACCTGCAAATCACCCAATACGCCCATTACCAAACCCTAGCGGAAAACAACCGCATCTCCATGGTGCCTATCGTGCCTAATCGCGGCTTGATATTGGATAAAAACGGCGTGGTGCTAGCGCACAATTTTTTCGTCTACACCTTGGAAATCACCCCTGCAAAAGCAGGCAACCTAAAAACCACCATTGCTGAATTGGGCCAATTGCTGGAAATCAGTAAAGCCGACATCAAGCGCTTTGCTAAATTAAAAAGCGAAAGCCGCAATTTTGAAAGCATCCCGATACGCACGCACCTAAATGAAATCGAAGCGGCTCGTTTTGCAGTCAACCATTATCGTTTTCCCGGGGTGGAGATTAAGTCACGCTTATACCGCCATTACCCTTTGGGTAAATTTGGTGCGCACATGATAGGTTACATAGGTCGGATCAACAGCAAAGATTTGCTCGCACTGGAAAAGTCCGGCGACTTGTCAAATTACAAGGGCTCCTATCACATAGGCAAAAGCGGCGTGGAGCAGTTTTACGAAACGCAGTTGCATGGGCAGACCGGCTTTGAGCAAGTAGAAACCGATGCCGATGGTCATGCTGTTCGGGTCATCGCCAGATCAGCCCCGGTGCCGGGGACCAATCTGATCTTATCGGTGGACAGCAAATTGCAGGAAATTGCCGAAACCGCTTTTGGCAATCGACGCGGCGCTTTGGTGGCGATTAATCCGAAAACCGGTGCGGTATTGAGTTACGTCAGTCAGCCCGGTTTTGATCCAAATTTGTTTGTCGATGGCATTGATGTGGACAATTGGAAATGGCTCAATGAGTCGCTGGATAAGCCCTTGGTCAACCGTCCGATACGCGGCATTTACCCACCGGGCTCGACTTTTAAGCCTTTTGTTGCCATGGCCGGCTTGGAAAATGCTAAACGCTTACCGCCATACCGGATCAGCGATCCTGGCTACTATTCATTGGCTAACAGTCGCCACCGTTATCGGGATTGGAAGCCGGATGGCCACGGTATGGTGGACATGCAAAAAGCCATTAGCGTTTCTTGCGACACCTTTTTTTATGGCTTGGCTTTGGATTTGGGCATCATTAGGCTGACCGATTTTGTTCGCCACTTTGGCTTTGGCGCTAAATCGGGTATAGACATAAAAGGTGAAAATGCCGGCTTGTTGCCCACTCCTGAATGGAAAATGCGCCGTTTTAAACAACCGTGGTACCAAGGTGAAACGGTAATTGTAGGCATAGGTCAAGGCTACACCTTGGTGACGCCCATGCAGTTAGCCCAAGCCACCGCCACCTTGGCCAATAATGGCGTGGCCATGCGGCCGCACACGGTGGTGGCGATGCAATCGCCGGCAACCGGCCGCACCGTTAATGTGGCCCCGGTGGTGCAGGATCGCATCGCCTTGAAAGCGGAAAACATAGCCATCGTTAAGCAAGGCATGCTGGACGTTACCTTGCCTGGGGGCACGGCTGCCAGCGTCGGGGCAAATGCCGGCTACAGCATTGCCGCTAAGACCGGCACGGCACAAGTGATAGGCATTAAACAAAATGCCAAATACGACAGCAGCAGCATCAATGAGCGGCATAGAGACCATGCCTTATTCATTGCCTATGCCCCGGCAGATAACCCCACCATAGCCATGGCGGTCATTGTGGAAAACGGCGGGCACGGCGGCTCAGCTGCCGGCCCCATCGCTAGAAAAGTCATGGATTATTACCTGTTAGGCAAGTTGCCAAACGAGCCGGCTGCCAAGCCTGCTAAGGCTCAAGTGGTTCAGCCTGCGGGTCACAACGAGAGCGCGCACGATGACTAAATTCTTTAAACCTTTGCTGGTGCACATCGATTCGTTTTTGATGGGCTGCTTATTTTTCACCTTGATGGTCGGCTTGTTTGTGTTGTACAGCGCATCGGGCCAAGATTTTTCCAAGGTTTACGATCAAACCGTGAACATCGTATTGGCCTTTTCTGTCATGTGGTTGGCGGCTAACATCGCGCCGCATCAACTCGAACGCATAGCCATGCCGCTCTATGTATTGGGCGTGGTCTTGTTGGTGGCCGTTGAATTGGTTGGCTCATCCAGTCACGGTGCGCAGCGTTGGCTTAATTTAGGCGTCACCAAAATACAACCATCGGAAATCATGCGCATTGCCATGCCCATGATGTTGGCCTGGTACTTTACCAAACTGGAAGTTCGCCCCAGTGCCAAGCATTTTGCCCAAGCCGGCTTGTTGTTATTGGTGCCGGTGGCCTTGGTCATGAAGCAGCCGGATTTGGGCACGGCTTTGTTGATTACCGCAGCGGGTTTTTATGTGTTGTTTTTGGCCGGCTTGAGTTGGAAGTTATTAGTAGGCGGCACCCTAAGTTTGGCCATCGCCGCACCATTTTTGTGGACCTTATTGCACGATTACCAGCGGCGTCGCATTGAAATTTTATTTGACCCCAGCCAAGATCCACTCGGTTCAGGCTACCACACGATACAGGCGATGATTGCTATAGGCTCGGGAGGCTTTGCCGGCAAGGGCTGGTTAAATGGTACGCAAGCGCAACTGGATTTTATACCGGAGAGGACCACCGATTTTATTTTTGCGGTGTTCAGTGAAGAGTTTGGATTGTTGGGCAATCTCTTGCTTTTAAGCTTGTTCAGTTTGATTATTTTACGCGGCTTGGTGATTGCCTCCGAAGCCAAAAGCACGTTTGGCCGATTATTGGCTGGTAGCATAGCCTTAACCTTTTTTACCTATGCTTTCGTCAACATGGGCATGGTCAGTGGCATCTTGCCTGTGGTGGGCGTGCCCTTGCCCTTGATCAGTTACGGCGGCACGTCCATGGTGATGTTGTGCCTAGGGCTGGGTATATTGATGAGCATCGCCACCCATAAAAATGTGGTGGCCACTTAAACTTTAACTTTCTTTATTTAACTGTTATGACCCTAAAAACACCCCTCTTACTATTAAGTTTAATGCTGTTAAGCGCCTGCGCGGACTTTTCATTAAATAGCCCTATTTCAAGGCCCGCTCCAATTAAGAATGAAAAGGCGGGCGCGGCAGACAACGCCGCCAGCAAGCCCGGTGCTGGCGCTTATTATTTGGACGATGGCCCGGGCGACAATGCGCCGGCGGATTTGGATAGCGTACCCAGTGCAACGGTGAAAGTAGATCCACCTTTAGCACGCGCTAACAAACCCTATATGGCCTTGGGTCAGTCTTACACGCCGATGACCGCTTATGCGCCGTATAAAAAACAAGGCGTGGCTTCCTGGTATGGCAAGCGCTACCACGGCAAAAAAACCTCTACTGGGGAAATTTATGATATGTTCGCGATGACGGCCGCGCACACCACCTTGCCTATTCCCAGTTACGCCAAAGTGACCAATCCAGCCAATGGCCGCTCCGTCATCGTGCGGATAAACGACCGTGGCCCATTTAAACGCGATCGCTTGATTGATTTATCCTATGTGGCGGCCTACCAATTGCGCTTGGTCAATCAAGGTAGCGGGCCAGTGGAGGTGGAAGCCATCGATACTAGCGTGGCAGCCAGGCAAACAAGCGTAGCGCCGACGGCAGCAGCTGCCGACTTGAGTGTAGACGAGGGCGTGCAGATACAAGCCGTGCCAAACGAAGCTGCCACGGGCTCATCGGCCAAGCAGGATGCGCCCGCTGCCCCCGGGGTTTATTTGCAATTGGGCGCGTTTAAGAATGAAGCGAATAGCCAAATTTTGCAGAAAAAAATTCAAGATTCTGGGCTGCTTGAAAATGCCGGCGCGGCGAAGGTGTATAATGATGGCCTTTACCGCGTGCGTCTTGGCCCTTATGCCAGCCGGCTAGAAGCGGAAAATATGGCCGCTAAAATTCGCCAACAGTTAAGCATGACGGCCGTCATTATTAACTGAGCCTTTATCAATCAACCCAATTTCGATTAACAGTGAATCTAACCATGACCTCTAAGCAATTAAAAACCCATGCCTACGCGCTTGCCTTTAGTTTAACTGCACTCATTCTTAGCCCTGCTGCGCAAGCCGTAGGCGCACAAATTCCGCCTGCTCCTGATTTGGCGGTAAATGCCTATTTGTTAAAGGATTTCAACAGCGGCCATGTGTTGGCGGCCAAAAACAATAGCGCGCGCATCGAGCCGGCTTCTTTGACTAAAATCATGACCGCCTATTTGACTTTTAAGGCGCTAAAAAGCAAGCATTTGTCTTTGCAGCAAAATTTAGCCGTGAGTGAGTTGGCTTGGAAAGTGGAAGGCTCAAAAATGTTCATAGAGCCGAATCGCCCGGTTAGCGTGGACGAGTTATTGCATGGCATGATCATCCAATCTGGTAACGATGCGTCAATTGCCTTGGCCGAGGGCATCGCCAGTTCCGAAGTGCAGTTTGCCGACATGATGAACCAAGAAGCGCAACGTTTAGGCATGAAAAACACCCATTACATGAACGCGACCGGTTTGCCTGATGCGCAGCATTACACCACGGCTGACGATTTGGCGATCTTGGCCACTGCCTTAATCCACGATTTCCCGGATCAATACCAACGTTTGTATTCGGTTAAAGAATACACTTACAACAACATCACTCAGCCTAATCGCAACCGCTTGTTGTGGGCGGATGCCAGTGTCGATGGCATGAAAACCGGCCACACCGAATCGGCTGGCTACTGCTTAATTTCCTCAGCCAAACGCGATGGCATACGCCGCATTTCAGTCTTGCTTGGTGCCGCCAGCGATGCCGCGCGTGCTGCTGAAAGCCAAAAATTACTCAATTACGGCTTTCAGTTTTTTGATTCCAAATTGCTCTACAAGCAAGGCCAGCCAATCAAGTCCTTACGCGTTTGGAAGGGTGGGGAAAATCAAGTGAACTTAACCGTGGCGGAAGATTTGTACGTGACGGTAGCCAAAGGCGAACACGCCAAAATTCAAGCGCAGGTGACCAGCCAACCCCGCTTGGTAGCGCCCATTGCTAAAGGCCAAGTGATAGGCCGTGTGCAATTCACCTTAAACGGTAAAGTGGTGTCCGAGCGTTCGCTGGTTGCAGCGAAAAGCATAGAGGCGGCCGGTGTGTTTGGTCGCATTTGGGACAGCTTGTTATTGCTAGCGCAATAAGTCTGTCAGTAAAGTAGCATCATGGTGGATCAAGACAACAGCAAACCGGCCTTAATCGATTTCCCTTGTGACTTCCCGATTAAGGTCATGGGGGAAATGCAAGACGGCTTTGCTGACACCATCATAGGCTTGATCCAGTCTGTGCAACCAAGCTTTACTGCGGCTCATGTCTCCATGCGTGCCAGTTCTGGGGGCAAATACATCAGCCTAACCTGCCAGGTATACGTGTCATCCCAAGATGAATTGGACGCGGTTTACCGTTTAATCAGCGCCCACCCATTGGTTAAATTTTCACTGTAAGCCCTCACCTAGCAGAACGTCGCAGCCATGCCCGCCAATTCGTCTAAGTCCGCCGTGTTAGTGCGCCATTTAGGCCGTACCGATTACGCCCAAACCTGGCAGGCCATGCAGCAATTTAATGCCGAGCGAGCCGAGAATACGCCGGATGAAGTTTGGGTGACCGAGCATGATCCGGTTTACACTTTAGGCCTGAATCGTCAAGGCGTGCGTTTGCCAGCGTCCAGTGACATTCCATTGGTGATGACCGATAGAGGCGGAAAGATTACTTACCACGGCCCAGGGCAGCTGATTATTTACCCCTTGTTGGATTTACAGCGGCATGGCTTAAGCGTACGCAAATTGGTCAGCTTATTAGAAAATAGCGTGATAGCCTGGTTGGCCGAATACGGCGTGCAAGCCCAGGCTAAAGCCAGTGCGCCAGGGGTTTACGTGCAAGAGGCTAAAATAGCGGCCTTGGGCTTACGCATCAAAAACAATCGCAGTTACCATGGATTAAGTGTCAACGTGGCCATGGATTTGGGCCCGTTTTCTGCCATAGACCCATGCGGTTACGCTGGCTTAGCCGTGACGCAAACCCAAGACTTGGGTTTGCAGTTGACCTTATCGCAAGCTGCCGAACAATTAACGGCTAAGCTACTCAAGCAATTGGAGCATGGAATAGCACATGACTGAATCGACCCTGCCTAAAACAAAAATCGCCGGCGTAAAAGAACGGGATGCGGCCAAAACCTCGCGCATTCCAATTAAGATTATCCCGCAGCCGGTGCAGCGTAAACCGGATTGGATACGCATGAAAATGCCGGACAGCCAGCGCTACCAAGAAATCAAAAAAATCCTGCGCGACAACCAATTGCACACGGTCTGTGAAGAGGCCAGTTGCCCAAACATAGGCGAATGCTTTAGTGGCGGTACCGCCACCTTCATGATTTTGGGTGACATTTGCACGCGCCGTTGTCCATTTTGCGACGTGGCCCACGGTAAGCCTTTGCCACCGGATGGCTATGAGCCGGAAAATTTGGCCCGCACCATCGCGCAAATGCGTTTGAAGTACGTGGTCATTACTTCGGTGGACAGGGATGATTTGAAAGACGGCGGCGCGCAGCATTTTGTCGACTGCATACGGGCCGTGCGAGCCCAGTCACCTGATATTAAAATCGAAATATTGGTGCCGGATTTCAGGGGGCGCTTGGACGTGGCCATGGCGATTTTGAATGAAGCGCCACCGGATGTCATGAACCACAATTTAGAGACCGTGCCACGTTTGTATAAGCAAGCCAGACCCGGCTCGGATTACCAAAACTCACTAACTTTATTAAAAACCTTTGCTGAAATGTACCCGCATATCCCCACTAAGTCGGGCTTGATGCTGGGCTTGGGTGAGACCGATGAAGAAATTCTAGCCGTCATGCAAGACCTGCGTGATCACCAAGTGAGCATGCTGACTTTGGGCCAGTATTTGCAACCCAGTGTGCACCATTTGCCGGTCATGCGTTACGTGGAGCCGGCTATTTTTGAGCAATTAAAAGAAAAAGCGCAAGCCATGGGCTTTAATAACACCGCCAGTGGCCCCATGGTAAGAAGCAGCTACCACGCGGACGCGCAAGCGCAGTTAGCATAGACCGCGCTTTAGGGTATATTGGCGTAAAACGGAACAAAGGTCATTATGGTCCCACATCTCACCACGGCGCTGAACGGCCCACTCTTATCCCTAGAAAAAAGCATGTTGGATGCCATGCCGAAAATTGAGCATTGGTTTCGCTGCCAGTGGCTGGAGTACGGTTCGCCATTTTACGCCAGCGTGGATTTACGCAATTCCGGCTTTAAGTTGGCGCCGGTGGACACCAATTTATTTCCCGGCGGCTTCAATAACCTGAATCGCGATTTTCTGCCTTTAAGCGTGCAGGCGGCCATGGTCGCCGTGGAGAAAGTCTGCCCGGAAGCCCACCGTTTATTGATTATTCCTGAAAACCACACGCGCAATACCTATTACCTACGCAACGTGGTCGAGTTGGTGCACATCATGAAACAGGCTGGATTGGATGTGCGGGTCGGCTCCATCTCGCCGGAGATCACCCAGCCTACAAGCTTGGAAACCCATGATGGCCACATGTTATTGCTAGAACCAGTGGTGCGTGTAGGCAATCGGATTAAGTTAACCAACCCGGAATTGGGCGATTTTGATAGCTGTGCCATATTGCTCAATAACGATTTATCCGGTGGCATCCCCGACATCCTTAAAAACTTAGAACAAAACCTCATTCCGCCGCTGCATGCCGGTTGGAGCACGCGGCGTAAATCGCAGCATTTTAGTGCCTATAACCGGGTGGCTAAAGAGTTTGCTGATTTACTTGGCATTGATGAATGGCTGATTAATCCCTACTTTGAAACCTGCGGTGAAATCGATTTTAATGCGCGCACCGGTGAAGATTGCTTGGCCTTTAAGGTAGAGCAATTGCTAGAGAAAATTAAACTTAAATACGCCCAGTACGGCGTGACGCAAACGCCATTTGTGATCGTGAAAGCCGATGCTGGCACCTACGGCATGGGCATCATGACGGTGAAATCGCCGGATGAAGTGCGCGATTTAAACCGTAAAACCCGCAATAAAATGGCGGTGGTAAAAGACGGCTTGCAAGTCTCGGAAGTGATCATACAAGAGGGCGTGTACACCTTTGAGAGCATAGACCAGGCGGTGGCCGAACCAGTGGTGTACATGATGGACCATTTTGTCATAGGCGGTTTTTATCGGGTGCACACCGGTCGTGGGGTGGATGAAAACCTCAATGCCCCTGGCTCGCAATTTGTGCCCTTGGCCTTTGAAAAACCCTGCACTCTGCCAGATTGCGCCGACAGTCCGGATGCGGCGCCTAACCGATTTTATGCCTACGGCGTGGTGGCTAGGTTGGCCTTGTTGGCGGCTGCCATTGAATTGCAAGAGCAAGATCCCCTTAATCAATAGACCCAGCCATTATGAAGCTTGCGTTTATATTGGATCCATTGGATCAGCTAAAAAGGGCCAAAGACAGCAGTTTGGCCATCATGCGCGAGGCGCATAGTCGCGGCCACCAAGTCTTCGTTAGCCTGCAGCACGATTTATTTTTGCGTCATGGGCAGGCCAAACTGGTTACCAAGCCCTGGGCATTTAATGGGGATACGGCAGTCGTGGGCGAAAGCCAAGAAAGCCTGCCCACTGAATTTGATGCCGTCATCATGCGTAAAGACCCGCCGTTTGATAACGAGTATTTATACAGCACTTACTTATTGGAAATCGCCGCCAATCAAGGGGCCAAGGTCTACAACAACCCAAGCGCCATGCGAAATTGGAATGAAAAATTGTCGGTAACGCGATTCATCGACTTGGCGCCGGCCAGCTTGGTCACCGCCAACAATGCCTTGCTGCGCGAGTTTTTGCAGGAACAACAAGACATCGTGGTGAAACCATTGGATGGCATGGGCGGCAGCAGCGTATTCAGATTAAAAACCAATGACCCTAATTTAGGCGTGATATTGGAAACCATCACCGATTTTGGCCGCCGTACCATCATGGCGCAACGCTATTTGTCGGAAATTTTACTAGGCGACAAGCGCATCATCATGATAGACGGCGAGCCCTTACCTTATGCTTTAGCCCGCATTCCCATGGCGGGCGAAACGCGCGGCAATTTGGCGGCCGGCGGCACCGGTGTGGCCCAAGCCTTAAGTGTGCGGGATTTAAGCATAGCGCATACGGTGGGCCCAGTCTTAAAACAAGCTGGCTTGTTTTTTGTGGGCTTAGACGTGATAGGCGAGTATTTAACCGAAATCAACGTCACCAGCCCCACCGGCATGGTGGAAATTGCCCAGCAAACCGATTGCCGGCCAACCGCCGTGTTCATGGATGCCTTAGAGCGGCAGACCTAGCATGCGCTATTTAGCCTTGCTTTTAAGCGTGTTGCTCTGCGGCTGTGTTAAGCCACCGCTCTACCATAGCCAGAGCTATGTGTTTGGCACCTTAGTCGATATCAGCATTTACGGTGAGACCGATGAGCGAGCAGCGACGCTCGCCAATCACGTGCAGCAGGACTTGCAAAATTTACACCGTAGCTTGCATGCATGGAAGCCCGCGTCGGCCGATCAATTAAGTGAACTGGGGCAAGTAAATGCTGCCTTTGCGCAAGGTCGCAGCTTGGCTGTGGCCCCAGACTTGGCGGCCATGCTAGTGGACGCCCGGCAATTATCTAGCCTATCCGATGGCTTGTTTAATCCGGCCATAGGCCATTTAATTGGCACTTGGGGCTTTCAGCGCGATGAATTTAGTGCTCAGCCTATTGCCACGCTAGCCATTCAAAAATGGCAAGATGCTAAGCCGAGCATGGCTGACATCGTCATAGAGGGCGAGCGCATACGCAGCAAAAATAGCGCAGTGAAATTGGATTTAGGCGGTTACGCCAAAGGCTATGCCTTGGATAGGGCGGTGGCTTATTTGCGCCAGCAAGGCGTGCAGCATGCCTTGATTAATATAGGCGGCAACATCATCGCCATGGGTCAGCACGGCGATCAACCTTGGCGAGTTGGCATACAGCACCCGCGTTTGCCCAATGCCATGGCCACCTTGGATTTGCCCGATGGTTGGGCGATAGGCACGTCGGGGGATTACCAGCGCTACTTCATGTTAGACGGTCAACGCTATTGCCATATTATTGATCCGCGCACCGGCTACCCCGCCAAGCACATGCAATCGGTCACCGTGTTGGTGCCACCGCAAGCAGTTGGCAAGGCGGGTGCAGGGGTGTTGTCGGACGTCGCTAGCAAACCCTTATTCATCGCCGGGGTGACGCAGAGTGAGCACTATGCGCACGTTTTTGCTATTCAAGATTACCTATTGATAGACGACACTGCTGCGGCCTATGCCAGCAGCAGCCTAGCCAAAAAACTGCATTGGTTGGCCAAGCCAGCTAAGCTCACCACCATCAGTCAGCATGCTCAACCTTAAATCCATACATAAGCACTTATTGCTAGGCGATTGGCTGGTGTTGTTGCTGGCGGCGCTGTTGGTTTGCCTGTCTTTCCTGAGCTTGTGGCAGAATGCGCCGGCCGCCAAAGTGCAGATTAGCCTGGCCGATAAAGTTTACGCCACCTACAGCCTTAACCAAGCGCGCGAGATTCATGTGCGTGGGCCTTTGGGTGAGGCGGTGATCCAGATTGCCAAGGGCAAAGCGCGCTTTGCTAAATCGCCTTGCAGCAGCCAATATTGCGTGCATCAAGGCTGGCTGAGTAAGGCCGGTCAAGTGGCCATATGCATACCCAATCAAATCAGTTTAGCGCTAGTGGGCGAGGCCAAACCCTATGACACGCTCAATTATTAGGGTGGATTAGAGCGGTGCTAAAGCATTTCCACCCCAGTCTAGACGATCACCGCATCGCCAAGTTAGCGGCGTTTGCCATAGCCTTGCACATGCTAGAAGCAGTTGTGCCCTCACCCTTGCCTGGCGTTAAGCCTGGTATCGCCAACATCGTGACTTTGTACGTGATGTATCAATACGGTTTTGCCACGGCGGCCTGGGTCAGTCTATTGCGGGTGCTGGCCAGCAGCTTGCTATTAGGCCAGTTTTTATCACCCGGTTTTGCCTTGAGTTTGGCCGGTGCCGGTTTAAGTTTGGCGAGCCTGTATGCAGGCATGCACTTGCCTAAAAAATGGTTTGGCCCAGTCAGCTTAAGTGTCTTAGCGGCCTTTGCCCACATAGCCGGGCAATTGCTGGTGGTGCGCTTTTGGCTGATACCGCATGCAGGTGTGGCCTATTTGGTGCCGGTGTTTGCTGTCGCTGCGCTGCTCTTCGGCACCATCAATGGGCTGATCACGGCGCAATTACTCAAGCGCTAGTGCGCATTAACGAATCAACTCGCGCCAACTGGCGCGTTTGCCAGAAAATTTTCTGCCATCATTAAAGGCCGCATTGGGGCCGAGTTGCGGGGTAGGGTTGTTGTCACCCGTGTAATTCAATTTAGGTTTGCCATTAATATAAAGTAGGTTAATTCCTACCGGCGCCGCACTGGTTTTCGTGCCTGTAGGGTTAACGACCGTGGTGAAGACGGCGCCACCGGTTTTAGCTTCAAAATAGTTTATCCAGCCATAGCCATTTGATCCACAAGTTTGCGTGGAGGGAACCATGGTTGGCACGATAAGCGGTGCCCGTGGCCGGCATTTCTCTGCCTAGGCCTTTATGTTAAACTAGTCCGAGTGGATTTTTTAAAGATAAAGGCTGGCTAATGCAAAAAATCAGGGTAACGCTTTTGCTCGCCATGCTGTTTTTTTGTGCGCTATCCGGCTGTGGCACCAAAGGCCCTTTGTACATTCCCGAGCGGCAGTACCCTCAGCCTAGCACCACTAACCCATAAACCACCATTTACTATAACTTTCTTAAGCGCCCAACGTGAATTCATTTGCCATTAAAAACAATCACTTGCACGTAGAAAAACGCGCTCTAGCCGATATTGCTCGCGAGTTTTCCACGCCCTGTTACGTCTATTCCAAAGACGCGCTTACGCAGGCCTTTAACAACTTCAGTGCCGGCTTTGCCGATTGTCAGCATTTGGTTTGTTTTGCTGTAAAAGCCAACCCCAACTTAGCCATCTTGAATTTATTTGCGCGATTGGGCGCCGGTTTTGATATCGTTTCAGGGGGCGAGTTGGCGCGTGTGTTGGCCGCCGGAGGCGACCCGAAAAAAATAGTGTTTTCTGGTGTGGGTAAAACCGAAGCCGAAATGCAAGCGGCACTAAACGCCGACATCTTTTGTTTTAACGTGGAATCGGCCAGTGAATTGAAGCGGCTCAATCAAGTGGCGCTTAGAATGGGCAAGGTGGCACCGGTCTCGTTGCGGGTCAACCCTAATGTCGATGCAAAAACCCACCCTTATATTTCCACCGGTTTAAAAAACAATAAATTTGGCGTGGCTTACGAAGAGGCCTTGGGCATTTACGAACAAGCCGCCAGCATGCCTGGCATTGCCATCCACGGTGTGGATTGCCACATTGGGTCGCAAATTACCGAGCTGTCGCCTTTTCTGGATGCCTTTGATCGCGTCTTGGCCTTGGTGGATGCCTTGGCGGCAAGGGGCATTGCCGTGCAACACATCGATGCCGGTGGCGGCATAGGCATTGCTTATCAAGGTGAAACCCCACCTGAATTCAGTGTGTATGCGGCGGCCATGCGCGCTAAAATCGCCGGTCGTGATATTAAATTGGTGTTTGAGCCAGGTCGAGCCTTAGTTGGCAACGCCGGCGTGCTATTGACCAAAGTGGAGTATTTAAAACACACTGAAGCGAAAAATTTTGCCATCGTCGATGCCGCCATGAACGATTTAATGCGGCCGGCTTTGTACGATGCCTACCATGATATTCAAGCCGTATCGCCACGTGAGGGTGTGGCGACCAACTATGAAATCGTTGGCCCAGTATGCGAAACCGGGGATTTTTTAGGTCACGATAGACGCTTAAATCTGCAAGAAGGGGACGTGTTGGCGATCATGTCGGCCGGTGCCTACGGCATGAGCATGGCCAGCAATTACAATACAAGAGGGCGTGCCGCTGAGGTGATGGTGGATGGTGATAATTGCCATTTAATTCGCCAGCGCGAGCAAATTAGCGATCTCTACGCCTTAGAGAAAATCTTGCCTACAGAGGCTTAATCAAAAATAACGGTTTTGTTGGCGTACAGCAAAATGCGATTTTCGATGTGCCAACGCACCGCTTTAGATAACACCACACGCTCCAAATCCCGACCTTTTTGGATCAAGTCTTCCACTTGATCGCGGTGCGAGATGCGGTCTATGTCTTGCTCAATAATCGGACCTTCATCCAGCACTTCAGTAACGTAATGCGCGGTTGCGCCTATCAATTTAACCCCACGTTCAAATGCCCTATGGTAGGGCTTGGCACCAATGAAAGCCGGCAAGAAAGAGTGGTGAATATTGATGATTTGTTTAGGGTAACGCGCGACGAAATCCGCCGATAAAATTTGCATGTAACGTGCCAACACGATGAGGTCAATTTGGTATTGATCAAACAAGGCAAATTGCGCGGCCTCAGCCGCGGCTTTGGTGTCTTTAGTGACCGCGATGTAATGAAAGTCCACGCCGTAAAATTTAGCTAAGGCTTCGGTGTCGCGGTGGTTGCTAATAATCAGTGGTATGTCGCAAGCCAGTTCACCGTTTTTGTGCCTGTGCAATAAATCGGCTAAGCAATGGTCGTATTGCGACACCATGATGGCCACGCGCAAGGGTTTTTGCGATAGGTTCAACTGCCACTGCATGTTAAAGCGCTGAGCAATCGCCGTAAAATGCGCTTCAAAATCATCGGTTGCCAAGCTAAAGCCCGCTAAATCCCATTCCACACGCATCAAGAATAAATTGTTTTCTGCGTCTTGGTGTTGGTCCGCATGCAAAATATTGGCATTGTGTTGATATAAAAACTCGGCGATAGCGGCAACAATGCCTTTGCTATCCGGGCAGGTGATCAACAAGGTGGCGGTATTTTTAATGGGGCTGGGGTTCATTTTTTTAAGAGGACTCGAGTTCAAAGTGACATTTAGCGTATGCTGTTAGGTTAATATGTGAATTATACCTTAAGTTAATTTAACAAATATAAAGTGCGTATGACAGACAGCATGCAAGCAGCTACTAAAATTGTATTGGCTACCCCAAGAGGTTTTTGTGCCGGTGTAGACAGAGCCATCACCATTGTCGAGCAAGCCTTGGAGAAATTTGGTGCGCCTATCTACGTGCGAAACGAGGTGGTGCACAACAAATTCGTGGTTGATGGCTTGCGCGCTAAAGGCGCTATTTTCGTCAAGAACCTGGATGAAATTCCCCCAAACAGCACAGTTATTTTTAGTGCACACGGCGTGTCCAAAGCGGTTCGGGCCGAAGCGGAAGATAGAGGCTTGGTTGCCTACGATGCTACCTGTCCCTTGGTAACCAAAGTGCATATTGAAGTTGAAAAAATGCAATTAGCGGGCATGGAAATTGTCATGATAGGGCATAAGGGGCACCCAGAAGTGGAAGGCACAATGGGGCAAACTGAAGCAGGGGGTATGTACTTAGTGGAAACCCAAGAAGATGTAGCCCAATTAAAGGTTAAAGATCCCTTAAGGTTGGCATTTGTTACGCAAACCACGTTATCCATGGACGATGCCACCACGGTGATTGAGGCCTTAAAAGCTAAATACCCAAACATACACGCGCCTAAAAGCGAAGACATCTGTTACGCCACGCAAAATCGCCAAGACGCGGTCAAGCTGATGGCCAAAGATTGCGATTTGGTGATTATTGTTGGTTCGCCGAACAGCTCCAATTCCAACCGTTTGCGAGAGGTGGCCGAGAAGCAAGGCGTAGAAGCCTATATGGTGGATAACGCCAGCTACCTGCAGGCATCGTGGTTAGTGGGTAAAAAGAAAATTGGCGTCTCTGCCGGTGCCTCCGCGCCAGAAGTGCTGGTTAAGGAAGTCATCAGTCAATTGCAGCACATGGGCGCGCAACAGGTTGAAGAGTTAAAAGGGGTGATAGAAAGCGTGGTGTTTCAACTGCCAAAAAACCTAACGGCGGCAGCAAGTAAAAAACCTTAATACCATCATCCCATCATCCCGTCTGCTCAAAGCACTGTAATTCCTAAATCAACGATGTTTAAAACCCCTGCTTCTGCCTTGGTACTCATACATACCGTGGACCTGCAAGTGCTGATTATGGAGCGTGCCGATAAGGCGGGGTTTTGGCAATCGGTGACCGGCAGTTTGGAGGCCGGCGAAACGCCCAGGCAGGCCGCCATACGCGAGGTCTTAGAAGAAACTGGCCTAAACGCGGAGCAGTATGACTTGCAAGATTGGCAGGTGGCAAATACCTACGAAATCTACCCGCATTGGCGTTACCGTTATGCGCCTGGGGTCATTAGCAATGTCGAGCACCAGTTTGCCTTAGTCTTGCCGAGTGCCTTGCCCATACACTTGGCGCCCGATGAACACCTGCAATATGCCTGGGTGGATTGGCGAGAAGCGGCGCAGCGGGTTTTTTCCTGGACCAATGTCGACGCCATCAAAAGATTAGCTGAGCGTCACCAATTATCGTTATAAAATAAGCGCCTGTTTTTTACACATAACCCTTAATCCGATTAAACACCATGCAAGTATCCGCTATTAAATTTGAAAAATTCCAAGCCAGCCTCGATGACGAATGCCAGCAACGCATCATTGCCGCCAAGCAAGCCTTAGGTAAGCGCTTGGTGATTTTGGGCCACCATTATCAAAACGAAAGCGTGTATAGGCATGCCGATTACACCGGTGATTCGCTCAAGTTATCGCGTTATTGCGAAAGTTTGGATGCCGAGTACATCGTCTTTTTGGGTGTGCATTTTATGGCGGAAGTGGCGGATATTTTGAGCCGTCCTGAGCAGATTGCTATTTTGCCAGACTTGGCGGCAGGTTGCTCTATGGCCGACATGGCCAACTTAGCTAAAGTCGAACGCAGCTACCGCGAGTTGAATAAAGTATTGAATTTTGATGAAGCCATCACGCCCGTTACCTACATCAATTCCGCTGCCGATTTAAAAGCCTTTTGTGGTGAGCATGGAGGCATAGTTTGCACCAGCACCAATGCGCCTAAGATATTAGAGTGGAGTTTTAAGCAGCGGGAAAAAGTGTTGTTTTTCCCCGATCAAAATTTAGGCCGCTGGTCTGGCCATCAGATGGGCATTCCGCTCGAACAAATGCCGGTTTGGGATCCAGATTTACCCATGGGTGGGCTAACCGAAGTGCAAATTAAAAGTGCAAAAATCTTGTTATGGAAGGGCCACTGCGCGGTTCACCAAATGTTCCGCTTGCAAAACATCACGCAATTCCGAGCAGCGCACCCCGATGGTTTGGTGATCTCGCACCCGGAAGCGCCTTATGAAGTGTGTTTAAATTCCGACTTTGTTGGCTCCACCGAATACATACTGAAAACCGTCAGTGAAGCGCCGGCTAACTCTAAATGGCTAGTGGGCACCGAGCTGAATTTGGTTAACCGTTTGGCCGAGCAAATGAAACCGCAAGGTAAATTGGTGCAATTCATGAGCCACGTGGTGTGCGAGTGTTCCACCATGGCCAGAATCGATCCGCAGCATTTGGCGTGGGTGTTGGAGAATTTGTTGCAAGGTCAGGTGGTCAATCAAATTAAAGTGCCTGAACACGAAGCCAAGCTGGCTAAATTGACTTTAGAGCGCATGCTTGCGGCCTCTTAAGCCAGGCTAATCCACGACTAAGCGTTGCACCACTTTGCCCTGCATTAAGTGCGAGGCTATGATCTCATCGATGTCGTCGTTGTCGATAAAGCTGTACCAAATCGCTTGTGGGTAAATCACCATCAAGGGACCGGCATCGCACCTATCCAAGCAGCCGGCACGGTTAATGCGCACCTTGCTCTCGCCACTTAAACCCAAACTCTTCACCCGTGCTTTCATGTAGTCAAACGCGGCTTCCGCGCCTTTGTTCATGCAGCAGGCGGCACCGGCTTCGCGTTGGTTTAAGCAGAAAAAAACGTGGTGTTGAAAGTGGCTCATGGTGGTGGGGATTATTGGTGGGGAAGACTTAACTATATAAGGCTTTAGTCCCCACTGGCAAGGCTGTCTTCTTTGGTGAAGGTCCATGTGCGGGTAATGCTTAATATATCGATCTCGCTTTGCACGTCATCAGGAAAGCGCGCGTAAGGCGCGCCCAATTCCACAATGTGTTTGGCCGCTTCGTCCAGCAATTTGTGACCGGAGCTGCGGTTAAGCTCTATGGATTCTATGCTGCCGTCGGCATTAATCGATACCGTCATCTGCAATTGCCCATATAACTTTAAGTTTCTGGCCGCTTCCGGGTAATTTAGGTTACCAATTTTTTCTACTTTTTGCCGCCATGCTTCAACGTATAAAGCGTATTTGTATTCCTTGGTTCTGGCGCCTATGAATTTACGTTTAGGGCGTTTTTGGTAGACGTCTTGTTGCTTGGCGATCAGTGCCTCCAATCTGTCCATCTCCATGGCTGCTGAGGCCATGTCGTGCACATCGATGGCACGGGTGGGCGTGGTTTGCTGGCCCGTTTGCACTTCTTGCGCGCTGGCTTTTTGCGCTGGCTGTGACTCCACGGCCTTGCTGGCTTGCAATTGCGTCATTAATTCTCGCGCTTGTTTTTCCAAGCTGGCCACGCGTTTTTGTGCTTGGCTCTGTTCGGCCTTTTGTGGCGCGGCTTGGCCGCCTGCTTGGGTTTTTTCTTGCGCCTGAAGCGCGGCTTGGCGTTGACTGCTGGCTGCTAATGCAGATTGCATTTTTCGGTTTTGGTTGGTGTTGCCGCCTCGATCCAGATTGGCTTGCGCCAACACATCGGCTTTCTGTGGTTTGTTATGGGTTTTGGCATTCACTAGACTGACGTCCAGTACCGGCATGCTGTCGGCCATTTTTTTTAAGTCGGGGCTAAAGTGCACGCTGAGTAGGACTAGGTGTATGAGCACAGACACATAAATAGCCGTGCGTATCAGCGGCATGGCCTGTAATTTTTCACGCACGCGTTTTAGCAAAAGATTACTCAGCACTAAATTTTAATGTGAGCGCATCCAGTATTTTTTGGTGCACCCCACCAAAGCCACCGTTACTCATGACCAATACCGAGTCACCGCTGTCCGCTGCTGCTACGATGGCGCTGACCATGGTGGCTAGGTTATCGTAGACTTGCGCCTTATGGTGTATCGGGGCCAATGCAGCACTGGCATCCCAACCTAAATCGGCCCCGTAACAAAATACCCAATCCGCTTCGCTTAAGCTGGCCGGCAAGGCATTTTTCATGACGCCTAATTTCATGGTGTTAGAGCGCGGCTCCAATACCGCCAAGATGCGCGCCTTGCCAACTTTGCTGCGTAGGCCGGCTACGGTGGTGGTGATGGCCGTCGGGTGATGGGCAAAGTCATCGTAGACCATCACGCCATGCACCTCACCGCGAATTTCCATGCGGCGTTTTACATTTTTAAATTGCGATAAGGCCTCGATGGCGACTTTTACCGACACGCCGACATGGCGGGCTGCCGCAATGCTGGCTAGGGCATTCATGCGATTGTGTTCGCCCAATAAACCCCATGCCACGTGGCCTTGTCGTTGACCGGCAAACAGCACGTCAAAACTGCCGTTGCTCTGCGGGTTGGCTGCTTGCCAATCGCTGTCCGAACCGAATTGTTCGACCGGCGTCCAGCAGCCTTTAGCGATCACCCGTTGCAAACTGTCTTCCAAGCCATTGCTTACGACTAAGCCTAATTGCGGCACGGTGCGGACCAAATGGTGGAATTGTTTTTCTATGGCGGCCAAGTCATCAAAGATGTCGGCATGGTCAAACTCGAGGTTATTTAACACGGCCGTGCGCGGGTGGTAGTGCACGAACTTGGAGCGTTTATCAAAAAAAGCCGTGTCGTATTCGTCCGCTTCAATCACAAAGAAGGGTGACAGGCTGTTTTGGTCTTGTTTCGGTGCTTGCGGTAAGCGAGCGGATACGGCAAAGTTTTGCGGCACGCCGCCAATTAAAAAGCCGGGTGCTAGGCCCGCGTATTCTAAGATCCATGCCAGCATCGAGCTGGTGGTGGTTTTGCCATGGGTGCCTGCCACGGCCAATACCCATTTGCCTTGTAAGACGTTTTCCGCCAACCATTGTGGGCCAGAAATATAGGGTAGGCCTTGGTTGAGGATGGCTTCCATTAAAGGGTTGCCACGGCTGATGACGTTGCCTATGACGTAGACATCTGGCTTGAGCTCGGTTTGGCTTGGGTCAAAGCCAGTAATGAGCTCTATGCCTTGGGCTTCCAATTGCGTGCTCATGGGTGGGTAAACATTGGCATCGCAGCCGGTGACTTTATGCCCAGCCTGTTTGGCTAA
>SXGS01425593.1_pt1 | contig 21579 bp, 23 predicted proteins | sample 3174681 | NCBI WGS metagenome assembly SXGS01 (sample SAMN11356861, study PRJNA531348) | freshwater metagenome | isolation source: freshwater sample F1-80 | place: China: Fuxian Lake, Yuxi | collected 2017-12-25
ATTTGATCCGCTCTTTTCACTTAATCACACCTGCGCGATGACCCGGGATCGCATTAAGCGTCTGGCGCGAAAGACTTGGGCGATCTCGAAAAAGAAAGAGTTTCTCGAGCTTCATCTGGCGATCTACGTCGATCATCACAACCAAAATTTAGAAGCGCTGGCCAAGTATTTTTAACTTCAAAGTGAAAAAGAAAATACCCGGACGAGACAGCTCCTTCGTACGTTTCGCTGCCGAAAATAAGAAAAGGGGCCAACACTGTCAGCCCCTTTTTCAGACCAAAAACTGCAATTAGGTGGTCCAGTTCGAAGTTAGTTACCCCAGAACAGCTCACTCAAATCGCGGTCAGGCTGATCGTCGTATTGATCGAGCTGGTTGAAATCCGTTGGGTCCTGGAAGTTTCCGCCTTCTGACATCAGGCTGCGAGTGCTTCCGCTGACCGACGAGTCGGAGTGCGTGTAGTGCGCATTTTCCGCATCGTTACGAACTCTATCCCGCTCCATGAGCGTCGCATCGCTCGAAGTTGCGCCCGAAACTGTGCCTTCTTCAGTCGTCATGTCTTCAGCGGCCATGCTTTCAGAAACAGCTTCGTCATCGTACGCCGACTCGTCTGTCGTCGTTGTCGTAGTCTCCGACATCGTCGACGAATCATCGTTGTAGCCCATGTAAGTGAGTCCGTTCAATTCGCGGTTCATTGCGCCCGACTTCTGCGCCATCTCCGGCATCTCGAAGAGGATGACGGCTTTCATCGGACCGCCCTTCGACTTCACGATTTTGAATTCGTTAGAATCGACTTTTGCCGGAGCGCCTTGTTGCGAGAAGAGCGACTTAAGCTCCGCTTCATCCGTATTGAATGCGCGGGCAAACCAGTTCGACTTCTCGGCCATATTGAACGTCTCAGCCTTGCTTAGCTGAAGCGTTTCGCTCATGTAGTTATTGATCGCTTCGATGCGCTTCTCTACGAGCTCTTGATCCTTCTTCGGCAAGTCCTTTGCGTTCTTGCCCATCGGGAACTTCTTATCCGACCAAACCGCGAGATAGCTCTCGCTGATCTCGTGTCCGCTCGCCTTTGCGTTGTCGACAAGCTTCTTCAAACTATTTTTGGAAGCTGCTGTAAGTTCGGCCGAACCCTTTTTAAACTGGATCACCTCGTAATTGTGACCCTGTTTCATTGGCATGTTTGCCATCGACTCGCGATCGGCTCCCTGCGCATCGCGATTCGTTTCAACAGTCGAGCTTCCGCTCTGCGATCCCATAGAGGTCTGCTCGGACGTGCTGCTCATGCCGCTCGTTGAGTCGTTATTGTTGGCATAAGCTGCGCTCATAGCGAAAACCAAAGCTGCTGCCATCACCGGTAATCTCGCGTTCATAAAAATCCTCCTTTTATGATTCGGCCTCAAACAATTAGGAGCCCAAACAAAAAGACGATAGTCCAGTGGACGGTTGAATAAAACGCGGCGAAAATGAATAACTTTGTATTTTTCTACGATTGCGCCATTTCTTCTCGCTACCATGTGCTTCATGGTCACAGCCGCGGGTCAGGCTGAAGAAACTCACGCGCCTTCCGCTCGAAAAGATGCGTGCCGCGCGTTCCGCGTTCATCTCAATACCGAAGCGCCTCAGCCTCCGGTCGAAATCGCAGGCGATGAAGAGAAGTGCATCGCTTGGTTCGAGTCCCTGGATCATGATCAAGACGGAATCAAGGACTGGACGGCCACGTACGATGGTCAAACAAACTCTGTTTTGTTTCCGTTCGACGAAGACATGGATGGTGACGGCACCGTCAACGTTCTCGACGAAGCTCCACTCGACTCGAGTCGTCCTTCCAAATCGGCGCAGCGCTCGCTTGCGGCTAAAAAAGTTCCTCGACATCTTTCACTCGGAGGGAAAGCGGGTCGCCTGCAAGCTCAACTCTTCCGGCGCTTTAACGTGCTTGCAATCGATCACACAGACCGTCACTCGGCGGGAGCCTTAGCGGCACTTCTCACCCTCTACGAAAAAGCAATTCCCGAAACCACTCGCGCGGAACTGAGCTCTGTCCGATACGTTTACGCCTTTGCCGGACATGATCGCGTATTCAACATCGCCGCCTACCACCGCCAGGCGAGAGCGCTGAGCATCGGTGGTCTTGGAGCGTACGGTCCGCAAGACAAACAATTCGACGCCGATACGAGACTTTCGGTGTTCGGCAGTTTCGCTCACGAGATTGGTCACGCGTTTCTCTTCGATCGCATGTCGGCAGAAGAACTTCGAGACGTCGGAACCGAATTTGGAAATTGGGCAGAGACTGAACCCTCAGATCTCACGAAACCGAGCGCGAAAGCACCGATGAAGCTTTCAGGTTTTTTGGATCACCGATTCTTCAGGTCGCATCCGTTACGAGAACTAGCTCGAACCACCCGTAAGGATCCTAAAAACCTTGAGTTCATTAACCGTGGAATTTGGCGAGACTCAAATCTAGTTTCCGAATACGCGACAACAAACATACATGAATGGTTCGCCGACGCTTTCGCCGCCGCTCTCATGCACAAACTGGGGGAACAAGGCGAACTCGGGCCCCAATGGCGCGAGCGTTTGGCGCGACTTCCAAAGCAGCCGGGCGCTTACTGGGTGAATTACAATAATCTAACTCCGAGCTTTCGTACTTGGTTCGATTCAAGACTTGCTCCCGCGCGTACACCCGCAAACGTTTCCGGCGGGAAGAAAAGTCACGGAAAATAAAACCTGCTTTGATCCTTTCTACACCTAATCGCGGATTAAGCCCCCTATCCTGTTAAGCGTCCTCTCAACTGAGAGGATCTTCAGGAGGTCCGATGATGTCGCATACGTTCCGAATCCTTCGCGTCAGTGGAATCGATGTTCGCGTTCACTGGACGTGGCTGATTCTCGCTTTTCTCGTAGCGTCTTCGCTCGCGACAGGCTGGTTTCCGGTGATGGCTCCTGGACAAACGACGAATACTTATTGGAGTGGGGCTGTCTTCTGCTCGGCTGGGCTCTTTTTCTCGATCGTGGTCCACGAGTTCTGCCACGCTATTGTTGGGCGCGCTTTTAAGATGCCGGTCGAAAAAATCACTCTCTTTCTTTTCGGCGGTGTTGCGCATCTCGATGACGAGCCGCCAAATGCGCGCTCCGAATTTTGGATGGCCATCGCAGGACCAGCCGCCAGCGTGGTGCTTGCGTTCGGCTTCTATGGACTCCAAATTTTGGCCACACAAAATGGCTCACCGTTGATGTGGCAAGCTGGGCTCAACTATCTTGCTTCAATAAACATCGTCGTTGCGGCTTTTAATATGCTTCCCGGATTCCCGATGGACGGTGGTCGAGTCCTTCGATCCCTCCTTTGGGGAATCAAAGGCAATATGCTTTGGGCGACCAAAGTGGCTTCAAATGTCGGACAAATTTTTGGTGGCGTGTTGATCGCGTTGGGACTGATCACGCTCTTCCGAGGTGCCGCGATCTCGGGCATCTGGGGTTTCACACTCGGCTTTTTGGTCATTGGTTTTGCGCGGGCCTCCTTCATTCAGCTCCTCGTTAAGAAGGAACTTCAAGGTCGCCCCGCGGTCAACTTTATGGACCCGCTTCCCGTTACCTGCCGACCTGAAACTTCAGTTTCAGATCTAATGCGCGGAGTACTCAATCGAAGCGAAACGGCGAATGGAGAAGCTGTCGGTCCCGTCATCGGTGAGAACTGCGAATACGTGGGGTGCGCAAACTTGCGAGCGGCTCAGAAACTCCCGGAGCGAGAGTGGTCTCAACATCAGGTAAGAGAAATCATCCAGCCGCTGGAGAGCGATCACTTGATTGATCCCGACACGGACGCCGAAAAAGCGCTCACCCAGATGACGAAGAAAGGTTATCGCGAACTTCTCATCATCCGGGGCAATCGCTTAGTAGGCGTGCTCACGCAGGCTGCTTTGTCGCGCTATCTCTCGTTGCGACAGAACCAGGCTTACTCGTCGTAAGAAACTTCGATGATTGTCCCCACGGGCGGCGGAACATCAAAGACGATCTTTTTTCCTTTAAGCTTGTAACCGATGTCGAGGGCGGGCGTGAACTTCACGCTCGCTTTTCCTCCGCGAGGCTCTTTGCGGAGCTCAAACGTCGTCACTAACGTTCGTACCAAACGGCTCATCTCCGAAAGAGGCTGGGCGTAATCTTTTTCGCAAATGCTGATGAGCTCCGCACGCGTGAGCTTTGCAAGTTCCGCCACGCGGGTGGCGAAGTTGCCTTGTCCGTTTCCTTTCGACTGGCGGCGCTGCTCTTCCTGGCATTTCGTATCTTCAGGCTTGATGACGATGCCGGTAAACATGAGTCGTTTCTCTCTCCCGAAAGCGAGCTCGAAAGCATTGATGACAGCGCTCGCCGGAGTTGCGCCGATTACGCCGGTGCTCATTTCATCCTCGTCGCTCAGGACCACCACCACCAAAGGCGCGCCCTCACGGAAAAAGCCGGCGTTAGTCGAAAAACGCTTTCCGAATGATTGAATCAGCTGAAGTAACGGTTGCTCGTTTGAGGAAGCACATCCTTCGCCCGTATCGAAGTTGCAGTTAAGCGTTTCGCTTCGTTGGACCGTTTCCAAAAAGGCTTGTTCTGGATTCGATGTCGAAGGTGTCAGAACAATCGATCCGGTTCCCTTCCACGTCATCAAAGACCCTTGGAGACCGAACTCTTTTGAATCGACATCGGTCGTAGTCATCGCGATCTGGTAATCGAGATCTTTGATCCCACTGATGAAACTTTTGAAGCGCTCGCCGAGCTTGGTTTGCTCTTCGTACATAGAAGGCGAGTTATCATTAATAATGAGGATGTCGACCTTATTGCCTCCGTTATCTTGAACGAAGGTGTCCGTCGTTTTGCTGTTTTCCAAGATTGGCCCTTGGATCATCGGATTCAACGGAATGTTCTCAAAACGTTGCGGCGAGCACGCGATCAACGAGCCGAGAATCGCCGCTTTTGATAGGGCTGTGAGTTTTTTGAAATCCGACATGCTATTCCGCCTTCTTCTGCTGGGCTTTGAATCCGTTTTGCTATTGAAGAACTTCGAACTCGAGACTGGACCATCGTCGCGTCCGGCTGGCTCGACGTTCGTTCCCAAGACTTTCGTTCGCATTACTCACTAACTAAGGCAAAAGTCGGGCCGTGACTTGGCCCAAAGCAGAGTCTGGAACGCAGCGCTTCAAGACTTCGATCTGTAAAGTGATTTTAATTACGAGACGAAAGACCCAATGCCGATAAAAGTGTCGACTTGTTTCACGTGTCGTCGAGATAAACGAAATTTATCGAATTGAAAAAGGAAGTTTTCGAACGGTTGCTGAATCAAATGAAGAAGTCCGTTCGTCTGCGAAGGACGAAGGTCCAGCTCACACTGGACCTTCGACAAGCTTTTCGGCCGACGACCTAGACTTCTGTAGAGGCGGGATAAATATCAAAATCCTGAAATGTTATGAATACTGTCGAGTAGCTGACACTGACGACGTTCTCAATGACGCTCTCAACGACGCTCTCACAGCCTCTAACGGTGAAAGTCTAGGAGCTCCTCCGTCACCTCGCGAATCAACTGCGGTTCATCACCGGTATACAGATAGTCGCGGATGGAGAGAAACGCTCGTCCATGACAGCTTGCCGACAATTTATGATTAGGCAGATCTTTTCCGTAGATCACCGTCTTTCGACGTTCACCGGGAAGAACCTGTGTTGGATAATCCGGGCATTTGATCGAAATCTCGGCGACACTCGATTCGCGCCAGGCCTGACGGCCTTGACCAGAATCCGCAAGGTCCAACCAGCCGGAAGCAACTTGAGTCACTTCGAAGCCTGATTTCTCCCCGACCGCTTCGCATTCGCCGAGACGCGATTGAAAAACTCGACCACCGGCGAAGTCATAGTAAGGGCGCGAGCACGTGAAGCGTTGATCCGCCGATTGTCCAGGTCGACACTCGCCGCGGATCAAATCGCCTCGAGAGATGGAAGTTGTCGGTGACGACGTATTGGCCGCCTCAAGTATCTCAAGCTCGAAGCGGACCAATCCCGTCGTCGATGGACGGCTCAGAATTTGCCGGCGATCGATGATCGTCCGAGTGAGTCGTTGACCTTTGATCTCGGTCGAGACTTTGAAAACGTCACCAGCCGAAAGTTTTTGATCAAACTGATTGGGGATCTCGTCGGTCGTCGTGCAACCCGCTTTGCCGAAACTCGGGTCCTCCCCGACGGAATTCAGAACTTGTTCGGCTTTAAAGGCGCCTTTCATCCCAAGGTCTTCTAAATCTTTATCTCCTTTGGGATTGGGACGTCCGCAGGCCGCGATCAAAATTCCTGCTGTAAGAACAACGGTTCTGCGCCAAACGATCTTTGTCATTAGAATCCCTTTTTCTGCTTCCGTGCTTAAAGGCTTTTCCTCATTTTGACGGGGGTCATGCAGGCGCGTCAATCAAGCCAGCTATCTTTGGACCTCGCGGGAACCTTCAGGGCCAAGTGCTCAAAAGAAGAAAACGTCTTGAACATTCGTATAAGACTCGCTCGACGACGACTTATATTCTAGCTCGTCTATGCGAAGGATCATCGTCATTAGGCGCGATGTCTTTAAGCCTTCGCTCATGCATCGAAAGAAGGGAGTTCGGAATGTTGATCGTCGAACTGTCGGTGAATCCTTTAAACAAAGGCGAAAACCTCAATCACGATGTCGCCAAAACCGTCGAGATCATTGCGCAGTCGGGTTTGAACTTCGAGATCGGGCCGATGGGAACTTGCGTGGAAGGCGAGTTCATGGAGGTCATGCAAGTCGTTGAACGTTGTTTAACCGAGCTTGGTCGCGATTCCGATGAGTTGTTGTTCACGATTCGCGGAGACTACAAACATGGCCGTGAACAACGTCTTGAAAAGCGCGTGCAAGAAGTTGTTGGAGAAGTTTTCCGCGACACGGAAGATCCTCTCGAGATCGACACCGTTGATCTCGATGACTCCGACAGCCCCGCTCGCCAACTTCAATAGAACGACCTGGGTTCAACTAACTATATGAAAATGATCTCAAAATGCGGTTCAGATAGAGCCGCTTTTTTTTGATATCTTAGACAACTCAGACGACCCCTGATCGAGTTTAAAACCCGTTCTTTTCTGCCCCGAAATAATCAAGACTCTCCAATTTCTCCACGCCTTCCGGAATGTAGCCCCTTTATTTTGCAGTTGAGTTCACGAAAATCCGGCATTGAGGTTGCTAGTTCAATATCTCGTGGCGATCGGAGATCGTCAGTGTTTTTGAAAAGTATTGGATGGAACAGAATAGGGAGGTTCTAGAATGTTACGCGCAGCAATCGCATTTTTCGTGTTGGCTTTGATCGCAATGGTTCTCGGCGCTTCTGGCTTTGCCGGCGTTTCGATGGAAATCGGTCGCACACTTCTCTTCGTCTTCTTGGTTCTAGCTGCTATCAGCTTCGTTGCGAGCCTGGTTACAGGTCGCGGCACCAAGTCGCTGCCCTAACTTAACGTAAGCGCAGAGTATGCGTAAGCGTAAAAACCCTGAGCAGACTCCGAACGGAGAACTTGCTCAGGGTTTTTTTTGGCATCTACCTAATGACTCAGACCTTCTGATTCAGGCCTTATAACTCTACATTGTTTAGCGAAGAGAATTCGGCATAAAGTACGGTAGAAAATCAGGCTCTCTTAGATTTATCTGCGGAATCGAGCTTCTCAGCTAGTGTATTGAGAGCGTCCTGGACTTCTTTGAATTCATCACTCTCACGAAGTTTGATGCGTGAAGTGTACCGACCGGCGGATAATTCTTCGATGTGCTTCACGATCGGCACAATCGGACCAAAAATCCGATGGCTCATTTGAATTCCCAAAACAAACGAAAATGCGGCTAAGACCGCCGACAACATAAAGGTGATTCCTAACGTCGTATTCAATGACGAGCGAATCGTGGCCGCCATTTCCGGATCTAATCCGTAAGCAAGCTCGAGTGAGACGAGCGTTCGGTTGAGCGAGAACATGATCACGCCGATGAAAAGCGTGAGCACGAGCATGCCACCGCCCATGAACAAGAAGGTAAATCGGAGCTGCTGTCGTGGACGAACCAGCATGCCCCTCAACGTCCGGCGATCTGCACCGCCTCGGTTTGAATCCTTTTGCGAAGCGTTCATCGATTCTTCACTCATAGATTAGTCCCTCTCTAACGACTCTAGTGAAAAAGCTTAAGGCTCACAAGTTTGAAAGCAACCGAGTCTAGCCCGACATCCCCTCTCTTTTTTCTTATTACTGCATGAGTCGATTTCGACGTTCATGTTGATCCGAAAACTTCGACTCTGCTAAAAGTTGTTCATGCCTGAGTTAGCTGCGATTTACGTCCTTGGTCTGGTCGCTTGTTTACTCCTCACGATGCTCTTTGTTTTCTTGTGGAGCCAACGCTTCAACGATCAACAACACCGCACGGTACGCGAAAATCTCAAACGAGCTCAACTCTACTGGTCGGAAAACCTCGACAAAGTCGTAGTCTGGGAAGATGGCGCCGAACAACGTGACCGTGCAACGTCACTCAGGAATATTTGTTTAACGGGCGGCCTTCTTTCCGCATTGAGCTGGGCGGGTGTTTTCTTCCTCCTAGTTATTATGTTGAGCTATCGTTTTTTGGCCCGCTCTCGAACAGAGCAAAAAATCTTTAGCTCGCCGCTCTCTTCCAAATCAGAAATGGATTCGAACGACGTCTTGCTCCTCCTTCGTTCCCTAGACGCGTACAGAGATTAAGACAGTCGTCAGCTGCCGGGACCTGGTGTGCCAGTTTCTGCAAGGGCTCTTGAAGTCTTCTTGAATTCGACGCTTATCGTGCGGTTTAGACTCCTTGTTTTCACAGGGAGGAACACGCGGCCATGAGCATTAACGGGAAAACACCTGACGAGCAGCTTGCCTACGCGATTCGGAACGAAGCTCATCCCCTCATTGGCGCAAAGAGCGATCTGGATCCCCTTCTCGACATGGTTGGTGAGCGACCGATCGTTTTGATGGGCGAGGCCACCCACGGCTCTTATGAATTTTACCGAACGCGATTTGAGATCTCTAAACGTCTGATCGAAGAAAAGGGCTTTGCTGCTATCGCAATCGAAGCCGATTGGCCCGACGCACTTGAGGTTAACCGGTTCATTCACCGACGTGATTTGGATTCGGAAGTGGCTGGCGCTCTCGAACATTTCCGCAGATTTCCCATGTGGATGTGGCGAAATACGGAGTTTCTCAAGATGGTGGAATGGCTTTGGCTTCACAACCACAAGGAGGTCACCGCAAATCGAGTGAGCATCTACGGAATTGATCTCTATAGCCTTTATACATCCATGCAGGAAGTGATCCGGTATCTGGAAAATGAAGACTCCGAGGCGGCGGAGCGCGCCCGTCAGCTCTACTCATGCTTTGATCATTACAGCCAAGATCCCGTTCGTTATGGACGCTTCGTGCGAGTCGGCGCGCAACCTTCTTGCGAACAATCCGCAACGCAAGCAGCGCGCCTTCTCTTTGAGCGCCGCGCGCAAGAGCAGCTGGGACGGCCCAGCGCCTTAGCTTCGAACTTTGCGGCTGCTGACGAGCTTTTCTTCGCGCAGCAAAATGCGGAGCTCGTAAAGAATGCGGAAAGCTACTATCGAAACATCTTCAGCCCAACGGTGAACACGTGGAATGTTCGCGATCGCCATATGGCCGATACCGTCGATAACGTTCTTAAACAGCTCGCGGAGATGAAGCGACCGCAGAAGATCATCATCTGGGCGCACAACTCGCATATCGGTGACGATCGCGCGACCGACATGGGTCGCAGGGGTCAGTGGAATATTGGTCAGCTCTTGCGCGAGCGGCATCCAGATCAAACGTTCCACTTAGGATTTACGACTTACGACGGCACCGTTACGGCCGCGACCGAATGGGATCACCCGCCGGAGTTGAAGACGATACTGCCAGCGCTGCCGGAGAGTTTCGAAGCACTTTTTCACAAGGTGGGTGTGAACAACTTCTTTCTCCCGCTTGTAGGCTCCCCACTGCGTGCCGATTTGAACGAGACGCGCCTTGAGCGCGCAATTGGCGTGATCTACAGCCCAGAAACGGAGCGGCAGAGCCATTACTTCGAAGCGGAGCTCGCGGATCAATTCGATGCGGTGATGCACTTTGATCGCACACGCGAGGTTGAGCCACTGGATCGGCTGCCGACTCGGGAGCTGTATCGACCTTCCGATATCCAACTCTAACTGGGCCACTTTGCTGCAGATGAAATCCCGTCTGACGCTAGGGGGATGACCGACGTTATGGCCAGAATCTTGCTCAACTCGCGCTTATGTCTCGCGAGTGCCCCCATTGTTCAAATCAAGAAACTTGTCAGTCCGGGAGGCGGAAGATCGTCCGGGCGGGGTGGTTTCGGCGCAAGTCCGATGGGCAGCGGGTCCAACGTTATCACTGCACATCGTGCGGCCGTGGTTTTTCGAGCGCGACATTTTCAGATTGCTACCGACAAAACAAGCGTCACTTCAACCACCGTGTGAAGATGGACTTCGTCGAAGGCGTGTCGATGCGCGGAATCGCGAGAAAACAAAATCTGCATCGTACAACCGTGAAGCGAAAACTCATTTTCCTCGGAGTTCAGGCACTTCGAAATCTCGAAAGGATGAACGGCCGATTGCCGATGGTGAGTCATGTTCAATTCGACGATCAGGAAACGTGCGAACAATCTAAATATAAACCACTCTCGATTACAATTGCGGTGGAAAACAAGACGAGACGTATTCTCGATTTTGAAGTTTCACAGTCACCACCCAAACACTCCCTAGCAAAAAAGGCGATTGAGCGCTTCGGACCTCGACAAGATGAGCGCAAGAATGGTCGTCGGAATTTGTTTACAAGGCTGCAGAAGATCGTCAGACCGGATGCGATTATCGAGTCGGATCAGAACCCGCACTACCCGCCTGATGTAAGAAAGTTCTTTCCGATGGCGAGCCACGTGAATTACAAAGGTCGACGCCCTAGAGATCATGGGACCGGTGAATTAAAAAAAGGGTTTGACCCTCTCTTTTCACTGAATCATACGTGCGCGATGAATCGCGATCGGATCAAGCGACTCGCGCGAAAAACTTGGGCCATCACCAAAAGACGGGAGTTCCTCGTCCTTCATCTCGCGATTTTCGCCGATCACCACAACCGGAAGCTCGAAACTTTGCAGAAGTATTTCTAAACCCTGGACGTCCGGAGTGGTCTGGCCAGCTCTCTAAATTTCTCATCTCTAAATAAAAAAGGAAGAGGGCTGACATTGTCAGCCCTCTTCTAACTCCCATTCAAAATCTGCAATTAAATGGTCCAGTTCGCTGCGGTCTGATGAACATGCCGAACCGAATTCTTCGACACCAAGAAGCGCTCAAACCAAGCAGTCGTCACCCGTACGACTTCTTCTTCGGCTTCTTCGGTATCGATGGTCTCGGCGACGCCGGGCAAAAGAACCAACGCCTTCTCGCTGTTGATCAAGCGCATCGTCTCGCGCACGTTCTCCACGAGCGTTTCGTCTTCCTCGCCCACGATCGAAAGGACCGGCGCATGGAGGAACTCCAGAACATCTTCCGCATCACGTGCGTCCGTTTCAACCGTCACCACGCAGCGGATGCGCTCAGGTTTCGAAACAGCCGCACGAAGCGCTGCCGCGCCGGCATTCCCGCAGGCGACGAACCCGACCGCAAGACCCGTCGTCTCGCTGCTTTCTCCAAGCCAGTCTACCGCTTGACGAAGTTGGCTCGACAATTTTTCCGTGTTTGATTCCGTATCGCGAATGTGAAGGAGAAGCGTCGCAATCCCCTTCTCATTGATTCCTTGAGCCACGCGCAAAAGCCAAGCCGAAGGCGCACCATCATCAACGAAGATCACCGCACCACGAGCGTCACGCGGAACCGCGAGACCGCCAGAAACCATTCCACCATCGAGCTGAACATCAACTTTATGAGGAACTGCAGATGCCGATGGCTTCGATGCCGAAGGGCGAGACTTCGCATGTTCGCGAACTTTCTCGACTTCCGCGTCAGTCACCGTTTCTGCTTCGTGGAAGAAGTCGCTCACCGACTGAATGGCTTCCACCCGCTCTAAACAAATGAGCTCAATTTCAGCATCGCGCAAGCGCTCTTGAGCACTCTCGGTTACAACCGGAGTTACGACGACAATACGAGCTGCTCCGTGCTTCTGCAGATTTTCAACGACGCTGACAGCTGCAGCGCCCGTGATGATGCCGTCGTCGACAACAACGATCTCACGATTTGCGGGCGCAAAACCCATCTGATCAAAGCGGCAATCCGCTGTAACGGGAGCAAATTCAGTTGTCTGAGCTGACTGTCTCTCCGGACCCGGAGCGATGTCGAGATCCGCACCTAACGCCTCGCTAATCGCTTTTGCAACGGGCAGAGCTCCGCGAGGAATCGCGAGAATGAGGGGATCAGTCAATCCTAACTGTTGAATCTCCTCAGCTAACCGTACTCCGGCTTCTTCACGAGTTGAGAATAACGGAGTGACTTCAGAAATGGCGCTCATGAACCCTCCTTGATCGAGCGTCGACGGGCGTCGCGCTCAAACGCAACTCCCCTGAGCCCTCTTTATACACGGAAGTAAAGCGAGTTCCATTCATGTCCTGTTCACATGTGAACGTGTGTCCCGTTGAGCTTTCAAAACCATAAACGCTTGAAAGTTTTTAGAAACATCGCTTTTGCCCCGGTGATAACTTTCTTCCGTATTTGTAACCATTTCTTCTAAATGTTGGAGGAACAATGCCTAACTACAACAATCGCTTTGGCGGAGACTCGAATCGTTCCGGAGATGAAGATCGCGTTCAAGACCGCGATTACCGCACCAGCTATCGCTCGGATTACCGAAACGACGCGGCCGACGACGCTATGGATTCGCGAGACATGCACCCACGCGATTCCCGCATCTACTCAAGCGATTATGGTTGGCAAAACGCAGACCGCGACTACGAAGTGAACCGCCGCCAGATGAGCCGCGACAATGATCGAAACGAAAACAATCGAAGCGGAAGCTGGATGGATCGTGTGGATCGCGCCTTCAACCGCTCGATGGATCAAATGCGCGAGGGCAATCCCATGCGCGACCGCGGATACATGAATATGGACCGCGATCGTAATTACAGCTCCTACAAAAACCGCGATCATCGCGCCGATTACGGACGCGATTACAATCGTGACGACCACCGCAACATGGATTACCAACGCGGCAACGATTTCGGCCTCGGCATGGGCAGCGATACGCGCAGCTCAGATCTAGGTTTCGGCAACTACTTTGATCGTAATGGCGTAAATGAACTTGGCCGCCGCTACGATTATGATCTGAATGAGCGCAACCGCGCTTCGGGCAACTATGGCTTCGGCAACAGCGATTACGACTCGAGCTATTTCGGAACCGGTCGGGCCTTTAGTTCTACTCGCGACCAGGACTTCAGAAACGAGTCTCGTATGGGTCATGCAGGTAAAGGCCCCAAGGGATACAAGCGCTCGGACGACCGAATTAAGGAAGAAGTGAGTGAGTCACTTGAGCGACACCCACACATCGACGCAAGCGAAATCGAAGTGGACGTGAAAGACGGAATCATCACGCTCCGTGGGCACGTGGAAGACCGTCGCCAAAAGCGATTGGCGGAGGACACCATCGAGCATCTTCAAGGCGTAAAGGATGTTCGCAATGAACTTACCGTCAACCAGAGCTTATTCGAGCGAGCGAAGGAGTTCTTAACTGGTGAGTCGAGAACTGACGCAACGTCTTCTCGCCACTAGTCTTCCTAAGGCATTCAGTTTTGAGGGGGCGTCAGGCAAACGTCCCCTTTTCCTTTTGCTCGATTCTTAACGCCTCATACACACCGCCTCGAAGCAGCACGGGCGATCTATCGGTTATGATCGGCGCGGCTGAATGAGGAGGCCTATCATGCCAACAACTGAAAACGATCGCCGTAATCAACAGATCCTGACTCTCGACAACCCGAGCCTGCCCGATCACGATCGCACTCGCGATGAAGGCATGCACACGGCCGTTCCGCGCGAATTCCTCGGTAATCAGGAAACTTTCGTCGGCGGAATCCAAGAAGGTCAGCCGAACGAAGCCGGCGCCCTGGATGAGAGCCCGATCGCTCCGCCCGATCAGGAGTTCCAGCAGCTCATCGATTCGGGCGTGAACGCGAACAACGGGCAAATTCCCGAAGACCCAAACAATTGGCTCACGTCAGATCCTGAACAAGGCTACGGCGAAGGCGATCCGGAAAACCGTGGCGAATCTTTGCCAGACATTCTCGAAAAGACTCAACATTAATTTCTGATCGAAGGGATTTGCATGAATGGTCTATTCGCCAAAATTTTGATTCCACTCGCTGTGGGTGGAGTTTGTTTCGCTCTTTATCGCTTATTGATGCGCGACGAAGCGATCCTCTCTCCGGGCGTCGCTGAAAAGCTTCCGCTTTCAAAAGATCTCCGGACAATCCCGGACGTGGAAGGAAACTACGATATTGACGGCGTTTCTTTTGATTCGGAGGGGGTCGTAATCGGAAGTGCACCCCCCTGAACTGGCGCACTTAATTGCAGATACAAAAAACCCGCTACCGAGGCGTCGGCAGCGGGTTTTTTCTTTTTGCAGTCAGATTCTGAGTGGTTAGCACCGCTGACGCCAGGGTCCGCGGCGCTAAAAACTGCAATTAAGTAGCCCAGTTCAAACGGTGAGCGTGTCGATCTCCCCATCAATCACATCCTCAGCCATTACAACTTCGTTGCCGCTTGAGAAGCGGCGTCCGAAGAGGTAACCGAGAGCGAGGAAGCCCACGCTCACGAGGCCGATGTGCATCCAGGGATTCGAGCGCGCGTGCGTGTCAACGCGGCTTGCGAGATCGCGGCTGAGGCCCGGAACTTGGCGTGCGTTTTCGTAGAGTTTCGATCCAAATTGCGAGCCGCTGCTCATCGCGCGCGAAGCGAAGTCTTTGAAGTCGAAGTTGCGTGCGCCGCCAGAAGCCTGAGTACCGCTGCTCATGCCCATACCGCGGCTCTGATTCACGTCGGAACCTTCGCCGATGCGGTTATCAACCGTGATGTGGGGATGGTTAGCGAAACCTTCGCGGTCATCCGACGCAGCCTCAGTTGCGAACGTATTGCCAGGGCTCGTGGAAGCCGCAAGACCTGCGTCGTCCATGCTGCTTGAACGGGTTCTCAAGTCACCGTTCATTGTATCTGCACCCGCGCCGTTAGTAATACCGGAATTGTTTTGGTCCGCCATGGGGATCACTCCTTGCCAAGTTGACGGAGCTTGTCTCCAAGCTCGCTTAAATAGAAGTTGTTTCGTGGCGAATTGCCAGAAACCGACTTCTCGCCAGCCTAGTGTCTGCGCGCCATTTCCCACAAACTTTGCGGAGCAGTTTGTGCGGAAATTGAAATCCGGGCGGAGGATTGTGCTGAACTCTCAACGTGCGGGACGCAATGCTCCTTTTATAGGTTCAAGTTGACCATCGATGGGGGCTAGCTGCTGCAATCCTAAAACGGCAAGAAGGAGAGGGTAAACATTGACGTTTTCCATCGTGGGAAGCTTCGCGTTTTCACGGAACGCTGGCCCATGAGCATAGAAGATTCCGTGCATGGCTTTATACCTCACCGGATCCCAACCGTGGTTAGCTCCCGCCGTCGAAGGCATTCTCGCCTTTAAACCGACGGAGTACGGAGCATCCGGTTCAACGATCAAATCACCCGTGCGCGGAGTTGCCGTATACCTGAAAGGACCCATTTGATCGCGACGATGAACGCGAAAAGTTTTTCCCGCCTTCGTCGCCAGCGCGTTGAGAATCTTCTCAGCTTCCGCAATGAGTGTAGGGTCCTCTCCCTTATTCAAATACAACAGCATCTGCGGACCGCGCCCTACCGATTTGAATTTTGCGAGTAATCGCGCAGCCTCCGGTGTCTCGTCGAGCACGATTGTTTTTTTTGCTTCGAGATCTTGCATCCCGTGGTCCGAGACGACGACCAAATTTACCGGAAGTCCGCTTGCCGCGATTCCTTCACGGAGTCTACCAATCTGTTCGTCGATGGCGAGCACCGCCTTACGAGTTTGATCCGAGTTCACGCCGAACTGGTGCCCGGCCGTATCAACATCGTCGAAATACAACGTGATGAAGTGCGGACGACGCTCGGCCGGGAGCTTCAGCCATTTCAAAACTTGATCGACGCGAGCTGAATTCGCCACCTTGTCGTCGTAGCGATAGAAGTAGTTTGGATGCATGCCTTGGATGTTCGCTTCACTCCCCACCCAAAAGTAGCTTGCACTCAACAAACCTTGTTTTTGAGCCGTAATCCAGATCGGTTCACCGAAGTACCACGTTCCATCTTCGACCGCTTTTCGATCTGGAAGCGAGTAAACCGCGTCCCGCGCAGGATCGTAGAATTCGTTCGAGACGATCCCGTGACGATCAGCCGTGAGTCCGGTCACAAGCGTATAGTGGTTAGGAAACGTTTTGCTCGGATAAACGGGGCGCAACGATTCGGCCGCCACCCCTTCGTTCGCTAGCCGAGTGAGATGCGGAGGAGAGAAAAGTTTATTATAGTCGTGCCGGTAGCCGTCGATCGAAACAAGAATGACGTACGGTTTATTTATTTGCTCAGCGGAGTTCTGAGACGCCGGTCGGTACATCAAAAGATTATCGGGACCACGACCGATTTCGGGAGAAGTGGGTGCCGTCGAGCAAGCCGACGAAAAACTCAAAGCTAAGAGCGCAACCGAGAAGTAGATGGCAAAACTTGAACGGCGATTCGATGCTGGCGTCATGAGCGGCTCCTTGAAGCCGATACTCTACCGCAGCTCTGATTCATTTGACGTGAGATTCGTGTTGCCAAAAGTACGTTTTGCGACGCGAAAAATTCGGGGAGCCGACATGGCGAGCTCCCCGAGAAAACGAATCACTGACTCTGATAATTAATCGAATTGATCCCGATCGTCTGGTTGGGCTGGCCGGTCAGCTTCAATATTTCCGAGATCGACGTTTCCGATATCCGGGTTGCCGTGATCTAAGCGACGCGAAGTTTGATCAAAGTGCTGCGTACGCCGCTGGCTTTCGCGACCGTACTCAAATTGGGCAGCCTTATTGTCCTTGAAGTCTTCAGGCAGCCCACTTACGTCATCGCGGTCGCGGCCAGAAGAGGATGCGGAGTTGGTATCAACTTCGTCGTCTTCGCCGCCGACAATGCCAGCCGCCGATGTCTCACTCACACCCGTGATTGGGCTAAACGACGGTGGATCACTCGCAGGGAAGCTGTCTTCCGCCATCTTATCGAGGTAATTTTCTTGGTCGTTTAAGCGACCCGAGTTTGAGTTCGCATCGGTGCCGCTTCCGCGACGATCGCTCTGCATGCCTTGGCTTTCGACTCCGCCAGAGCGATTTTCATCGCTTGCGTCATTCGCCTCACCACGCATACCTGCTGGAACTTCGTTTTCTTGAATTCCGGGATTGATCGTCTCCGAAGAAATTCCCGGTTGATCTTGTCGAGAGTTGGATCCCGATAGCGTCGAATCATTCGTTCGCTGGGGCATAGGGCCTCCTTATAGTAGACTCGAAAGGTAGTCGCCTCGAAAGGCGCCCCTATCTTGCCCCAGCTGTTGATCCGAACGTGTCGCGTTTTCTTGGAGAACCATTGAGGTTCTAGCGACGAGAAATCGAATAAGTCGCGTCGAGAACCCGAACTGAGCGCCTAAATCACAAGCCGAGGAAGCTCGCGTAAGCGAAATCATCGCGTGTCCACGAGGTCAGACTTGGCGAAACAAAGCTCGCTTCACGGATGCGCCCTTCGACGCAAGTCGAAAGAACGTAACGATCGTTTTGCTCTTCGCACTCCGAAGTATCCCAAGCGCGCTCGGAGTACTCGATGCGGTAACCGATGAACTTGCCATCGTTGAATAGGGCTTCTACGCGATCGAGCTGTGTTTTCTCGTCCGTTTGGTAGTCGCCTTCGAGAATCGTGTCGGCCCAAATCACGGCCTGCTCGCGTGCGATACGATCAAACTTCGCCAAGAAGTTGCTCACATGCGGATGCATCACGTGGCTTTGACGATCGAACAAAATAGTCGAAGCTACGTTTGCGAGTGCGCAAGTGGTGTCCGAGGCGCGGCAATGCTTTTGAAGTTCGCGGATCTGCGTCGAGAATGCTTCGTAGTCGGAGCCAAATTCGTCGGCTTTTGCGCGAGTAGCGACGCCCATAACAAGAGCAACCGCAATGAGCGCGAAGATCGAAGCTTGAACAAGGGGTTTTACGTTGAAAGTTTTCATCCTGAATTCCTAACCGGGGAAGATCTAAGTTGTTAATGTCGAAGGGGATCTTCCGAGCCGGGTGAAACTAGCAGGATCTAGACAGATGGGTACAATGTATAGCAATCAAGTTATCATGCATTCTCTGCATGATAACGCTGGATGGCCCGGCGAAGCGCCTGCGACAACCGCATGAGCGGAAGCCCTTCGATCGCTGTTGGATCGTCCGTCGCAACTCCCTCGAAAAGGGATATGCCGCGGCTTTCAAATTTGAAACTGCCAGCGCAGTCGAGGGGTTTGTCGAATTCAACGTAGTCGGTGATTTCCTGCGAGGAGAGCTTGCGAAACTGAAGTCGGGTTTCTTGAACGAAACTATCTTCACGCCCTGCACTGTCGATGACGCAAACACCGGTCAGGAGAGAAAGGGTTTTACCCGACGAAGCTCTGAGCTGCGCGCAGGCTTTTTCTTTGGTGAGTGGCTTTCCGAAGATGCGTCCTTGGCAGACGAGGACTTGATCGCTGCCAATGACAACGCGGCCCGGCCTTTTTTCTTGGACGGCCCAAGCTTTCCTTTTACTGAGTTCTAGTACGAGCGCACGAGGATCCTTGATCGTGCGCTCGACCGCTTTTTCATCGATATGGGCGGGCATCACTTTGAATTCGAGACCGAGCGCGGGTGCAAGTCGTTTCAAGAGTCGCCGGCGAGCCGTGCTTTGACTCGCCAAAACGAGTTCCGGGCTCTTTTTAGCCGAAGACTTCCTTGGGGCCTTTGCTTTGGCGCGGGATTTCGTTTTCATCGTCTCCCCTCCCGATCGATTAGAGATCAGCTACTAACGATGCCGTCAGACCAAAAATCGTGAGGCTGTCAGCATTCGGGATTTTAACTGTCGCGAAGGAGAAATCTCCACGCAAAGTTGCATCCGGAAGCCAGCGATAGGAGGGCCCGAGCGAGAGCGCGAACACAGACTCAGCTGCCCCCGTGTTGCCGCCAGCCGTCATCGTGATGTCTTTTCCGTACTCAAGACGAACGCCGCCATCGAGTTGCTCACCCAAACGGAGGGTCGAGAAAAGTCCAAGGCCGATGCCCGACTTATCTTGACCTGCAGTCTTTTTGAACACGAGCTCGCCATCAAAACGCATCTTCTCCATCGAGAGTCCGCCGTTTACGTCGACGAGGAAGTTATTTTTGTCTTCAGTCGTTGATCCCGCCGGAAGTGCGCGCTGGTTGAACATCGAGAGTCCCAAGGCACCGTAGGCAGTTCCTGCATCAACACGACCCTGAAGTGCAAATTCGATGTTCTCGTCACCGAGCGCACCTTGATCCGCCGGGTTTGCGATTTGCCCACGGAACGTGAGCTTCTCGACGTTATAACCGAGCTGCACGCCCGTGTGGGTCTGCGGCAGCATCGCGAGTTTTAAAAGGCCTACGTCCGCGAAGAAGCGATCGCGCGAATCGTTAGCTTCAACACCGAAGAACGTGTCGTATTGGCCGAACCGGACAAAGAGCGGAGACCCGTGCTGATAGTTGATAAACGCTTGAGCTTTCGATGCCGCAAACTGCAGACCGTTTCCAGCGGGAGCGTATTCGAAGGGAAGATCCACGTGAGCCGACATGCTCATGAAGTCTTTTGCGAGGTAAAGTGCGCCGTCGTTGATCGTGAACCCGCGATCCGCAACTTCAGCGGCGCGATCTTTATTCGGGATCTTCAACTGCGCATCGACGAATGCATCCCAGCGGAATTCTGATTTGTGGTCAGCCACGCGTCGGGGCTCACCGACCGGGGAGATAAGTTGACCAGAGCGGACCTCAGCCAAACGCATTTCGGCTGCAGGCGGCGGAGGCGGCGGAGGACCATTCGGCGCAGGTTTAGCCGTTCTTCTATTTTGCGCGAATGCAGATGCGCAGCTGAGTACGATCAATGAAACGAGAACCAATCGCATGCAGGAACCTCCATGATGAATTGCGTGAGCCAAATGCTGTGGCCGAGAAGGCCAAGCATGCAAACGGAGTTGGAGGTTGTCACTGCAGTTTTTGGATTTGCTTCAGAAACGGGCAACTAACGAGCAAGTCTCAAGCCAGTCCGAGCGCTACGCGCCACTCAGGCGTAGGCTCAATGAGCTTGCGCGCTTTGAGATCAAAAAGTCCCATCGTAAAGTCGGCGATGCAGGCCTCTTCACCCTTTGAGTTCACGAGTACCTGGCGAAGAACCGAAATTTTTCGTTCGTGGCTCGTAAGCCACGAGCGGATCACGCAATCTTCGCGGTTTCGCACTTCGCGTCGAAACTGGAGGTTGATCCCCAGAATTGTTGGTCCGATCTGCAGCTTATGCACAGTTTCAAGACCGTATCCACGAGGGGTGATGATTTCCCACCGAGCTTCCTCAAAAAGCTGCAAATAAACAGCGTTGTTCACGTGCCCGAAAGTATCGAGGTGCGCCTCCTTGATCTGGAGACGGTGTTCGAAGACGGGGCTTAAGGGTGTCGGCTCAGTTTTGTTCTCTACTCTGTTCTCTGACATACTTCCCGTATCTCACGGGGCGTACTCCCCATTCCAGCGCTTTTCGAAGATGACCTCCCGTGTCCCGCTTGGTAGATTCCTTTCTTTCCACAAATGACCACGGAGACCGGAATGAAGACGACCGACATCCCGCAAAAGTACGAGCCTAAAGCCGTTGAAGAAAAATGGCTAAAAATTTGGGAAACGGAAGGCCGCTACCACTACGATCCGACGATTCCGCGCGAGAATACTTACGTCGTCGATACTCCGCCGCCGACCGTTTCGGGCTCGCTCCACATCGGTCACGTCTTTAGCTACACGCAAACAGACGTGATGGCGCGCTTTCAGCGCATGAACGGGAAGAACGTTTTCTATCCCATGGGTTGGGATGACATCGGTCTTCCGACCGAGCGACGGGTTCAAAACCTCTTCGGAATCACGTGTGATCCGAACCTCGCTTACGATCCTTCGTGGAAGGCGCAAGCGAAAGAAAAAGAAGAACGTAAAAAACTTCCGGTTTCGCGTCGCAACTTCCTCGAAGCTTGCGCGCAGCAAACAGCCGACGACGAAAAACGCTACGAAGCCTTGTGGAAACATCTCGGTCTTTCGATCGACTGGCGCCAACAGTACGCGACGATCGATGAGCATTGCCGCAAAGTTTCGCAGCTCTCGTTTCTCGATCTCGTTAAGAAGGGCCTTGTTTACAACACCGAAGCTCCGACTCTCTGGGATACGGGTTTCCAAACGGCAGTAGCACAAGCGGAAGTCGAAGAACGCACCAAACAAGGTGCCTACCACGATCTGAAGTTCTTC